>Ga0134122_10001607_pt1 | contig 16347 bp, 11 predicted proteins | sample KB302_FD_96461 | JGI IMG/M metagenome (GOLD analysis project Ga0134122, IMG submission 96461) | Terrestrial soil microbial communities without Nitrogen fertilizer from Kellogg Biological Station, Michigan, USA - KB3-0-2 | ecosystem: Environmental > Terrestrial > Soil > Unclassified ... | reverse complement strand
TCGCCGCACTCTCCGACAGCAACGAGAATGGAGCGCCTGAATCCAGTGCTGCCGAGAATTCCTTGCCTCCGATGTTGACGGGGTATTGCATGCCCGCCTTTTTCAATGAGAAGTCGCCGGCGATCTGGACCGTTTGAGGCGGTACCTTCTGGAGTGCAGCGGCGATGGCACGCTTTTCCCGAACCGGTCTTATCCCGTCACCCATTCTCGCCCCGAAGACTTTGTCCACGTTGTCGTACATTTCGACGGACGACGCATATTGATACGTTTTGGTGGCCGTGTCTCCCAGGGTTTCGAGGGCATTTTCGACTTGTTCGGAAGTCAGCGAGGTGCCGGGAGTATTGACTGCCGAAATGAGCGGTTTGACGGCATCTTTGAAGCGGCCTTGCCTGTACGCGAGGATACCTTGGAAATAGAGCGCCTCTTCCGGTGTCAGGCCGCGTGTCTCCGGCAACCGTCGTGCGAACTCCATGTAGTCATAACCGTCGAGCAGGCTCTGCAATGCCAAGCCCGAAGGTGAAGGAGGGACTCGTTGCGATGCGGCGGCAATGACAACAAGAAACAGGACGCCGAGGCAGACGGGAATTCGAGACATGGGATCCTCCGCGACTGCCAGCATACGCAGAAGCGCCATTTCATGATGACGGTACCGTTTTTGTACCCCTCATCCGGCCGGGTTCGAATTGAAAATTGGTCAGATTCCTTCGTCTGTGAGAATATGTCGGCCAACATCAGTCCTTCACAGGAGGCCCACCCCATGCGCTTAGCCGCCATTTCCGCAATGGTGCTGTTTACTCTTGCCGTACAGGAATTGCCCGACGCGGCGACGCTTCGAAAACAAGTTCAGGACGCGGCGAAAAAACGCCAGAGCATCCAGTACGTGAGCGAGCTCATTGGGGAAGTCACGCTCGACGGCAAGCCTGTGACCGAAGTGAACTCCGGCGGCCGTCGCATACCGGTGGATTCAAAAGTAGGGAGCCAGACGGTTGCCGTACAAAATCCCGGGAAAGCGCGCGTCGAGTTGAATCTTGGCGCAGGTAATCTGATGGTGTCGGACGGCGAAGCCACATGGACCTATCGCCCGGCAACAAAGCTCTACACGAAAATCACCGCCGCGCAGGGACCGGACGGTGTCGCCGCGAATCTCGCCGTTCTCGACGTCATGGGATTCTTTGAAGACGCGAAGAGCGCGAAGACCGTTCGTGCAGAAACCATCGACATCGATGGCCAGAGCTACGACTGCTGGGTGATGACCAGCAACGTCAAGATTCCTCCGGGGGCCGCAATGGGCGGGACCATTTCCGCCGGAGTCATGACGACATGGATCGACAAGAAGCTGCTGCTCGCGGTGCAGGAAGTGATTGCCTATTCGTATAAGGTCGCTCCTGCAGCGGGTGCGGCGCCCGTGGAATATCAGGCGAAGTTGAAACAAATCGTGCGCTCGCTCAAAGTCGATCAGCCGATTCCGGCCTCGGTATTTGCGTTCATTCCTCCGGCTGATGCAAAGGAACAACCGGCGCAAACCGCGGGCCGTACCGATCTTACCGGCACCACGGCGCCGACATTCAAGGGTGTGAGTCTCGATGGCAAAGCCTTCAGTCTCGATTCGCTGAAAGGGAAGACCGTGCTGCTGGATTTCTGGGAAACCTGGTGCGGGCCCTGCGTCCGAAGTTTTCCGACCACGGAGAAACTTTATGCGGACTACAAGGATCAGGGACTGGTCATTCTTGCCGTCGATGTGGATGAGAGCCGCGACACGGTCGATAAATTCCTGAAAACCAAACCGTTCGGATATCCCGTTCTGATGGGAACCGAGTCTGGAATTCCGGCCGCCTATGGCGTGACAGTGTTCCCGACATTTGTTCTGATTGGACCGGATGGGAAAATTGCCGCCCACCAGTTTGGCTTCAATGAAGCGGCGCTTGGGGGCATTCTCTCCAAGGCGGGACTCAGCGCGTCGAATCCGGCTCCGAAGTAAGGTCCGCTGCGGTTACCTGATTGCTGAGCAGTCTGAATTCCCGGCGAACATCTTCATCGCTGACGACGACAGTTTCGTAGAGCGTGAAGTGCTCGAAACTCTCCATCCGAAGATCGTAGCTGCCCGGCAGCAGGTGCGGAAGTTCGAATTTGCCGTCATTGATGGTCAACGTCAACATCGTTCGTCCCATGATCGTGACAACGCCCTTGCCGATCGGTTGTCCATTGTCTTCTTCCAACACGCGTCCGTAAATTCCCGCAAGTGAATGAACGGATCCTTGAGCGTTTGCCGTGCTTGCAGGCGGCAGGACGATGCTTTTCGGGAATAACACCGTTTTGTCGAGCGCCACGCCAGCCAGATCCCGGTCGGTGGCGGTAATGATTGCAGCATAGGTGTTCGGAACTGAAGACTCATCCTGCAGAACGATGAGATGGCGTCCCGGCGGGACTCCGCGAAGTTCATATGAGCCGTCGGCATAGAACGTTCCCGGAATATCTCCGCGATAAACCGTCCAGGTTCCACGAACGGGTGCATTGCCGGTGACGCGAATTCCGGTTGAAGGCGGAGCGGCTGGTGGTGCCGTCCCAAGAGTAATGGAAATGGTGGAATTTGCTGTCCCTGTAAGTGGCGAGCTTGAAGGCATGAGTCCGGTAGTGCTTGTCGCCGACGTGGAATTGTTCAAGGAGAACTGTAAAGTTGGAGTTGGAGTGACGTTTGTCGAGTTCAATTTCAAAGTGTTTGTGAGAAGGTCCGCCGATCCATATTTGAGGGATTTCACAACGTAGCCATCGGGAAGATTGTCGACGGTGACGCGGTATTCTGCACCAAACATCAGCGCCGGAAGCGAAGCAGCGAGAAGGTTGCTGCTCAAGAGCACATCGGTTCGCGCGCCATCCGCCGTTCGCGTCAGACCGAGCGTGACATAGTATCCATCCGCGGAGACCGGCTGCCTGGCGCCATTCTCCATGGAAACCTGAACCGCCAATCTGAGCCCTGCCTGTATATTTGCGCTGGAAGTGCCGGCATAGCTGATGCTGGTGTTCTGGATCGTGAAGTCGATTCCGGTAATCGCGGCCTTCGATGTGATGGAAATAATTGCTCCGCCGGACATGTCAGGCGTTCCCGGAAAGTACGTCGGGACGTCCACCCGTCCTGCCGTGATGTAGTACCGGCCCGGCGGAATATTCTCCAAACGGTAGTGTCCGTTGATATCGGTTTCCGCGAGACTGACCAACGCACCGCTGGAAATTGCGTCGAGCAGGGAAGCCGGTACTGCCATTGCGGCGACGCGCACGCCAATTGCGGGAACTCCAGTGGAAGTTTTCAACGTGCCGGCAATTTTCCCGTTATCGGATTGAAGTGCGGGCGCCCCCTGCGCCAACAAGGCGAATGCGAAAAGAATTGGAATCATGCCTAGTCTCTTGGGCGAGATCCTATCATGGGGCTTGGACGCTTTCCTCTCCCTTCCGGGGGGCGAATTCGGGGCCGTGCTACTCGAACCCCGAATTCGAATAAAAGAATTCGGGGTTCGAGTAGCACGGCCCCGAATTCAATTGGTAGCGCGGGAACTCACACGGAGCGGAACGTCGTCATCGCCCACCGTCACGCGGCGTTGTATCGATGCGTGTTGGAATCCTTCGATTGTCAGGTCGTAGGATCCGGGAAGCAGCCGCGGAATCTCGAATTGTCCTTCGCTGTCGATGGGAAACGTTGCCTTGTTCTTTCCCGTAATTGTCACGACACCTCCAAAGACAGGTTCCTTGCTGGTCTCGTCGTCGACATGTCCGTGAATCCATGCCAGCGGAATGATGGATCCCGGTGGAGGCGTGCCGGCAGGGAATTGAACCTGAACCGGCAGCACGCGTGTATCGTCGGCCAGTACTTTGCCCAGATCCTTATCGCCGACGACAACGGATGCTGCAAAGACGCGGGCAGGGGAATCCGGTTTGTCCTGCAGCATTATTACGTGTCGTCCCGGAGCCACTCCGCGAAATTCGAATGACCCATCCGAAAAGAGAATGCCGGACGTGCCCGACAAATTGAGGTACCAGTTCCCCACCGAAGCCGCGCGTCCCGTCACGCGTACACCTTTCGCTGTTGTGCCGGAGGGTGGTGCCGCCGCCAGAATGATCTCCAAAGGTGTCATCGGACCACCGACACTCAGCGCCGCGGTCGCGCCTCCGAATGAGACGGACGATTGTACGAAATTCGCTGCACTGATCTTCAGCGTGTCGCTCATCAGATCCACGCCGCCTTGCGTCATGGATTTCAAAAGATACCCACTGGGAATGTTCTCGACAGTAACCCGATACTGAATGCCGGGCACGGAGTCGGGAATTGGGAAATTCAGGCTTGAACTGTTGAGCGCCATTTCCGCCTTTGTCTGGCTCTCGGTACGCGTCAGCCGGACCGTCACGGGCAGTCCATTCGCGGAAATGGGTTGCTTGCCACCGCCTTCCATACGGACCTGGAGGGGCATCGTCAACCCCGCTCTTGCGGTTAAGAATGACGCGAGAAAGGCAGGTACGTCCGGCAGACGCGCGCTGGCGTCGTCCACCGCGAAGTCGATGTTCGACACGATTGCGGTCGAGGCGATCGACACTGGAGTTCCCTTCGACATTTCGAGCGTGCCAGGATAGTAGGTTGGAAGGTCGACGCGTCCGGCGGCAATGTAGTAACGGCCCGGCGGAATATCTTCAAGACGATAACGGCCATTCTCGTCGGTTTCCGCAAGACTGGCAAACGAAGCCGACAATGCCACGTCCGCGATGCTGTCTGGTTGGGCGAGCGCGGTAACCCGAACTCCGGCGGCGGGCTCTCCGGCAGCCGTTTTCAGCACTCCGGTGACCGTCCCCTTCGTCGTGGACAGGGCGGGAAGCCCCTGAGCGAATAAGATGATGCCGAGCAAAAAAGAGATCATGCCGTTACCGGATCATTATAACGGCATCGTGCTCAGTTCAAGATTGACGTCGCTTTCCTCAACAAGGATTGTCTGCCGAATCGTATTGTGACCAAACGTCTGGATCTCGAGTTCGTAGCTGCCGGGGAGGAGACGCGGAATTTCGAACTTCCCGCTGGTGTCGATGTTGAACGAGCTTCCGTAATGGCCCGTAATGAACACGGTTCCGCCGCCAATCGGCTCCTGTGTGGATTCATTGACAACTCGGCCTCGAATCACGGTCAACGGAAGTACCGATCCGGGGGCATGCGTGCCGGCAGGCGCCGGTGGCACCGGCCTTCGAACGTTGCTGGGTAGTACGGGAGTATCGACTAGAACAATGCCGGCGATATCCTGGTTGCCGACGACGATGCTCAAACCCAGTGGCTTTGAGGACGTCGGATTATCCGGCGTTGCGATGGTGTGCCGTCCGGGGGGCACGCCGCGGAACTCGAACGATCCGTCGGAATAATAGATGCCGGGTACGCCGGAAATGTAAATGGAACGCACTTCCGAATTCGGAGCCTTTCCCGTAATGCGTACGCCGGGAGGAGCAGGGGACGGAGGCGCCGCCACGAGTGTGATGGTCAACGACGATCCGGCAGCGGGCGTCGCTGGAGACACCGTAACAATTGCAGGCGGGAGAATTGCTCCCAAAGGCTGGGAGCTGGTCCTTGAATAAATCGTTGCAGCTGGCGGTGGGTTCGTGACGGACAGCCGTAAGGTACTGTCGGTAATTGCAGATGCTCCATACTTCATCGAACCGACGACATAACCAGCAGGCAGATTCTCCAGCGCAATGCGGTACTCCGGAGGTGTCGAACCGGTTGGAATCGCGACACTGAAACTGGCCGTTGCAAGCGGCATTGCCGTTGCAAACCCATCCTGGGTGCGCGTAAGAAGGAGAGCCGTAAATCCGGATGCCGAAAAGACCGGTATTCCGCCTCCACCTTCGATGCCCACTGTGATCGGTATGTTGAACGATGGCGTGCTCGAGATCCCAAATCCAAATCCGGTATCCGGAGGCCGGGCTGCGATGGAGTTCATCGCAAAATCGATTCCGTTGACGACATCTCCGGTTTTTATGGTGACGATACGGCCTGCGGTCACATCCTGTGTTCCCGGAAAATACGTGGGATAGTCGACGCGTCCCGCAGCGATGAAGTAGCGGCCCGGCGGGATATTCTCCAGGCGGAAATGACCTTTCTCATCGGTCTCTGCAATGCTGGCGAGGGCCGTAGCATAACTGATATCGGCGGCTGTTTCCGGCCGCGCCATCGCTGCGACCCGGACTCCGACGGCAGGCGTTCCCAGATCGGTTTGCAGGGTGCCGGTCACAGTGCCGCCTTGGGCTGGCGCTGTGGGAATGCCTTGAGAGAGCCAAAGAAGAGTGAGAAGAAGTACGATCATAGGGTTCATAAGGAAATTGACCCCTCATCCGGCCCTTCGGGCCACCTTCTCCCTTCGGGAGAAGGGTGACGCGACAGCCAGCAGGCTGACGCGGCGGGTGAGGGATCTAGTACTCTAATTCCCCTTACCCGTCGCCGCCTTCACCTTCAGATACCGATCCGCGAATGTCAGGAACGTCGGCCAATTGGGTCCGTCTTGATGTCCACCATTGTGCTGGCGGAAGGCGACGTCGCCAGCGATCAGAGCGGTTTCCTGCGGAGGAAACGCGTTCGTACCCATATCCTTCTTGCCAAGAAGTATGTACACCGGCTGGGCGCCGGCCGCTGCCATGAACATCCCCTTGGGGTCCTGCCAGCCATCGCCGTTGATCATGCCACCACTGATAAAGATTGGGCGCGGCGCGACCAAAGCCACCAGTTCATGCCCATCAACCGGCATCTTTTCATGATTGGCCTTACCCGCATATTTCAGGAAGTTGCCCGCCATCCAGTGATACTCACCGGTACCTGCGACGTTTTCGATCTGCTCGCCAAAATTGCGCAGATTGATATGTGCGCCGCCGGCTCCCGATGAACTCACATATGAAATCGCAAAACGCAGATCCAGAGCCTGAGCCAGAGCCGTGGTCTTGCCCCAGCGGGAATGACCTTCCAGTCCGACCTGCTTCGCATCGACCGCCTTGTCCGTTTCAAAATAGTCGAGAACACGGCTAGCGCCCCAGGACCATGCGGCCAGAACTCCCCAGTCGTCGAGTTTGCGCGGCTGACCTTTGTTGACGAGACCGATGATGCCCGAGGTCAGGCATTGGCCGTTGTCTTGTTGAACGCTTCCGGTCAGCAGACTCGCATAGCCCCAGCCTCGGGAAAGCACCTGCTGTTGCCAGGATGGGCCGGCATTTCCGCGACCGCCTGCAGGCGCTGCGCCCGCTGCGGCTTGTGCGCCACGTGCCGGGGCGGCTTCCCCGCGCCTTCCGCCTGCGCCACCGCCGCGAGGAGCGGAAGGCGCCTGGACGCACATCCCATTACCGCCGGGGTTGAATTGAAGAATCACTGGTACCGGTCCCTTCGCGTCTGCCGGAGTCGTCAACGTTGCCTGGATATCGACCGTCAGCAGTGGATATGCGGAATTGTCCACGTGTCCGACAAGTGTCTTCGTAATCGTGATTCCGTTGTTGTCGGTCTTCGTGACTTCCCATTTCACTTTTGGAGTGACCCTAGGAGTTCGCCCGTAGATCTCTCGATTGAATATTTCGAGGATTTCCGCCCGGCGTGCCGGCCATTGCTTTGCACTGGTCACAAACTTGCCGTTATTCATGAGGAGCGGATCGGGAAGCTTGGAATACGCCGCGGCTTTCGACTCGTCGTAGTTTGCGGAATTGGGCTGCCCGGCGGTACTGCTGGCTCCTGACGGGAACGGCGCCGGTATATTGAGCAGCGCCATGATCCTGGCATGGTCTTCCGCGGCGGTCATCTGTACCACGGGTTTGAACTTTGCCGCAGGCGCAGTCTGGGCTGCAAGGATGAGTGAACTGGCCACCAATATCGCCAGAAAAACTCCCAGCGGCCATCGATATGAGCGCTTCATCTTGACAGACATTGCCCCTCGCTTTCCCGTTAGTGCGCGCCAATTATATTGTGGTGCGGCGGTTCCACAAGATTTTCTCGGTTGGATTTTGAAGAGGCGCTACTGTAGGCGCGGTCTATGACCGCGCACGATTTCTCAGTCTGGATTGTGCGCGGTCACAGACCGCGCCTACAGCTGTTCGGATGCGCTTCGCGCGATGTTTAATACCGGTAATGCGACGCTTTATACGGTCCATCGACAGGAACGCCGATGTAGTCGGATTGTTCCTTCGTCAGCTTCGTCATGCGCACGCCGAGATGTTCCAGATGCAGGCGCGCCACCTCTTCGTCGAGATGCTTCGGCAGCATGTAAACCTTCTTCTCGTACTTGCTCCAGTTGTCCTTCAGATCGAGTTGCGCCAGCACCTGATTGGTGAATGACGCCGACATCACAAAGCTCGGATGGCCCGTCGCGCAACCCAGATTCAGCAGCCGGCCTTCGGCCAGAATCATCACGCTGTGGCCATCAGGGAAACGCCATTCGTCGTACTGCGGTTTGATATTGATGGTCTGAATGCCCTGGACCTTCTTCAGCCCCGCCATGTCGATTTCATTATCGAAGTGACCGATATTGCCGACGATGGCTTTATCTTTCATCTTCGACATGTGCGCGGTGGTGATGACGTCTTTGTTTCCCGTCGTCGTGATGAAGATGTCTGCGGTTGAAATGACATCTTCGACGGTTTTCACTTCGTAGCCTTCCATCGCGGCCTGCAACGCGCAGATCGGATCGATTTCCGTGACGATCACGCGGCAGCCCTGACCTCGAAGCGCCTGCGCGCATCCCTTGCCCACTTCACCGTAGCCGAGGACGACGGCAACCTTTCCCCCCAGCATCACGTCTGTCGCGCGCATCAATCCATCGGGCAGAGAGTGGCGGCAGCCGTAGATGTTGTCGAACTTGCTCTTTGTCACCGAATCGTTAACGTTGATGGACGGGAACAGCAGGGTGCCGGCTTCCTGCATTTGATAGAGACGATGAACGCCGGTAGTCGTCTCCTCGGACACGCCGCGGATGCCCTTTGCGATCTTCGTCCAGGCACCGGGCCGGGTCTTTAGTTCATTGCGGAGTGTGGAGAGAATCACTCCCCATTCTTCGGGATCCTTTGCCGCATCGAATTCCGGGACCTTGCCGGCGGTCTCAAATTCCAGAGCCTTGTGGACAAACAATGTGGCGTCGCCGCCATCATCCACAATCTGAACCGGACCGGAACCATCCGGCCAGCGCAGTGCTTCCACCGTGCACCACCAGTACTCGTCCAGCGACTCGCCCTTCCATGCGAAAACCGGAATGCCGCGCGGATCCGCCGGCGTGCCACCGGTTTCGGGCCGTCCAACGACGACCGCAGCCGCTGCGTGATCCTGCGTCGAGAAGATGTTGCAGGAAACCCACCGCACGTCGGCGCCAAGAGCAGCCAGTGTTTCAATGAGCACGGCTGTTTGAATTGTCATGTGAAGGCTGCCCATGATCTGCATTCCGGCCAGAGGCTTTTTGGCCGCGTAGCGCTCACGGATGACCATCAGTCCCGGCATTTCCTGTTCCGCCAGTTGCATTTCCTTGCGGCCAAACTCCGCCAGACTGAGATCTTTGACTTTGAAAGGTTCGCGACCTGCCTTTCGAGCTGTTTCGAAGGCGGAGGATACGATGGTAGCCGACATGTTTTTCACTCCTTATATTTTGTGAACACGGAAAGACGGACAATAACTGCGGGAATAGAATTCAACAGTATAACGGCTTGAAAGGATAGAAGAGGCAGGAATTCTTGTCAAATTGAAGCGCAGGCCACTCCCCCTTCTAGCGGGCACCACGGCCCGCCGGCTGAGCGATCGACGCTGGAAGTGAAATGAATGGAGTCGCACCGCCGGTGACCTGGGGCAGTATCCCGTTCCACTTCTCCAGGGCACGCAACTCCAGAATCATCGGGTTGGATCGCAAAGCGTTCGATTCCACGGTCATTGCTTCGGCTTTTCCCTTGGCCTCGGCAATTCTCTGTTCCGCCTCGAACTTGATTTGCTCGAGCTTGTTCTTTGCGGCAAGCGCCTGTTGCTCCGCCGTCACCTTGGCTTCGATGGCATCGTTGAACACTTTCGAGAAGTTGAAGTTCGTGATGTTGAACTCGGTAACGATAATCCCGCTGACCTGGAGCCGGGCTTTGAGCTGGGCTTTGGTGTCTTCGCGCACGGCCTCACGCTTGGTAATCAGTTCCTCGGCGGTAAACTTGGCCGTCGACGCCTTTACCCCTTCCTGCATTGCGGGATCGATGATGCGCGATTTGTAATCCGTCCCGACTTCCTGGTAGAGACGGGCGACCTGCGCCGGATCGATGTTGTAGTTCAGGGCCACCTTGATCGTCACCGTCTGGAGATCCTTCGATGCGGCAGCGGCTTCCATTTCCTCTTTCTGGGTCTTGACGTCCACTGTCTGAACTCTTTCGATCACCGGTATCAGGAAATACAGCCCCGGTTCAATAGTCGAACCCACTACCGCGTCGAACCTCAGGCGCACTCCGCGTTCTCCTGCCCGAATTGTTCCAATTGGAGAAAAGACGAGCAGCAACAGGACGATGACCACCACCAGGATCAGCCGCACAATTTTGTTGCTGCCGAAATTCCTTCTCGCGAATTGCACACTGTCGAACACTTCAGGCATGGGGACGCGCTCCTTTTCGGGATTCAGGTTCTGGATACGTACAATACGGAATCGCGAGCTGGACGTATATCAGTTTCATCGTGGCAATCACCGAGATGGACAAACCGAGATGGACAAACCGTGGCAAAGGCCGCGTGTTTCTCCTATCCTCAATCCGATGCCAGCAAAGAATGGTTCGCTGCGGGAGTTTTGGACGGACATCAAGTGGAAGCTCTGCCTGCCGGAATACCTTTACCGTCCGCAGCAAATCGTAAGGCGCGTGCGAAGAAAGCTCGGTGCGCCGCGTGTCTACGAGGTGGTGCGCCTTCCGTGGGGATTCGATCTTCAGATCCGGTTGCCGGAATTGATGTCCAATGCGATCTGGTATCGAGGAATCTTCGATCTGATTTCGTGCGAAACAATCTGGCGCCTGCTCGATGAAGGAGATCTTGCGCTGGATGTGGGAGCCAACATCGGGTACATGTCCAGCCTCATGGCGGCGCGCTTGAAGCGAAACGGAAGGGTGATTGCTTTCGAGCCGCATCAAGTCCTCTTCCAGGAACTTGAAGCGAACATCGCCCGATGGGCTCCGTTTCCCGAGAGGCAAACAGCCTGTGTGGACGCCAGAAACACGGCTCTTTCGAACTCGTCCGGCACAGCAATCTTGAAGATCCCCGCGGACTGGGAAACGAATCGTGGAGTTGGAGAGGTCGCTTCAGGTGCGGGAAATCTTTCCAGCGCAAACGATCCGTGTCTCATCCGACTGGAGCGGCTCGATGACGTGCTGGACGGAACGAAAGCAATCGGACTTGCGAAACTGGATGTCGAAGGCCATGAAGTGGAGGTGCTTGGCGGAGCCGAAAGATTGCTGAAGAATCGTGTGATCCGAGACATCGTCTTTGAGGATCTCAAAGCGTATCCGTCCCCGGTCATGTCGCTTCTTGAAGGCTATGGATACTCGTTATTCAGTTTGGGGAAAGGTTTCCGAGCGCCTCGCCTCGGGAGAGTCGATCGCCGCGGGATGTCGAGGCGCGACGATCCAAATTATCTGGCCACGCTTGCGCCCGAGCGGGCGATCCAGAGGATGAGACAAAGAGGTTGGGCAGTTTTGAAGGAAGTGTGAGAGTTCGCCCAAACCTCTCCCGAAGGGAGAGCGAGGACCGAAGGTCCAGGTGAGGGGTAAAAACAATTTTTTTTACCCCTCACCAGCCGCTGCGCGGCTTCCTCTCCCTTCGGGAGAGGGGCCGTCCCTGACGTGTTTCGTGGATGACGCGAAATAAGGATTCAACCATGTGGGGATGGGAACTTCCCTGGAGTGGCTCCAGTTCTTCGGCGCGATATCGGAACTGGAGTCCGTCGCTGAACAGGACAAGGTACGGGCCCTTTGAATCGGCCGGATCGATACTCATGATCATTCCGGTATGTCCGGGATAGGGGGAGTGAATGCTATGCCGGATCCTGGCGGCGTCGCCCGGCTTGAATATCGATTCATTCATCTTTGATTCAGACAGGCTTTTATCCGGAAGGATTAAGACTGTCAGAATTTTTTAACAATTTGGGTTACCGTATGGAGAAATGACTGGTCCATCCGGCTCCAAACACCCTGCCCGCCCTGAGGTCTGGCTCCGCGGTCCGATTCCCGGCATATCTGTGCTGCTGCAACCCGTAGCCCATGCCCTTCTACAGGCACGCGAGGAAGTGGCGTCCGTCATGCAGGATTTTCCGGAGGAACGGCTCTGGACTCGACCCGGGGGAGTGGCTTCGGTGGGGTTTCATCTGCAACATCTTGCCGGCGTTCTGGACCGCTTGTTCACTTACGCCCAAGGCCAGGCGCTCAATGCCGTTCAACTTTCCGTATTACAGAAAGAGGGCACACCGCCTGATTCTCCGGTGTCTTCACGGGAGCTCGTCGCGGCGTTCCATCGTCAGGTGGAACTCGCAATGGAAGCGCTTCGTACCACCGGCGAATCTGCACTCACCGAGGCGCGTACGGTGGGACGCAGCCAACTTCCGTCCAACGTTCTTGGACTTCTCGTTCATGCGGCCGAGCACGCCCAGCGGCATGTGGGCCAGTTGCTGGTGACCGTCAGAGTCCAGCAAAAATCGTGTTAGCATCTTCAGCCTTATGATTATCGACTGCCACGGCCACTACACCACCGCACCAAAAGAACTTCAAACATACCGCGACAACCAGATAGCCGCATTGAAAGATTCGAAGAGCCTTGCCTCCAAAGGCACGATCCATATCAGCGACGATCAGATTCGCGAAAGTCTTGAAGGCGCGCAGTTGAAGCTCCAACGCGAACGCGGAACTGACGTTACGATTTTTTCGCCGCGGGCGTCGGCCATGGCGCATCACATCGGTGATGAGACCACCAGCCGAAACTGGACCGAGCACTGCAACGACCTCATCCACCGCGTCTGCAATCTGTACCCGAAAAACTTTGTCGGCGTGTGCCAGTTGCCGCAATCGCCGGGAGTTTCGCCCGCCAATTCCATTGCGGAACTGGAACGCTGCGTCAAGGAGTTCGGGTTTATCGGCTGTAATTTGAATCCGGATCCTTCGGGAGGGAATTGGACAGCGCCACCGCTCACCGACAGGCACTGGTACCCGTTCTACGAAAAGATGGTCGAGCTGGATGTCCCGGCGATGGTGCATGTGAGTTCATCCTGCAATCCGAATTTTCACGCGACCGGCGCGCATTATATCAATGCCGATACCACGGCCTTCATGCAGTTCATTCAGGCCGATCTCTTCAAGGATTTCCCCACACTCCGGTTCGTCATTCCTCATGGTGGCGGCGCGGTGCCATACCATTGGGGCCGTTATCGCGGTCTCGCCCAGGATATGAAACGTCCGATGCTGGCGGACATGATTCGCAACAACGTGTTCTTCGATACTTGCGTCTATCACCAGGCGGGTCTCGATCTGCTGACGAAGATTGTTCCGATCGACAATATCCTGTTTGGATCTGAGATGGTTGGAGCCGTCCGGGGAATCGATCCGGAAACCGATCAGTACTACGACGACACCAAGCGGTACATCGATAAGCAGAGCTGGGTTTCCGATGCAGACAAGAAGAAGGTATTTGAAGGAAACGCGCGAAAGGTTTATCCGCGGATTAATGAGAGAATTCCCGCGTGACTGAAGGCGCGGTCTGTGACCGCGCGCAATCTTGATTGAGCTGAGCTGCGGATTGAGAAATTGTGCGCGGTCTTTTCTTGCTGGCTGCGCCCTGTCGGGCTTGCATTCGCTCCCCTCATCGACCGCGCTCACCGCTGTGCGGATGCGCTTCGCGCAATTACTGTTGGGGTGCGGGCGCTGCCCCTCCTCGAGCCCCACCACCGCGAGCCCCACCGCCACGCCCTCCGCCTGCCGGTGCGGCACCGCCTGCAGGAGCGCCGCCCGCGGGTGCCGCAGGAGCCGCTGCTCCGCCGCCGCCGCGTCCGCCACGTCCGCCGCCAGCTCCGCCGGCTGCCGGAAGTGCGAAGGCCACAAGTTGTCCTGCGGGTTGGCCATTGACGGCCAGCACGATGAATTGCCGGCCATTATAGGAGTAAGTCATCGGCAGAGCTGTTTGTGATCCGGGCATTGGAAGCTCCGCAAGATTCTCGCCGGTCTTTTTATCATAGGCATGCAGCAGCGGATGTCCGCCTGAACCTTCGCCGGCGATAAGAAGGGTCTTGGTGACCAGGAGTCCCGCAATTGCGGCGGTTCCCGTGGGCGGGACTGTCAGTCCGAGGTTTGCGAAGATGGTCTTGTAATTCTGCGGCGTATCGCCGTTCGGAATCTGAAACGCAATCTCGCCCTTGTTCATGTCATAGCCGGTGATTCTTCCATAGGGTGGCTTAAATATTGGCAACCCCTGGATTCTGGGGAGCGCGACGCCTTTTCCTGCAGTGTAATCCGCCTTATTGGGATCCGGCGGATCGGTCTTTTGAACACCCACCGCCGACACTCCGGTGCTCGATCCGTAATAGACGAATCCGGTTTCCGGATCTGCCGCGCCGCCCTGCCAGTTGGCGCCACCGCCGAAGCCGGGCACCATGAGGGTGCCCTTGGTCTGGCCGGGTACAACAATCGTTGGGGGTGTGAACGGCAAGGCCGCATAGGAATAGCCTTCTAAGGCTTTCACGGCCTCGGCGCGCATCGCCGGGGTGAAGTTGATCAGGTCATCGATTTTCAGTCCCACAACATCAAACGGTGCGGGCTTGGAAGGAATCGGCTGGGTTGCCGGCGACCACTCACCTGGAACCGTGGTCTGCGGCATCGGGACATCGGGAATCGGCCACACCGGTTTGCCGGTGGCGCGATCGAACACATACACCATCGAAATTTTGCCGGACTGAACGACCGCCTTCACTGGTCTTCCATCGACCGTGATATCGACAAGGATGGGTTGGACCGGCATGTCGTAATCCCAGACGTCATGATGGATGAGCTGTTTATACCAGACTATTTTCCCGGTTTTGATATCGAGACAGACTTCCGAGTCGGAAAACAGATTGTCACCGGGACGATGTCCGCCATATCCGTCATTCGTTGGCGATTCCGTGGCGATATATACGTAGCCAAGTTGATCATCCGCGGAGAGCGGACCCCATGCTCCGGCATTGCCCGTGTAATCCGCCGAGCCATTCAGCCAGGTTTCGTATCCGGGTTCGCCTTTGCGTGGAATGGTATGGAATATCCACTGTTTCTTGCCGGTGCGCGCGTCGAATGCCAGGATGTCGCCTTTGACGTTTTCCTTATTCGGACTGGTGCCGCCTTGCGTCAACGCCGGGCCGATCACAATCACGTCGTTGGAAACCACCGGTGCGGAACTGTTGCCAATTTTTCCGGTCAGATCCATTTTCGGATCGGCATCCAATTGAGTAAAGAGATCGACAACGCCATTTTGACCAAACGTACTGACGGGTACGCCCGTTTTTGCATTTAGCGCTACGAGCCGGAATCCCGGCGTGACTGTAATGATTCTGTCATTGCTCCCATCTCCGCCGCCAAGCCAGTAGGCCACACCACGCGTGATCTTGCGCGGCGCTGAAGTTTCGCGCATGTCCTGTTCGGGTCTCCATATCCAGAGTGTTTCACCGGTACCGGGATTCACCGCAACGACGGTTCTCGCCGCGCCGACTGTGAAATAGAGAATGTTGTTTACCATGATGGGAATGGTTTCCGTCGTTCCCCCACCGTAGTTGTCCAGCTTCCAGCTCCATGCCACCGTCATGTTCTTGAAGTTGTCGCGATTGATCAGATCGAGCGGCGAATAGTGGGTGCCGCCGGCATCCGAGCCATAGTTGTGCCATTCATTGGGCTTCGATCCGAGTTGGGCGATCAATGGAACAACGCAAAGCAAAACAGCGATCAAGAGAACGCCAGGTAGTATGCGGCGGGTCTTAGACATGCTTATTCCTCCACAGAATGATGCGGATCGTACATTGGGAAAGGGTCTAAAGTCGAGAAGATCAATGTCGAGTTCAACCGATTTGTAAAGATCTCATGGAAACCGACTTGTACTGAAATCCATCGCAAAAGCTCCGGATCTTCTCGCCGGGAGACTGAACTCCCAGCGCGTATAGAAGCGGCAGGAAATGATCGTGCGTGGGATGGGCTATGGCGGCCAGGCTGCCGAGCTTCTGGAAGTCGACGACCGCCTGATGATTTCCATCTTCTATGTAGGTGTTCATGCGCCGATCGAAGTCCAATGCCCAGCCGAACGGTGTGTCGTCGGTGCGGACCATCTCGCGCAGGTTGTGGACGATGTTGCCG
>Ga0134122_10001606_pt1 | contig 16348 bp, 13 predicted proteins | sample KB302_FD_96461 | JGI IMG/M metagenome (GOLD analysis project Ga0134122, IMG submission 96461) | Terrestrial soil microbial communities without Nitrogen fertilizer from Kellogg Biological Station, Michigan, USA - KB3-0-2 | ecosystem: Environmental > Terrestrial > Soil > Unclassified ... | reverse complement strand
TTGACCGGCAGCGCTAAACTGAAGCAATGGCTGTTGGGTATCGCACCCGTTGCAGGCCCCGGCAAAGAGGAGGAGCCGATCATGCCGAGCAAGCTTCGCGGTGCCCTAGCTTTGGCCCTCGTCGCCCTCGCGGCCATAACGGCCTTCGATCCTGCGGGGTCGCAAGCTCTCATCGTGTAGGCCCTTATGGGTGGTTTCGCTTATCCTTAACGCAGCGGCTCAGAACGCCGGGTGGCAAGCTTTCCACTGTCGGGCAAGCCACACTAAGCGTGGGCATAGGTTGCGACGACGGTCAGGTGAACGCTGAGGGCTGCTTGCCTCGCTCCATACCAAGGTGTGAGCCAGGCATTCCCACGTGCGATTGGTTGCAAGCGCCGCCTCGAGCATTATTTTTTGGGGTTGCAAGCCGGCTAACGCACTGCCAGTTAGCTTGTGGCCAGCTCGCATCGAACCCCAGCTCGCATTGAACCAAGGAGACTGGTCATGTTGACGAATTCGCCATCGGGCCGGCGCCGGCACTTGCGCGCCGCTGCGATGGCAATTGCGGTTGCGGGTGCCGCGGGCTTTTTCCCTGGCTCTCCAGCGCCGGCTGCCGCGAGTGACGCAATCCGCCCGTTCCGCATCAATATCCCCGAGGAAGACCTCCTTGACCTGCGCCGGCGCATCGCCGTGACCCGATGGCCCGATAAGGAAACGGTCGCCGATCAGTCGCAAGGTGCGCAGTTGCTCAAGCTGCAGGAGCTGGTTCGGTATTGGGGGAGCGGCTACGACTGGCGCAAGGTGGAAGCAACCCTGAATGCCTTGCCGCAGTTCACGACGAACATCGACGGGGTCGATATCCACTTCATCCACGTCCGGTCCCGCCATCCGAATGCACTTGCGGTGATCATCACCCATGGCTGGCCGGGATCCGTCATCGAGCAACTCAAGATTATCGGTCCGCTGACGGATCCGACCGCGCACGGAGGCCGTGCCGAAGAGGCTTTCGATGTCGTAATACCGTCGGTACCCGGCTACGGCTTCTCCGGGAAACCGACCGGCACCGGTTGGGACCCCGAGCACATCGCGCGAGCGTGGGCGGAGCTGATGCAGCGCCTTGGATACGCGCGCTATGTGGCCCAGGGTGGAGACTGGGGTGCTCCGATCTCCAGCGCGATGGCGCGCCAAGCGGCGGCAGGCTTGCTCGGCATCCACATCAACTTGCCCGCGACGGTACCGCCCGAGGTGGCCGCCGCGCTCGCGGGCGGGCCGGTGCCGGCGGGACTTTCCGACCAGGAGCGCGCGGTGATCGAAGCGCTGATGAGGTACGCAAAGACTGGAAACGCGGCCTACTTCACCATGATGACCGCCCGCCCACAGACGGTCGGCTACGGCGCGACGGACTCGCCAGCCGGCCTCGCGGCGTGGGTCCTCGTGCATCCGGGGTTCGCGCAGTGGAGGTACGGCGCCGATTCCGGAAAATCGCCGACGAAAGACGACGTTCTCGACAATATCACGCTTTACTGGTTGACGAACACGGCAACCTCGGCGGCGCGCTTGTACTGGGAGAACGGCGCGCGAGGCAGCGTCGTTGTCGCGGCGACCCAGAAGACCGGCGAGATCTCACTGCCCGTGGCCATAACGGTGTTTCCGGACGACGTCTATCGAGCCCCCGAGACTTGGGCCCGGCGCGCCTATAGGAACCTGATCTACTTCCACGAGGTCGACAGAGGCGGTCACTTCGCGGCATGGGAGCAACCGCAGCTCTTCGCATCCGAGCTACGTGCCGCCTTCCAATCTCTGCGTTGACTAGGGCCGTCCGTGAGGCGGGCATAAGGTGTGCCCGCGTCACAGATCGCGCGAAAAACCGGTGAAATCGCTCGCCGGCCACCCAACGATGCAGGGGGTGTCAGGCGTTAGCCGTGCTTTGGACCGCTGCTGAGCGGCGGATCGCGGTCGAGAACCTCTTGAATCCGCTGAGGATCGACTTCGACCTTGAGGCCACACCGCTCGAGCTGGAGCAGCATAGGTGAGCGGCTGTCGCGGTGCTCCCAACCCCGGTTGAGTGCCTCCGTCATCTCGGCAAATGCCATGTTGGCGAGCCGCATCGGCACGCCGAGCTCGCGGGCAAGCTCGGTGGCAAGCCGCATGTCCTTGTGCGCAAGCTTCAAGGCAAAGCTTGGAGGGTCGTACTTGTTCGGCAGAAACCGGTCATGCAAGCGGTCGAAGGTGCGCTGGCGCCCGCTGGCGCCGGTGCGCACGGCTTCCCATAGGGCGAGCGGCTCGACCCCGGCCTTGATCCCCATCGAGAAGACCTCCGCCAGCGCCGTTTGGATGGCGTAGCCGGCGCAGTTGTGCACGAGCTTGGCCACCGAGCCGGCGCCGATTGGGCCGATGTAGCGCGCTGCGTCGCTGAAGGCATTAAGCACGTGTTTGTGGGCATTGAAGATTGCCTCGTCACCCCCCACCCAGACGGCAAGCCGTCCGGACTTGGCGCCTTGGGGTCCACCGCTCACCGGAGCGTCAAGCAGGTGCAGGTCTCGCTGGGCGCAGAGCTGGTGAATTCTGCGCACCAGCGTCGGTGCGTTGGTGGTGAGATCGAACCAGGCGCTCCCTTTCTCCATGCCCTCGATCAGTCCGTCGGATCCGAGCGCCACGGCCTCGACCTCGGGCGGGCCGGGCAGCGACGTGAAGATCACCTTCGCTTGTTCAGCGAGCGACTTGGGGCTGTCGGCCCAGTTGGCGCCGGCCTTGAGATGCGGCATTGCCGAGTTCTGGCGTTGGTCGTGCACGACGAGTTGGTAGCCGGCCTTCTGAAGGTTGGCCGCCATGCTGGCGCCCATGGTTCCCAAGCCGATGAATCCCACCTGCATGTCGCTGTTCTCCTGGTGTGCGTGCTCTTATTTCCCGGACTGCTCACCATACACTGCAATGAACGCGCCGGGCATGGCTATGGACCAGCTTCCATTGCGCTGCTCGGGCGCTTCGTGCGGGGTGTGTTCGCTGGCGTAGGCACCGAAGATATCGGCGGGTGGTTTCGGTCCGCGGCAGCCGCGCAGGTGCATCGAATTGACCGACCTCGCCGAGCTGAGCGGAATCTGAGCCTGTATCGGTATCTCAAGCAGAAGAGGGCGTGGACGCTACACGGGGGACTGCGCTTCAATCGTGCTGGGCGCAATTCGCAGCAGCGGCAACGTGAAGCGAAGGATGGATCGCCACCGGTTTTTCGGCCCATATTCTGCCGTCGTACATTTCAACGATGGTCGAGCAATGGGCACACCAAGTCCGGTGCCGTGAACCTTCGTTGGGTAGAAGGCATCAAAAATTTGATCGAGTCGGCCCAGCGGAAATCCCCGTGGGCGGCGGCGTTTTTTTTGTTATGGCTCGTCGCGCGCGTGAGCGGCCGCCGCAGCTTATGCGTTTGCTGAGGCAGCAAAATTAGTAGTTACCCTGAGCGCCTCGCATGGCGGCCTTGGAAACTCGCGAAATGGGGGATGGTCCGGGTTGTGGGTCGCGACAGAGATGTCCGAGCTTGTGTCGGAGCGGCGTGGGTCTTCGTGTTGCGAGAAGGCTAGACCGGGCTGCTCTTTACCGCCACGGAGAGTGTGGTTGAACCTTGCACGGCTTGCGCGATTGCGTGGGGCGGCGGGCGCGCTGCTGCCGGCAAGGCAGTATCATCGGTGCTACGCCGCAGCACCCCCCGACGTCGTGCGATGGCCCGGGAGCCCAGCGACTCTGCCCTAGGTTACCTGCCTCCTGAGCCTGATGCCGCATATACAACGTACCGGCTCCAGGGTCGCCACCGGGGGCCGCCCTCTCTCACCTTTCGAAGGACACGGGAGCTCTGCAACACATCCTCGAATTGCGGGTAGATATAGACAACAAAAGCTTCGCGAGGTGTTGCCCTCAGTGACGCCTCCAGATTGGCAACGACACTTCGAAGCGTCTCCCGCCCAAAGGGATCAAAAAGGAACAGCACGAGCGGCTCCGGGCCATAGTCGTAATCGACGACATTCATGCAATGCAGCTGGAATGCCGTGCACTGCTGTGATGCAGGGCTGTATCGCTTGATGTTCTCTTCTGCGATGCGGTGCAGGTGAGGTGAAAGTTCGATGCCGACAATCTTTGCGAACGCAAACTCCGACGCAACGAGCAACGCTCGCCCTTTGCCCGATCCCATATCAACGAACGCGAACCTGTCCGGTTGCAACCCGAGCGAGTTAAGAATCTCGAAAATGAGCGAGGCGGTTGTCGCCACGTAGAAGTGAGTCGCCGGCTTTTGGTCACGCCCGAAGAAGGGCGCCGCCGTATCCGTGCCGAAACGTGCATCGAAGGCTTCGACGCGTTCCTCGATATATGATCTGACGGACTCGAACAGATAGAGGGCGGGCCCGAGCAGAGGGCCGTTGAGATCCAACCAGCCTCGGAACGTGTTGATAAGCGGCTGACGAAGAACGGCCATGCGCTTCTCCGAGTGAGTGTGCTGTGTTGCGGCAGGCGCCGTGACCAGCGGTGGACGTTATGAGCGCATGGCGCATCGCCGGGGGCGTGTTGGCGCTTTACCGCGGGGGCGCCTGTAGGTGCCTGTGACGCCGTCTCTCTGGAGCGTGAGCGCTGGTGAGCATCCCGCTCGTTGCGGACGTTGCTAAACGCGCACCGTTCCGGCTTTTGCCAAGAAGTGGCGACCAGTAGAACCCACAAAGGCGTGAACGATGTGCGCCCTTTGACGCAGGCGGCCAAATCCCAAGGCGAGCACCCCATTGGGCCAACTCCCTATGCAGCTCCCTATGCACCCAGCCCAGGTCGAGCCCCGCGCCAAGCGTGCAAACCACATGATCGGGCGGCACAACCTCGTCGACGTTGAACTCGTCGAAGAATTGGCGCTACCTAGTTTCACGCCGTCCCATCATCGCTGGCCCTCCGCCTCAGGCCAGGGGAACCACGGTTCGCCTAATTCACGCTGGGAGTCCTGCAGCGCATTCCCGGCTACATCAGACGTCGATCTTCTCTGCCATTTCGGGGGTGTCGTCGGTCCTTGGTGTCAGAAGGGATCAGCCAGCGGATCATATTCCGGTGGAATTTTCGCGCACCTACGCGGTGCGGCCCGCTCCAAGGAGGGCCAAGACCGCTCCGCGCGATCCGCAAATTCGACACATTTGCAAGCGAATGTACTTTGCATCGCAAAGCGAGGGGCTTGCCGGCCATGCGGGACTTGGATAGGGCGCTTGATGACATCGTCGCCATCCGCAGCCAAATCGCCCGCAGCGCCGAGTTTCGCGGCTACGGACCAATCACGGTTGCTGCAACCGGCGTGCTGGCGATGCTCGCCGCGGCCGTCCAGGCGCTCTGGCTTCCCGACCCGGCCGCGGATGTTCCAAGCTATCTCGCCCTATGGGTCGCCACGGCCGGCGTCTCGGTTGCTCTGATCGGCATCGAGATGGTGGCACGCTCGCGCCGCATTCACACGGTTTTGGCCGACGAGATGATCCAGGCTGCAACGGCGCAGTTCATGCCCGCCGCGGTTGCGGGCGTATTGCTCACGGTCGTCCTAGTTCGGGTGGCGCCCCAGACCCTCTGGATGCTTCCTGGGTTGTGGCAGATCGTGTTCAGTTTGGGCTTTCTCGCCTCCTGCGATTCTCTGCCCCGCCCCATGTTTGCAATTGGCGTCTGGTACCTGGCCGCCGGGCTTGGCAGTTTGACATTTGCCAACGAAGCGTACGCCTTCTCGCCCTGGGCTATGGGTGCGCCTTTTGGCATCGGCCAGCTGCTGATGGCTGCAATCCTCAATTGGAGCACTGCGACGAGCGATGTCGAAGGCTAGCGCCAGGAAAGATGAAACCGGGCGCTTCGCCTATGACGGGCTGGACCGCGTCATCCATGAGAAGGCGCGCTTGAGCATCCTCACCTCGCTTGTGACGCATCCGAAGGGCCTGGTATTCGGCGACCTCAAGCAGCTGTGCGGCCTGACGGACGGCAACCTCAGCCGGCACCTGCAGGTGCTGGAAGAGGCGGACCTTGTCGCCATCGAGAAGGGGTACGACCACAAGCGTCCGCAAACGCTGTGCCGCGTCACGCCGCCCGGACGCCAGCGCTATCTCGACTACCTGAAGGTGCTCGAGCAGGTGGTGCGCGATGCGGCGCGCGCCGCCAAGGCCGAAAGCGCACCAGGGGGCTCGCGCAGCCTCAAACCCGCATAGTCCCTTTTTTTGCCAGGAGACTTTACGATGCAAAGTAATCTGGATGGAAAAGGTCCTCCGCACGTCGCCATCATCATGGACGGCAACGGTCGCTGGGCGAGGGCACGTGGCCTGCCGCGCTCTGCCGGCCATCGGGCGGGCGTTGCAGCGGCTCGCCGGGTGGTCGAGGCGGCACCACCACTCGGCATCAGCGCGCTGACGCTGTTTGCGTTTTCATCCGATAACTGGCAACGGCCGACAGCGGAAGTGGGAGCCTTAATGGGGCTGTTGGAGCGCTATGTTCGCGACGAGCTGTGCCAACTTGTGGAGAGCGGCATCCGGCTCACGGTGATCGGCCGGCGCAGCCGCCTACCGAATGGCCTGATCCACTCGATCAGCGCCGCCGAGATTGCTTCGGCGGCGGGCAACCGCCTCGATCTGAGAATCGCCATCGACTACTCCTCGCGCGATGCCATTGCCGATGCCGCGAGACGTTGGCCGTTTGCGCACCCTCCCTCGCGTGCAGCCTTTAGCCGGCTCCTCGCGCCGCCGCGTCTTGGAGTGCAGACAGACGTCGACCTCCTGATCCGCTCGGGCGGTGAAAAGCGGCTGTCCGATTTCCTGCTGTGGGAGGCAGCCTATGCGGAACTGCACTTCGTTGACACGCTCTGGCCAGACTTCGGCGCCGAGGAGCTGCGCATGGCCATCGCCGACTTCTCCCGTCGCGAGCGACGGTTCGGCGGCTTGAGTGCCGACGGCGGGCGCGCGTCCGGTGCGGCGATGCACCAGCCGGGCACGTCCATTTGATGGTTGCAACCGCCCTGCCTGCACAAGCTTGCTTGTTTCTCCCACCCCGTATCGCGCCCGAACTGTTGCCGGAGTAAGCCTATGAGCGACCCAAAGTCCCAAACCTCCAGCGTCAGGTTCGAGCCGGTCCGTACGTCAAAATCCCCGGCGCCGAGCGTATGGATCCTTATTTTCGGCACGATCTATCCGGCCATCGTCATTGCCATCGAGCTCGCCACGCGTATGTGCGCGGAATCACTGTTCGATCCCATGCCGACCTACGGGCACACGTTCCTCGTCGCGTTGGTCCCTGCCGGCAACCTGCTGCTCTGGATCCAAAGCAGCAACGACGCACCAAGGCGAATAGCGTGGCTTCAATTCGCAAACGGCGTGGCGATGTCTGTCGCCGGCTTCTATACGCTCCTGTTCCTTCCCCTCCTAGCCGTCGCCATCCTGGTCGCAGTCGTTGGCATCGGCTTGCTGCCGCTGGCTCCGATCGTGTCTTTCGCCTGCGCGATCTATCTGCGCGGGAGCTTTAAGAGCAGATACGGCGGGACCCACTCTCGATGGCCGTGGCTCGGCGGCGTTGCAACCGGACTTGTGCTGCTCTTGGCGCTCGACATCCCGTCGGCGGCAACCAGGCTCGGGATCCAGTGGGCGGCGAGCAGCGTTCCGACCGAGCGGGAGCGGGGGCTGACGCTGCTGAGAGTGCTCGGCGACGACGAGCTGCTGCTGCGCCTCTGTTACGACGCCGTGGGCCGGCCCACCGGGCTCCTCAGCGCCCTCGTCCTATTCGGTGGCAACGCCCTGCTCGAGCCTCGGCAAAGGCAACTCGCCGGCTCCCCCGAAGCGGCGCGCGAAATCTACTACCGCGTGCATGGTGTGCCGTTCAATACGAAGCCCGTTCCCTTCGACAACGGCAGGTGGTCGCGCTTGGGCGACTTTCAGTTCGACAATGATCATGGCGCGACGCAGGTCGGCGGACGAGTAAAGGGGCTCGAGCTCGCCTCCTCCCGCATTGACGGCTCGATCAGCGGCGGCGATGCCGTCGCCTATCTGGAGTGGACCCTGGAGCTTCGCAACAACGCCTTTGTCGACCGCGAGGCACGGCTGCAGCTTGCATTGCCGCCGGGCGGCGTCGTCTCGCGGGCGACGCTTTGGGTCAACGGCGAGGAGCGCGAGGCGGCCTACGCCGGCCGCGGCGAGGCGCGGGCCGCCTATCGGCGGGTGGCCGTGCAGCAGCGCCGTGACCCACTGCTTGTCACCAGCAAGGGTGCCGATCGCATCCTCGCCCAGGCTTTCCCGGTCCCGCGCAACGGCGGCATCATCAAGTTCAAGATTGGCATAACCGCACCGCTGGAGATGGAGACGACGTCTGTCGGAAAACTGACGCTCCCGGCCGTGATCGATCGCAACTTCTCATTCCCCTCTGGCGCGACCCACAGCGTCTGGATCGAAAGCAAACAGGCGCTGGCTGCCGCGGCGCCCGGCCTTGTGGTGGCGAGCATCGAAGGTGGACCTTTTCGCGTCGCGGGCTCGCTTGAGGATAGGCATCTGGCCGGCGCCCGCCCCGTTATTGGCGTTGAGCGCAGCGCCGAGGCGCGCGCGCTGACCTCGCGGCTTGGCGACGGCGAGTTGGTGCTGCAGGAGATCATCGCCAACGACCCGCAGCCTGCCGCGGCATTGCTGCTCGTCATCGACGGCTCGGCCCGGCTTAAGCCAACGATCCCGCTACTCGTCGCCGCGCTCGATGGCATTGCGCCGTCCGCTCGGGTCGGAGCGATATTGGCCTCCGAACCCGTGCGACAGGTGCCGTTGGCACCTTGGTCGGGGGCGCAGAAGCAGGCGATTGGTAGGCTGCTGCAGTCCACGTCGTTCGTCGGCGGACAGGACAACGCCCCGGCGCTGGCGGAAGCCATGCAGGCGCTGGAGGCGGAGCCCACGTCCAGGCTGCTCTGGATCCACGGGCCCCAACCCGTGAGCTTTCGCGGCAGCGCCGCTCGCCTGGAGCAAGCGCTAACGCGCCTATCACGCCTGCCCGCGGTAACCCTCTACGCTGTCGAGGCGGGACCGAACGAGCTACTGCCCGATGCGCCTTGGGCTTGGAGTGCACGCACCCTCCCCTACAGCGGCTGGCCGGACACTGACCTCTCCACCTTCCTTGCTCGCGTGACGGGCAAGGCTCGGACGCTCAGCGTACGCCGAAGTCAACTGCAAGCGGCCGCTGAGCTGCCGAGGGGTTCCGATCAGGTGGCGCGGGTTTGGGCAAGCGAGCGCGTGCTCGAGCTCATGCGAGCTGACCCAACGGCAAATCGTGAGGCCGCGGTCGCGCTTGCCACGCGCTATCGGCTGGTGACGCCGGTCAGTGGTGCCGTCGTCCTCGAGACGAGGCAGCAATACGAGGAAAGCGGGCTGACCCCGGCGAGCCAGGCCACGGTGCCGACCGTTCCCGAGCCCCATCAGTGGGCAATGATCATCGTCGCCCTGGCAACGCTGGCTTGGCTTGTGTGGCGGCAGCAGGCCGCAGCGGTGGCGTGATGCAGTCCGCGATCGCCTCAGCACTGGTCTTGCTTGCCACTTGGGAGTCGTGGTGGTGGTACGTCCGGCGCATCGTCGCGGCGCCGGAAGATGTGCTAGCGCTCATCGTGGTGCTCGTCGTTCTCTCTATCGCAGGCGCGCGCCAGGCCCAGCTGACGCCGGCAGGCGAGTTGCCGTTTGCGACGCTGGCCGTTGTGGTCGCCGGCTACGCGGCCTGTCGTGGCCTGGTGCCGCCGATCGTGCGCGCCGGTCTCGCGGCCGGCATCGCCTTGTTCTGCCTCCACCTCATGGTCTTCCGCCGGCAGCCGCCGGTCGCAGTGTGGGGCCTGGCAGCTCTGGCGCTGCCGGTGCTGCCCTCGCTACATTTCATGCTCGGCTATCCGCTGCGCATTGCCTCGGCGGTGCTCGCCGTCGCGCTGATCAAGACACACGGCCTGGCCGTCGAGCGGCAGGGGACAGTCCTGGTCTGGCGTGGTGCCATGGTGCAGTTCGATGCGCCCTGCAGCGGGGTGAACATGCTGTGGGCCGGCCTGCTGTTCACGCTGATGGGTTGTGCGCTGCTACGGCTCGGCGTTGGGCCGACGGCTGCAGCCGCTGCTTGCTCCATCCTGCTAGCCGTCGCGGGCAATGTGCTGCGCACGACCAGCCTCTTCTATCTTGAGGTCGGTCTAATTGTGCAGCCCTCGGCCTGGTGGCATGAGGGTATCGGCCTCATTGCTTTCGTGCTGTCGACAGTGGTGATGCTGCGCATGCTCGTGCAGATGGGTCGGAGGCCGGCTTGAACCCGACAGGATCCCACTATGCAGCCGCGACCTTTTTCGTCACTGCGATTGTAGCGGCCGTGATGCCGTTGCAGGACCAGCCGGTTGGCGGCGCGGGCGCCATGGCGGCCGGCTTTCCCGGCTGGCCTGCACACTATGAGGGCCACACGCTGCGGGAAATGCCGCTGACTCAGCGTGAGCTCGCCTTTGTGCAGGATTTTCCCGGTCGCATCGGCCGCTTCTCCGATGGACGGCGCGAGATCATTATTCGCTGGGTCGGCGCGCCGACGCGGCGTCTGCATCCGGCCGTCGACTGCTTCCGCGCGAGCGGCTACAGCATCGCCGCCTTGCCGGCGCGAAGGGACGGCCGCGGTGCGCCTATGGGCTGCTTCCGCGCGAGCCGTGGGGAAGAGAGCCTGAAGGTGTGCGAAGTGATCCGCGACGAGCAAGGACAAAGCTGGCCAGACGTCTCGGCGTGGTACTGGCATGCCGTCCTCGGCACAACCACATCGCCGTGGTGGTCCGTCGTCGTGGCGGAGCAAGGCTAGTTGCGGCCTTGCCGGCGTTGCGGCGTGATCACCGGAGGCGCCACTTTACTTTCGTCCAAGGGTGCATGGGCGCGAGCCCACATGATCTCCCCCCGTCCCAGTCGTCGATGTGATTGTTAACATCTGCGTTCTGTCGGCGGTGACTTTCAACTTTCCGCTGAGTTTGAGTATGCTCCAATGCGCGAATTGGTCCTTTCGGTGGGGCAAACGAGCGGTGCGAGGATGCGTGTCGAAGACTCGAGGCCCTTGTCTGGGCGGACCCGCCTGCGGCCAAATTCCCCACTTGCCTTCCGGAGCGAGGCGAACGCGACATCTCGGTCAGTCAACTGATTAGGAGCTCGGCATTTGTCAGCGGGTGGACGTGCCCAGGCAGATCTCGCCGAGATCAGCCTGCAGGTCCACCCCGCCGCTTGACGGGTCGTAACCTGATTGTCGGCGGATAGCCGCGGCGAGGCTCGGCAGTTGGGGGTGTCGCGATTTAGTTAGGCAAAATACTAAGTGATCTTGACAGCGGTGCTAGCTCATTATAGTTAGGCATATGCCTAACCAAATGAGCCTTGATCAAGTGTTTCATGCCCTATCGGACCCGACCCGTCGGGCGATTGTGCGCCGGTTGAGCCGCGGCCCGGCTTCTGTGAGCGAGCTGGCCAAGCCATTCAGCATGGCGATGCCGTCGTTGCTGCAGCATCTTCGGGTGCTGGAAGCCAGTCGCCTCATTCGCAGTGAGAAAACGGGCCGGATAAGAACGTGCGAGATGCAGCCATCCGCCTTGAGTCTGGCTGAAGGTTGGCTGGCCGAGCAGCGCGCGCTTTGGGAAGGTCGCCTCGATCGCATGGAAACATACGTCGCCACTCTGCAAAGAAAGGAAAAGAAACATGGCAAGAGACACACGAAGTAATGGCCATCTCGATCTTTCGCTGGAACGCACAATCGACGCACCGCGGTCGCTGATCTGGAAGGTTTGGACCGACCCCGACCACGTCAAGACGTGGTGGGCGCCGGCGCCCTGGACAACGTCGCAGTGCGAAATGGACCTGCGCCCGGGCGGGATCTTTCGCACCGTCATGCGCTCGCCCGAGGGTCAAGAATTTCCGCACGTCGGCTGCTTCATCGAGCTTATCGAAAATGAAAAGCTGGTGATGACGAACGCACTGGAGCCGGGTTACCGGCCGGCGCGCGGTCCAGATGGGAAGGACGGGGAGCGCGCAGATTGCGCGGACATCCCTTTCACCTCCATTCTGACGCTCAAGGAGCGAGGTGGAAAGACCCACTACTGCATCGTCGTGCTGCATCGGGATGAAGCCGATCGTCGGCGACACGAGGAGATGGGCTTCCACGACGGTTGGAACACCTGCCTTGACCAGCTGATCGAGGTAGTAACTCGGCTCCGGGGTTGAGGCGCCTGGCGGCGACGCGGCCGAACCAATGGCCAAGGGAGCCAGCACAAGAGAAAACGGCCATCTCCGGTTTTGGCTGCACCCTCTGATCGTTTCACTCGAGAGGGCGGGGCCCTTTAGGCTCCCCTGCAGGAGCCGGGATCCGCGGGTCTCGACGCCGTGCTGCGGTCCTCGGCGTCGTCCATCCGGTCGACGAGGCGCAGCCGTGACTTGGAAAGCGACAGCCGCGCAGCTAACACTAGCTCATGGTTGGATGCCGACGTCTTTGCATAGCCCTCATGCTTCTCGTGCCGGCGGCAACGGCGCTCGGCGCGGGACGGCCGACGCGTGAAGAGCTCTCGTTTGCGCGCGAGTACCGCGGCAAGCAAACTACGATCACCGCCGAACTGCAGCTGCCGTTTGGTACGGGCAGGGTGCCGGCGATGATCATCCAGCACGGCAGCGGTGGCGTCTCCGCCAAGCGGGAAGGTCGCTATGCCCAGGAGATGGTCAACCTGGGCGTGGCGGCGCTGGTGATCGATTCGTTCAAAGGTAGGGGTATCGTATCCACCGTGACGGACCAATCGGCGGTGAGCGCGCAAGAGATCGCAGACGATGCCTTCGCCGCATTGCGATTGCTTGCCTCTCACCCTCGCATCGCCAGCGACCGCATCGGCATCCTTGGTTTCTCTAAAGGCGCAACGGCGGCGCTTTTGACGGCGCTGGAGCGGCGCGCCAACAAGGCCCTGCCGGACGGCTTGCGCTTCGCGCTGCACGTGTCCTTGTACCCCAGCTGTGACAGCCACTATTTCGGGCCGAAAACCACAGGGTCACCGATCTATCTCCTCCTCGGGGGTGCCGATAGCTATGCGGGCGTTGGCCCCTGCCAGGAGTACGCCACGGCACTCAAGGCCGAGGGGGCGGCCATCGAAGTCACGGTCTACCCAGGCGCACCGCACGGCTTTGACATGGAGCGCTCCTACCGAGTTGCGAATGGCGAGAACTGGAGCCGTTGCGTCTTCGTGGAACAGCCAAATGGGTCCTGGAAGGAACGCACGAGCGGTGTCGTCACTCACGACAGCAGTGGCCGGCGGATCGAGGCTGGTTATAGGCGCGCCCTGGCGGTCTGCCGCAGCTACGGCGTCAGCGGTGGACCAAACGCGGCGGCCAGGACGAAGACGATGATCGCGCTCAGGAGCTACCTACACAAACACCTGCTCGAGGGCAGATAGCACACCCGCCCAGGCGCGCCGCAAGGACACGCGCCGCAAAGACAGACGCGAGGTGCGTGGCCTGGCGGGTGGCACGGCTGACTTCGCAATGGCTGACGCGGGGCAGCTGCGGCCTGTCGCGACCGCGGGCCGGCACGCGTTCCTTTGCGGGCGTCCCCGCATGCGATGCCGCAGGCAACCGCCGAGGACAAAACCTCCTAACGGCGCGCCGACGAGCGATGGAATGTCGGCGCGGGTAAGAAAACTGTGTCCGAAGTCTACCGTGCGTGAAAGAAAATCAGCGGCCGGAAGTGCTATCAGGCATCAGATTGCCAACCATGACCGGGGCCAACCCAACACGGGTAGGCATGCCGCGAAGCCGTGCTTTAATAGCCCACCGCCTCGTCTCGTCGGCCGGACGCTCGCGTTTCATCTTTGTGAAACCTTAAAGCGATGGCCCGCACCGAACCTCACCTGCCAGAGTAGTGGGTCATGCCAGCTAAGGCCAGATCGCATGATGTGGCCTGTGGGACTATCTGGCATTGAAGGCGGCAAATTTACATCACGGTGGGGACAAATCCTGATTTTTGGCTGAGACCAAAGGTACCGTCCGGCGACGGATAACCAGCCGTGTCGCGTTGCTGCAAATGCTAAGCTGCTGGGGGGAAGGCCTTGAGACATCAGCGTCCCGCTGATGGCGCGAGACGATTTGCAATCATTGCGCGCCTAAATGGAACTCCGACCGTGGAGATTGCGAACTCGCTCGGTGCAAAGCCGGCGACGATAAAAAGCTACCTAACTGGGTCCGGGGTCACGATCTTGCGCAGCTATTGTCTGAATGCGCAGGTCGCGGACGCTCTCGGGATCACCGAGGCAGAATTGCGCGGTGCCGGCGCGCGGTGGAATGGGCGCTATTGGGTTGGTCGTGGGCCCAACCAATCAGACGTTTGATGCGGTTTAACACGAGCTGCCGCGCCCTCGTGGTTTTTCAATATTTAGAGCTCCGTCCAGTTGCCGCGCTAGCGGGTCTTCTCGCCCATCCTGGGACGGGTAATGAGCAGGAAATAAAAGGCCCCGGCAGTCAATCGACATCTGCAAGATGCTGTAGTGAGTTGACGGGGCCAAGTCCGCTTCCGTGCGTTAGGAAGGCCACTGCAACGTATTGCAAATGCCACTCATTCGCAAGTAGATCACACGTAAGTGATGGTGGAAATAGAGCGAGTAGGCGCTAGCGGCGAACTGGACGCGGGACCGATGCCCGCCAGAGATAGCGGATTTGCAGCCCCCCAAAAGCGGAGCAGCCAGCGCTGGAGTGAAGATGCTTTCCTTCCAGGAACGGCCATTGCCCCCGTTGATTGAAGTGAACCACTCGGGCGAAGTCTTAGCTGGCGCTCGGCGCCTCCGACATATCGCCAAGGGTCAAGGGGGGAGCGCCATCGATCGGCTGAGGCAGCGATGAGTACTTCCGACAGCGGACCGGTGTTCAGGACCGCCCTAGCCGGCTGAGGGTGCCATCGTTGCGATTAGACTTATCGATGACTGGAATGTGCCGCGCGCCTGCTTGTTGTTGATAAGCCAGTTGAGGTTCGCCGCCGACCCGTAGGCGTTATCTCAACAAATGACTGTCGGTACATTTACAAATGAACCGCAGCTCGTTCCTCTTCACTCAGGGCTTTTGTTTTTCCCAAAATTCAGTTTTAGCACGGAAGATTCTGCTCGCTCGCGAAATCGTGAATACCGTCATTGGTACCCCAAAAAAATAGATGCCTCCCAGAAAATATGGAGGCTCTTTTGAGAGTTAGCTCTATGAGATGATGTGCGCTCTTAAATAACTCGAGTCCCCATCAGGCAATGGCGATCTTACCTTCGTCTATTGCGTGCGCAGGCCACAAATAGCGAAGTGGGTTTCATTAGCCGCCTGGTTTGCGGGGTGGCTCGAATTGCCAAAACCTTTATTTCGCGCCTGCCGGGCGGCGGTGAGCACTCCTTCGGTGAGCAATCATCGATGCGGGAATTGTTGTCCAGCGTGAGCTCCTTTTAGGTCCGGCACCAGGCGATGAGGCCAAAATGTATCTGACACCGAAAGCATCCCGTATTCGGCTGCGAGAAGCGCAGCGAGCTCGCGACAATCGCAAGGAGATCCATCGCGCCCTTTCGCTTGGTCAGGTCACCAGACGTGAGCTCATCAAATGGGGGATCATGACGAGCGGTGGCGTGCTGGTGTGCAAGAACGGTTTGAGCCCGCTGGCACCGAGCGCCTTTGCGGATGACGTTCCGACGGGCACTCCGCCGAGCCCGCTGTTTGGTGGCAAGAAGTTTGTTTCGCGGATGCCGCGCCTGGACCTGCAGCACCCCGAGCCGGTGACGAAATTAATTCGCGGCCAAGAAACCGATGCGGTGTTCGGGGGTACCCTCGCCCGCGAGCCCAATGCCCGGCGGCTGTCCTATCACACGGACTTCTCGACGCCGCCGCCTGGCACGACCAAAGCAGATTTCACGAATCCCATTACGGGAAAGGGCCCGATCGAAGGCCGTCCTCCCGGAGAGGTGTTTGCCCATCAGCGCTGGGACGAGTTCTTTCCCAAAGTCGGCTACGTCCTGTCGCTGTCGCAGCTCGCGGCAAACCAGAGCTTCTTCCCGAACAACGGCAGCGCCCCATCTCTGGGGCCAGACGCGGCTTGGACCTATGCCAGAGGCCACACCAATTTCAACACACCGTCGGGAACGTTGCCTGCGCCCCTCTTCAAGGGTCGGTATGGCGAACCCATCATCACCCGGATCTACAACAATCTACCGACCGACCGGAACCAGAACGGCGGGTTTGGCCGCAATCAGCACCAACTGCATTTCCATAATGCCCACAACGGCGCGGAGAGCGATGGCGCTGCCAACGTGCATCACTTCCCCGGCACCTTCTATGACTATCGCTGGAGCACCACGCTCGCCCGCCGCGACAAGATCAATATCGACGCT
>Ga0134122_10001605_pt1 | contig 16349 bp, 19 predicted proteins | sample KB302_FD_96461 | JGI IMG/M metagenome (GOLD analysis project Ga0134122, IMG submission 96461) | Terrestrial soil microbial communities without Nitrogen fertilizer from Kellogg Biological Station, Michigan, USA - KB3-0-2 | ecosystem: Environmental > Terrestrial > Soil > Unclassified ... | reverse complement strand
TGCCGGTAACCTATCACCGGGCCGAAGGCATCCACTATGCCATGACCAATGAGGTGCTCTTTGGGTCGTTGCAAATGGAAGAATGTCCGAACATGGAGTTGGACATTCTGACGTATAACGCCTATCGACGTCTGCTTCTCCGGATTCGTGCTCTGGGCTATCCTCATCTGTTGCGTGTGTGGAATTACTTCCCCCAGATTAATCGTGAATCCAACGGATTGGAACGGTATCGGCACTTCTGTGTCGGTCGGCACCAGGCTCTGGCGGAAGATTGTGCGGATTTTCCTAGGACCTTGCCGGCAGGGACTGCCATTGGGACGATGTCTGGCCCGCTGAGCATTCATTTTCTGACGGCCAGGCAGCCTGGAATACACATCGAAAATCCTCGGCAAGTAAGTGCGTACCACTATCCTCCTGTCTATGGACCGCGCAGCCCATCCTTCGCGAGAGCAACCCTGCGTCAATCCACGTCCGGATCCCAACTATTCATTTCCGGTACGGCAAGCGTCGTCGGTCATGTCAGCGCTCACATTGGTAACCCGAATACACAGGCCCTGGAAACACTCCATAACGTGAATACATTGATCGCACATACAGAGCAACTCCATGGAATCAGTCGCGGACAGTGGACTGGAAAGTCTGTCTTCAAAGTCTACGTTCGAGACCCAGAACACTTCGAGAGAATCCGCGAAATCCTCAAGGAGCGTCTCCCCTCCCGTGTTCAGATTCTCTATCTTCAGGGAGAGATGTGCCGAAGGGAGTTATTGGTTGAAATCGAAGCGATCCTGGATCTAGAGATGCCTCATGTGGCAAGCCACACGGAGGTTCCGGCACATGAGAGAATATTGCAGGGATCCTGCTGACTGTCCCTTTCCTCTATCTCCCCTGAGTCCCACAAGTCAGTGATGCAGGTTGGTCACATCGATCCTGTATCACCGCCTCACGATCGTGATGCTCGTTCGAGAGCCTTGGAGTCTGCTGGAAGAGTGCTCGGTACAGCCCTAGCGGGTACATGCCCCTGGAAATAAGCTTCCATCCAACCATGCAGGTGATGCGCGCGATGTCGAGCACCGGCCGAAAATAACTGGGTCGTGCATGGGGAAAGCGCAGGGCTTTAATGGGAACCGCGAGGCTTCGATGACCTGATCGCGTAGCCTCAATCAGAACCTCGCTTTCAAAAACAAAGCTCCTGTTTTTCCCATGTTCGATCTTCACGTGACTCAACAGTGACGAGGGATAAATCCGAAAACCAGATTGACTATCTGCAAATGCATAGCCCGCAGCCCAAGAAATCCAAAAATCAGCCACGCAGTTTGCAACATAGCGTCGAAGGGCAGCACGTCGCTGGTCGCGGTGACGCGCCCCAATGATCACATAGTCCGGATGGCTGGCAGCTTCGGCTAATAATTTCGGTATATCTTCGGGCTCATGTTGACCATCGCCGTCCACAGTCACAACGCCACATGCCCCAGCTGCCAATGCCTGCTGAAAGCCACGCCACAGGCTGGCAGCCTTCCCGCAATTCGCGGGGTTTCGCAAGACGGTAAGGGGTAAACCAACCAGGGCTTCCGCCGTACCATCGGTGGACCCATCGTCCACGACGATCACGTTTTTGATCTGTCGGATTGTCCGAATTGCTACATCCCTAATCGTTGCGGCTTCATTAAAGGCGGGAATCACAACCCAGTATTCCCTCAGGACGCTGACATCCGAATGCAGAGGGACGCTCATGCCATCCCCCCATTGAGGCCGATCACCTGGCCGGAGATATAGCCGGCTTTCTCCGAAGCCAGGAATCCGACCAGGTCGGCAACTTCTTGAGGCGTCCCGGCTCGCTTCATCGGTACCAGCTCCACAATTTTTTCCGGCTTGCAACTCTGCTCAACCATCCGCGATTCGATAAAGCCCAGTGCCACCACGTTGACGGTTACGCCACGAGAGGCCACCTCCAATGCCAGCGATTTGGAGGCACCATGAAGTCCCGCTTTGGCGGCTGCATAATTCGTCTGGCCTCGATTACCCAGCTGAGCTGAGACCGAAGAAATCGTGATGATCCGTCCCCAACGCGTAGCGATCATCGGAAGGAGCAGCGGCTGAGTCGCATTGAAAAACCCTCCCAGTGACACGGCAATCACATGGTTCCATTGGTCCGCACGCATGCCCGCCATCGGAGCATCATCATAGACACCTGCATTGTTCACGAGCACCTGAACCGCCCCAGTCTCCAATATCTGGGTCATGGCACGTTGGGTCGCCTCGGTATCGGAGACATCGAAACAGGCTACGCTGGCAGAGCCTCCCGCCCCAATGATGTGATTGGCCGCCTCTTCAGCCGCAACGCGGTTGCGATTCGCATGGACGATGACGTGCAACTGCTCCTGTGCCAGTTGTCGGCAGATCGCAGCGCCGATTTGACCACTGCCGCCTGTGACCAAGGCTCGCCTCATGGCTGATCGTCGAGGTACTTGAGGAATATGGATGCACGCCCGTCCAACAATGCTTGTTGCTCAACCAAGACTTGAAAGGCATAGATGAAACTGCCTGCCTCGCCGACCAAACGGGTCGCCTGAACCGTCATGTCTTCCTTTACATTGTCCAGTCGAGTGGCGTGAAGCATCAGATTCTTGACGGCGCCCAGGTATCCCACAGCGAGTCGGCGCTCTTTCCCCTGCTCCAGAAGACCGACATGCACCGCCATTGCCTGGGCCGCATACTCCAATCCGCAGATCGCGTCCAATTGGTTGTCCCTCCTGAGAGGGTTCGCCCTGTCACGATGCGATGCCGTCGTGCACACGAGGCCGGTATCGTCCCACTGCTCGACCCTATCCAACAGACACATCGATCCGTGATGTGGAATCAGCCGGCAGAAAGCCGCTTTGGGGATGGTCAGCATGGGGCAATCTCGATTAACAGGTGCTGCTCTTCGAGATACTCAAGATGCACCACGGTGCCGTGCCGCCTGGCGATAGCAGCCAGAAGCGGTAACGAGCGCGCGGCTTGATTGCCGCTGCGAAGGGCTTCCAGCCGTGGATCGTCCATGTTCGTGGCTCCCTCAGTGAGGTCATTGGAAAGGACAAGTCCGATCCGGGCGAGAGTGCGAGACGAAGGGGTTCGTGTCATCAACAGGGCTGCTGCAAATCCTTCTCGAAAGGGTCGCGCAGCATAGAGAGGAGGGGGAGGCGGCAGGTCATAGGCCACAAGGAGGACTGGCCTCTCTTCGAGCTGTGCCTGAGCCGCCGCCTCCAGTAAACCTGCACAGAAGGAAGAATCGTAACAAGCCAGCGCCGTAGATGATTGGGGTGAGCCTGTGGCAATACCCCAGTATCCGGACACGGCATTATGGACGGAGTGATGGAACAGCGTGGGTGAAATGGCCCGTGGCGGCGTGGCCAGCGCCGTGCAGAGGCGATCCAGGATTCCCGTTTCGCTCTCGGAGGAGGCAAAAACAGAGGCCACCTCGTGCACATCGGTCTCCGCCTGCTGCAAGGTCTCCTGAGCCACATAGAGTGCCCAGCGCACACTCTCACTGCTGCGCCTCTGTTCGTTGGGCGGAAGCAGGCTTGCAGTCGGCTCCGGCGGAGCAGCTTCATACAAAGGATTCTCCCTTGCCAGCACAGCACGGCTTCCCGCCCAACCCGCGAGCCCCGCCCCCAAAAGACTGACGCCATTGATATACAATTCCATCAGACAGTCCCGAAAATCAGGCTGCAATTATTGCCGCCGAATCCAAAGCTATTGCTCAATACTCGCCGAATCGGTTGCTCCCGGTTCCCCAGCAGCACCTGACTGCCCAGCGTGGGATCGATTCGAGTCGTATTCAATGTCCCGGGAAGAAAACTGCGCGTAAGGCACATCGCGGCAATCACGGCCCCTGTGACGCCTGCTGCACCTAATGTATGTCCCATCCACCCTTTGGTCGAACTGCACGGCGTCGAGGAACCAAACACCGAATGGACGGCGGTATCTTCAATGCTGTCGTTCGCTCTCGTCGCGGTGCCGTGCAGATGGATGTAATCAATGTCCCCAGAGGTGAGCCCACTTCGCTGCAAGGCCGCTTGCATTGCTCTGATCGCCCCAGTTCCTTCCGGATGGGGATGCGACATATGATACGCGTCTGAACTCTCGCCATAGCCCAACAGCGCCACGGCCCCCGAACGACCTACGTGCTCGGATTTTTCCAGTAAGCCAAACCCCGCCGACTCACCCAACGTCAGTCCGTCGCGCTCTTCATCGCAGGGACGGCAAGGACCCTGCGACATCACTCCCAACGAAGCGAACCCGTATAGAGTCGTGAGACACAGGCTGTCCACTCCTCCGACCACCACGGCATCGCAGAATCCGGCCTCAATGAATCGTGCCGCCGTGGCAAATACCTTCGCACTGGACGAACAGGCCGTGGAGATGACCATCGCCGGTCCCCTCAGGCCAAGGTAGGCCCGTACGAAATGGGCGGACGAAAACATGTTCTGGGTGTATCGATAGGACCGCAGATACGATAATGGCAAAGCACCGGTTACCGGGTTACGGTGGCTATAGGCATGTTCCGTCTCCAAGATGCCCGAGGTGCTCGAGCCGAGGATCACCGCCACACGATGAGCGCCATAGCGTTCTTTCGCTGCTATAGCCGCGGGGATGAAACCATCCTGCCGGAGCCCGAGGAGCGCAAGTCGATTATTCCGGCAATCGAACTGCCCCAATTCTGTTGCGACTGAACCGCCCACGAGTGGCCCGTCGTCCACGCCATCGACCCGCCCGATGTATGCGGTGATCCCTACATCTTCAAAGTCGCAAGGTCGCAACCCGGAGCGCCGATTCCGCAATGCCTGAAACGTCTGATCAAGACCGTGACCCAATGCCGACACTAGGGTATAGCGGGTGAGAATGAGTGGCGCCCTCTGTTGTGGAACTGCGCGCCGGTGAAGGCGGGATTCGCCTTCCGCTGCCCGGCCATCAACCAGACTGTAGTCCACGGGAGATGCTCCGCTCCAATTTTCGCTCAAACTTCCCTCGTACAACGCTAACAGGTTATAGAGCGAGCATCTGTTCAAAATCGCTCACTTGGGCGAAGGTGCCACGAGCAGAGAGGCCTTCCCGGGTGACTCTGCGAGGAACGCGGCAAAGACCAGACAGGCCAGTGATCCCAAGGCCGTCGTCATGCCGATAGCTCGGAGCACAGGGATCTGAGAAAAGGCCAGTACCCCGAATACCAAGATTGTGGTTGTGCTGCATACGATCAGACCGTAGAGGGTGCGTCCTCGTTCATCGGGAGTTCCATGTCTCCGATTGAAGAACAGTGCATAGTCCAAGCCAAGGCCGACGACCAAGAGGAATGACGCAACATGGAACAGCGAAAACCGTTCACCGACAGCATGGAGAATAAAAGCCACGACCACTATGGCGCTGCCAATGGGGAGCATCACCCGCATGACGGTGATAGGAGCACGGAGTCCCACGAGCAGCACAACGCCAATGGACAGTATTCCCCATCCCAAAAGTCGCAGGGTCTCATTCCGGTATAGGCTGACCATTCGGTTCGATTCTTCCTTCAGATCCAAATAGGTCACGTGTTGTTCATACCGCGGTGTCATAAACTCCCGGAACTTTTGTCTGTCTGCGATACCCCGCAACGGCACCACCGCGACCCATCGCCCCTCATGCATAAACAACAGTGAATTTAGTTTCAGTCCCAATGCCGTGTCGTGGAATGTCTGCAGATTCACCGGCTCCTGTGTCCTGGCTTGCGCTGTCGCATCCAGAAACGGTTGAAACAGGCCCGGCTTGAACGGTAAACCCTTCATGGCTGATATCAGGTTCTGCTCCAAGGTCTTGCGATCGGGCAACGACGCCCGGCGTTCCTGCTGCGTTTTACGACTCGGCAGGTAACGGGCTGCAAGGTCATAGCCCACCAGTTCGCCCTTTTCCCGGAGCTGGTCCAACGCGAGCGCCAAGGTTTCACTCCGTTGGAGTGCGTCTTCCTCATCTGAACCTTCCACCACGATAAGATCCCGAACGTCCGGCACCCCGAGTTCGTTGCGGATGGCTTGATCCCGCTCTTTCTTCTCAGTCGAGATCGGACTCAGGTTGGCGAGATCCTGCTCCCATATCAGCCGGTCTGACCAGATAAAGGAAGCGACGGCGAGAGCCACTGTCAGCGGGACCATGAACTGTGCTCTTGCCAGCGCATCGACCCACTGAGCGACGTGCAGTCCTTCGCGTCTTGTATAAAATCCTATGGGAACGACGTGCGGAAGTACCCAACGGGTCACACATGCAGCCGTGAACAAACCCACCACCGCAAACAGTCCCAATTGCGACAGGCCGGGGAATCCGCTCAGCAGTAATGCAGAGAACCCAAGAGCCGTCGCTACCACGCCGAGACGCATCGTCGGCCAGATCTGTTTCATCATGGCCGGTGCCCGACTCTCTCTGGTAAGATGGCTGAATAGATGGATGGGATAATCGTCCACGACTCCCAACAGCGTTACCCCAAATGCCAGAGTCATGCCGTGAATGAATCCGAATGCAAGATCCACCACGATGATCCCGACCAGGATCGCGCTCGTTAAGGGAAGAAGACTGAGCGCGAGAATAGAGAGTGATCTATAACTGACGAAGAGAAATGCGGTGACCAGCACCGTCGCATACAACGACAACCGCCACACGTCATCTTGGATGGTCTGCTGCATCTCCACGGCAATGACACTGGGTCCCGTCATCACCAAATGAATGGAACCGGCGCCAGCGGGAGTTCCGACGATTCGTCCGAAAACCTCTCGTATTTCACCTTGCAGTTGTTTCTGTGAGTCCGTATCAAAACCGTCCGCTTGAGTCTCTGCCAAGAGCAACGCACGCCGCAGATCCGACGAGAACCACACGCCATGCTGTCTTTTGGGACCAGTCCAAGTCATCCATGTTTGCAGCACTGTCATAAACTCGCCGGTGGGATCGGCGGGGATCAATACCTTCACCACCGGTGACAACGGAGAGCTGAGGTCGCTCAGCCGCATTTCAAGAGAGTCGCGGAGATGATCTCGGCTGAACGTAGCCCCCTGCACATGTGGGCTGAGCACATACCGATGCTGAAAAAGACGTTCCCGTTCCTCCCTGGTCAGAACCTGCTCTCCATTGCCGACATATTGGAACGCACTACTTTCACGCATCCAGGCAGCTAACCGTTTGCTGGCTCCTGCCAGCTGATCGACATCCCCTCCCTCCAGAGCCATGAGGATGAGACGCCCGGTTGTGCCGGTTCGCAGTTGTGTGAGAAGCAGACGTTCTATGGGTGTGGCACCCTCCGGAAACAAGCGAGAGAGTTCGGTCTCAACATTAACGGATGACGCCACAAACCAGGCCCCGGACCCGAGCACGAGGCACCAGATCAGCAGGGTGACCCAGGATCTACTGGTCACTGTGCACCTGGCGTGATGACCATGACGGACCGATCGCCGCCTGGCGCCAGAATTTCGATGCTGCGAACTTGCTCCAGGTCTCCGGACAGCCGAATGGACTCAACCAATTCCTGCACAGCTGTGTCCAGTGGATGGAGGATCAAGACCCATCTTTGCGGTTCACCCTGCAGTTCGACGCGATAGAAACGCCTCAGGGTAAGGAGATCATTGGCGAGCGTCGACCGAAAGGCCTCTATAAATGCCCGTAGCGCAGGGTAATCGTGCAATGAAACAGTTTTCTTCATAGCCTTCGTCTTGTTCTCAAAGAAGACCCGATCGCCTTCAACGACATAGCGTTCGTCATAGGGAGCAGTGATATGTTTCTCGAGTCCGGCCGGGGGGGTGAAATGCAAGGTGCCTCGAGTCTTCAACGGCTGGGTGAGAAGATTCGACGAGACCGTCTCTTCAAACCGTGCTTCGGCTTGCCGGTTCTTGGAAAGCCTCTCAAGAAGCTGTTCCACGTCCCAGCCCGGCGTTCCTGCCTCCGGTTCAGACTGTGGCGCCGCATGGGCCACCGATAATGGCGCAGGGCCAAGCAAGCACAACCAGATGAAGAATAGAGCCGGCAGTCCCAACGACCAGCTAACGCTGCTCTTCCCAAAAGTCATAGAAATTGAACCAGTTGTCGGCCGCCAGGCGGCAGTAGTGTTCCAAGCGGTCGGCATACCGCTGTGTCCATTGTTGAACCTCCTGGTCTCGATACCGCCGGTCGATTGCGAGTGCTTCGGCAAACAATTCAAAATGGACATCGTAGCGGTTGCCGCCGCGGTAGAGCCCAAAGAAGAGAATGACCGGCACCTGTAAGACGCTCGCGAGCCACATGGTTCCGGCAGGGAATCGTGCAGGCTTCCCGAAAAACATGCAGGGCGTGGACTGATCCTGCTTCAGAAGACGATCTGCGAGAATACCCACCACCCCTCCCCGGTCCAGACATTCCTTGACTTGCAACATCGAATTCGGCGAACCAGCTTCTATCACCGAATCGGAGACAGCAGGATTCAAGTGATAGAAGAGATCCCGCATCATCGGAGTATGCTGTTGGTGCATCAGAACCTTGATTTCGAGATCCCTCTGGGCCAGCCCAATGGCGCGCACGATCTCGAAGCTTCCAAGATGCGAACCGAGCAGGATACATCCCTGGCCACGAGTCAACCGATCCTTGAGCACTTCGAGCCCCCGTATTTCGATGTCGTATTGGTGACGACGTCCGGCGAGAAGGTAGACACGGTCGAGATGTGTCGATGCGAAGCGATGATACTGCCGATACAGGTCACGCCAGCTGATTGAGCGTCCCAGCGACCGAGTCAAATAGGGCCCCAAGGCGCGACCTGCCTGCTTCAAACGTAGGAGGTAATAGCCGCAGATCGGATAAAGCAACGCACGCGCGAACGGGCGTCCGACGGATAACGCCACCCAGATCATGAATTGTGACCCGAGGCGGCTGCCTCGCTCGCGTTGCCGCAACCACGCGACACTCAAGAATCACCAGACGGATCACCGGGGACATTGCGGTATTGCAGGCAGCCACTCGCAATGGATCGAGTGGCAGTAGCACATGTAAACTCCATTATCCCGTCTTCCCGACTCGTCAATGTGATCCTGAGCGACTCTCCAGGCTTGAGAGGCGACAGAAACTTCACCGATGGCACACCAACAAACTCGAGGTTTTCGTGGGCCATTTCGCGGATAGCGTTCATTATTTCACCGAGCATCACGACGCCGGGTACCACAGGATGGCCAGGAAAATGCCCGGGTAATGCTGGATGCTCCGCACCGACAGTGACAATTCGCTCCAGTCCCACGGCGCGCCTCACTCTTGACGGCATTGTAGCAGTCCATCTGGACTGCTGGACACGAGAGGTCGATCTTCCGAGGCCCCGCATCGTCCCGAAATTTAGTGTGCGAAGCTCGTCGAATTCCGAGGCGCGGGATCAGCTTTCCCGCTGCCGATGCTCGGAAGTCATCTCCATTGCAAACGCACTAAGCCATTCGCGTGGCAGTTTTCCGATGGGATTTCGAGGAAGAGCGTCGACGAGATGTAACGGCCGAGGAAGAAACAGTGGATCAATGCGTTTTCTCAGCTCCGCTTGTATCGTAGATGCACTGATGCCAGGAGCGACGACGAAGGCGGTTAATCTGGCATTCGGATTCAGGCTCCACTCTGGCCGGTAAAATGTCCCGTCCACCACCCCTTCGATCTGAGCCAAGACCGCATTCAAAGCCGCCAGGGACGTACGTTTTCCCGCCACCTTTACTAAATCGTGATGGGGGCCATGCAAGGTGAATTGCAGAGGACTCTGCACGGCAATCCGATCGGCAAGTCGGAAAGATTGGCCCACATGGCCCCCGCTCACCCAGGCGTGATCGCCCTCCTTCCACATTCGAAGCCCTGGACAGAGGCTCCACATGTGTGTCGCCGTGGGCTGTCGATACCCAACCATCCCGCCTTCGGTACAGCCATAGATCTCACGAACCGGCACATTCCAGAGATCTTCCGCTTTGGCTGCCAGCGAACGTGGAAGCGGCATCGTTGCGGAAATAATACCGACGAGACCAGGCAAGGCTGTCCGCTGTCCAACATAGGCTCTCAGGTGGATGGGTGTGGTCATCAGCCAAACCGCGTTGCCGGTTTTCCTTACGGCTTCAGCAACATCTGCCGGTAGGACGGGATGGCCTGCATGAAGGATCCAACCAGATTGCAACGGCAGCATAATCGTGGTTTCCATGCCATACATATGCTGTGCCGGTACCGTTCCGACCATGACATGCGAACCATCCTCCCCAATGCCGAACTGCTGCTTAAGCGCATGGGCTCCCCTCACGAGTGAGCCCCAGGTCTTTGCATGAGGCCGTGGCACTCCGCTGCTGCCCGATGTAAAAACGATAACAGCGACCTGCTGGGAAGGTATTGCCGGGATGTCAGCCCTTCGATCGATGGCCTGGACGCAATCAGGGACGCGGCAAAGGGCCATGCCCGAGGGAACGTCGTTATGGTCCGCCAGAACGTATGCGTCGGGATAGCGCTCTGTGAGCTGGGACAAAGCCTCAGGTGCACAACAGTTCGGCAAGAGACTGATCTGTTGAGCGAGCAGCGCTGCCGCAAATGCAATCAAAAATTGATAGCGGTCTCTACACAGATTGATCGCATACCGCCTGGCCGGCAGACGGGAGGCGAGATCCCGTGCCGACGCAAGAAATTCCCAGACAGTAGAAACGTCACCATTCCTGCTCGCGATGCCTTGCTCAAGCCTCCCGTGTGTCAACAGGGGAAAAGAAGAATCCACAGACGTGTATGGAAGCACGCGACCAGGCTGAGCGGCGAAGGTGTTGACCGTTCTGGGGGTGGCCATACGGATCATTTTGTTCTATGCCGGTTTACGTACGCCGTGAGAACGCTCAAGGAGGCGAACGCCGCGCAGTCTTCCGCGCGAAGATTGATCCCATATTTCTGGGATATCGATAAGACGATCTCCAGCAAGTCGATCGAGTCCAACCCAAGCCCATCTCCGAACAATGGCGTTGCGGGATCAACTTCCTGGGGGGTGAGCTCCAAGTGCAAGGTCGCGACGATCAACCGCGCGATCTCGGTTCTCGAGATCATTTCAACAGTCGGTTCCTGCTCTATTTGTACGGACATGCGATAAAACCTCCCCGCACCACGTGTTCGTTCCGGCAGTTTCGGCATGGCCGACAGTACGTCGGAGTGCCGCTTGCACGATTTCAGTCGCGCTGTCGTAAAACATTTTTCTACTAATGGGAAGGTTAATCCTCTCGGCCTCGTCAATCAGCAGGTCGAGGTATTCGATCAAGTGAGCGGCGGTATACTGATTCGTATCATGAAAGGTCACGACAATCGGGACGATGCCGTCAATCTCCGGTATGTCGCAACGCCGCATGCGACGCCAGATCCCATGTAATTGCGAGCGAAAATTCATTCGCCGAAAAATATGCTGGCCCCAGTCAACGCCGTCATAAGCTTTGGCGTCGGACAGCATCATATACAACCCTTGCCGGCGATATTCGGCCTGGGTCGCTGCATTAAATCGCCAGTAGGGAGGCCGGACAAACATGGTCCGCTCATGAGTGATCAATTGAATGTCATCCATTCCCCTTCGCAATGATCTCTCCAGTTCGATTTGCGACAGGGAAGTATGGCTCACATGGCCCGCCGTCCCGGTATGGAGACCCAACGCATGTCCCTCCGCATGCTCGCGCTGGAGTAGGAAGGAGCCGAATTGGGGCCCCCCTCCCTCCGCGTTTCTGGTCTGAACAAAGAACATGGCTTTAATACCCTGCTGCACAGGGTTATGAGCAAGCTGTTCTAATATCGGCACAGTATTGGCGTGGGGCCCATCGTCAAATGTGATAAGAAATCGCCCCTCGCAACAATCCTTCCTCATAATGCTTTGCGCTCTTCCTGAGCGGACTTCACCACTTTTCCGGTGCAGACATAGTCATTGGTGAAGATCCATGATAATGGGCCGGACGTGGCTTCATGGTGCATATCGGTCAGCCTCACCTTGACCTTCAATTTGTTCGCATCTTCTTTCAGGTTCTCAATGCAACCCTGCGGAGAACGGCCACTTGAGACAACCTTCTCAATCTCATCAGACTCGAAATTCGGAATGGTATAGTGGGGGCCACAGCCTCCGAGGAGAACAATAGGAATGAGCCACAAGTTTCTCATGAGATCCTCCTGATCTTTTTTGAGTTAAGGTAATTGCGCTCTGTTACATCTCTAGGTAAGATACTCTAATCAGACTCTATGCCTTGACGTGCACTAGGAACTTCCCTAGTTGAAACATTCACTTACCCCAGCAGCTGCAAGGCCATCAGGTCCCGGTCTACCCACGGTCTCGCTGTGTGGGTACTCGCTGATTAGAAGAGCCAGACGCTGGTTCGAGTGAGCTGGGCGTCGTTTCCTCAGCAATCAGAACAACTAGGGCCATTCCTAGCGGAAGCCTTCCAGAGGAAGGTGTAGGCTGCACACAAACAAGTAGGCGTCTACCTCTGCAGGCTTCGACTTGGAAAAAGGCATCCTCTAGGAAGGAGAGGCGGGACGAATTCCGTGAACCAGGCATTGATTCGTTGTATGTTCGTGACGGGTCTGATTCTCCTGAGTGGCTGTTCGTCCAGGCCGACGGTCATTCCAGAGGAGCTCGAATCCCAGATCAATACATCCATCTCCTTTTCGGAGCTCCTCACTGCATCACACACATATTCCGGGCAGACAGTTCTCCTCGGTGGGGAAATCCTTTCAGCAAAGCGACTGTCCGACGGGACGCAATTTGAAATCTTACAATTGCCGGTATCAAACGATGATCCTCCAGCGGAGCGCCGAAGCGAATCCCAGGGCAGATTTCTGGCGATGCATCGCAATATGACCGATCCTGCCACGCTTCCGGCTGGTACAAGGGTGACCGTGATCCGATATGTAACCGGCGATGCGGTGCAACGCTTGGATGAGTCAGAATACCGCTATCCCACTATTGAAGTGCGGCATCTCTATGCCTGGGCGCCGGACACCTACGAGCGCCGCCGGCATTCTTCGCGGGTCGGCATTTTCAGCGGAATGGGCTTCGGATTTGGAGGCGGTGGGCGAAGCGGAAGTTTCGGCGGCGTCGGCATCGGCACCGGCTTTTAGCGCAGGGGGATGCGAGGACCTTTACGCGGGGTCGTGGCCCTCGTCAATTTCGCCGGCTCGGTCTGCGTCGAGATCGATCCGGAAGGCCAGGCAGGACTCGCACGGACAGGTGAAGGGATCCCCCATACACATCTCAGAATTCTGCCCGTTCCCCTCATCTTCCGGCTCTAATAGATCATCTATATAGCTCATGACTGGACCTCGCTCGTTTAATAGCCCGCATCGTCTTCGAACATTGTTTCAAGACCCGGCACATTAAGGAACTAGGAGAGCCCCTACAGGGAAAAGCCTATCGTTCTTTCCACAACTTGCGATGCCTAGGGCTGAGCCTAGAGCCCGCCACCCACAATCCTTTTTTATAATGGAGCTAAGGCTGTGAACTAATGACTCATCGACCAACACCACTCCGATGAGCGTGCCCGCTCCCTAAACCGTGGCGAGGTCTCAACCCGATGTTCGGCACTGCTATTCGTGAAATTCTTGCGGAAGAAGAGGAAGTCCAACTTCATTTGGAAGCCTTGGACTCGCTAATACAGAGGTATTCTACGCGAGGATCAGAATCCTTAGAAGAGCGGATCAAGCGAGCCCATGCTAATGGAGAATGGCTCCAGCTTTCTTTAGAAGAGTGCTCCGGGTTACAGAAGCAAGAAAAGCTTCACCTTCAGTCCCTCTTCGAGACACTTCATCATGAACTCAAGCGAACCAGGAGAAAATTAACCTCGCTCAAACACGCCAAAAAACAAGCCAGGAAGATTCTTGCGAAGGAATCATCCCGAAACAACTACGGCAAGGACAGTGTGTTCGAGACTTAACGTGAAGTGATGGTGCGGAGCTGCCCATCGCTAAGAATTTTCTCTTGAATCTGTTGGACCACTTCTGTGAGAGCCCAGTTGAGACGGTCGCCAGGGGCGACTTCTCCTGTAGGATTGAACGCCTCTTGAAACGAAGACTCGCCTTCATACCTACCGACGAGTTCGCCATTCTGGGTTAACACAAACATAGTAAGATTTGCCCTTCCACTGCTGAGATGCGTTTTCACGCCCATCATGCTTAGGACTCCGGTCATTCTTTCGACATAAGGAATCCTGGTCCAAATGCGCGGCCGATAGTCCTCATAAAGGGTATTGATCCGTCCGGTCAGAATCAAGTCTGGATGCCGATCGAATCTCGTAACTTTGGAAAAGACCCCAGCCTGATCAAAGGCTTGCAGCAACTCCTCCTCTACCTGATCGGTCAATATGTGGGGCGCGATTTGTTTAGTGTTCGGTCCTGTGAGCCCAAAACTCTCTTTTCCTGAGACAAGGGCCGGGGCTGGATACACGTCGTGAAATTCTGCCGTGGCCACAATGATAGGACGGGCCGGAATCGGGGTAATGTCCGGTACGTACCGGTAGTGCGTGCAACCTGTGGTCGCCGCCAGCAGGGCACCACATATTAGCATGCAATTTGTACAAGAGATCATGCCGTTAGTCTTTTATCGTGTGGTCGCTTCATCTATTTTATGCCTGATGCTTAGCCCTGCGGCCTCGGAATACCCCCAGAGGGTATGGGCGCATTTTTCGGGTGGCAGAAATCAATGTTGGCATTTGCCAGACCAGGCGTTTTCCTAGTATTCACACTTCGGGGTGTACCATAACATCAAGATAACATCGAGCGATGCAAACGCCTGTCACCAGGACGGAGAGTGCTCAATCATGGCAGAGGTCGGCATTCAATCGGATAGTTCGTCTTCTTTCTCGCTCGAGCCAGAATCTTCTGACAGCGCACACCTTCATGAGGACATTCGTTCATTTATCTTCCAGAACAACTATCCATGCGTCGCGGCAATCCAGTCGGTAGTTCGAAATGAACAGATCATTGCAACATATGGCCGATTCGGTGACGGGACTCACTGGCAGAACTTGCGTGCCGATTTGCTTCGGTATTTAGAATTGCAGAGAGCCACTCAATCCCGTTATTTGAGCTTTTGGGCCATATTTACCAACTCCAGGGACATACCAGATAACGAAGTCGATTTTGAAGAACGATTCTGGCGCGAACTTTCGTTGCTGTCCTCAGAAGAAGAACGGGCTATAGATTGGGATAAGAACGATTCATCCGATCCGAATGATCCTTCATTTTGCCTAAGCCTCAATGGGACCAAGCTCTTTGTGGTCGGCCTGCATCCGAAAAGCTCGCGTCTAGCAAGGCGATTTTCACGCCCGGCCATGGTCTTTAACACCATCTCGCAATTTGAACAATTCGAGACGGATGGGACTTACATGGGCATGGTAAATAACATTCGACATCGTGATCTGAATTTCCAAGGATCGATCAATCCCATGGTGCTTGCCCATGGTGATGTATGGGAATCGATTCAATATTCAGGACGCGACAACCCTCCTTCCTGGAAGTGCCCTTTCCAGTTCATGAAGCAACAGAACAAACCCCGGTGAAAACGATCGGTATTCCCACTCAATCTGGGACCAGCTTTCGACTTCGCAGGACTGAGCAACTCACTGTGAGTTCACCCACTGGAAGACAAGTGGCCGATCTCTTTTGTTTTTCACAGGAAAGACTGCTGGACGGGCTCTCTTCTGGCCGCAGCATTGACTATAACGAGACCGTGCGTTTCACTAAAGGCCATACTTTATTTTCACAGGCGGGTGTGCCTTTACTTAAGATTGTCGAGGATTCGTGCGGTCGACACGATTTCTTGGTAACTCCGTGTAGCCTTCAAATGTTTCAGATGCTCTCAGGCACGCAGGCGTATCATCCTAGCTGCCATGAGAACTTGAGCATTGCCTTTGCCCAATTCGGTCGGCTGCCTGAATTGATCTCGACTACATTCAATATCTTTATGAATTATACGATTGAGCAAGACGGGACAATGCATCTCTGTCACCCATGGAGTAAGCCGAGGGATTTTATTGTCTTTCGCGCACTCGAAGACCTGGTGGTAGGACTCACTGCCTGCGCCGACGAGGCGACCAATGGCGGGAGGTGCAAGCCGATTGAATATGTCATTTCCCGTACGGATCATCGGAGTAGAACGTACCCCTCGGGACAGTAGTTCACACCCTCTGCCAAAGAGAGAAGAGGGAGGCATAGATGACCAACGATGAAAAGCTGAAAGTCATTCTTCCGTGGATTGACCCAGAAGAACGGGTCACGGTGAACTTTCTCGATGAACAGGGCCTGAATGCGGAGGTGACTGGTTGCAATGATCAGCTAGTGAGCCTCTCTCACGAGCCTCGCGTCCCACACATCAGACAACG
>Ga0134122_10001604_pt1 | contig 16353 bp, 13 predicted proteins | sample KB302_FD_96461 | JGI IMG/M metagenome (GOLD analysis project Ga0134122, IMG submission 96461) | Terrestrial soil microbial communities without Nitrogen fertilizer from Kellogg Biological Station, Michigan, USA - KB3-0-2 | ecosystem: Environmental > Terrestrial > Soil > Unclassified ... | reverse complement strand
TCTATGTCCAGCACAAGCTGTGGGACCGGCGCGCCGAGCTGATCGAATGGCTCGACGGTGGTGCCCTTTTCTATGTCTGCGGTGACGCCAAAGCGATGGCGAAAGACGTTCGCGCCGCGCTGGTGCGTGCCTATGCGGACGTAAAGACTATGTCACCCGAGGCGGCCGAGCAGGCAGTGGTGACACTGGAGCGCGAAAAGCGCTATCTGCAGGATACGTATTGATCCTGCGTCTGGACGGCCCATAAGAGCGTTTACGCGCGTCTTCAACGGATAAGCAATGACCGACGACGTCTCGCGCAACGAGCGCATCAAGGAAGCGAGCGACTATCTGCGGGGGACGCTCGCCGAAGGGCTGCGTGAGGAAATCACCGGCGGCATCGTCGAGGATGACCAGCAGCTGGTGAAGTTCCATGGCATGTATCTGCAGGACGACCGCGATCTGCGGCCGGAGCGCACGCGCAAGAAAATGGAGAAGGCGTTTGCCTTCATGATCCGCGTGCGAATTCCGGGGGGCGTGCTGACACCGCAGCAATGGCTGGCGCTCGATGAGGTTTCCCGGGTTTACGGCAACGGCACCATGCGGCTGACTACGCGGCAGACTGTACAGCTTCATGGCGTCATCAAATCGAACCTGAAAGCGACACTGAAAGCGATCGACACAGTTCTGCTTAATTCCATCGCAGCCTGTGGTGACATTAACCGCAACGTCATGTGCAACGTCCTTCCGGAGCAGTCGCGCGCGCACGCCGCCGCAATTGAGCTGGCGCGCTCCGTATCTGACCACTTGTTGCCGCACACCCCCGCCTACCGGGAAATCTGGCTCGATGGCGAACGGATCGCGGGCGGCGAGGGGGAAGTTGTCGAGCCGATTTATGGCAAGACTTATCTGCCACGCAAATTCAAGGTCGTGGTCGCTGTGCCGCCGTCGAACGATGTCGACGTGTTTGCGCACGATCTCGGCTACATCGCCATTGCGGACGGCACCGCCAATATCATCGGCTGGAATGTCACGGTGGGTGGCGGCATGGGAATGACCCATGGCGAGCTCGATACCTATCCGCGCACCGCTGACGTCATGGGTTTTTGCAAAACCGCGGATGCCGTCAAAATCGCCGAGGCCGTCGTCACCGTGCAGCGCGACTGGGGCGACCGCAAGAGCCGTAAGCACGCGCGGCTTAAGTACACGATCGAGGATCGCGGTCTCGACGCTTTTCGTGCCGAGGTGGAGCGCCGCGCCGGTGTTAAACTCGCGTCGCCCAAGCCCTTTGCATTCACGTCGACCGGTGACCGATACGGCTGGAGCGAGGGGAGCGACGGACGCAGCCACCTCACACTCTTCGTACAGAACGGCCGCGTTCACGATGTGGGAGGGGCCGCTCAGCAATCAGCATTGCGTACCATCGCTCAGATGCACGACGGCGAGTTCCGCATCACGGCGAACCAGAATTTGGTCATTGCGAACGTGCCAACGAGCCAGCAAGCGGAGATCGAGCGCATCGTGCGCGAAGCGGATCTGCTTGCGCCCTGGTCAGGCTTGCGGCGCAATTCAATGGCGTGTGTTGCGCTGCCGACTTGCGGGTTGACACTTGCCGAAAGCGAGCGCTATTTGCCCGATTTGCTGACGGCCCTCGACGAACAGCTCGCAGCGCACGGGCTTTCCGCGGACGATATCGTCATTCGCATGACAGGTTGCCCCAATGGCTGCGCGCGGCCCTACCTCGCTGAGATTGGTTTGGTCGGCAAAGGACCGGGACGTTACAACCTCTATCTCGGCGCGGCCTTCGACGGCTCGCGCATGAACAAGCTCTACGCCGAAGATCTCGATCACGCGGGGAGCGTGGCTGCGCTTGAGCCTGTGTTCGCGGCCTACGCGGGTGGCCGCCAGAAGGGTGAACGCTTCGGTGATTTTGCCATCCGCGCCCGCTTCGTGGCGGCAAGCGGCAACGGCCGCGATTTCCATGACAACACTGGCGACAAACGAGCGGTGCAGTAACCGCGTGCGCGGAAAAGGCACCTGCCCAAAATTTGGTCCGCTGCTGCTTACTCGCGCAGTCCAGGTACCTGCCCGGGCCAGCTGTGGATAAATAGTGCTGTATTATCAATGCCGTATCAGCTGGCACGCTCCTTGCTGCTTTGCACCATGGCTGAGCCAAGTCCCGGGGATCTGCATGCAATTTCCGGGCGGTCGCAAAAACAGGGAGCCGAGAAATGGACTACGTGAAGCCGGCGGATGTTGCCGCCGCCATGGTCGACACCGGTCGCCGCAAGCTTGGACTTTCACCTGCTGATCTGCTGATACGCGGCGCGCTCGCCGGAGCCATCCTTGCCGCGGCTACGAGCCTTGCGCTGACAGGCATCGTCCAGACAGGGCAGCCATTGGTCGGCGCACTGATCTTTCCGGTCGGCCTCATTCTCATCGTGCTTCTTGGGCTCGACCTGGTGACAGGAAGTTTTGGCTTGCTGCCGCTGCCGTGGCTCGAACGGGACGCTGCCGGCGCCACTATGCTGGCGAATTGGGGCTACGTCTTTATCGGCAACCTGATCGGGAGCGTTGCCTACGGCGGACTGCTTGCGATTGCGCTGACAAATTTCGGCACGGCCGCGCCGACGGGTGTCGCGGCGAAAATCATCGCGGTCGCTGAGGCCAAGACCGTTGGCTATGCAGCGATCGGCTACGCGGGTCTGATCACCGTCTTCGTGAAGGCCATGCTGTGCAACTGGATGGTTTGTCTCGCCATTGTCGCGGCCATGACCACCAATTCCACCATCGGAAAAATCGCGACCGCTTACATGCCGGTGTTCATCTTCTTCGCGCAGGGGTTTGAACATTCCGTCGTGAACATGTTCATCATCCCTACCGGCATGATGATGGGTGCTAAGGTGACGGTGGCGGATTGGTGGTTGTGGAATCAGATTCCGGTGACGCTCGGAAATCTGGTTGGCGGTGCCATCTTCACGGGGCTCGCGATCTATCTGACACACAAACCCCGTTCGGCCGCGCCCGCGCCGATGAGGGCGCCGACGCAGGTTCCTGCGGAATGAGCGACATAGACGTCAAGCCGCCGGCCGAGACACAGGCCGGCGATTTTGAACCCGAACAGAAGCGATACCTGGAAGGGTTCGTTGCCGGTTTGCAAATTGCCAAGGCAGCGAAATCCATCGCCGGCCATGGAGCTGCGCCATCGGGCGCGGTTTCTGTGCCAGCCGTGGGGGATCCGGTTGGTCCGGACGCAGCGGGCCTGAAGGCCCAGAACAGAGTGCTTGCTGCTGGCGGGAAGCTTTCGGATCCGGAGAAGTTTAAGCGCGAAGAGCATCCTTTCGATAGTTACGAGCGGCTGAAGGCGCACGCCGACAAAGGCGAATACCCGAAACCACCGGATAATTTCCGCTGGCGCTTTTTCGGTCTGTTTTACGTAGCACCCAACCAGAATGCCTATATGTGCCGGCTGCGGCTGCCCAACGGCATTCTCAAGGCTGCACAATTTGCCGGTGTCGCCGATCTCGCAGAACGTTTCGGCGGCGGCTACGCGCACGTCACGACGCGTGCGAATCTGCAAATCCGCGAAATTGCGGCCGGCAATGCGGTCGCCATGATCGAGGCAATCCAGGACCTGGGTCTGTGCTCGCGTGGTTCCGGCGCAGACAATATTCGCAACGTCACTGGCACGCCCACTGCCGGTATAGACCCGCAGGAGTTGATCGACACGCGGCCTTATGCGCGCGAATGGCACTTCCATATTCTCAACGACCGGTCACTCTACGGCCTGCCGCGTAAGTTCAATGTTGCCTTCGATGGCGCCGGTACTATTCCGGTTCTGGAGGATACCAACGATATCGGATTCCAGGCCGTTTTGGTGAAAGACGGCCTTGGTCTTGAACCCGGCGTCTGGTTTCGCCTCTGTCTTGGCGGTCTGACGGGCCACAAGGATTTTGCGCGTGATACGGGCGTCATCGTGAAACCCGCCGACGCTTGCAAGGTCGCGGACGCAGTGGTGCGCGTGTTCATTGATCACGGCAACCGTACCGACCGCACCAAGGCGCGTCTGAAATACGTTCTGGACTCCATGGGCGTAGACAAGTTTCTCGGTCTGCTCGAAGAGAGGCTTGGCCGGAAACTCGACCGCGTTGTGCCTGGCGCGGTGGTGGTGCGTCCGCCATTTGACCGTGCAGCGCACATTGGCATTCACGCGCAGAAACAGGAGGGGCTGCACTGGATCGGCGTCGTCGTACACGTTGGACATCTGACGGTCGCCCAAATTCGCGGGCTTGCGGATGTCGCGCGCGATATGGGCGATGGCGATATTCGGCTTACGGTTTGGCAGAACCTGCTGATTTCCGGCGTGCCATCGAAGAAATTGAAAGCGGCCCAAGCCAAAATCGAGGCGCTGGGCCTCGCGGTCGAGGCCAATGCGATCCGGTCCGGGCTCGTCGCATGCACCGGTAATACGGGATGTAAATTCGCGGCGTCTGACACCAAACGCCACGCCGAGGAGATCGCGCGCTGGTGTGAAACGCGCGTTTCGCTCGACACGCCGGTCAATATCCATCTTACCGGCTGTCATCACTCGTGCGCACAGCACTTCATCAGTGAAATCGGCCTGCTGGCCTGCAAGGTCCAGGAAAGCGCAGATGGCGATGCGGTCGAAGGCTATCACGTCCTGATCGGCGGCGGCTTCGGCCCGCAGGCCGCACTTGGCCGCGAACTCTATCGCGACGTCAAGGCGCAGGACGCACCACAGACGGTCGAACGTATTTTAAAGGCCTACGTCAGGAATCGGGCTGCGCGCGAGGAGAGCTTCATCGCTTTTGCCCGCCGCCACGAAATCGACGCGCTCAGGGCCATGACCGAACAGGAGGCCGCATGAGCGTCACTCAACGGCCTCCAATCCCGTCCTTCCTCCCTGAGTCCGCGCCCTTTACGGTCGAGCAGCGCACGTGGCTCAACGGGCTGTTCGCGGGCATGTTTGGTCTCGAAGGCGGCGTGACGCCGCTGTCGAGCGCGGACGTTGCCAGGCTCCTGCCTGGGTTTATCGATACAGGCACTGCACCGGCCGCCGACGTCGATGACGGTGCACCATGGCACGATCCGGCGATGGCGCTCAGCGACCGCATGAAGCTCGCCGAGGGCAAGCCGCTGCCCCGCCGCATGATGGCGGCGATGGCACAGCAGGATTGCGGACAGTGCGGCTATAATTGCCACGACTATTCGGAAGCCCTGTTCACGAAAAAGGAAGAGCGGCTGAACCTGTGCGTGCCGGGCGGCAAGGAAACTGCCCGCATGCTCAAGCAACTCTATGCCGAGTTCGAAGCGCCGGCGGCGGCGCCGACCACGCCCGCACCGGCGGCGGCAAAACCGGCCGCGCCCGGCACGTCGCGCGATCATCCCTTGATTGCCACGCTTGCCCGGCGTCATCGCCTAAATAAAGACGGGTCGCAGAAGGAAACCTGGCACATCGAATTCGACATCTCCGGCTGCGACCTGGACTATGCGGTCGGTGACTCGCTCGGCATCTTTCCGGTGAACGATTCGGGCCTCGTGGATGCGGTGATCGCTGCGCTCGGCGCGCCGCCGGATTTTCCGATTGGCGGACGCACGCTGCGTGAAACGTTGAACGATGGCGTATCGCTGTCGCCCGCGCCCGACATGCTGTTCCAGCTTATTTCCTACCTCACCGGCGGGGAGCGAAAGCAGAGGGCGAAGACGCTCGCTGCGGGGCAGGATCCCGATGGCGACGCCGCCACCCTCGATGTGCTCGCGGCCTTGCAGAAATTCGAGGGGATCAGACCCGATCCAGAGGCCTTCATCGAGGCGCTCGATCCGTTGCAGCCGCGCATTTATTCGATCTCGTCATCGCCCAGGATCCATCCCGATCGCGTCTCGCTCACGGTCGATGCGGTGCGCTACAAAGTCGGCGACCGCACGCGGCTCGGCGTCGGCTCGACGTTTCTCGGCGGCCGCGTCGAGGTTGGGCAGCCCGTACGCGTCTATGTGCAGAAGGCGCAGCATTTTGCGCTGCCCGCCGATCCGGGCAAGCCGATCATCATGATTGGGCCTGGCACCGGCGTCGCGCCGTTCCGCGCATTCCTGCAGGAGCGCCTCGCCACGCAGGCTCCGGGACCGAACTGGCTTTATTTCGGCCATCAGCGCAGCGACTATGATTTCTTCTACGAGGAAGAGCTCAAGGCCATGCGTAAGTCAGGCCACCTTACCCGTCTGACACTTGCCTGGTCGCGCGACGGCGACGAGAAAATCTACGTCCAGAATCGCATGCGCGATGACGGGCGGGATCTTTGGGCCTGGCTTGAGCGTGGCGCGCACATATATGTGTGCGGAGATGCTTTGCGCATGGCGAAAGATGTCGAACGCGCTTTGACAGACGTCATTGCCGAACACGGCAAACGCAGCCCGGAAGACGCAGCGCGTTATGTTGCCGAACTGAAAAAGAATGACCGCTATCAGGTGGACGTATATTAAAAGGCCATGCCGATAAACGAGCGTCGAACCCCCTCCGAAGCAAGGCCAGCGCGCATGGGCGCGCTGGCCCGGCTTCCCATATTCCTGTCGCTTGACGGGAAGCGGGCGGTGCTTGCCGGCGGAAGCCCGGCGGCGGCATGGAAAGCAGAGTTATTGTCGGCGTCGGGTGCGCGTGTCGACGTCTACGCGATCGACATCTGCGACGCGTTGGAACAGCTGGCGGCGGATCCGCCGCGCGGTGCGATCGTCATCCATCGCTGTATGTGGTCGGCGGAAAATTTCGCAGACGCTGCGGTTGCGGTCGGCGCATTCGAAGACGACCAAGGCGCGGACAAATTTGCGGCGGCCGCACGGACCGCAGGCGTCCCGGTTAATGTGATCGACAAGCCGGCGTTCTGCGATTTTTCGTTCGGCGCCATCGTCAATCGTTCACCACTGGTGATCGGAATTTCCACCGATGGTGCTGCACCGGTTTTCGCGCAGGCGATCCGCGCCAAGCTCGAAGCGCTGCTGCCCAATGGGTTTGCCGGCTGGGCCGCCGCCGCGGCGCGCTGGCGCAGTGCGGTGAAAGCGTCAGGGCTGTCATTTTCCGGGCGGCGCAAGTTCTGGCATTTGTTCGCCGCGCAGGCCGTCACCGACCCAAACCACGAACCCGCTCAGACCGATTTCGATAACTTCATTGCCGAGGTGAAGGGGCTTGGGACAGCGGTCGAAAACGGATCGGTAACACTGGTTGGAGCCGGGCCCGGGGACCCTGAATTGCTGACCTTGCGCGCCGTCCGCGCGCTGCAGTCAGCCGACGTGATCCTGTTCGACGATCTGGTTTCTCGCGAGGTGCTCGATTTTGCTCGCCGCGAAGCAAGAAAAATGCTCGTGGGTAAGACCGGCTTCGAGCCTTCCTGCAAGCAGGAAGACATCAATGCCTTGATGGTGGGCCTTGCCCGGCAGGGCAAACGCGTGGTCCGCCTCAAGGGCGGCGATCCTCTCATTTTTGGTCGCGCTGCCGAGGAAATCGCCGCCTGCGAGGAGGCGAACATCGCGGTGGACGTGGTGCCCGGTATCACTGCCGCGCAAGGCGCAGCCGCCAAACTTGGCATTCCGCTCACCGACCGCAAGCGCGCACGCCGGGTGCAATATGTCACAGGCCATGCCAGCGAGGGCGCGCTGCCTGGCGATCTCGACTGGCAAAGCCTTGCCGATCCGACGACCACGACGGCGATCTATATGCCAACGCGTACGCTCGCAGCTCTGGTGGCGCGAGCGATCGCCGAAGGTCTCGACCCGCAGACCCCGGCATTGGCAATTGCCCGCGCCACGCGGCCCGATCAGGCTGTCGTCGCAGCACCGATCAACGAACTTCCCTTGAGGGTTGCCGAAGCGAATCTACCGGGTCCGGTGCTGGTGATGTTGGGACATGCCCTTGAAGAACGGGCCACCGTCCGAGCAAGCGCGGCACCTGTGGGCCAGAAAGCCGGCTGACACCAATTACCGCGCGTTGTAGCGGATCGGCACCGATACCGGAATTTGACTACCTGTGATCTCTGGCGGTGGTGGTGGCAACGGTGCCGCGCGCGCAACCATTGCCAGCGTTGCCTGGTCGAGTACGCTCGACCCCGAACTCCGCACGATGCGCGCATTATGCACGCCGCCGCTACGGTCGACGTTAAAGGCGAGCTGCGCAATGCCCTGCTCACCGCGCGACTGCGCCTCGGACGGATAGCGCTTGTTGCGCTCGAGCTGAGCCATCAATTGCGACTTCCAGTTTGGCAAGGCGTTCGGGTTTTGCGAGTTGGCCCCCGGCATCGGTGCTGCTGCGCGCTTCGATTTGGTCTCTGCAGAGCTCGGAGCGCTGGCGAGGCTCGCGACCTTCTGCTTAGGCTTCTTCTCGCGCGGTTTTTCGACCACTTTGGGTGGCGGCGGGGTGACTGCCTGTACCGGTTCGGACTTCGGATCCGGCGGCAGCTCTAGCTGCTTTTCCAGCGGCTTTTGAGGCTCGGGCTCCGGTTCAGCCTCTTGCTGCTGTGGACCGGGCGGCATTTCATTCGGCGTGGTCTCGGGCGCAACCGGCAGCGCCGCGAGCTCGATCGTAATCACGGGCGCATTCGCGACCAAGTCGCCGGTGTCATTCCACCGCGCAAGCAGGGCGGCGGCACCGGCGACATGGAAGGCGACCGCCAGCACAAAACAGCCGGCCCAGCGTGCGCTCTCCGGCCAGCGCCGCACCGCCAGCGTGTCGCCCGTCGCGTTCATTGCTTGTCCGCTTCAAGTCCGACCAGCGCCACATGCAAGTATCCCGCGCTGCGCAATTCGTTCATCAGGCCCATCAACTCGCCATATGGTACGGTCTTGTCGGCACGTAGAAAAACGCGCTGCTGTTTGTCGCCGGACGTTGCCTGATCGAGCGCGCTGGCAAGTGCGGCACGCGTGATCGCATTCTCATCAAGCGAAACGCTCAAATCGGATTTCAACGTGAGAAACAGCGGTTTTTCTGGCCGCGGCGTGCGCTCGGCATTAGCCGCCGGCAGATCGACCGAGATGTCGACCGTGGCGAGTGGCGCCGCAATCATGAAAATGATCAGGAGGACCAAAATTACGTCGATGAACGGCGTAACGTTGATCTCATGGACCTCGCTGAGAGTCTCGTCGCCGTGATCGAGACGCACACCCATCAGGACTACTCTGCTGCTACAGCGCGGCGACGCTCGGCCGAGCGATGCTCAAAAATCCCACGATCGAGGTCGCGACTGATAATCCGCAGGATCTCGGCGGAAGCATCAGCGTGCAGCGCGCGATAGCCTGCAATCCAGCGTGAGAACATGTTGTACATCACCACGGCCGGGATTGCTGCCACCAGACCAAGCGCGGTGGCAAGCAGCGCCTCGGCGATGCCGGGTGCGACGACCGCCAGATTGGTGGTGTGCTGTTTCGAGATGCCGATGAAGCTGTTCATGATCCCCCACACCGTGCCAAACAGCCCGACAAATGGGGCCGTAGCACCGATGGTCGCGAGGATGCCGGTGCCTCGGATCATCTGCCGGCCGGCAGCAGCCTCAGTGCGCTCAAGGCGCGACGCAATGCGTTCCTTCACGCCGGACGGCGAGAGCGCATCTGCGGACAGCCGTAATTCGGCATCGGCCGCGCGTACGAGGGCGGCAGACCCGTCATCGCGTCCTTTTATGCGCGCGCTCGCCTCGCTCCAGGAACGAGCCTGGCTGAGTGCGTCGATTGTGGCCTGCATGCGCCGACGAACGATCAGGAGCTCGATCGCCTTGGCGAACCAGACAGTCCAGGTCAGAACCGACGCGAAGGCGAGGCCAATCATGACCGCTTTGACCACGATATCGGCTGCCATGAACATGCCCCAAGGTGATAGGTCGCGGGGCAATGTCAGCGCGGCGCTAGGCCCGGGCGGACCTGGAGAAGCCGCAGGAGACGGGGCTTCGGCCGGCGCCGCAGGTGCCGTCGGCGCGGCGGTCACGGGCACGCTCACAGGCGGCGCAGCGATGGCGGGCGACGCTGGCGCACTCGCAGCCGGCGCGGAAGGCCCGGCCTCGGATGCCGGTTGAGTTTGCGCAGACGCGGCGGCGGGTAACATGATGCCGATGGCAAGCAGCGCCGCTATGAACGGACGCATATGGGGGCTGTTTTTCACTTTCACCGGCTGATCCTTTATCTGCTTGCTACCCTATTCTAGCAATCTCGCGGTTTTGCGTCATTCCGCGGGATTTAGCTGCGTCTCAGGGCTTTCTTTGACGACCTTGCTGCCGGAACGCTTGCGCAGCCACATTATGATGCCGGTCACCGCAAACACAGTTGGAAACGCACCAGTCAAGAACACAACGACAGACCACAGTGGACCTCCACGACTGCCGTCGTGAATCCAACGTATCCAGGAGGCGGCGCGATCACCGGCTTGCGGGGCCAGAACGCTGGCCTGGCCGCTTCGGTCATCAACCATGACCGTCACTTCATCCTTTGTGTCGCTGCGCATCTGCACGCGCCACGCGCTCACGCGCTCACCGCGCTCTTGTGTCGGCACGAATAGCGCAGATACTTTTGCGTTCGGGTTGGCTCGCAGTGCAATGTCAAGCGCACGATCCGCAGTCAATGCCGTTTGCTGGGCAATTTGTCGGCCGAAGCCACCGCGCTGCGCCTGAGGATTCATCGCCGCGACCGACGACATCATGTCGCGCGCGGTTTGTGGAAAGGCCAGATAGATTCCGGTGAGTGAGACCACCGCCAGGGGAATCGATATCCAGAACCCCAGCAGGTGATGGAGATTGAAGGTGAAGCGCGGGGAGCGCGCCCAGCGCAGACCGCGCACAAAGCTGCCGGTGCCGCGCGGCCACCAGAGCCAGATGCCCGTCAACGCCAGTGTCGCCATGCCGACACCGACCCAGCCGACAATGGCGCGACCGGAATAGTCCGGCACGGTCAGATTTTCGTGGAACCGGTGCAAGACGCCGAAAAATGTTGAGCGAAAGTCGACGATGTCGAGCACACGCGCGGTCGGTGGATCGATATAGACATTCATCAGGCGAGGCCGGCCCTCGGCGTCGCGGCCGCGCGCCGCAACAATCACCGGGGACGCTTGGCCAGGAAGGCGGACGCTTATCGGCGTGGCGCCGCCTTCAAGCGAGCGCGCTGCGCTTTCGAGGTAGGCGGACGGAGGGAGGATCTGGGAGCCGGTGACAGCATAACGCTGGGGATTGAGAAGCGCCTCGATTTGCTCGTGCCAGACGAGCAGTGCACCGGACAGCGAAATCGGAATCAGCAGCGCAGCCAGGCTGGCGCCAATCCATCGATGCAGGGTGAACCAGAAGCGACGAATGTTCGTCGCAGGAATATCCGCCATAGCCCGCCTCTTTGCGCGGCAACCTATCCCAGCGAAAGCGACGGGGAAATAGAAAATAATGCTGCTATCGCAGTTTTAAGTATTCAAAACAGTATTACGTGGTTTAGAACTATTCTAATTCAAGTTTTGTGATGTAAAATTAACTTGTACTTGACGTCGAATACAGTCTGTTGTTCCAAATATAGTCTAACAATCAGCCTGATTATTATGGCTTTAAAGTATAGTATTCGCTGGGGCTGATCAAGATGGACAGGGTGAATTTGAGTATTGGGTCGCATGCTTTTACTCATCGCGATATTGCTTCGCAGCTTCTGAAGTCGAGCGCAGTCCAAATGGCCAACTCTCCAGTCGTTCGCGGCTTCACGCGGCCGTAAGTCTCGCCTCGCTGATGGTTGTATCCACCGCGTCAGCACAAGAGGGCGGTAGTTCCGGATTGCAACTACCGACCATCGATGTGACGGGCGACCAGGGTGGTTATCAGGCGGCGCAACAGTCGATCAATCGGCTGCAGACGGCGCTTCTCAACATCCCGCAGACCGTCAACGTGGTCCCTCAGCAGGAGATTCAGGAGCGGCGCCTCAGCACCATGGAGACGCGTTGCGCACCGTCTGCCCGAGAACTCGCCGTAAGCACGCGAACTCGGTGCAATGGTGGCCGAGGCGCTGGCGCGCAACAATCTGTTCATGTCGGCTGTGCTGCCGAAACGGGTATTTCCGCCGCTGTTCAATCGCTACAACGCGGGCATGACCTTTGGCGCGCATGTCGACAATGCCATACGCGGCATCGCCAACAGCGGCATCCGCATTCGCACCGACGTCTCCTCGACGTTATTCATCTCGGCTCCCGAAGACTATGACGGGGGCGAACTGGTGGTGGAAGACAACTATGGCAGTCATACCGTCAAGCTGCCGGCCGGCGACATGATCGTCTATCCGGCCACTTCTTTGCACTATGTCACACCGATAACGCGCGGTTCCCGGATCGCGTCCTTCTTCTGGACGCGGAGCATGATTCGCGACGAGAGCAAGCGTTCGCTGCTTTTCGATATGGACATGGCGATCATCAAGCTATCGCGCGATCACCCGGATCATGTGTCGGGGGTGGAGCTCACCTCCGTTTATCACAACTTGCTCCGGCAATGGGCTGAGCTATAAGTCTCCGGCATCGCACGGTTATGCCCGAAACGGCCACCGCCGTTTCGCCTTGCGGGCTGCGTGCATCCTTCCTCCTTCATGCGTCAGCGTGACGCCCGTCCTAGGATCCCATCCATGTCCTTCTCAATGTCTCAGGCTTCCCTGCCGGTCTTCGAGATCGGTCTCAATGCCCTGTCGGGTGTGCTCGACAAGGCGGCAGCTCATGCAGCGGCGAAGAAAATCGATCAGTCGGTATTGGCCGGCTGGCGACTGGCGCCGGATATGTTCGCGCTCGGTCGTCAGGTGCAGGTGGCATGCGACCAGGCCAAGAACGGGTCTGCTCGACTCGCTGGGACCGAACCCCCAAAATTCGAAGATACCGAAACGACCGTCGACCAGTTGAAAGAGCGTATTGCGAAGACGGTTGCATACCTGAAGACGCTTGACACCAAGGCGATCGATGCCGCTCCCGAACGCGAGATCACTTTCCCGCTTGGCCAGAACAAGGGTCAGATGAAGGGCGGGGACTATCTCAATCACTTCGTCCTGCCAAATTTCTATTTCCATCTCACCGCGGCCTATGCGGTGGTGCGGAATTTTGGCGTGGACGTTGGCAAGCGGGACTTTCTGGGCGCAATTCCGCTCAAGAGAATTTAAAGCTTCGGCGCAAACAAACGGTCCCGGGCATTACGCGCCGGGACCGTTGCCATTACAGATCTGGAAAAAGTGCTACTTCAGGCGCTTGGCAGCTTCCTGAACAAGGCTCAGGTCCGAATATTTCGTGATGTCGATCTTCTTTTTCACGAAGCCAAGCTCGCGCGTCGTGTCGACATTACGCTGCAAGGCCTCGAGATTCGGCATCAGGTTCGGATCGCGATAGGTATCCTGTTTTGTGAAAAGCCACCCGAAACGCTCGGGCGGAGCCTTAGTGATCCTGGACGCGATCTGGGCGACCTCGTCGTGGTTCTTCGGGTCGATATACCACCGGGTGATGCGAAGCATGTCTTCCATGAAATCGACCATTGCGGCGCGGTTCTTGTCGATGAACGACTTGCGCGCCGTCCATACGATCATCTGCGTCACGCCAAGCGCTTCGTTTTGCCTGAAAAGAACCTTACCTTCCTCGCGCAGCTTCGGATTGAAGGCGAAGGGCAGCACAGCGGGGATCAGGTCAGCCTTTTTCTCCAGCAGCACGGCAGGCATAGCGGGAAGAGGGCTCTCGACCATTGTGTAGTCGCGCTTTTCTTCGAGGCCATGCTTTCTCAACATGGCGCGCATGGCGACGTCTACGGCGCTGCCGCCGGCATTGGTGCCGATCACCTTGCCTTTGAGGTCCTCGACCTTGTCGATGCCGCTGTCTTTGCGGACGAAATATTCCTGCGTGTAGTAGCCGGGCACGCCGTCTTGGAATTCATCGGCAATGACTCGGATATCATCCAGGCCCGCATTCTCGATTGCGATCGCAAGTGAGGAATAGGCGAGATTGGACACTTCCAATTCGTTGTTGGCGATCGCCGTGATCATCGGCGGCGTGCCCTGGTAGCGCACCGGCTCAAGGATGTAGGACTTGCCCAGATGCTTCGCCAAATCCTTCTTTTCCAGAACAATGGAGGCCCAGTTCGCGACCGGCGCCACCCATGACATACGAATCTTTACAGGTTCGGCACTGTTGGCCGAGCTGAACCCAAAAAGGCCGAGCACGCACGCAAAGGCCAGTGCGAATTTTTGCAGGCGCATGGTTTTCCTCCCAGTTTCGCCGGGCTTGCGTATTTTATGGCAAGCTTCTCGTCGCGAACGGCGAAGATTGTCGGAGGTCCAACCGATTTTGGCAAGTCCGGCCTGGTGGGTCGAAAACCCACGATCCGGTACATGGAATTCGGGAGTGAATTTGCGCGCCGCGCGTTCAGGCCGGCGAGAGTCGTGCGGTTGATCTCAGCGCATCTTGGGGAACGGCCGCCGCGTCGCCCACGTATTTCCGGCGGCGTTGCGGGAATGGCAACTCAAGGTAACGATTTGCTGAAATTCGCCAAAACCGCCGCAAAAAGCCGCGCAGGCTTTAACGAATGGCAAACAGTTCGAAATACTCTCGGTTTTTGGAGAAAAGTCAGATCGTTGCTTTGCGCCATTCAGGCGCACGGGCAGAGCCCTTGAAAACCAATTTTAAGGACGCGCCCTCATAGTGCTGCAAACTGAACCGGGGCGGGGATGTCGATGAGTTACACACGCGCGATGGTCATCTGGTGCCTGGTGGGTGCAATGGCCGTGCTGACCGTTGCGAGCTTTGCGCTGACCGGTCTCACTGTCGACCTGCGCAGCAATCCGTCGTTGCTGTTGTCGATCTCCGGCATTCTGGCGTTTAGTTTTTTCTACCGGTACTGGCGCCCTAACCCGCATCTGCGTGCGCTCACCGAAGTTGCGGCACAATTTCTGCTTATTCTTATTTTCGGTCTTCTGCTGACCTACGCTGCGGTGGCGGTCAAATTCCCCTACGTCGACGCTGATCTGTATGCCATCGATAATGCCCTCGGGTTCAACCGCCAGGCCTATCTCAAATTCTTTGCCGACCGGCCGTGGCTCTCGCGCATTGTCGAATTCGCCTATTTCTCCATGCTGCCACAGTTTGCGCTGGTGCCGGTGGTCATTTTCTTTGCCAAGAAATTTGAGCGTGTCCAACGTATGACGATGGCGGTCGCTATTGCCCTTTTGATCACCGTCCTCGTCTCGGTGTTTACGCCTTCGCTTACTGCGTTCGTTCATGTCGATATGCCAGAAATGGCCAACGTGCCGGCTAACCTCTATACGCCGGAGGCAACGATGGAAGCACTGCGCGCCGGCACAATGCGTTCGGTCGCTCTCAACCAGCTCGAAGGCTTGATCAGTTTTCCGAGCTTTCATACCGCCGCCGCGCTCATCTTTATCTGGACGTTGCATACGGTGCGTTATGTAAGCTGGGCCGGCATCCCGCTTAATTTCGCCCTGATCGTGGCGACGCCAACCGTCGGCGCCCACTATTTCATCGATGTCGTCGGCGGCATTGTCGTGGCATTTGCGGCCATAGTGGCAAGCCATCTGCTGTGCCGGCGCGCAAAAGCGGACGAGCTCTCAATCACTCCTGCTGGACTGGAGCCAGATCTGGCTCCGCCCGCCGGAGCCTCGATCCGGGTGCAGTAGTTCGACCAAGCTACGGAGATCCAAAAGTCTAAAGTCTATTGTGTGTAAGGTTCGGCCGCTTCCTGATGCCAAATCAGCAATCGGCGGCGGATCAACGCCATCGCCTTGACCAGCGCGTAGCCGACCACGGCGATTTCTACGATACCGGCGAACACGCCAGGGGAATTGGCAAAGCGGGATGCCGTCATCATAGCGCCGCCAAGACCGTAGCCACCCATCAGCATTTCGGTCACCACCGCGACGATCAACGAGAGCGGCAATGCCACCTGCAAACCGGTCATGATCGTCGGGAGCGCTGCCGGCAGTATGATTTGCCAGAGAAGTTCGCGCTCACGCGCGCCCATGTTGCGCGCCGACCAGATCAGCTCGCGTTCGACGCCCTGGATGGCGATCACAGTTGCTGCCACGACGGGGAATATGGCATCGAACACGATCATCGTGATTTTTGAGATGTCGAACACGCCGAGCCACAAGATCACCACCGGTAAAAACGCGATCTTCGGCATTGGAAAGCCTACCGAGATGAGGGGATCGAAAAACCACCGCGCTATCGCATTGCGGGACATGGCCATTCCCAGGGCGATGCCACCAGCCGCGGCGATGAAAAATCCAATCATGGCGCGATAGAGCGTAACGGCGGTGTTGATGGCGAGGTCGCCCGACACGGCATCGTTCCAAATTCGCTCCAGCACGTTGCCCAATGCCGGCAACTGGAAG
>Ga0134122_10001601_pt1 | contig 16365 bp, 3 predicted proteins | sample KB302_FD_96461 | JGI IMG/M metagenome (GOLD analysis project Ga0134122, IMG submission 96461) | Terrestrial soil microbial communities without Nitrogen fertilizer from Kellogg Biological Station, Michigan, USA - KB3-0-2 | ecosystem: Environmental > Terrestrial > Soil > Unclassified ... | reverse complement strand
GTTCCGGCTTTTCGACCACCGCGGGCGCGGTGCCCGGCTTGGGCGGTATTTTCGGCTCCGGCCCTTTGTCGCTCCCCGCCGTCTGGATGTCCTCGAAGAAATCGAGCGCCTCGGGCTTGCCCGCTTCGACCGTCGCGTTCTCGGGCGGCGTCGCGAGCACCTGGGCAGTCTCCACCGAGGCGAGCTGCCCCTTGCCGATCCAGACGCCGGAGAGGAAGGCGACCAGCAGGCAGCCTAAAAGAATCACGAACGCGCTCACCACCTGGCGGTTGGTGAGCGCGATCTCGTAGTAACTCGGTTCGTCGTTCGTGCTCAAGCCTTGCTCCTCGCCGGGCTCGAATCGCCCGGCACGCCGAGTTTACCCAACCGCTCGGTCATCCCGCGGAATCCTTTCTCGGGAAACCTTCGAGGAATGGCCGCACCAGGTCGATCGGCAGCGGGAACAGGATGGTGGAGTTCTTCTCGGCCGCGATCTCGGTGAGCGTTTGGAGGTAGCGCAGCTGGAGCGTGACTGGGTTCGTCGCCACCACTTCCGCGGCCTGACTCAAGGCGATCGACGCGTCGAGCTCGCCCTGGGCGTGGATGAACTTCGCCCGCTTCTCGCGCTCGGCCTCGGCCTGGCGCGCCATCGCTCGCTGCATCTCCTGCGGCAGATCGACGTGCTTGACCTCGACCATCGTCACCTTGATCCCCCACGGGTCGGTCTGGTGGTCGATGATCTCCTGCAGCCGCGCGTTCAGCTTGTCGCGCTCCGAGAGCAGCTCGTCGAGCTCCGCCTGGCCGAGCACCGAGCGCAGGGTGGTCTGCGCCAGCTGGCTCGTCGCGTAGAGGTAATTTTCGACCGAGACGATCGCCCGCGAGGGATCGACGACGCGGAAATAGACCACCGCGCTCACCTTCACCGAGACGTTGTCCTTGGTGATGATGTCCTGGGACGGCACGTCGAGGACGACCGTGCGCAGCGACACCTTCACCATCTTTTCGAACGGCCAGAAGATCAGAACCAGCCCCGGCCCTTTCGGCTCCTTGCCCAGCCGGCCGAGGAAGAACGTCACCGCCCGTTCATACTCGTTCATGACGTTGACCCACCGCGAGAAACAGAACAGCGCGATGATCGCGACGACGCCGCACCCGACCCAGTTTTCCATGTGAATAGATCCCTTCCCTTTAAATTTCTACGGTTGGGCGCCCACGGCCGTCGGGCGGCCGGATCCTGCCGAACGGACACGGAGGGTGAGATTTTCGATCCCGATCACCTCGACCGGCTCGCCGGCCGCGATCGGACCGGCGGCGGCATCCGCGACGGCGGCCCAGATCTCGCCGTGGACGAAGATCTTACCCGCGGGATCGAGGGCGGTGCGCGCGGTGCCCCGCTCGTGCATCATCCCTTCCTTCCCCGTGCGCACCGGCAGGCGGTTCCGCCGCAGCGCCATCCAGGCCAGGAACGCGACCATCGCGCCGGCAAACGTGGCCAGCATCGCGACCAGGCTGGAGGAAGCATGAAGCGCCGGCTCCGGCGAATCGAACAACAGCATCGAGCCGAGCACCAGGGAGACGATGCCGGCGACGGTCAAAAGGCCATAACTGGTCACTTTCACCTCGGCGATGAAAAACAGCACGGCAAGCAGGATGAGCGCGATGCCCGCGCTGCGGAAGGGCAACACCGAAAGCGCCCAAAACGCGAGCACCAGGCAGATCGAGCCGACGACGCCGGGCAGCACCGCCCCGGGATGCATCAGCTCGAAGTAGAGGCCGAGCCCGCCGAGCACCAGGAGGGCGAGCGCAATGTTCGGATTCGCGAGGTTCGACAGCGCGGCGCGGAACGCCGGCATTTCGATCTCGCGGATCGTCGCCCCCGCCACGCGGAGGGGGCTGCGCTTCGAGCCGCGAACGATCTCGCGGCCTTCGATCCCCTTGAGAAGAGAAGTTAGATCGGGCGCCACGATGTCGATCAGCTTGCCGTCGAGCGCCTCGCCGGCCGTGAACGAGCGGCTCTCGCGGACGGCGGCCTCGGCGAGCTGGACGTTCCTCCCCCGCCGCACCGCGAGCGCGCGCACCTGCGCCGCGGCGTCCTCCTCCACCTTCTTGCCCATCACGCCGGGAATGTCGTCGCCGTCGCCGTTGACCGGATGGGCGGCCCCGGTGTTGGTCCCCGGCGCCATCGCGGCCACGTCTGCCGATTGGAGGATGAAGAAGCCGGCCGAGGCGGCGTGCGCCCCTTCCGGACCGACCCAGACCACGACGGGCGTTCTTGCGCCCAGGATCGCGGTGGTGATCTCGCGCGTCGAATCCATCAACCCGCCGGGGGTGTCGAGCTCGATCACCACCGCCTGCGCGTCCACCTCGTCCGCCTTGGCGATCCCTTGGGAGATGTACTCCGAAAGGAGAGGATGAACGATCGACGAGGCGCGCAGCAGGATCACCTCGCCCGAGAGGCCGACAGGCGGGGGAGCGGCGAGTGCGATTCCCAACCCTCCGAGGACCAGGCAGGCCACGGCCGCCAGTCCGAAGAAAGAGAGCTTCGGCGCATGCGCGCGGGTCGTTTGGAAACGGGGCCTCATTCCTTGATTATAGCTGGCGTTTTCCCGCCGGGCCGCGAATGCGCTCTCGACCGGAATCCCCCCGGCATTGTAGCCTCCCGCCACGATGAACCTCTTAGACACCCCCGTCACCCGTCAACTCGGGATCGAAGTCCCGCTGATCTGCGGCCCCATGTACCCATGCAGCAATCCCGAGCTGGTCGCCGCGGCCTCCGAAGCCGGCGCCATGGGGGTGGTCCAGCCGCTCTCGCTCACCTACGTCCACGGCCACGAGTTTCGCGCCGGCTTGCGGTTGATCCGGAGCCTGACGAAGAAGCCGATCGGCTTGAACGTGATCGTCGAAAAGTCGTCCAAGACCTACCTGGAGCGGATGGAACGCTACGTCGATGAGGCGATCGAGGAGGGCGTGCGCTTCTTCCTCACCTCGCTCGGCAATCCGCGCTGGGTGGTGGACAAAGCCCACGCCGTGGGCGGAGTCGTCTACCACGACGCGACCGAAAGGAAATGGGCGCTCAAAGGTCTCGATTCGGGAGTGGACGGCCTGATCGGCGTCAACCGCCGGGCAGGAGGCCACGCGGGGCCGCGCAGCGTCGAAGCTCTGTACGACGAGCTGGCCGATTTGGGAGTCCCCCTGATCTGCGCGGGAGGTGTAGGCGACGAGACGGGCTTCGTCGATGCGCTCCGCCTAGGCTACGGCGCGGTCCAGATGGGCACCCGCTTCATCGCCACCACCGAATGCAGCGCGCCCGCCGCCTACAAGCAGGCGATCCTCGATTCGGAAGAAGACGACATCGTCCTCACCGAGCGCCTCACCGGCGTCCCCGTCGCGGTGATCCGCACTCCTTACGTCGAACGCATCGGAACCAAAGCCGGCCCGATCGCCCGCTGGATGTTGCGCGGCCACAAGACCAAGCACTGGATGCGCCTGATCTACACCGTGCGGGCGTTCTCCAAGCTCAAGAAGGGAGTCAAGGCCTACTCCTCGAAGGACTACCTGCAAGCCGGACGCAGCGTCGCGGGGATTCATTCGATCGAGCCGACCGCGACGATCGTCCATCGGTTCCGCGATGCGGCGGGGGCGGCTTCGGTCGGGTCGATGGAGCGGGCGGCGGCCGGGTGAGGTAGCTTTCCAAGGGGAGGGTGGCGCTATTCCTCCGCCGGCACGGTGACCGCGGCGACCTCGGGAACCGCCGCCATGGCCGCCTTCAGGATCTCCGCCAGGTAGAGGACGTTCGGCTGGAGGAACATCGACTCGTGGTCTCCCGGAACGTCGTGGACTTCCAGGCCCCCGGGGGCGGCTTCTTGCCACGGGAGCTCGGGGTGCTCTTCCAGGCCGGGGAGGCGCTCCGCCGCTCGGCAGTAGAGCAGCGGGCCGTCGTAGGTTCGGTGGGCGTAGTGGGCGTGCGCCTGGAGGTTGGCTTCGAGCACGGCGCGAATGCGGCCGATCTTTTCCCGGCTCACTCCTTCGGTCGAGATCCCTTGGGCGGCCGCTTCGGCGAGGACGAGATCGAGCTGCTGCTCGGGATCCAGCCCCAACAGTTGCTCCGGCGGAATGCGGAAACGCCCTTCGGTCAGCATGTGGACCATCGCGACCATCGTCGCACGGTCGTCGAGCACCTGGCCGGAGCCCCCTCTCGCGGTATCGAGCAGCGCCGCCATGCCGACGGCTTCGCCGCGCGCGCGCAGCTGCCGGGCCATTTCGAAGACCGACAAGCCGCCCATCGACGCCCCGGCGAGGTGGACGGGAGCCCCGGGCATGCGGACCGGCGCGATCGCCTCCAGATAGAACGTGGCCGCCGACTCGATGTCCTGAAACGGCGTTTCGCCCTCTTCCAAGCCGAACGATTGGATGCCCCAGACCGGTTGGTCGGGACCGAGGGCCTGGGCGAGCACGCGATAGAAATAGACCGTGCCGCCGGCCGGCGGCAGGACGAACAGCGGTGGCAAGGTTCCCGCCGGTTGAATCGGCACCAGCACGCTCGCGAGCTTGCGGCCGGACGTGGCGACCGCCGGCTCGGCCTCCTGCGCCAGGGCCGCGGCCAGTTGGCGCACGGTCGGGTGCATCCAGAGGACGACGAAGTCGATGCTCCGCCCAAGCGCCAGCTCCAGCTGCGCCTGCACCTTGAGCGCGGCGAGCGAATGGCCGCCGAGATCGAAGAAATCGACGTCAATACCGAGCCCGTCTTCCCCTTCGACGTGGAGCACGTCGCGCCAGATCGCGGCCACCCGTCGTTCCATCTCGGTGGCCGGCAACGGCACCTCCGCGGCGCGGCGGACCGCGCGGACCGGATCGGGGAGCGCCTTGCGGTCGATCTTGCCGTTCGGCGTCACCGGGAAATGATCGAGCGGCACGAAGTGCGCCGGAACCATGTAGGCGGGCAGCCGCTCCTTCAGTTGAGCGCGCGGGGCGGTCGCCGCCGACTCCGCCGTATCGGCGGCGCCGCGCGCGACGAAATAGGCCACCAGCTCGGGATCGGCGCCCGCGGCGACGCTTCGCGCGACGACCACCAATTGGGCCACTTCCGGCAACGCCGCGAGCGCCGCTTCGATCTCCCCCAGCTCGATGCGGAAACCGCGGATCTTCACCTGGTGGTCGATGCGGCCGAGGTATTCGAGATCGAGCGCCGCCGGACGATCGGGCGCCGGCCGCCAGCGCGCGAGGTCGCCCGAGCGGTAGGAGCGCTCGCCGGGCCGACTGGAGAAACCGTCCGGCACGAACCGCTCCGCGGTAAGCGCCGGCCGGGCGAGGTAACCTCGCGCCAACCCCGCGCCCACGACGTGGATCTCGCCCGGCACGCCCAGCGGCACGAGGGAGCCGTGGGCGTCGAGCAGGCGGATGCCGAGATCCGGAATCGGCTCGCCGACGACGCTGCCGGCGCGCAGGTCGCTTGCGCCGATCGGCCGGTAGGTCACGTGGACCGTCGTCTCGGTGATGCCGTACATGTTGACCAGGCGCGGACGGTCCTCCGGGTAGCGCGCGAACCAGGGCGCGAGCGCGCCGAGGTCGAGCGCCTCGCCGCCGAAGATCACGTAGCGCAGGGAGAGCGGCGCGTCCGAGCCGTCGCCGGAGGCGGCGGCTTCGTCCGCCCGCTGGAGCGAATGGAACGCCGAGGGCGTTTGGGAGAGAACGGTGACCCGTTCCGCCGCCAGCAGGTCGCGGAAGGCGCGCGGCGAGCGGCTGAGCGCGTACGGCACGATCACCAGACGGCCGCCGTAGAGCAGCGCGCCCCAGATTTCCCAGACCGAAAAGTCGAAGGCGTAGGAGTGAAACAACGTCCAGACGTCGTCGGGACCGAAACCGAACCAGGGATCGGTGGCAGTAAACAACCGGGCGACGCTCTCGTGGGTGACCACTACCCCCTTGGGCTTGCCGGTCGAGCCCGAGGTGTAGATGACGTAGGCGGCGTTGCCGGGCGATGCGCCCTCCGCCAGCGGCTCGGCGTTTCCTTGGGACAGGTCCACGCGATCGAGCAGGAAGAGCCGTGCGCCGCTGTCGGGCAGCGCCGCCGCCTGCTCGCCGCGGGTCACCACGATCGGCGCCTCGGCGTCTTCGAGCAGGAAGGCGAGCCGCTCCGCCGGATAGGTCGGATCGAGCGGCACGTAGGCGCCTCCCGCCTTGAGTACCGCGAGGATCGCGACGGCCAGATCGAACGTCCGCTCCAAACAGAGGGCCACCCGCGTCTCGGGGCCGACGCCCGCGGCGCGCAGGCGGCGCGCCAGGCGATTGGCGCGGGCTTCGAGATCGCCATAGGAAAGGGTTTCGCCTTCGAAGGTGAGGGCCGGCGCGAACGGCCGGGCGGCGGCGACCTGCTCGAACCGCCGATGGAGGCAGAAGTCTCCCGCCGCGACAGGGGCTTGCGGCTCGACCGCGAGCTGAGCCAGCTCTTCCGGCGCGAGCAGCGGCAGCTCCGACAGGCGGGCCTCCGGGCGCGCCGCCGCTCCGGCGAGCAGGATCTCGTAGCCGCGGGCGAGGCGGCGGATCGTCGCCTCTTCGAACAGGTCGATCGAGTACTCCCAATGCAGCTCGAATGCGCCGGGGGCCTCGATCGCCGACAGGTGAAGATCGAACAGCGAGATCGCGGCCTCTAACTTGGCCTTGCCCGTCTCGCTCCTCTCCCGTCTCTGTGCCCCTTCCGCGGCCTCCGCGCCGGTGCCGTTGATCAGGTTGAACAGCAGCTGGAACAGCGGATGCCGCGCCGGATCGCGGCGGGGCGCGAGGTCTTCGACCAGGCGCTCGAACGGCAGATCCTGGTGGGCGAACGCGCCGAGCGCCGTCTCCCGGGTCCGCTCGATCGCCACGCCGAAGCTCGGGTCGCCCGACAGGTCGGTGCGCAGGACGAGCGTGTTGACGAAGAACCCGATCAGCCCCTCGATCTCGCGCCGCTGCCGGTTCGCGATCGGCGTGCCGAGGACCAGGTCTTTGCCGCCCGACCAACGCGCGACCAGCGCCTCGAAGGCGGCGAGCAGCACCATGAACGGCGAAGCGCTGCGCGCGCGGGCGAGCGCCGCCACCGAGCGGGCGAGGTCCCCCGCGAGCGCGGCGCGAAAACGCCGGCCGCGGAAGGTGGAGACGGGCGGGCGCTGGCGATCCGCGGGCAGCTCCGTCGCCTGTGCGCCGAGGAGCACCTTGCGCCAATAGCCGAGCTGGCGGTCGAGCTCGCCGCCATCGAACCAGGCGCGTTGCCAGGCGGCGAAATCGGCGTACTGGACCGGCAGCTCCGGCAGCTCGGGCGGCTGGCCGGCGGCGAGCGCCGCGTAGCTCGCCGTGATCTCGGAGATCAGAACGTTCATCGACCCGGCGTCCGAGATGATGTGGTGCATCGTGTAGAGCAGCGCGTCGCCCGACCCCTTCAAGTCACCTAGCCGCACGAGCCAGAGGCGCAGCAGCGGCGACCGGCCGAGGTCGAACGGCGCGCCGACCTGGAGGGCACCGAGGCGGTCCAGCTCAACGCCCGACCGCCGGGCCGCGAGCGCACCGAGATCGATCTGCCGCGGCCGGACCTGGTCGTGCGCCTCGATGGTCTGCGCCGGCTCGCCCTCCACCTCGGCGAAGACCGTGCGCAGCGACTCGTGCCGCCCGACCACCACCTCGACCGCTCGGGCGAAGAGATCGAAGCGGAGACGGCCTTCCAGCCGTTGCGCGCCGTTCATGTTGTAGAACGCGTTGCCCGGGCGCATCCGATCGAACATCCAGAGCCGCGCCTGGGCGAACGAGAGCGCCAGCGGCCGGTCGCGCGGGATCGGCACCAACGCGGGCTCGGCGGCCCGGTCGGTGCCCGCCGCCGCGAGCGCGTTTTCGACCCGCGCGGCGAAAGCCCCGAGCGTCGGCGTCTCGAAGATCGTCCGCAACGGCAGCTCCAGACCGAACGCCTCCCGCAGCCGCGACGACAGGCGCATGGCGAGCAGCGAGTGGCCGCCGAGCGCGAAGAAGTGCGATTCGACACCCAGCCCGGAAACCCCGAGCACCCCTTCCCAGATCGCCGCCACTTCCCTTTCGAGCGGCGTCCGCGGCGGGGTCGAGGTCCCCGCTTCGATTTCGAATTCGGGCTTCGGCAGCGCCTTCTTGTCCACCTTGCCGTTCGGCGTGAGCGGCAACGCGTCGAGCCGGATGAAGACCGACGGCAGCATCGACTCCGGCAGCCGGGCGCGCAGGTACGACCCCAGATCGTCCAACACCTCCGCGGCCTCCCGTTCCACGACGTAGGCCGCGAGACGCCGGTCCTCCCCTTCTCCGAACACCGTCACCGCGGCGGCGGCAACGCCCGGATGGCCGCCGAGCACGGATTCGATCTCCCCCAGCTCGATCCGGTGGCCGCGCACTTTCACCTGGGTGTCGAGCCGGCCCAAGCATTCCAGCCGGCCGTCGCTCCACCAGCGCGCGAGGTCGCCCGTGCGGTAGAGCCGCGCGCCAGCTTCCCCTGAGAACGCGTCCGGCACGAAGCGTTCGGCCGTGAGGTCTGGCCGGGCGTGGTAGCCCCGGGCGACCCCGGCGCCGCCGATCCACAGCTCGCCCGGCACCCCCGCCGGCAGCAGATCGCCGAAGCGATCGACCACGTAGGTGCCGGTCGCGGCGATCGGCCGGCCGATCGAGATCGGTCCCGCTTCGACCCGGTCGAGCGTGGACCAGACCGCCGTCTCGGTCGGACCGTACATGTTCCACAGCGAGCCGACCTTGCCCGCCAGCTCCGCGGCGAGCGCCGGAGGGAGCGCTTCGCCGCCGACCAGCGCCTTGAGGCCCCGACCCGCCCAGCCGGAGGCGAGCAGCACCCTCCAGCCCGAAGGGGTCGCCTGAATCATCGTGGCGCCGCTCCGTTCGAGCAATCCTGCGAGCAGCCGGCCGTCCAGCGTCTCTTCGCGCCGCGCGATCACCGTCCGCGCGCCGACCCGGAGCGGCCCGTACAGCTCCAGCCCCGCGATGTCGAACGACAGCGAGGTCACAGAGACCAGCACGTCGGACGGCGCGATCCCAGGCCGTTCGGTCATCGCATCGAGGAAGTTCGCGAGGGCGCCGTGCGACAGCTCGACCCCCTTGGGCTTACCGGTCGAGCCGCTGGTGTAGATCGTGTAGGCGAGGTTCTCGGCGCCGACGCCGCAGGCGAACGGTGTGGCCTCTTCGTCGCCGTCGATGTCCCCCAAGGGGCCGATCCGCACCTGGACCGGCGCGTAGCCGGAGAAACCCGCTTCGCGATCGAGCAGGTCTCCGTCCACGATCAACGCCGCGAGCCCGGCATCCGCCGCCATGTAGGCGAGCCGTTCCGCCGGATAGGCGGGATCGAGCGGCACGTAGGCGGCGCCGGCACCCATCACGCCGAGGGCGGCGACCGGCAGCGCGAGCGAACGATCGACCGCGATTCCTACGCGAGATTCGACGCCGACGCCGAGCCGCCGCAGGCGGCGCGACAGGCGGTTCGCCCGCGCCGCAAGCTCGGCATAGGTGAGGACGTCCGCCCCAGCCGCCACGGCGATCGCCCCCGGCGTGCGCAGCGCCTGGGCGGCGATCCGTTCGTGAGTCAATCCTCCCGGGCCATCCGCCGCCTGGCCGGCTCCGGCAGCCACCAGCTCCGCGCGTTCCGCGGGAGAAAGAAGCGGCAGCTCCGACAGGCGCGCCTCGGGCCGGGCCGTCGCCGCGCCGAGCAGCGTCTCGTAGGCGCGGGCGAGGCGGCGGATCGTCGCCTCTTCGAACAGGTCCGAGGCGTACTCCCAGTAGAGCAGGAACGAATCGGACGCCTCGACCAGGTAGAGCTGGAGGTCGAACAGCGCGGTGGCCGCTTGGACGTCCAGCGACCTCCTGCCGGCGCCTTCCGTCTCTCCCCCGGCGCCGCCGTCGCGCCGTGGTCCCGCGGCCCCCGTAACGGCGGGCGTGTTGATCAGGTTGAACATCAGTTGGAAGAACGGGTTGCGTGCCAGATCGCGGACCGGCGCCAGCTCTTCGACCAGCCGCTCGAACGGCATGTCCTGGTGGGCGAACGCGCCGAGCGCCGCCTCTTTGGTGCGCGCGAGAGCTTCGCCGAAGCTTGGATCGCCGGACAGGTCGGTGCGCAGCACCAGGGTGTTGACGAAGAAACCGATCAGCCGTTCCACCTCGCGCCTCTCCCGGTTCGCGATCGGCGTGCCGAGGACCACGTCCTCCCCGGCACCGTACCGCACGGCCACCGTCTCGAAAGCCGCGAGCAGCACCATGTAGGCCGAGGCTTGGGCGCCGCGCGCGATCCGAGCCACTCCACCCGCCAGCTCGGGGCCGATCGCGGTGCGCAACCCGCGCCCGCGGTAGGAGGAGACGGCCGGCCGCGGCCGGTCGGTCGGCAGCTCGGTGCTCTGTGCACCGGCCAGCCGGTCGCGCCAATAACCGAGCTGCCGATCCAGCTCGCCGCCGTCGAACCACGAGCGCTGCCAGGCGGCGAAATCGGCGTATTGGACCGGCAGCTCCGGCAGCACCGGGGTTTGGCCCGCGGCGAGCGCGGCGTAGCCCGCGGTGATCTCGGAGACCAACAGGCCGAGCGACCAGGCATCCGAAATGATGTGGTGGATCGCGTAGAGCAGGGCGTCTTCCGCCCCGAGCCGCACCAGCCAGAGGCGCAGCAGCGGCGGCCGGCCGAGATCGAACGGCTGCGCAAGCTGAAGCGACCCGAGGCGCAGCGTCTCCGCTCCGGAGTTGGGCAGAGCCGACAGATCGATCTGGCGCGGCAGGACCCGGACCTCCGCCCCAATCGTCTGCGCCGGCTCGCCGTCGATTTCGCCGAAGCTCGTGCGCAACGACTCGTGGCGAGCGACGACTCTGGCGACCGCGGCGGCGAACAGGTCGGGACGGAGGCGACGGCCGAGGCGGACCGCGCCGCCGAGGTTGTAGAACGGATTGCCCGGCGCCAGCCGGTCGAGCAGCCAGAGCCGCGATTGGGCAAACGACAGCGCAAGCGGCCGGTCGCGCGGGATCGGCACCAGCGCCGGCCCGGCCTCCGCAGCGGTGCCCTCCGCCGCGAGCGCGCTTTCGACCCGCGCGGCGAAGACCCCGAGCGTCGGCACCTCGAAGATGACCCGCAGCGGCAGCGCCAAGCCGAACGCCTCGCGCAGCCGCGACGACAGCCGCATGGCGAGCAGAGAGTGGCCGCCGAGCGTGAAGAAATGGGACTCGACGCCGACGCCCGAGATCCCGAGCACCGCTTCCCAGATCGCCGCCACCTCCCGTTCGAGCGGCGTCCGCGGCGGGGTCGAGGTGCCGGTTCCCACGTCGAACCCGGGCGTCGGCAGCGCCTTCCGGTCCACCTTACCGTTGGGCGTGAGGGGCAACGAGTCGAGCCGGACGAAGACCGACGGCAGCATCGATTCCGGCAGCCGGCCGAGCAGATACGGCCCCAGCTCGCCGATCAGCGGGCTCGATTCTTGACCGGGACCGGCTGCCTCGGCCTCCCGCTCGACGAAGTAGGCCGCGAGGCGGCGGTCCTCCCCTTCTCCGAACACCGTCACCGCCGCCGCGGCCACGCCCGGATGGCCGCCGAGCGCCGCTTCGATCTCCCCCAGCTCAATCCGGTGACCCCGCACCTTGACCTGGGTGTCGATCCGGCCCAGACACTCCAGGCGGCCGTCGGCTCGCCAGCGCGCGAGGTCGCCGGTGCGGTAGAGCCGCGCGCCGGATGTGCCGGAGAAGGCGTCCGGCAGGAAGCGTTCGGCCGACAGATCCGGACGGCCGTGGTAGCCCCGCGCGACGCCCGCGCCACCGATCAGCAGCTCCCCCGGCACCCCCGCGGGCAGCAGATCGGCGAAGCGATCGACCACGTAGGTTCCGGTGGCAGCGATCGGCCGACCGATCGAGATCGGTCCCGCTCCGACCTCATCGAGCGTGGACCAGACCGCCGTCTCCGTCGGACCGTACATGTTCCACAGCGAGCCGACCTTGCCCGCCAGCTCCGCCGCGAGCGCCGGGGGGAGCGCCTCGCCGCCGACTAGCGCCTTGAGCCCCGGATCGCCCGGCCAGCCGGAGGCGAGCAGCACCCTCCAGCCCGAAGGGGTCGCCTGAAGCATTGTGGCGCCGCTTCGTTCGAGCAGCTCCGCGAGCAGCCGGCCGTCCAGCGTCTCTTCGCGCCGCGCGATCAGCGTCCGCGCACCGACCCGAAGCGGCCCGTAAAGTTCGAGACCCGCGATGTCGAACGACAGCGAGGTGGGTGAGACCAGCACGTCCGAGGGCGCGATCCCAGGCCGCTCGGTCATCGCGTCGAGGAAGTTCGCGAGCGCGCCGTGCGACAGCTCGACCCCTTTCGGCTTGCCGGTCGAACCGCTGGTGTAGATCGTGTAGGCGAGGTTTCCGGAGCCGACGCCCGAGTCGAACGGTGTGGCTTCTTCGTCGCCGTCGATCACTCCATTGGAGTCGATCCGCACCTGGACCGGCGCATAGGCCGAGAAACCCTCTTCGCCGTCGACCAACTCGCCGTTCGCGATCAACGCCGCGAGCCCGGCGTCCGCCGCCATGTAGGCGAGCCGTTCCGCCGGGTAGGCGGGATCGAGCGGCACGTAGGCGGCGCCGGCCCCGAGCACGCCGAGGGCGGCGACCGGCAGCGCGAGCGAACGCTCGACCGCGATTCCGACGCGAGATTCGACGCCGACGCCGAGCCGCCGCAGGCGGCGGGAGAGGCGGTTCGCCCGCGCCGACAGCTCCGCGTAGGTGAGAGCGTCCGGCCCCGCGACCACGGCGACCGCCCCCGGCGTGCGCAGCGCCTGGGCGGCGATCCGTTCGTGAGTCAATCCTCCCGGGCCATTCGCCGCCCTGCCGGCACCGGCCGCCGCCAGCTCCGCGCGCTCGGCGGCGGAAAGCAGCGGCAGCTCCGACAGGTGCGCCGCCGGCCGCGCCACCGCCGCCGCCATCAGCGTTTCGTAGGCGCGCGCCAAACGGCGCATCGTCGCCTCCTCGAACAGGTCGGAGGAGTACTCCCAGATCACCTCGAACGAATCGGCGGTCTCGGCCAGGTAGACCTGGAGGTCGAACCGGGCGCCCGCGCGTTGCAGCTTCGAGGCGCCCTCGTCGCTCCGGCGGGCTCCCCCCGCGTTCTCGCCGGGGGCGGCACCGATCATGTTGAACATCACCTGGAACAGCGGATTCCGCGCCAGGTCGCGATGCGGCGCCAGCTCTTCGACCAGGCGCTCGAACGGCATGTCCTGGTGGGCGAACGCGCCGAGCGCGGTCTTCCTGGCGCGCTCGATCGCTCCGTCGAAGGTCGGATCGCCGCCCAAGTCGGTGCGCAGCACCAGGGTGTTGACGAAGAAACCGATCAGCCCTTCGATCTCGCGCCGCCGCCGGTTGGCGATCGGAATGCCCACGACGACGTCGTCTTGCCCGACGTAGCGGGAGACCACGGCGGCGAAGCCCGCGAGCAGGACCATGAACGCCGAGGCCTGGTGCTCGCGCGCGACGCCGCTTAGAAGGTCGGCCATCCCGGCGCCGAGCGCGGTGCGGAACCGCCGGCCGCGATAGCTCGAAACCGGCGGGCGCGGCCGGTCGGCGGGCAGCTCGGTGGCCGGCGCACCGGCGAGCTGCGCGCGCCAGTAGCCGAGCTGGCGGGCGAGCTCGCCGCGCTCGAACCAGGTGCGCTGCCAGACGGCGAAATCGGCGTACTGAACGGGAAGGGCCGGCAGGCTCGGCGCCTGGCCCGCCGCGAGCGCGCCGTAGATCGCGGTGATCTCGGAGACCAAAATGTCCATCGACCAGGCGTCGGACACGATGTGATGGATGACGAACAGCAGAGCGTCCTCGTCGGGGAGCCGCGCGAGCCAGAGGCGCAGCAGCGGCGGCCGGCCGAGATCGAACGGCTGCGCCACCTGGAGCGCGCCGAGCCGCGGCAACTCAAGCCGCCCCGGCGGCAGCGCCCGAAGGTCGATCTCGCGCGGCCGGACCTCCACCCGCGGGTGGATCGTCTGGGTCGGTTCGAGATCGGCCTCGTCGAAGCTCGTGCGCAGCGATTCGTGGCGCGCCACCACCTCGGCCACCGCCGCCGCGAACAGGTCGAAGCGCAGCCGGCCGCCGAAGCGCTGCGCGCCGCCGACGTTGTAGAACGGCAGGCCGGGCACCAGGCGGTCGAGCAGCCAGAGCCGGGCCTGGGAAAACGACAGCGGCAGCGGCCCGGTGCGCGGCAGGGCGACGAGCGGCGGGGCGGCGGCGAGATCCTCGCCCGCGCCGAGCACACCCGCCACCCCGGCGATCGCCGCCTCGGTTTCGATCCGCCGCGCCAGGGCGCCGAACGTCGGCTCCTCGAACATCGCCTGGACCGGCAGATCGACGCCCAGCTCTTCGCGCACCCGCGACGCCATGCGCATCGCCAGCAGCGAATGGCCGCCGAGCTCGAAGAACCCGGATTCCAAGCCGACGCCCGACACCCCCAACAGATCCTCCCAGATCCCGGCGAGAAGGCGTTCGGAGGGCGTCTCGGGCGGCGTGAGGCCGACTAAGAGATCGACCTCGGGCGCCGGCAGGGCCTTCTTATCCACCTTGCCGTTCGGGGTGAGCGGCAGCGCGGGGAGCGGAATCAACAGCACCGGCACCATGTGCTCCGGCAGGCGGGAGCGCAGGTGCTCGCGCAGCTCGGCCTCCGGCAGCGTCGTTCCGGCGCCCCCGTCCCCTCCGGACAACACCAGGTAGCCGATCAGCCGCCGGGCGTCGCCTTCGCCGTTCACCACCACGACCGCCTCGCGCACCGAGGCGTGCGCGATCAGCGCGGCCTCGATCTCCCCCAGCTCGATCCGGAAGCCGCGGATCTTGACCTGGAGGTCGATCCGGCCGAGGTATTCGAGATCGAGCCCGGTCGGCAGCTCCGGCGCCAACCGGAAGCGCGCGAGATCCCCCGAACGGTACGACCGCGTGCCGGGAATCCGCGAATAGGCATCGGGCACGAAGCGCTCCGCCGTCAAGTCGGGACGCGCGAGATAACCTCGCGCGAGCCCCGCGCCCACGATGTGGAGATCTCCCGGCACCCCCAGCGGCACCAGCGAGCCGCGGGCGTCGAGCAGGCGCAGGCCGAGGTCGAGGATCGGCTCGCCGATCAGGCTCACGGACGCCCGATCGGCCATTCCTACCGGACGGTAGGTCACGAACACCGTCGTCTCGGTGATGCCGTAGCCGTTGATCAGGCGCGGCCGGTCGTCGCCGTAACGGGCAAACCAGGGCGCGAGCGCCGCGAATTCGAGCGTTTCGCCGCCCATGATCACGGTGCGCAGCGCCAGAGGCGGAGCCGCTTCGCCCGCCTCCTCGTCGGTCCGCTGGAGCTGGTGGAAGGCCGACGGAGTCTGGCTCAACACGGTGACCCGCTGCTCGGCGAGCAGCGCCCGGAAATCGCGCACCGAACGGCTGATCGCGTAGGGCACGATCACCAGGCGGCCGCCGTAGAGCAGGGCGCCCCAGATCTCCCAGACCGAAAAGTCGAAGGCGTAGGAATGAAACAGCGTCCAGACCTGGTCCGGGCCGAAATCGAACCAGGGCGCACTCTCCTGGAACAGCCGGGCGACGTTTCGATGGGTGACCACCACCCCTTTCGGTCGGCCCGTCGAGCCCGAGGTGTAGATCACGTAGGCGGCGTTGTCGAGCAGCGCCGACTCCGCCGGAGACTCCGCGCCCTCCCCCGCCGGATCTTCCCGATCGAAATCCTCGCGATCGAGCAGCAGGAACCGCGCGCCGGTCTGCGGCAGCGATTCGACCAAGCCGCTTCGCGACACCACGACCTTCGCCTCGGCGTCGTTCAAAATGAAGCCGAGACGTTCGGCAGGATAGGCCGGATCGAGCGGCACGTAGGCGCCGCCGGCCTTGAGCACGGCGAGGATCGCCACCGGCACGTCGAACGTCCGTTCGAGACAGAGAGCCACCCGCACCTCGGGGCCGACGCCCAAGGCGCGCAGGCGATGCGCGAGCCGGTTCGACCGCGCCTCCAGCTCGCCATAGGCGATCGACTCCTCGCCCAACGTCACGGCCGGCGCTAGCGGGCGGGCCGCGGCCTTCTCCGCGAAGCGGCGATGGATCAGGAACGGCTCGGCCGACGCCGCACCGGGCTCGGCAGCGAGCTGGCGCATCTCTTCCGGCGTGAACAACGGCAGCTCCGACAGCCGGAGGTCCGGGCGCGCCGCCGCTTCCCCCAGCAGGATCTCGTACCCGCGGGAGAGGCGGCGGATCGTCGCCTCCTCGAACAGGTCGGTCGGGTACTCCCAATAGAGCTGAATGCCGTCGGGCAGCTCGACCGCGTAGAGCTGGAGGTCGAACAGCAGGGTCGCTGCCTCGTCGGCATCCTCGCCGGGGGACGAGGTCGAAACCTGGCGGGCGGGCTCGGACCCGGCGCTCTTTCGCGCGCCCAAGCTG
>Ga0134122_10001600_pt1 | contig 16371 bp, 11 predicted proteins | sample KB302_FD_96461 | JGI IMG/M metagenome (GOLD analysis project Ga0134122, IMG submission 96461) | Terrestrial soil microbial communities without Nitrogen fertilizer from Kellogg Biological Station, Michigan, USA - KB3-0-2 | ecosystem: Environmental > Terrestrial > Soil > Unclassified ... | reverse complement strand
TCCGCGGCTGGAGCGAAGTGTCGATGCTGCTCGTCTCCCACCTGACCACGAAAACCCTCGACGCCCTCACCTGGGAAGTGCCGGTCTACCAACTCCCCTACCGCCAGGACCCCCGCTTCCTCCGCACCGTCAACCGCGTCGAGCCCCGCGCGCCCAGGATCAAGGCCAAAGTCGCCTTCCTCGCCGACGCGCGGACGTTTCAGAACTGCGAACGGCTGCTGGAGACGATCGCCTGGTACCGCTTCGGAGAGATCGTGGGAGCACCCACCGCCGGCAACGTCGGCAACCCGAATTGGAGCGACCTGCCCGGCGGCTGGACGATCAACTGGACCGGCCGGCGGGCGCTAGGGCGAGATGGCTCGGTGCTGAATGGCGTGGGGATTTCCCCGACGGTCCGGGCGGAAAGAACGCTGGCGGGTGCGCTCGAAGGAAAAGACGACGTGATCGAGCGGGGGCTGGCGCTGGTCTCGAAGTGAGCGGGTGCCCGGCGAAACCTCAGGCAGCTATGCTGTTAGTCCTCAGGAGTCGTCAGGAACCTGAGACTCCGCTCTCTACGATGTGATCATTGAACGAAGGTCACTACATCGAGAGGGAGAACAAAATGTCGAGCTCGCTCAACGACAGCGCAGTAAAGATCACGATCGCGTTTCCTGTCCTTCCAGTAGTTCGCCACACCGCAACGATCACGATCTACGCCGATCAAGACCCGGGGCGGGCCAACTCCACCCGCGGATCCGGCGTAGATGAGGCCCCTCCGGATGGAGCGCCTGCGCCTCTGACTCATTGACACAATCGCAGTAACAGGCGCCGGCCGGCTTCGGCCGGCGCCGTACCGACTATGGCGTGCGTACTCCAAGATGACCGCCGAATTTTTATAAACCTGACGATACCTGAACGGATCGCAGTTCGTCTGAGCATTTCATATCAGGTACGAACGGTTACGATTCATAGACTCACCTTGGTTCGACAACCGAAAGGAGGTTGCAGATGTCGGATTGGTTACTGGTCCTGATTTTCGCATGGCAGATGTCGGAGAGCTTGCTGGCACTGAGCCTGATCGTGGCGCTCGCGTTGGCGGCGATGGCACTTGGCTTCGCCGCTTTTGTATTGCGCGGAGTTCTCTGGCGATGGAGTTTCCGCGGTGCGGGACTGAGAGTTGAAAACCGCGTGGAAGCCGAGAACTCTTCGAGCTCACACGAACAGCACGGCATCGAGATCGATCAGGACGTGTCAGACCATCGCGAAGCGGACCGATAGTGTCCTTCCTGTCGTCAAACTGAACAATCAGAGGAGAATGGGATGAACACACAGAAGAGGGAGGTCACGCTGACTTTGGTGGTTCCGCTCACGAGCAGGGGCCGCTACGATGTTTCGGTCGAGCTGTCCGCCTCGCCCGATTACGGCCCCATTCGCCCGACGAATGGAGGTCAAGTGGACACCGCGCCACCCGACGGCCTCACCGCTGCCAACTGATTGACCCGCCTCAAGGCGCCAGCCGACCCGGCTGGCGCCCCTCGCTTCGAGACCTCGCCGTGAGTCCTCAATATGCGCTAACATTGGTTGACAGGTTCTCTCTGTACTCTCGAACATGCCCTACGATCGCGGAACGGTCACCGAACTGCTGAAGGCCTGGACGGCCGGCGATCCTGCCGCGCTCGAACGGCTGATGACGCTCGTGGTGGACGATTTGCGCACGATCGCCCGGCAGTTGCTGCGTGGCGAGATCGACAACCAGACGCTTCAACCGACCGAGCTGGTGAACGAGCTCTACATCCGTCTGGTGGGCAAGCGCTCCGTGCGCTGGGAGAACAGCCGCCACTTCTTCGGCGAAATGACCCGCATGCTGCGCCGGATGCTGATCGACCGCGCGCGCAACCGCAAACGGCAGAAACGGGGCGGCGGCGTCCGCCCGGCCCCGCTCTTGGAGGAACTCCAAGTGCCGATAGCACGACGCGAGCCCTGGCTGGAGGATCTCGACGCCGCGCTCGACGCTCTCGCCCGGCACAGCGAACGACAGGCGGAGATGATCCAGCTGCACTATTTCGTCGGCCTCTCCGCCGAAGAGATCTCCGCCGTGCTCGCCGTCTCGGAGCGCACGGTCAAACGCGAGGTCTCGACCGCCCGCCTATGGCTTTACCGCGAGATGACCCGCGGGACCGTGTCCGAAACCCAAGGGTAGGGAGCGGTTCGAGGAAACTTGGGGGTCATGCGGAGCGCAGCCGACCCCGAGCGCTGGCAACGGATCGACTCGATCCTCGGGGCGGTGCTCGAAGCGCCGCGGGAAGAGCGCTCCGATCTTCTCGCTCGCCTCGCGGGCGACGACGAGGGCATAGCGCGCGAGATCGAATCGTTACTCGCAGTCGAGGCGGAGGCCGCGGCGTTCCTCGCCGAGCCGCTGATCCCGCCGGAACCTTCAGACGGCGCTCTCGCCGGCACGCGCCTCGGCGCCTACCGGTTGCTCCGCCGGCTCGACCGGGGCGGCATGGGCGAGGTGTACCTCGCGGTCCGCGCCGACGATTTCGAACAGCGCGTGGCGGTCAAGGTGCTGCGCCGCGGACTCGAATTCCCCGAGGCGATCCAGCGCTTCGAAAACGAGCGGCAGATCCTCGCCGACCTCGCGCATCCGCGGATCGCCCGCCTGCTCGACGGCGGCCGGACCGAGCGCGGGCTCCCCTTTCTGGTGCTCGAATACGTCGAGGGCCGCCCGATCGACCGCTATTGCGAGCAGGAGGATCTCTCGCCGCGCGCCCGGGTGCGGCTGTTCGTCGCGGTCTGCTCGGCGGTCGAAGAGTTGCACCGGCATCTGATCGTCCATCGCGATCTGAAGCCCGGCAACGTCCTGGTCACCGCGGCGGGCGAGCCCAAGCTGCTCGACTTCGGGATCGCCAAACCGCTCGAGCCGACACCGTCGCTTCATGCCGGCCTCACCGAGCTGGATCGCCCCTCGCCCATGACGCTCCTCTATGCAAGCCCGGAGCAGGTGGCCGGCGCGCCGCTCACCACCGCAAGCGACGTCTATTCGCTCGGCGTCCTGCTGTTCCGGATTCTTTCCGGCCGGCTCCCCTACCGCACCGAGCCGTCGAGCTTCCCCGACGTCGTTCGCGCGATCTGCGACGACGAGCCGCTCCGCCTCGGCGCGGCGCTCGAACGATCGGCGAGACCCCACGAGCGCGGTCTCATTCGCGACCTGGAGGCCATCCTCGGCAAAGCGCTCGAAAAAAAGCCCGAGGCGCGCTACGGCTCGGTCGATACGCTCGCAGCCGATCTCCGGCTCCTGCTCGACGGCTACCCCGTCGCCGCCCGCCGAGGCGGCACGCTCTACCGCGCCGCGAAGTTCGTCCGCAGAAGAAAGGCGATCACCGCGAGCCTGGCCGCGATCGTTGCGCTCACTGCTATTTCGCTCGACCTCTGGCAACGCCGTGTCGTGGAACGTGAACGAGCTGAGGGGGTCGCGAACTTCCTTGAACAACTTCTTCGCGAAGCTCAACCGAAGCCTGGGCAAATACCAGCCCTCCGAAACTTTCTCGACACCTCTCGCCGCCAACTTCTACACCCCATCCTTCTTCAAACCATTTCGCCCGCCACTCGCGCCGACCTTGCAAGTACTCTCGGCCAGACCTACCGCGAGCTCGGCTACCCCAAAGAGGCACGTGTAATGTTTGCTTGTGCAGTCGACACATGGCGTACGATCGACGACCCCATCGCACGCGAGCGGCTGCCGAAAGACCTCAACAACCTCGCGGGCATCAATTATCGGCTCGGCGACTACGCGCACGCGGAGGCGGGCTACCGGGAAGCCCTGGACCTCTGGCAGCAGGTCGGCATTCCGTACGACCAGCACAAGGCGATCCTCGCGAACCTGGGTACGATCACCACCTCCCTCGGCCACTTCGACGAAGCGGAGCGCTGGTACCGCAAGCTACTCGCGCTCGGCGAGCGGCTCCATGGGCCGGACTCCCCCGAGGCGGCGCAGGGACACGCCAGGCTCGGCAACGTGGCGTTCAACCGTGGCGATCTACAGACCGCCGAGGCCCGCCTGCGCAAGGCGATCGAGATCTACCGACGCCAGACCGAGCCGGACACCGTGGAACTGCAGCAGGCCGAGCTATACCTCGGCCGAACGCTGCTCGCGGCCCGGAGGACCACCGAAGCCGAGACGCTGCTCGAATCGCTGCTCGCCGCGCGGCACGCGGACTACCCCGATTCGACCCGGCTGGAAATCGCGGAAGTCGAGATCGAGATCGGCCTCGCCCAGACCCGCGACGGCCGGGCGGCCACGGCCGAGCCGCTCCTACGCCAAGCGCTCACCAACCTGCGCGCCCGAGTACCCGAAAACCGCTTCCGCCTCGCCAACGCCGAAAGCGTCTACGGCGAATGCCTCCTCGCCCTCGGCCGCCGAGCCGAGGCCGAGCCGCTCCTACGCGGGAGCCTCTCGACGCTCGCCGAAGTCCGCGGCAAGGCATCGATCTACACCCGGGAGGCACAGGTTCGGGTCGAGGCCCTTGAGCGGAGTCGACCGGGGTAACGGGACGCGACCCTTCTCGGATCTCGTTGTCGCGTTTGTGTTTACGGCGTTGCGAAGCGTAGATCAGGCGGCGTCAGTCAGAATCCATCGACCTCGTCACAATACCCTCAGACCCAAATTCCTCGGAGAGCGCGCAAATGGCGACCCCGGAACCGGACGACACAGAGGTCCTCGGACGCATCTTCGGCCCGACGATGGGCCGTATTCTCGAGAAGCACCTCAAGGTCCCGGTCTTCTTTCTGACCCCGCACCCGAAACTTTGGGCGCTCCGTTACTACGCCGAGGTGCGCTCCGCACGGGAGCCGATCGACCTCAACGAGCTGATCCGCAAACACCACGACCCGGTGCTCGGCTGGGGGGCGGAAGCGCTCGACAAGCTGGTCGAATCGCTGGACACCGACCCGGAAACACTGCGCGTCTCCGCCGCTCAACGGCTCCGCTCAACCGTGCTGCCGCTCGGCTGGACCGACGCGGCCGAGGCGGAAAAGCTCAACGAGCGAAGCCATTGGGCACTCAAGCGAGGCGGAGATTCGACGCTTCGTTTCATGCAGCACGCGCTCGACCACGCGCACGGCGACAACTTCGATCCGCTGAAGCCACCGAGCGATCAGCGGAAGCTGGGTTCTTATGGCAAGTCCAAGAAGCTGATCAAGATCACCGACTATATGAAGGAAGAAGGACTGATCGACAAGGAGAGCTTTCCTTCCTATCTCGCAGAGTCGCTCTACTCGCAGTCCATCGCGGTCGCCAAGAAGCACATCCCTTCAAAGCTCGATCACTACTTCCTACCCCTCGCGGGACTCGGCCAGTGGCGGGCCGCGGCTTGCTGGGTCGCCTACGAGGAAGAGTTGAGTGAGGAGATTTTCGATATCGATACCGGCATGCAGAGCTCGATCCAGGCGCTCTTCTCCCAAGCGCTGATCGACGCGTTCACCTCGCAGCTCGATTTGGCACTTGTGGGACAGACCTCGTTCGCGAACCGGCGCGATGCCCTCCACAATGCGTTCTCTCTGCTCTGGTGGTCGCAGGAGATCGCGTTCTTTCGCGATGGCGTCTGCGTGGCTCGACGGTTGCGCGATGAGTACGGCGACCTCTCAACCGCAGATCCAAATAGCACGTCCCTCCAGCCGGCCGCAAGAAATAGCTTCCTTTCCGTTTGTGCAGAATCCTCATGCAGCACGGTGCAACTCGACCTGACGTACCTCGCCGAGGAGAAGAACCTTGCGCGGGAAGTGTTCGGCAGCGACCGAATTATGTTTGCCGTTCGATTGATCGAGCCTGCAGAGCGCGAGATGGTGGAGAGCGTTTACGGCGAGCGCCTACGCGAACAGATCGGGCTGGCGCTTCGCCTCTATGCCTTTCAGCAGAAAGCAATCCGTGCACAAACGGTCGAGGCCATCGGACACAGCATGAAGAACACGGTCCATGTCACCGGCTGGCAGGAGGCGCATCGTCAGCTTCAGACGCTTGCCGAGCCGCGCGCGCCGGAGGTCGAAGCGGGTATCCGTTCGCTCTCGCTCTACGCCCTGGTGGTCGGGCTCGGCGGCCTGCTGCGCCTGGTCGGTCTGTGCGAGCGCGAAGAGTTCGCCAAGATCGGAAGTTGGACCACCCCCTCCGCTCTCGATAGCTGGCGACGGTCGCCACGTGCGGCGTTCGAACGCTATGTCCTCCACATCGAAAACTACGTCGCGACGATCTGCCACGGTCTGGGATGGGACGCGGGGTTCGCTTTAGCCCTCGAAGACGGAGAGCGGAGCGAGGCACGCACGGTACCGACGAACGTCCCCCCCCGCGGATCAATCCGCGCCTGGATTGACGAGCACGGCAATCTCCCCCCGCTCTCTGCTACGGAAGGGCCGGATTCGCATACCGCCCTCTTGTCAGCCCTCACCGAGCCGGTCTGCAACGCGGTTCGCTCGCTGCTCAAGATGAAGAACGGCCCGGCACCACGAACGGGCCGCCTGTTCGTACGCATCGCAGCGAATTTCCCGCACGGTGTCAATGTCGCGATTGGTAATGAGACCGATCGGCCTCCCCTCGGAATGCCGCCCGGACTTTCCCAACATCGCGCACTGCTCGAGCGCACGTATCTCGCGACTGTGGGCGAGCTCCCCGCTCCTCCGCGAGGCGCCGGCGAGCTCGCTCGCTATTGGATCGAAATCCAGCTTCATCCGCTCCGGCTGGCGGAGAAGATCCTCCCCAAGCCGAGCCAAGGAGATCTCCGATGACCCCGCGCAACCTTCGCGTTCTCTATCTCGACGATCGCCGTTACGACGCCGAGCAACCGATCGGAGAGGCAGCCTCAACGACTGCCGACCGGACGCGACCGATCGAGCCTTATGTCGTCCGCGATACCCGCGGCTCGATTCATGCGATCAGCGGCTGGCGAACCGCACGGCGCTTCTGGTCCTGCCCGGCTGCTGCCAGCCCAGGTCCTGATCTGGTGATCTCAGACGTGCTGTTCGAAGAGGACGCGGACAGTCCGCTCTCGCGGGTGCCTGGCTTGCCTGACCACAAGCACCTGATACCGACGGGGCTCGGCCATGTGAAGCCCTTCGCCGCAGTCGCTCGCGCCGTCGACCGACCGATCGGGCTCGCAATTCATACCCGAAACGCGGATCTCTGGAAGGACGCTTGGACCGCCGAGCATCCTATGGGAGCTCTGGCCGCGCATGAGATCGGCGAGCTCGCCGCGATCCTCGGCGAGGACATCGGAGGAGATTCGCTCGACGAGAGCGTCGAACACTGTTGGGCCTGGCTGCGCGATAGGAGCCGCGACGATTTCGATGCCGCTCTTTACATCGCCATGAGCCACTTTCGCCGAGGCCTCATGGAAGCAACCCAGCTGCGCGGATTGCCTGGGCACGACAACCGACCAAGCATCCTTATTCTGCCCAGCGAATGGGTCCGCCTCGTCGCTTGGATCACCGACCGAGCCAACGGGGGTTCGTCCCCGCTCGATCCAGACCTTGGCGTCTCACTCGTCTACTCGAATGGAGAGCGCGACTGCATCCGGCTGATCTCCCTTTTCGGCGAGATCGAGGACATCGGAAGCACCGCGTTTCCTCCAAGATGCTTCAGGGCCAACCCAGAAGAAGGTACCGGCCTCGCACCCTGGGCGCTCGACGACGCACGCAAACCGCAAATCGGCCGGTTCGTGATGGCGCTGGGTTCGGTGGCAGAGGCCTTCGAGAAAGGGATCTCCCTCAAGAAGAAGTTTCCGCTACCGGCACAGGGGAAGATTCACCGAACGATCGTTGACGAAGCCGGCGACGTTCCCCAGAGCAGCCTGATCCAAGGATTCGCCGTTCTGTTCCAGGTGCTTGAATGGGAGCGCAAAAAATATCTTGGGTGGACGGAAGGGATCACAATGGAGCGTTGGGTGCCGAACGAGATTCGATTCGCCGATCAAGAGACGGGCTGCTCTCTCGGGTCTAGACTCAAAAGTCTAGCGGATTTCGTCATCGATCAAGAGGAGCCTTTCACTCGCGACGACATTCTCGAAGAGCAACCCGATCTCTTCCCTGAAGCGCGCACCGACTCAGCGTGGGTCCAATGGCACTTTGACCGGCTGGTCGAAGCCGGAGTGATTAGCCAGACCACCACCAACGTCTACAAGGCGCTGAACCGTCGACTCTCCCTCGATCAGGTCCCAGCGCCTAGTACTCTACCCACAGGGTTTCCTGGTGGAGATCTCGGCCAGCTCAAGAGCGGCGTGAGAGATTCACTAGGCTTTCAGCCAGGCAATTTCAACGCACTCGGTCAACGGCTTTCGGGAGCATTTTTGGCAGGAGGCACACCGGCGCAAGGTACGGCCTTCCTTGAACATCTTCTAGAGGGCCAAGGCCCTCCCTGGCTCTTGGAGCTCCTCCGTGAGTACGCCACCGACGAGCTGGAATGGACCGAGGAGCGCACCTGGCCCGAATGGCTGCGGAGGCTCTCCTGAAGGGTCATTAGAGTGCCTCAGGAGGCGAAATCAGGTGGCGTCAGGTATCCCCCATCAGCCTCTCTAGACTCCTCCCAGTAGTACGGAGGAACCATGAGCACGACCCTGACTGACGCCATCGCCTCCTGGATCGACACCCTCCCCGCCGACGCGCGGGTGGTGGTCGAAGGGGGGCATTTCACGATCCGTAAACGCTCGGTGCCGGCGCGGGAGCCGATTTTGCGGTCCGCGCCGGATCGTCTTTTCCTGGTGGAGCTGGACCCCAACGCTTCCGATGTCCCGGCCTTGCCGGGAGAGATCGCGCGCGGTCCGCGGGTGAGCGACAGCTCGGACCTCTCGGCCATTCTCGATCTCGGAGCGGGCGCGGAGCTGGACGTCCGCGCGCATCCGGCGATTCTTCATGCCTTTCAGCTCGATTTCGCCCCTTCCGCCACGGAGCTGGCTTCGTTCGTCCAGGCGCTCGATGCCGGGCGGCAGGTTCGCGGGCGGGTCGCCGCGGTCGGGGCGGCTCTGTTCCTCGGCGACCGTGTGTTGCCGCCGTTCGTGCGCGCCGTTCTGGCCGCCGAGCGTTTCCTGCCCGCGGCGTACCAGGAGGAGATCGAGCGGTCCGGCTTCTCCGAGGCGTTCCAGATCTACTCCGAGTCGGTTTGCCGCAACCGGGGCAAGGAGCGGCTCGACCGGTACCGGGAAGGGATCGTGGATCCCGCCAAGCGCGAAGCCACTTACCGCCAACGCGGCTTCACCCTGTTCGAAGACCCGCTCGACTCGGGCATCTACTTCCTTGCCGCCGACGTTCTGCTCGATCGGCCGCGGTCTTCGGCCGTGGCTCCGCTCATCGGCTTGACCAAACAGGCGAAGACTCCCACCTGCGGCCTGATCCTCGCCGGCAAGCTCGGCCGGATGTCGCGCGACCGCTGGACTCACGTGCTCTCGGTCTACGACGAGGCCGACGACCCGCGGATCGCCGAGAAGAATGCCGACGGCATGGTGATCTTCTCCTGCCTCGGGAACGATACGGGGCTTGCCGCCGATTTCCTGACCCTCCGGCCAGGCCGCGTGCAGCACGACCGTTTCCGTGCCGGCGAGATCGCAAAGCCGGGCCTCCTTGCAAGCGGCGAAGAACTGGAAAGGCGCGCCCGTCATCGCCCGGAAGACCTGACCGAGATCGAACGGCGCTGCGAGGAGAGCTGCTTTCCCGCGCCGAGGAGCGGAACCCAGCGGAGCGAGCCTTGAGCGCGATCTATCTCGATCACAACGCGGCGACGCCGACACGGCCGGAGGTCGTCGCCGCGATGCTTCCCTACTTTTCCGCCTCGTACGGCAATGCGGCGAGCGCGAGCCACGCGCTCGGCCGCGCGGCGCACCGGGCGGTCGAGGTGGCGCGCGAGCAGGTGGCCCGCCTGCTCGGCGCGGAGCCGGAGGAGATCGTCTTTACGAGCGGCGGCTCGGAGGGCGACACCCAAGCGATCCTCGACAGCGGCCCCGGGGGCCGGCCGCATGGGCGCATCGTCACCTCGAACGTCGAGCACCGCGCGGTCGAGCGTTCCTGCCTTTGGAGCCGCGACCGCTTCGGCTCCCGGATCGAGGCGTTGGGCGTCGATCGCGACGGCCGGGTGCAACCGGAAGCTCTCGACCGCGCGCTGGCCCGGGAGCCGGCCTCTCTGGTGAGCGTGATGTGGGCAAGCAACGAGACCGGCGTGGTCCAGCCGATCGAGGATCTCGCGGCGATCGCCCATCGCCACGGCGCGCGGTTCCACACCGACGCGGTCCAGGCGGCGGGCAAGCTGCCGATCGACTTGCGCGCCACGGAGGTGGATCTGCTGACCGTCGCGGGGCACAAGCTCGGTGGACCAAAAGGCGTGGGCGCCCTGTTCGTCCGCAAGGGGGTCGAAATCGCGCCGAGGATCTTCGGCGGCGGCCAGGAGCGGGGCATGCGGTCCGGCACCGAAAACGTCCCGCTGATCGTCGGCTTCGGCCACGCCTGTGAGCTGCACCGGCGCGAAGGCGGGGCCGCGCTCGAACGAATCCGCGAGCTGCGCGACCGCTTGGAGAGTGGCCTGCTCGAACGCTATCCTGACGCCGTCGTCTTCGGGCGCTCCGCGCCGCGGCTCGCCAATACCCTCGCGATCGGCTGGCCGTTTCTCCATGCCGACGACCTGCTCGAAGCGCTCGATCGAGAGGAGATCTACGCCGGCTCGGGCAGCGCCTGCACCTCGATCGAATCCGAGCCTTCCCACGTACTGCTCGCGATGGGGGTAGCACCGGACCTCGCCCGCGGTGCGATCCGTTTCAGCTTGGGAGAGGAAATCTCGCGCGAAGACGTCGATCGTGTCATCGAGGTCATGGCCTACGTCGTTCGCGACCTCTCCGCGGCTGCGGACGCCGACTGACCGGTCACCCCCGCCCCTCCCGGGCGAGTAGAGTGCCGGCCATGACTCCCCCGAAGGTTTTCACGGCGCCGAAGAGCCCTTCGGAACAGGTGGAGACGGCTTCGGTCGGGCGCGCCGGGGGGCCGCTCGGCGGGTTCGGCGATCCCGGCCGCCTCGGGGCCGAGCTGGGGCTCGGCGTTCCCGGGGAAAAGGACTTCGGAGATTGGACGAACCGGCCGGAAGGCTTGGGGCTCCTTCGGATCGCGATCAAGATTTTGATAGCCGACTTCCGAAGTTTCGTTTAGGCTGGCCTGACACCCGCGGAGGCTCCCCATTGCGCCACTCTTTCACCCGACCGGTTTTTCTTGTGCTCGCCGCGGCTGTGCTTTCGGCTCCCCTCGCGGCGCAAGCTCCGGTCCAGGTCGCGGATCTGAACACAACGCGCTACGACAACGGCGACTTTTTCCTTTTCGGCAGCGAATTCGTCGAGCTTTCCGGGACGGTGGTTTTCACCGCGTCGGATGTCCTGCACGGATCGGAACTGTGGAAGACCGACGGCACGGAAGCGGGGACCGTCCGGCTCACCGATCTCTGCCCCGGCTCGTGCGATTCGTTTCCGCGCAACCTGACCGTCGTCGGATCTTCGATCTATTTCTCGGCGGACGACGGCGCGCACGGAACCGAGCCGTGGATCACCGATGGCACGACCGCGGGGACGCGGATGATCCGGGACTCGGTGCCCGGGCTCGGGAGCAGCTTCCCGAATTTCTTCCGCGCCCTGGGGGGGCGGGTGGTCTATTCGGCGCGCGACCCGGAGGCGGGCTCGGAGCTTTGGGCGACCGACGGCACGGCCGGCGGCACGGGGCGCCTGGTCGACGTCGAACCCGGCATCGCGGGCTCCGATGCGACGCCTTGGCATGCGATCGGCTCGGATCTGTTCTTCGCCGCGTTCGACAGCGTCCACGGCATGGAGTTGTGGGCGACCGATGGCACCGCGGCGGGAACACGATTGGTCCTCGACATCTACCCGGGAGCCGACTCGGCGCTCGACGGTTCGGTTCCCGTGCCCGGACCGGCGCTTTTCGGCGTGCTCGGATCCCGCCTCTTTTTCGCCGCGAACGACGGCACCGCAGGGTCCGAGCTTTGGGCGAGCGACGGCACCGCGGCGGGGACCACCCGGGTGGCGGACATCTACGTCGCGACGGACGGATCGTTTCCGCGCGATTTTGCCCGCCTGGGGACGAAACTCTTCTTTCGCGCCCGGGACGCCGCGCATGGTAGCGAGCTTTGGTCCACCGACGGCACGGAGGCGGGCACGGCGCTGGTTGCCGACATCTTTCCCGGGCCGGATTTCGCGAACCCGTTCGAGCTGGTCCTGTTCGGCGGAGCCGTCTACTTCCACGCCGACGACGGGGTCCACGGCCGCGAACTGTGGAAGAGCGACGGCACGCCAGCCGGGACGACGTTGGTCGCGGACATCCGCCCCGGCGGTTCGGGACTCGAATTCTTTTTGAGCCCGCACGGCCTCACGTCGGTGGGCTCTCGGCTGCTTTTCTTTGCCGACGACGGGATCTCCGGCAACGAGCTGTGGGCCACCGACGGCACTTCGGCGGGCACGACCCAGGTGGCCGACTTGAATCCGGGCATGAATCTCTCCGATCCGGGCGGCTTCAACGGCGGGCTGGACGCCCGCGTCGTCTCCGGCGGGCGCTGGTTCTTCCGCGCTTTCGACGGGCCGTTCGCCGAGGGGCGTCAGGTCTTCGTCTCCGACGGCACGGCGGCGGGGACCGGGCGGGTCAAGCGCCTGGTCGAGCAGCGCTCCGGGGTGACGCTCCCCGTCTTCGGCCGGTTGCTCGATTTGCCCTCCGCCGCCGCCGCGGGCAACCGCCTGATCTTCTCGGGCGACGACGGTGCCCTGAATGGAGAGCCCGCGGCGAGCGACGGGACCCCGCTGGGGACCGCTCTCCTGGCGGACGTGAACCCCGGCTTCGACACCTCCAGCCCCGGCGGGATGGTCGCTCTCGGCAATCAGGTTTTATTCCGTGCGTGGAACGGCACGCCCAACGAACCCTCGCTCTGGGCGACCAACGGCACCTCGGCGGGCACGGTGCCTCTGGCCGTCGGCGCGCAGCCGAGCCTCCTCACGCCATTCTCAGGGTCGGCATATTTCTCCGCCTCCGACACGGCGCATGGCACCGAGGTATGGAAGAGCGACGGAACTCCCGCCGGCACCGGCCTCGCGATCGATCTGGTCTCCGGCACCGGCAGCTCGTTCCCGGCTTTTTTCACGCCGCTCGGCGACAGGCTGTTCTTTACCGCCTCCAATCCGGTTACGGACAACGAGCTATGGGTGACCGACGGCGCCTCCGCCGGTCGGGTGGCCGACATTCGTCCGGGCATCGCGTCGTCGTTTCCCACCCAGCTGACGGCTTCTCCCACTTCGGGCTTGGGTCCGGTCGTCTACTTCACCGCCGACGACGGAACCACCGGGCGCGAGCTGTGGGTTTCCGACGGAACGGCCGCGGGCACTCGGATCGCTGCCGATGTCCGGCCCGGTCCGGACTCGTCGATGCAAACCGCTCTCTTCGATTCGTTCGCCTCGGAAAGCGAGGCCACCATCGTCGCGTTCCCGCCCTCCGGATCGGTCGCCTTCGTCGCCGACGACGGTGTCGCGGGCGAGGAGATCTGGATCAGCGACGCCTCCACGACCTCCCGGCTCGCCGACATCCTTCCCGGCCCAGGCTCGTCGCAGCCGCGCCAGTTGACCCGGGCCGGCCGGCGCATCGTCTTCGTCGCCGACGACGGCGTCCACGGCCGCGAGCTTTGGGTCGCGAATGACGAGTCTCCGGCCGCCACGCTGCTCTCCGACGTCTGGACCGGCGCCCGCTCCTCCGTGCCGCAGCATCTGACCGGCTTCGGCAGCCTCGCGCTCTTCTCGGCCGACGACGGCGTCAACGGCCGCGAGCCTTGGGTGACCGACGGCACGCCGCAGGGGACGCGCCGGATCGCCGATATCGCCCCCGGCCCGCTCCCTTCGAGCCCGTACGACTTCACCGCGGTCGGCGGCGACTTCTATTTCGCCGCCACCAACGCGGTCTCGGGCTTCGAGCTGTGGCGCTTTCCGCGCGCCGCCCTTGGCCTCGGCTACTACACCGTCCCGCCCTGCCGGGCGTTCGACAGCCGGAGCGGCTCGCCGCTGTTGAACGGCTCCACCCAGACGGTGCCGATCGCGGGCGTCTGCTCCATTCCGGCGACCGCCAAGGCGGTGGCGTGGAACCTCACCGCGATCACGCCCTCTGGGTCGGGGTTCCTCCGCGCCTATCCTGCCGGCGCCGCGCCTACGCTCGTGAGCCAGATCAACTTCGGCTCGGGCCAGACCCGATCGAACAACGGCATCGTCGAAATCGGCATCGACGGAAAGGTCGAGGTCGCCGTCGCGTTGACCGGCGGTGCGGTCGACTTCGTGTTCGACGTGGTGGGGTATTTCGAGTAGACCTCTCTGGGCGGCCAGCGCAATCTAAGAGAAGCGCGAGAAAGGTGCCTGGGCTAGGTTGGCGATCAGGAACCAACGTTGTCCAGACAAGGGAGGGGCTTGCGTGAAAAACAGAGGACAGTTCTCGGTGGCGCTCGCGGTGGCAATCCTGGCAGTGGTATTTCTGACGGCCATTCCTTCGCAGGCCGCCGATCCCGTGATCAAGCGCGGCATCGACACCTTCACCACCACCGCCAACGGCAAGACCCACTACGATTTCGCCCAGCATCCGATCCCGGCCGGCTTCTTCTGCCCGAGCTCGGCGGCCTTCACCGGCCGCGTCGCCTTCCGCGGCCTGCCCCTTGGAGTCAACGGCCAGCTCCACAATGCCGACACGGTAATCGAGCGTCTGGATGACGCCGTCTTCGCCGCCGATCACACCGCCGTCACGCGTCTCCAGGTTCGCGCGCTGTCGATGGTCAGCCTCAAGCCGATTCGCACCTCGTGCGGCGCGTTCCACCTCTATGTCTCGCTCGCGGGGCCGCAGCGGGTGACGAAAATGACCCTCTCCCGTACCGAAGCGGGCGGCGGCACCTTCTCCGCTCCCCTCGCCATCGATGCCCGCTTGACCTTCATCCCGGTCAAGCCGAGCAAGAATGCGCCCAAACTGGAGATGACCGGGAGCTTCACCTTCCCCGCGGCGCCCAAGCCCTGGAGCCTCTCGGCCGGCGCGGCGACGAAGAAGGTCACTTCGGTGGTCGTAGACACCAACGGCGATCTCGTCCCCGACACCCGCTTCTCGGGAAGCCCGAATTTCTACCCCGGCTGGCCCGCCAACGGAGTGGTCGCCAACTATTGCACCCTCTGCGAGCCGGAGTCCTGCCACGTAGTCAGCGGCGGCGAGACGCACTGCACGGGACCGATCTACGCCTGCGGCGAAAACACGAACTGCCCTTGAGACCGCCTTTTCCCCAAGGATCGCTCTCCCTAGAAGGTAAAGCGCCGGCCTCGCGGCCGGCGCTCTTTCCTACAATCTTGCCGGGGAAAATCCTTCAGTTGCAGGTGCCGCCGACGCAGTGGAAGCAGGGGCTGTCGCAGTTGCCGCCGGTGCAGAGCGAGATGTTCGCTCCGTGGCAGCTCGGAGCCGAGATGTCCGACATGTCGTAGCGGGTCTGGATGTCGCCGCAGGCGATCACCCGATCGTCGGTGCCATCGTTGTCATCGACCCACATCCGATTCGCGAGATACGTGGCGCCGCTCGGCGGCGTGCCGTCCTGCCAGCTGCCGTAGGCCACGAAGTCTTTCGCGAGCGCCGGGATGATCGAAGTGCCCTGCGGGTAGTGGAGCATGCCGTTGACGACCACGCCGACCGTGGTGGTCGTTGCGTTGCGCTTCCGGCTGAACTGGACGGGGCCGTTACCGGAGCAGTTCGCGACTCCGAAATGGGCGCGGTGGCCGTCGTGGTCAAGGACCGGCGTGCCTTTCGTCGTCGTGCGCAGGCGGACGACCGTCGCTTGGCCTCGCACGATGTCGCATGACTGAAGAGCGGGCGTACAGCTTCCCTTGTCGGAAGCGCCCAGTTGATAGTCGCAGCCGCTCGTGCAATAGGAATCGGTCGGAAATACCGTATCGATCACCGCAAGCCCGGACTGACCGCACGTCGGATCGCCGAACACCGAGCCGGCCCAAGTGCGGAACGAGGCGGAACATCCGGTCACCTGCGCTTCGATCTCCGGCAGATGGCCCGGGAAATCTGCGAGGGCGACCGCGTTCTCCTGTCGAAGCCGCTGCCGAGTCGGGCCGTTGTCCGTGATCCTGGCTTTCGCGCCCCGTACGAGGGCCGCCGGCAGCGCGCGGCGCGGCGAAGCGACCGCGAGAAACACTTCGGCCGGATCATGCTTTTCGATGAAGGCATTGGCCGCGAGCGGCGGGTTCGGATAGGTCGCGGCAACGGCGACTTGGATTTCGCCGTCGGGGCCTTCGAGCCAAGCGACATAGTCGCCGGAGCCCTTGGAAACCCGGGCGATTTCGCGCATCGCGGGCGCGTCCGAGGCCGCGG
>Ga0134122_10001599_pt1 | contig 16382 bp, 12 predicted proteins | sample KB302_FD_96461 | JGI IMG/M metagenome (GOLD analysis project Ga0134122, IMG submission 96461) | Terrestrial soil microbial communities without Nitrogen fertilizer from Kellogg Biological Station, Michigan, USA - KB3-0-2 | ecosystem: Environmental > Terrestrial > Soil > Unclassified ... | reverse complement strand
GGCTTCACCAAGACCCTGTTCGGGCGCAAGACCCACTTTGAGCCCAACATCCGCTCGCCCAACCCGTCGATCCGCGGCGGCGCCGAGCGCGCGGCGATCAACGCCCCGATCCAGGGCACCAGCGCCGACCTCATCAAGCGCGCGATGGCGCGGATGGACAATGCGCTCGCCCAGGCCGGGCTCGACGACGTGAAGATGCTGCTGCAGGTCCACGACGAATTGGTGTTCGAAGTCCCGATCGGCCGCGAGGAAGCGGCGGCGGCGGTCATCCGCCAGGTGATGACCACGGCGCATGAGCCGGCGCTGAAGCTCGACGTGCCGCTGGATGTTGACGTCGGCTGGGGGCGCAACTGGGGCGAGGCGCATTGACCGACGCAAAGGGAGTGCAGGTCGCGGACGACAGCTCCGAAACCGGCGCGCCCGATGCCGACATGGCGACCCTTGCCCGCGGCGGGCGGCTCAACATCCTCGGGTTCGTGATCCGGCTCGCCGGGATGCTGCCGTTCCTGTTCATCGCCGGCCGGATCTACGGCCCGGCCTCGCTCGGCCGCTTCGCTTATGCCGTGCTGACGGTCGAGTTCGCGGCGCAGATCGCCGCTCTCGGCCTGCGGCGGGGCCTGGCGCAGCTGCTTGCCAATGCGAAGAAGCCGCAGTCCTGCGTCGTCGCCGACGCCCTGCTCGTGGCGGCGATCGGCTCGGCCATCGGCATGGCCATCCTGATCGTCTTTCCCAAGGCGATGTACCCGACCACCCCGGTCGGCGGACTCGACCGGCTGCTCGCGATTACGGTGCTGGCCATCGCCTGGACCGACATCGCGCTCGCGGGCCTGGCCTATCACCACGACGTCGGCGCGACGGTCCGGGCCCGATCGATCGTCCAGCCGTGGGTCATCAGCGTCGCCGCTTTCGCTTTGTCCTACGTGCCGATCATGGTCACCCGCGGGGACGGTCTCATCATTGCTTATGTCTTGTCGATGGTCGGGGCGCTGATCGCCGCCTTGATCCCGCTGCTGCGCTGCTACGGCCTGCCGCACGGCTGGAAGCCCGACCTCCCGACGGCGTGGAGCACGGCGGTCCGCAACGCGCCGCTGGCCGCCGCCGATACGGTTGAATGGGCATCGCGCCGAATCGACCTCGCCGTCCTCGGTGCGTTCATCCCGGCGAGTTTCGTCGGCATCTATTATGCTGCCCAGCAGGTCGCGACCCTTCCCGCCAAGCTGAAGACCAGCTTCGAGCCGGTCCTCGGTCCGGCAATCGTGCGGCGGCTGGCGGTCGACGACCGCGCCGGGATCGCCAAGCAGGTCCGCCAGGTCACTTACTGGATCATCGCCGCGCAGCTCGGCATCGCGCTGGCGCTGGCCATTCCCGGCCGGGCGGTCATGGGCCTCGTCGGCGCGCAGTTCACCGGCGGTACGGCGATGGTCAGCTTCCTGCTCGCGGCCGAAGTGATCGCGGCCGCCGCGGTGGTCAGCGAAGCGGCTCTGATTTACGTCGCGCGCAAGCGCAACATGGCGATCAGCCTGGTGATGCTGGCGCTCGAGGCCGGGCTGGCCGCGGCCCTGATCCTGATCATGCGCCGGGAAGGCTTTCCGGTGGCATGGCAGGCGACCGGGCCGGCAATCGCTTTGTGCCTTGCGCTCGCCTTCGCCTCGATCGCCAAGTCGTGGTTGCTGAGGCGACAGCTGCATGAGCCGGTCGGCGGCTGGCGCTGGGATCTCGCCTGGGCGACTGCCGCCGGCGTGGTCGTCGGCGCGGGCGTCAGATATCTGCTGCCCGAGAGCCTCCAGCTGGTGCTCGGCGTGCCCGCGATCCTCGTCGCTTTCTTCGCCATCCTGTGGACCAAGGGCTTCGGTCCCGACGACCGCGAGCTGTTCCGTCTCAACAAGGCGGAAGTGAAGGAGCTGCGCGAGGCCGAAGCGCGCGACGTGACCGCGGACGACGTCGTCTAGTTAGCCGTGCTCGCCAGTCCCCCGGACTGGCTGCGCGCGGCTAATGCCGGAAATGGCGCATGCCGGTGAACAGCATGGCGAGTCCGGCCGCGTCGGCCGCGGCGATGACCTCGTCGTCGCGGATCGAGCCGCCCGGCTGGATCACTGCGGTCGCGCCCGCCTCAGCCGCCGCGACCAGCCCGTCGGCGAAGGGGAAGAAAGCGTCCGACGCAACCGCTGAGCCGACCGTCCGCGGCTCGTCCCAGCCGTTGGTCTCGGCCGCCTCGCGCGCCTTGGCAGCAGCGATCCGGGCGCTGTCCCGGCGGTTCATTTGCCCTGCGCCGATGCCGGCCGTGGCGCCGTCCCTGGCATAGACGATCGCGTTCGACTTGACGTGCTTGGCGACGGTCCAGGCGAACAGGCAGTCGCGCAGCTCCTGCTCGGTCGGCTGGCGTCTGGTGACGCACTTGAGCCGCTCGCGCGTGATCATCCCATTGTCCCGGTCCTGGACGAGAATCCCGCCGGCAATGATCGCCAGGGTCTGGCCGGCGCGCGCCGGGTCGGGCAGCTCGCCGGTCAGCAGCAGGCGCAGGTTCTTCTTCCTCGCGAAGATCGCCCTGGCCGCATCGTCCGCGTCGGGCGCAACGACGACTTCGGTGAAGATTTGGCTGATCGCCTCGGCCGTCGCCGCGTCGAGCGGGCGATTGACGGCGACGATCCCGCCGAAGGCCGAAACGCTGTCGCAGGCGAGCGCCTCCGCCCAGGCGTCGACGAGCGTGTCGCGGGTCGCGACGCCACACGGATTGGCGTGCTTGACGATGATCACGGTCGGCGGCCCGTCGCGGAACTCGGCGGCGAGCTCGAGCGCCGCGTTGGCATCGTTCAGATTGTTGTAGCTAAGCTCCTTGCCCTGGATTTGCTCGGCCTGGGCGACGCCGCGCGCGGCCGGTCCGACCGGCAAATAGAGCGCCGCCTGCTGATGCGGATTCTCGCCGTAGCGGAGCGGCATCTTGAGCGTGCTCGCCCGGGTCCAGCTGGCCGGCCAGCGCTCGCCCTGGTCGGCGAAGGCGAACCATTGCGAGATGGTGGAATCGTAGGCGGCGGTCAGCGCATAGGCCTTGGCCGCCAGCCGCTTGCGGAGTTCGAGGGTCGTCCCACCGTTGGCATCGAGCTGCTCGAGCAAGGCCGCATAATCGGCGGGATCCGTGACGATCGCGACATGGGCGTGGTTCTTGGCCGCCGAGCGCACCATCGACGGGCCACCGATGTCGATATTCTCGATGATCGTGTCGCGGTTTGCGCCGCTCATCACCGTGCTCAGGAACGGGTAGAGGTTGACCACGACGAGGTCGATCGGGGCGATACCGTGCTGCTCCATCGCCGCGGCATGCTCGGGGTTGTCGCGCACGCCCAGGAGGCCGCCGTGAACCTTTGGATGGAGCGTCTTCACCCGCCCGTCCATCATCTCGGGGAAGCCGGTGAGGTCGGCAACGTCGCGGACTTCGACGCCCAGCTCGCGCAGCCGCGCCGCGGTGCCGCCGGTCGAGACGATGTCGACGCCATGCCGCGCGAGCCCGGCCGCCAGCTCCTCGAGCCCCGATTTATCCGAAAGCGAAATTAGAGCCCGTTTGACCGGGACCAGATCAGTCATTCGAAACCTCACATTGCAAGAATCTAGCTCGTGCGGCGGAACTGCCAGCCGATCTCGCCGCCGAGCGCCGAAATCTCCCCGACGATCACCAATTGGCTGGTGCGCTGCGGCTGGCCGCGGCCGTCGATCCACAGGCTGTCCTCGATGGTCAGGCTGCCGCCGCGGCAGCGGAAGTTCCACGGCGGTACGCCGCGCGAACGGAGAATTGCGCCCATGCCGTCGGCGGTGGTCGTCACCTCGATCGCCGGCGCGAGATGGAAGCGCACCGCGTAGGGCGCCGACTCGCGGATCTTCTTGCGTCCCTTGGCGATCAGCTGGTCGGCCCCGCGCAGCTCCTTGCCGTCGTTGCCGAGCATCAGGCTGCGCTTGTGGACCATCCCGAATGCCCGGACATAGCCGTCGTGGCTGGTCTCGATCCGGCTCGCGTCATTGTCCTCGCTGCGGTCGATCGTGACGTCCTCGACCCCCTTGCCGAGCGAGCCGTCGGCCTGGATGTTGGTCGAATTGGTGTCGGCGAGGACCAGCGTGCTGTGGGCCGCGGTGGTCGCGAGGGCGGCGACCAGATCGTCGGGCAGGTCGCTCGGCAGCGGCCCGGGCCCGCCGCAATTGACCAGGATCCGCTGCGCCCCGTCCGACATTTCGAACGCCAAAGTGGAAGCGCAGGCCCGCGCCGCCATCTTCGGCTGCGGCGGCGGGGCGGCATCGAGCACCAGGATCGTGCCGAGCGCGGACAGCCGCTGATAGCCCCAGCCGCGCGCCTGGCGAAGCGGCCGCGCGCGCAGCCCGCAGCCTTCGACCAGTGCGGTCAGCCGCGCCGCATCGCCGGGACCGCAGCCCTGCCAGCTCGACAGCGCGCCATCGCCCATGGTGATGCCGTGGAGCGCGGCGAGCGCCGCCGCGGCGGCGGCTTCGATTCCGTCCGGAATGGTCTGCTTCGCCGCGGCATAGCAGGCGCGGAGCAGGCCGAGCCGATCGACCAGCAGCATCTGCTCGCAGGACGAGCGGCTGACCAGGCCGCCGTCGTCGAACTGGGCGGAGGCGAAGGCGCGCGCCAGGCCCGCCTCGCCGCGCGCGACTCTTGGAACGCCGCCCTGGACGAGCAGGCCGGCGGCGACCACGCCGCACCAGGCGGTGATTCGCTTGAGGCCGGCGGGCGCCTTGTCGGCCGTGGCGTCAAGGTGGCGCGCGCCGCGCGCCAGCGTGTTGAGCAAGGCCGAGCGATAGCCCGCGTCCGCGCTCGACAGGATGTAGGGCGCATAAGCGGTCCAGAACAGGATGCGTTCGCCCCACAGATGCGGCGCCCAGGCCTCGTCGGCCCGGGTGCCGTGCGCCAGCAGCCAACGGCCGACGATCGCTTCGGCGAGCCGCGCGCCTTTCTCGCGCGAGGCCGCCGCGCCGAGGTCGCGGAGCCACGAGAAGCCTTGCAGTTGCTGAACCGCGGGATCCGCCGCGTCCATGCCGGCGAAGTCGAGATCGGCCAGCGGCAGGACCGCATTTCCGGCCACGAACCGCCCGGCGATCAGCGCGTCGCCCCGCTGGCGGTCCCCGGCGACATGATCGCGCGGAACGGCGGCGAGCTTCAGCGGCTGCTTCGAGCGCCTGAGCCGCGAGAGCAATGAGCCGCGGGCGAGCCGCCGGACGACGTCCTGCTCGGCGGCAGCGCCGTCCGCGCCCATCACTCGCCCCGGAGCGCGCGAATATTGCCGGCGTAGGCCGTGGCGCCGCCGCGAAACGCGGCGGTCCCGGCGACCAGCACCGATGCCCCGGCATTGACCGCCTGCGGCGCCGTCTCGGCGTCGATCCCGCCGTCGACCTCGACCAGCACGTCGAGATTTTCCTTGGCGATGCGGGTCGCAATCGCTTCGATCTTCTTGAGCTGCGAGGCGATGAACTTCTGCCCGCCGAACCCCGGGTTGACGCTCATCACCAGCACCAGGTCGATCTCGCCCAGCACATAGTCGAGTGCCTTCGCCGGGGTTGCGGGATTCAGCGACACGCCCGCCTTCTTGCCGAGCGCCCTGACCCGCTGGATCGTCCGATGGAGGTGCGGCCCGGCCTCCGGGTGGACGGTAATCGTGTCCGCACCGGCTTCGGCGAACGCGTCGAGGAAATTGTCGACCGGAGAGATCATCAGATGGACGTCGAACGGCTTGGTCGTGTGCGGCCGAAGCGCTTTCACCACCGCCGGTCCGATCGTCAGGTTGGGGACGAAATGCCCGTCCATGACGTCGATATGGATCCAGTCCGCGCCGGCCTCGTCGATCGCCCGCACCTCCTCGCCGAGCTTGGCGAAATCCGCGGAGAGGATCGAAGGAGCGATGAGCGGGCGAGCCATGGCGCCGATTAGACGGGTTTAGCCGCGGCGGACAAGGCGGGCGATGAAGAAGCCGTCGAGCCCGCCCTTATCCTCGAGCAGGCCGGGAAGGATGCGGACATAACCCTCGGGCGTTGGCGTCACGAAGTCAGGCAGCTCGCCCGGCCGCGGCGGATCGACCGCGAATTCCGGATTGCCCGCGAGGAAATCGGCGATGATCGTCTCTCCTTCGTCCGGTTCGAGCGAGCAGACGGAGTAGACCAGCTTGCCGTTGGGCCGCAGCCAGTCCCGGACGGTGTGGAGCAGCCGCAACTGGTTGTCGGCGAGCTCCGCGATCACCGACGGCCGCGCGCGGTACAGCGCCTCAGGGTGCCGGCGGAACGTCCCCGTCGCCGAGCAGGGCGCATCGAGTAGAATGGCGTCGAACGGCTGCGGCTGCCACTCGAGCAGGTCGGCGAGAACGAGGTTCGCGTGCAGGTGCGTCCGGTCGAGATTGCTCTGGAGCCGCGCCAGGCGCGCCTGCGAGCTGTCGACCGAGCTGACTTGAAGCTCGGCGGCCGCGAGCTGCATCGTCTTGCCGCCCGGCGCGGCGCAGGCGTCGAGGACCATTTTGGCGTCGGTCGGGATCAGGCGCGCCGGCAGCGACGCCGCCAGATCCTGGACCCACCAGCCGCCCTCGGCAAAACCGGGCAGCGCCTCGACCGCGGTGTCGCTCGAAATGCGGACGTGGCGCGGCGCCAGCTGCTTGCCACCCGCGAACCGAACGAACCCGTCGGCATTCGCCTGGTCGCGAAAGCTCAAGTCGAGCGGTGGGCGGCGAACGATCAGGCGCCGGGCGGCCTCGACGGCGTCGGAGCCCCAGGCGCGGCGCCAGCGGCGCTCGACCCTGTCCGGCAGCGGCGGAGCGGCGCTTCCGCTCACGCCCCCACGAAGCAGGGTGCCGAGCACGCCATGGACCAGGCGGCGCGGCCCGCCGTCGACCAGCGGCAGCGCCGTCGCCACCAGCGCGTGATCGGGCACGTTGAGCGCGATCTTCTGGGCGAGCGCGAGCCGCAGCACCATGCGCGCCTTCGAATCCTCGGGGAGCCGCTGGCGGGTCGCGCCGTCGATCAGGAAATCGAGCTCGGGAATGCGGCGCACGGTCTCCCCGGCGATCGCCAGGGCGAGCGCCCGGTCGGCGGTGCCGAGCTTGCCCGACGCGCCGCGGCCGGCGGCCTCGAGGGTCCAGCCCATGCGGAGCACGGCATCGAGCATCCGGAGCGCTGCGCGGCGGGCGCCCAGGCCTTCAACGTCCGGCATTGCGTATCACGAAAAGAAGGGGGTCGCGGTCGATTGCTACACCGCCTCGGCCCGCGGCGGCCGCGCCAGCAGCGCCTCGAGCACCTCGTCGACATTGGCACGCCCGGCGATCAGCGCGTCGACCGCCGCCACGATCGGCATGTCGATGCCTCGCTCGCGCGCCAGCCGGGCGAGCACCGGCGCGGTGAAGGCGCCTTCCGCGACCGTCGTGCGATCCGCCAGCAGCTCGGCCGCGGCGCGGCCTTCGCCGATGCCCTTGCCCAGCGAATAGTTGCGCGAACTGGCCGACGAGCAGGTGAGGACAAGGTCGCCGAGCCCGCTCAAGCCGGCGAGCGTCTCGCGCCGGGCGCCGCAGGCCAGGCCGAACCGGGTCATTTCGGCGAAGCCGCGGCCGATCAGCGCCGCCCGCGCATTCTGGCCGAGCGCTTTGCCCTCGACGACGCCGCACGCGATCGCGAGCACATTCTTGACCGCCCCGCCGATCTCAGCCCCGGCGACATCGTCCGACAGATAGACCCGGAAGGTCGGCTGGCCGATGGCGTCGCGCAACTGCTCGGCGAGCGCTGCGTCCTCGGCGGCGAGGGTGACCGCGGTCGGCAGGCCGGCGGCGACCTCGTGCGCGAAGGTCGGGCCCGACAGGACGGCGATCGCGGCGCTCGGGCGCACCTCTCGCGCGACGTCGTGAAGCAGGGCGCCGCTGCGCTCCTCGATCCCCTTGGCGCAGAGCACAAGCGGCGTGTCGCCGTCGGGCGTCCGCTCGAGCACTGCCCGCATATGCTGGGCGGGGGTGACGACCAGCCACGCGTCGCACGCGCCGAGCTCGGCGAGGTTCGACGTCGCGCGGATCGCCGGGCTCAGCGGCACCCCGGCGAGGAACAAGGCATTCTCGTGGTTGCGGTTGACGCTTTGGACGACGCCGTCCTCAAGCGCCCACAGCAGCGTCTCGCGCCCGCCGACCGAAGCGACCTGCGCCAGCGCAGTGCCCCAGGCGCCCCCGCCGATGACCCCGAGCTTCATGCTTTCACCCCCGCGCCGCGCACCGTTTCGGCCTGCTCGTCGAGCGGCCAGCGGGCGCGGGCCGGAGCGTCGAGCGGGTCGGTCAGGCCGGCGGCGAAGCGCTCGGCCCCGGCCCAGGCGATCATTGCCGCATTGTCGGTGCACAGCCAGGCCGGGGGCACGCTGAATCGCCGCTGTTCGCGTTCGGCCAAAGCCGCGAGCGCGCCGCGAATGGCCTGGTTGGCGGCGACCCCGCCGGCGACGACCAGCGCCGGGGCGTCGGTCTTGCCGAGCGCGACCGCGGTCCGGTCGACGAGGCAATCGACCACCGCCTGCTGGAAGCTGGCGGCGATGCCCTCGTGCGCATGCTCGCCCGCGGCAACCGCGCGCTGCACCGCGCTCTTGAGCCCCGCGAAGGAGAAATGCGGTTCGCCCGAGCCGACCAGCGGCCGCGGCAACGGCACCGCACTCGCGTCCCCTGATTTCGCCAGCTCCTCGATCGCCGGGCCGCCGGGATAGGGCAGGCCGAGCAGCTTGGCAGCCTTGTCGAAAGCCTCGCCCGCGGCGTCGTCGATGGTCGTCGCGAGGCGGCGATAATCGCCCACGCCGCGCACTTCGAGCAACTGGCAATGGCCGCCCGACACAAGCAGCAGCAGATAGGGAAATTCGAGGTCCGGATCGGCGAGCCGCGGCGACAGCGCGTGGCCCTCGAGATGGTTGACCGCGACCAGCGGCTTGCCCGCCGCGAGCGCGAGGCCCTTCCCGGCGAGCAGCGCGACCATCACCCCGCCGATCAGCCCGGGACCCGCGGTCGCGGCGACGGCATCGACGTCGTGCACCGACAGTCCGGCGTCATTGAGCACGCGACGGATGAGGTCGGGCAGGATCTCGACATGGGCGCGCGCGGCGATCTCCGGCACGACCCCGCCGAACGGCTGATGCGCGCTGGTCTGGCCGACCACCGCCTGCGCCACGATCCGGCGATCGGAGCCGACCAGCGCTACCGCGCTGTCGTCGCACGACGATTCGAGGCCAAGGATCAGGGTCATTTCGCGTCCGGCCCTTTGCCTGATCCTCTTGAGATGCACTAGGGGTAGGCCATGCACGGCCTCAAGCTCGGAACTCGCGGTTCCCCCCTGGCGCTCGCCCAGGCGCGCAAGGTCGCGGCGGCGATCGAGGCGGCGCAGCGCTGGCCAGACGGCTATGTCGAGCTGGTCACCATCACCACCACCGGGGACAAGGTCCAGGACCGGCCGCTGGCCGAGCTCGGTGGCAAGGCGCTGTGGACCAAGGAGCTCGACCGGGCCTTGCTCGCGGGCGAGGTCGATTTCTGCGTCCATTCGATGAAGGACGTGGAGAGCGTCCGCCCGGGCGCGATTCACATCGCCGCCGTGCGCCCGCGTGGCGACGTCCGCGATCGGCTGATCGGCGCCGAATCGATCGATGCGCTGAAGAAGGGCGCGACCGTCGGCACCTCCTCCGCGCGCCGCGCCGCCCAGCTGCTTCGGCTGCGCCCCGACCTCAAGATCGTGCCGCTGCGCGGCAATGTCGAAACCCGCCTCAAGAAGGTCGAGGCGGGCGAGGTCGACGCGACCCTGCTCGCCGCGGCGGGCCTCAAGCGGCTCGACATCAGCATCGGCACCGCCATCCCGACCGAGGTGCTCCTGCCCGCACCCGGCCAGGCGGTGATCGGCATGGAATGCCGCACCAACGACACTCGGACGCAGAGCGTGCTGTCGACCGTCAGCAACCCGATCACCTACGACTGCGTGATGGCCGAGCGCGAGTTCACGCGCGCGCTCGGCGCGACCTGCGCCTCCCCGGTCGCGGCCTTCTGCGTGCTCGAGGACGGCGACCTTAGGATGCGGGCCCAGATCTTCTCCGCCGACGGCAAGGAGATGATCGAGCAGCGCGCCGTGTTCGACTGCGGCGACCGCAAGACTCCGGCGGCATTGGCGCGCGAGATGCTGGCCGCGGCGCCTGAATCAATCCGGAAACTGTTCGAAGCCCAATGAGGCGCGTCATCGTCCTGCGTCCCGAGCCGGGCGCAAGCGAAACCGTCGCCCGCGCGCGGCAGCTCGGGCTCGACGCGGTCGCGATGCCGCTGTTCGAGATCGAGCCGCTCGACTGGGCCGCGCCGAACTCCGCGGCCTTCGACGGTCTGCTCCTGACCAGCGCCAATGCTGTCCGCCAGGCCGGCGGGCAGCTGCACCTGCTGCGCCAATTGCCGGTCTATGCGGTGGGGGAGGCGACGGGGGCCGCGGCCCGGGAAGCCGGATTGAACGTGGCCGAGACCGGCGCCTCGGGGGTCGACGCGCTGCTCGGCTCGATCAGCCCGAGCCTGAATTTGCTCCACCTGTGCGGCGAAGATCGGACCGTGCCCGCCGCCGCTCGCCCGCTGCTGACGGCCGTGCCCGTCTATCGCGCGACCCGGCGCGCGCCGCCCGACCTGGGCGCGGTGCGCGGGGCCGTCGTGCTGGTCCATTCGCCGCGCGCCGGCCAGCGGTTGGCGGAACTGGTCGCCGACCGAGGGTCGATCGCGATCATCGCGATCAGCCCCGCCACGGCCGCCAGCGTGGGCGACGGGTGGGGCCGGATCGCGATCGCCGACCAGCCGAGCGACCAAGCGCTGCTGGCCCTCGCCGCACGGCTGTGCAACAACACGGGCGCGTAATGAACGGTGCGACCAATCGGAGCGGCATGGGCTGGACCGCGCGCCTGCTGATCGGGCTCGTCCTGGTGATCCTCGGCGCGGCCGCCGCGACGTGGGGGCTGGCGCACTACCAGCCGGCCGCGAAATTCCTCGGCGTGGTCCCGGCGACCCAGCCGCAGGCGGTGTTGACGCCAAAGCCGGTGGTGTTGAATGCGGCGCCTCCCGAGGAGGGCGCGCCGGACGCGCCGAACGACCCGGAAGACGCCGCCAAGATCGCCACCCTCGAGCAGCGCCTGGCCCGGGTCGAGAATGCGACCGAGCGGGCCGAGGGCTTCGCCGGCCGCGCCGACGCGCTGGTCGTCGCCTTCGCCGCCCGCCGGGCGATCGACCGCGGAGTCGCGCTCGGCTATCTCGAGCCCCTGCTGGTCGACCGTTTCGGTGCCCGGCATCAGGCAGCGGTGGCGACGGTGGTCACCGCCTCGCGTACTCCAGTCCGGCTCAACGACCTGATCAGCGAATATGAAGCGCTCGGCCCCGAGCTCCGCCGCGGCGGCCCGCAGGACAGCTGGTGGAGCGGGTTCAAGCGTGAGCTCGGCTCGGTGGTCGAGGTCCACCGCTCCGACCGGCCGGCAATGAACGCCGATGCGCGCTACACCCGTGCGCTTCAGCGCCTGTCGACCGGCGACGTCGACCAGGCGCTGGCCGAAACCATGCGCCTGCCGGGCGCGGCGCGGGCCGGCGACTGGACCGCCAAGGCGCGGCGCTACATCGCCGCGCATCGCGCGCTCGATGAAATCGAATCGGCCGCCCTGCTCGGCGGCCAAAACCCGGCGCGCTGACTCTCGAAACAGTCTTGGCAAGCCGACTCGAGGATGCGAGTCTCGCGTCGGGGCCGCACAGCGGGTGTTCAGCTGTCGTGAGGCAAATGATTGGAATCGGCGGAAAGTTAAGGAGTGCTCGAGGCGTCATGACGTCACTTTCCAAGCCTTTGGGATTGGCGCTGATCGCGGCTCTGATGGCCCAGGTCTCGGCGTCGGCCGCGGCACCCCGCAAGGCGCCCGTCGCACGGCCGGACCGGACTCCGCCGAAACCCGCCGCGCTTCCGGCACCGGACGCTCTTCGCGATCGGGTGACCGGCCTCGCTCGGGCGTTCGACGGCAAGGCGGGAATTGCCATCGTGTCCCTGCGCGACGGGTGGGAGATCGGCTGGAACAGGAATTCGCTGTTTCCGCAGCAGAGTTGTTCAAAATTGTGGGTCGCGATCACGGCGATGGACGCGGTGGACCGGGGCAAGATCAGCCTCGATGACCGGGTCACGCTCGGCCGCGCCGACCTCACCTTGTTCCACCAGCCGCTGCGCGCCAAGATTCTCGACGGCGGCTACACGACCACGCTCGGCTCACTGATGTTCGCCGCGATCACCGAGAGCGACAATACGGCCAATGACAGGCTGCTGCGGTCCGTCGGCGGCCCGCAGGCGGTGCGCGACATGATCGCCCGCAAGGGCTTGGGGTCGATCCGCTTCTACAATGGCGAGCGCGCGCTGCAGTCGAAGATCGCCGGCCTCACCTGGAGCCAGAGCTATTCCCTCGGCAATGCCTTCTTCGAGGCGCGCGACGCACTCCCGATGAACGTTCGCAGGGCCGCGTTCCTCCGATATCTGGCAGACCCGTACGACGGCGCCTCGCCGCAGGCCGTCGCCAGGGCGCTTGCCGCCTTGCGCAAGGGCGAGCTGCTCTCGCCGGCTTCGACCTCGCGGCTGCTGTCGATCATGGGACAGACTCGGACCGGCGGAATGCGCGTCCGCGCCGCCCTCGCGCCCGGCTGGGACTGGAACCACAAGACCGGCACCGGGCAGGAGCTCAAGGGGCGGATCGGCGGGATCAACGACATCGGCCTGCTCACCGCGCCCGACGGAACGGTCTACGCGATGGCGATCATGACGATTCCCCGCAACAATTCCGACGGCGACGCGCAACGGCTGATGCGCGACGTCGCCAAGGCGGTGATTGCCGACCATCAGGTGCGACGGGGGCAGGGCTACGCCGGCTGACCTCGCCGGGCCAGCGGCCAGGCTCGCCGCCGCGGCCGGAGTCCAGCGCGTCCCGACCCGCGAGCTCGACTTGTTCATCGTTCGCGGCTTCGTCGACCGCGGGACCTGCACCGCGCTGATCGAGCGGATCGATTCCCGCTGCCGCCCGTCCGAGATCGCCGACGACGTCGGAATCGCGAACTTCCGCACCAGCGAAACCTGCGACCTCGACTGGCGCGATCCGACGGTCGCCGAGGTCGACGACCGGATCTGCGCATTGCTCGGGTTCGCGCCGCGTTCGGGCGAGCCCCTGCAGGGCCAGCGCTATGCGCCGGGCCAGGAGTTCAAGCCGCACACCGACACGTTCGAGCCGGGCGGCTACGATTTCTACGTTCACACCGCCGATGCCGGCCAGCGGACGTGGACCGCGATGATCTATCTGAACGTGCCCGACGCCGGCGGCGCGACGCGGTTCAAGGCGATCGCCAAGACCATCCAGCCCGAGCCCGGCAAGCTGCTCGCCTGGAACAATCTGTTGCCTGACGGCCGGCCCAATCCGGCTACGCTCCACCAGGGCATGAAGGTGCGGCGCGGGACCAAGTACATCCTGACCAAGTGGTTCCGGGAGCGCTGACCGGCCGGCCGAGCCACCGAGCCGGCGGGAACGAAGGGGGCATGGCGTGAAGGGGAATATACTCCACGGCTTGTCCATGCCCCCTCCTCTCCGGCTCTCGAGCCGAGGCTGGTAGGGGCCGGCCTGGCGGACCAGGCAGCTCGACCTCGAGCTCGGGGTCAGCACGGGCACATCTCACCTGCGGTTCGATGGTTGCGTTGCCCGCCCGACAGGAGTTGGTCTCGGTCTCCTCCTCTAGAAATCCACGGTCACGCCGGCGAACAGGAACCGGCCCAGCGCATCATAGACCTGCGGGAAGGTGTTGCCGTTGCCGAACGGTGCGTTCGACACTTCGCCGCCGACGATCGGCGGCTGCTTGTCGAAGATATTGTTGGCGCCGAGGCGGAAGTTGTAACGGTCGGCGAGGCGGGCGGTCAGCGCCAGGTCGAAGAAGCTCTGGGCCTTGATGTGCCGGTTGGCGTCCGCGACGTTTGCGGTGCAGGTCGCCGTCGCGCTGATGTCGCAGTCCGCTTCGAGGCCGTCGTTCTTGACCGACGAGAAGTAGCGCCACTGACCGGAGATCCCGAGCCCGTTGGGCATGGTGAATCCGAGCCGCAGCTTGTGGCGATATTTCGGGTTGGGAGCGCCGCTTAGGAAGCTGCCGCAGGTGCTGCCGTAGAGCCCGGCACAGTCGAACTTGCCGTCCTGACCGGCGCCGCCGCCGTTGACCCCGGTGTCGATCTCGAGCTTGCGCAGCATCGTCCCGACATAGCTGACGTTCACGGTGCCCATCCCGCCGAGACGGCGCGAGTAGGTGCCGTTGAGGTCGAAGCCCTTGGTCCGGAGCCCGCCGATGTTGGTGTTGGTGGTCTCGACGAACCCGGCCGGTGACAGCCACAGCGAGCCGTTGCCAGGCATGCGGTGGATTTTCGAGCAGAAAAAGGCGTCGCCGCTGGCGAGGCACTGGCTCATGATCGTCTGGAAGCCGAGCGTGCTGATCAGTCCCTCGACCTTGATGTCGAAATAATCGAGCGTGACGGCGAAGCCCGGGACGAAGCGCGGCTGGACAACCAGGCCGACCGTGTAGGTGTCGGCCTTCTCCGGGGAGAGATCGGGATTGCCGCCGATCAGCGCATTATACTGGTTGGCCGGGTTGGCGGCGATCGATCCGTAAGTCCCAAAGCCGGCACCGACGCCGGTATTGGCGCACTGCGCCGCCGTCGCCGTCGGCGCCGCCCCGGCGCACGGGTCGACCGTTCCGCCCAAACCCACCGCCTGCGGCGCGAACAGCTCGACCACGTTCGGAGCGCGGACCGCGCGGTTGTAGCTGGCGCGGGCGCGGATGTCGTGGATCGGAGCGAACTCGAGCGACAGCTTGTAGGTGTCGGTGTTGAAGTGGCCGCCCGCGACTTTGTAGTCGGAATAGCGATAGCCGGCGCCGAGCGTCAGCTCCTCGAAGAAGCTGTGGCTGACGATCGGGATCTGCAACTCGGCGAAGGCTTCGCGAACGTCGAAATGGCCTGACACCGGGACGATTGCGCCGCCCTGGCCCGCGCCGTCGCCGGTCTGGAACTGAATGTCCGGCAGGAAATCCAGCGATTCCTTGCGATACTCGCCGCCGAAGTTGAGCCCGACCCCGCGGTCCGACCACGGCGTCTGCACGCCGTACTCGCCGCCGTCGAGCGTGATGTTGGCGTTGGCGATCGTCTCGTTGACCGAGCCGCGCGAAATCAGCGGAGTCTGGAGATAGGCCAGCGCCTCCGGAGTGACTCCGCCGGCGGCAAAGATGTTGTACGGGACGCAGGTCGCGTCGAGCGCGGCTCCGCCGGGGCCGGTGCCCGGAAGCGCTGCGCGGCAGACCGGGGTGCCGGCCGCAACGCCCGGCACGCCGCCGACCGCCGGGTTGGCGATGACGTCGAGCGCCATGTTCAGACGCCGGATCGAGAAGTCGTTGAGGAAGGCCTGGGAAAAGCGCGTCGTGCCGTATTGATAATAAGCGTCGTAGGACACGCCCTTGAGCACATCGCCGCGGATGCCGCCGACAACCCGCCAGGAACTGCGCTCGAGGTGGTCTTCGCGTCCGCCGCCTTCGACGTTGCGCCGGCCGGTGTAGGCGATCGCCCGGGTCACGCCCTGGGCGTCGACGAACGTGTTGGTCGGCACGCAGATTTTGCTGAACTGCTGGGCCGAGAGCAGCGGGTTGTCGCAGTTGATGGTGGTGGTGTTGAAGAAGTCTCCCGACGGCGCGATCTTGGAGTGCGACGTATCGTTCATGAACATGGCTTCGAGGTACGGCTTGGCCCCCGGGCTGATTTGATATTCGGCGAAGGCGCCGAGCGTGTAGCGCTCGTCCGGCCGCTGGTAGAAATTGTACGGGCCGAAGTTGAACGGGATCGAACCCGGCACGAAGCTATTACCCTCCACGTGGAAGGTGCCGACGTTGGTGAAGAAGGTGCCGAACGCCGAGGTGGCCGAACCGCCGCAGTTGAAGTCGGCGCCGTTGGTGCCGCTGCCGGCGCCGCCCTGGGCCGCCGTGCGCGCGGCGAGCGAGCAGAAGGAATAATCGCGGCTCGCCTGTAGCACCGGATCCTGCTTGCGATAGGTGGCGTAGGCCATGATGCTGCCGCGGTTGTCGTCGAACCCGGCGCCGAACGCCGCGGCGAGGTCCTGCGCGCCACCGTTGACGCTCTGGCCGTGCGGCGGGCGGAAGTTGCGGTTGGCCGCGAAATTGCCGCCGATGATCCGGTCCGACGCGTCATTGTAATGCATGAAGGTCGAGGCCTGGGCGTCGATGCGCAGGCCGCGGAAGCTGGTGTCCATGATGAAGTTGACGACGCCCGCGACCGCGTCCGCGCCGTAGACCGACGAGGCGCCGCCGGTGAGGACGTCGACCCGC
>Ga0134122_10001598_pt1 | contig 16388 bp, 16 predicted proteins | sample KB302_FD_96461 | JGI IMG/M metagenome (GOLD analysis project Ga0134122, IMG submission 96461) | Terrestrial soil microbial communities without Nitrogen fertilizer from Kellogg Biological Station, Michigan, USA - KB3-0-2 | ecosystem: Environmental > Terrestrial > Soil > Unclassified ... | reverse complement strand
GGTGTTCGCCGGCTCCGTCACCCACGCGCACTGCGTCGCCTCGCACCACTTCAGGTTCGGCTGCCCGAGCGCGTGGTTCAGATCCGCCCACGGGCACCCCGGCTGCAAAGGCTCGACGATGGATGCATCCACGCTCACCGCCCACCATCGCACGGCACCGGAAAGGGGACAGTGAGACTCCGGGTGCGGGGCCACCCGGCGTCTCCGGAGCTGGCCGCGAGGGCGGGCTTCCACCGACGTGGCGGCTGTGGTTCAGTGCGCCGCCGATTTTGTCGCCTGGAGAAGCCTTTCCCGCGGTTCGTAGGTGCCCCCCGATGACCAAGACCCTTCCTGCCGTGCTGGCCGCGCTGTGCCTCGCCGCGTGCGGAGGCGGCGCCGGCCGCCCCGATGACGCCGCCACGCCACCTGGAACTGATCCGTCGCCCGACGTGGCGGGCGTGCTGGACCTGCACGCCACCGCGCGAGGCGTGGAGGGGACGTACACCGCCGGTGACGACCGGATCTCCTTCCAGAGCGCCGCGGTGGACGGCGACATCGACCTGCAGGTGACGCTCAACGGCCTCGTCCTCGACGCGCTCCTCCGCCCGGCCGACGGCGTCTCCAGCCTCGACGGCTTCGCCGAGGCGAACGGCGCCTCCACGCAGCTGGTAGACCAGGATCGCGCGCTCCTCTCCGGCTTCTACCGCGCGCTCAACCGCGTCTCGAAGGAGGAGCTGGGCAATCCCGGCGTCTCCCTGCGCCGCGCGGTGGGCCTGTGGGCCGAGCACCCGACCACCGTGGACCTCAAGCGCGTCGTGATGGGCGACCAGGGCCGCGGCTACACCATGCTCTGCAGCTACGCCAAGTGCGGCGGCGCGTGGACCGGGAGCTGCAGCTCGTACACCTGGTACTCGTACGCTAAGCACGACTGCAACTGGGGTGGCTTCGGCGTGGTGAACAACCAGCAGATCGCGCAGCTGGGCGACCACTTCAGCTGCTCCGGCGACGAGTGGTACTGGAACAACGGCTGGGTCTGCGGCGAGCCCGACCACTGGGCGCGGCCCTACGTCGTCGGCAACTGCTTCGGCCGCTGCGGCGGCGGGTGCGGCGGCGACACCCAGTACACCGTGGACGCCACCAACCACGACGGCTGCGTGCGCAACGGCCACGCGCTGGCCAGCCTCTACTGCGACGACCAGTTCACCGCCGCGAGCGACGACGAGCTGTTCGCTCCGGACTGCTACTAGGTGGCGCGATCCACCGCCGCGGCCCTGCTGCTGGCGCTCGCGAGCGTCATTGGCAGCGGCTGCGCGAAGCGCCCCGCGACCGACGAGGCCCAGGAGGCGGTGGAGCGGTTCTTCGCCGCCTTGCCCGACAAGGACTGCGGCGTCCTCCAGGGGATGCTGGTGGATGATTGCGCGGCCGTGGTGGACGGGGTCCAGCAGCACGGCCTGCGGCTCCTGGAGGTGCTGGGCGCGGAGGTGGATGGGCGCAATCCGGAGGCGGTGATGGTCCGCGTCCGGATGGAGCGCGACGGGCAAAGGCGCGAAGTGACGCTCCGGGTGGAGCACCGCCCGGAGGGGTGGAAGCTGAAGCTCTAGATGGCGACGTCTCCCCACCGCCTTCGCTGGATTCTCGGCACGGTCGCCGCCGTGGCCGTCGCGCTCGGGCTGTCGTACCGCTGGAGCGGGGACCGGAGCCGGCGGGCGCCTCCAGAGGAAGCTCCTCCGCGCCGCGAAGCTCCGGCTCCGCCTGTGCCTCAGCCGGCACCCGCGCCCGTCACCGCTTCTCGATCACCCGCCGGCGCTCCGGAGCTGCCGCCGGACGTGAGCCCCACGCCGTCGGAGGAAGAGTCGGCGATCCCACCCGAGGCGCCGCAGACGGTGGAGTGGAAGCTGGGGAAGACGGAGCTGATCCTCGACTCGCTGGGCAAGCGGGTGCAGCGGCTGGAGAAGGAGATCCAGGAGGCGGAGGCGAGAGGGGACCGGGAGACGGCGCGGCGGCAGCGGCTGCTCCTCGATCGCTCCAGGCAGCGGATGGCGGAGTTGGAGCGGGACGTCGCCGCGATGAAGGCGGATGGAGGGGCGCGGTGAGATGGGTGGGCGTCATGATCGCCCTGAGCGCCGCCTGCCATGTCGATCCGGTCGCGGTCTCCGGAGCCGCGGTGGTGGGTGGAGATCCGGACCCGGGCGATCCGGCGGTGGTCGCGCTGGTGGCGCGGCGGGCGCGCTGCGAGGAGCCGGACCTCGCGCTGCTGTGCACCGGCACGCTCGTCGCGCCGAGGGTGGTGCTGACCGCGGCGCACTGCCTGGACGTCTTCGGAGAGGACGGCCAGTACGAGGTCTTCTTCGGCGCCCAGCTCGGCGACAGCGCCGGCCACTTCGCGCTGGTGACCTCCGCCCGGCGCCACCCGGACTACGACCCGGCGACCCACGAGCACGACCTCGCGCTGCTGCGCCTCGCCGCGCCGGTGGACGTCGCGCCCGCCGCGTTGCCCACCGCGCTCCTCCAGCCGGCCTCCGCGGAGCAGGTCCGGGTGGTGGGGTTCGGCACGGAGGTGGTCGGCCAGCTGGCCACCGGGGAGAAGCGCTCGGGGTGGATGTCGATCGGCGAGGTGACCGCCACCGGCGTGACCACGGCCCCCTCCCCCGCCATGAGCTGCACCGGGGACAGCGGAGGGCCGGTGCTCGCGACCGTCAGCGGTGGCGAGGTGCTGCTCGGCGTGTCCGCGAGCGGCGACCCCGGCTGCCGCGCCTCCGCCTTCAACGTCCGGGTCGACGCCGCAATGGGCGACTTCATCCAACCGTTCCTCGCCGAGACGGACGGCGCGCCTTCCGGCTACGGCGACACCGCGTCCGTCGGCTTCTGCTCGCGAGGGTGCGGCAGCGCCGCGGACTGCCCGGCCGGGCTCACGTGCGATTCCGGCCGCTGCCTGCTGCTCTCCCTCCGCGACGGCGACTTCGGGGACGCGTGCGACACCGATCAGCAGTGCGCGTCCAGGACCTGCGCGCGCCTCCTCCCTGAGGGCCCCGGCGCCTGCCGGTGCTTCCGCCCGTGCTCGGACGGATGCGCGGCCACTGGAGGAGGTGGACCTCGACTCGAATTCCTCCTCCTCACCTTGCTGTCGTTCCGTCGGTTTCGGCCGGTCGTTCCCCGGCACCAAGGCCGACGCGGCACCCCGAGCGCGGCGACCCGCCAGCGCCACTTCGAAAGGACCAGGGGAGGCTCCCCGGCGAGGATACGACGATGACCCTTCGAACGAACGATCCGTCGCCGCGCGCCTGGGCGAGATGGGCCGGGGGCCTGGCGCTGGCCCTGGTGGTCCTCGGCCCGTTCAGCATGTTGTACGTGCCGTCCACCGTCGTCGTGCCGGGCGATGCCGGCGCGACGGCCGCGAGGATCGCCGCGTCCGAGTCGCTCTTCCGCGCCGGGATCCTGAGCGACACCGCGATCTGCCTCATCGAGGTGGTGCTCACCGGGTTCCTCTACGTCCTGTTCAAGCCGGTGAGCGCGGCGAGGTCGTTCATGGCGGCGACCGCTCGCCTGGCAATGACCGTCATCCAGGGCACGAACGTCGCGCTCAGCGCCGCCGTCCTCCTCGTCCTCGGCGGTGCCGGCTCCATGAGCGCCCTCGCGCCCGCCCAATGGCAAGCGTTCGCGCTGCTCCTCCTGGGTGCGCACGAGCAGGTCGTGCACGTGTGGGAGTCCTTCTTCGCGCTCCACTGCCTGCTGCTCGGCCTGCTCGTCTACCGCTCCGGCTTCGTGCCCAGGCTCTTCGGCCCGCTGATGGCGATGGCCGGGGTGGGGTACCTCGCCAACGGGATGGGCAACCTGCTCGCTCCGGGGAGCAAAGCCGTCCTCGCGTCCGTCGTCACCGTCACCGCGATCTTCGGCGAGCTCCCGCTCTTCCTGTGGTTCACGGTCAAGGCCGTGGACGCGGAGGCGTGGCGGAAGCTCGCCGCGGGCCCGCCAGGTGCCTAGAGGTGCCCGTCGCGCCCGCCGGCGTGCGGCGTCTCCGAGATGATCAGCGTGGTGCCGGTGAAGCTGGGGGTCTCGCCGCACGCCGGCGTGCCCAGCGCTCCGAGGCAGGGGGCGTCCGCCGCGGTGAGATTGCGCGTGCTCAGGCAGCTCGCGCCCGCGGCCGTCCACTCCGCCTCCGACACCCAGCGCTCGTCGTCCCGCTGGATCCCGAGCCCGTCGTAGAGGTTGACCTGGCGCCCGGGCGCGGTGTGCGAGATCGCGTCGCCGCAGTAGTCGGCGCGCAGCATCCGCACGCACGCCTGGTGGTACGGGTCGAGCGAGATGCCGCCCCGCTCGGCCCACGGCAAGTACCCACCATTGACGCACTTCTCGATCGCCGAGCGCCGGCACCCGATGGTGAAGACGGTGGGGTCGGCGATCTTCGCGCCGTCGCCGGCCACGCCCTGGTGGGCGTCCCAGCGGCCCGAGACGATCACCGCCTCCTTCCCGCCCTCGCACAGGTTCTTCCAGTCTCCCTTCGGCGTGAGGTACCGGAGCTCGTAGCGCCAGACGTCCTCCTGGTGGTCGTGGCCGCGCTCCACGTGCTCGGCCTTCAGCGGCACCGCCGCCCCGGTGGTGGCGACTCCCAGGAAGCGCGCCTTCTCGAAGTCCGCGCCGCTCACGGGCGCGCCGTTCACCAGCCCGGTGAGGCGCGTGCCGTCCAGCGCGACGGCGCTCACCGGCGAGCCGTCCTCCATCGTCACGCCGTCCAGCCGCACCCACGCCAGCGAGGACGAGCGCAGCGGGCCGTTGTTGCTGCAGCCGGCCGGCAGCGGCGCGCCGCGGAGGGCGGTGGAGAGATCACACCCCTTGAGGATGGGCGCGTACGCCTCCACGGTGGTGCCGGTCAGCGCCTGGGTCTCCTTCGCGGCGGAGGCGGTGCCCGGGTCCGCGCCTGGAGCGACCGTCTCGGCCTGCGCCGACCAGCCGGTGGCCAGCTCCGATCCGGGCGAAGGGCCGACACCACAGCCTGCGAGGACCGCCACCGCGGCGGCGAGGGTGAGACGAGTCATGGGGATTCCTGAGGGTGTTGCGTGGGGGAGGCGCAGACGCGCAGCCCGACGGTCGGGTCGCGCAAGGTGGGTTCGGGCAGCTGCCGGTTCGCCGCGTGGGCGGTGCTGGCGTTGAAATAGTAGGCGCCGCCGCGCAAGACCGGATCTGGCCGGCCCACCGAGGCGGTGGTCCACTCCCAGACGTTGCCGGCCATGTCGTCGACCCCGAACGGGCTCCGCGACGCCGGGTGCGACCCCACCTCGTCCGGGCCGAACCCGTCCGGCACCTTGCCGTAGGTGACGTCGAAGTTGGCGTCGTCGGGCGCGAGGTGGTCGCCGTGCGGATAGCTCCGGCCGTCGGCCCCGCGCGCCGCCCGCTCCCACTCGCGCTCGGTGCACAGGCGCGCGCCGGGCACGCGGCCGCTCGCGCTCAGCCAGCGCGCGTACGCCTTGGCGTCGTCGAAGGAGATCCCCGCCACCGGGAATCGGCGCCAGCGCTGGCGCCTCCGGGCCGACCGGCCGGGGAACTTGATCGACTCCGCCTCCGTCACGCGCGGCTCGCCCGCGCCGGTGGGCTGCAGCTCCAGCACCCAGCCGCTGGTCACCTCCGGGGGCAACAGCCGCAGCGTACCGAGGAGCCCGGAGGCCGAGGCGCGCGGGGTGCGCCGCTCGCGCTTGCCGGGCGGCAGCGCCTCCAGGAACTCGATCCACTCCGCGTAGGTCGTCTCTCGCCGGGCGATGAGGAACGCGCCGGTCTCCACCCGGTGGATGGGCACCGTGCCGAAGAACTGCCGCACGCTGTCGTCGTCGCCGCTCCCGTAGAGGAACGGCCCGGCGGGCACGAAGAGGAAGCCGGGCGGGACCTCCGCGAAGGACAGCGACACGCGGCGCGCCTCGCCGCGCGACAGCACCAGCGGGTAGCGGATGGCGCGCCCCGAACCTTCCTCGGTCAGCTGGAGGAGGTACGAGCCGGGCGGAAGCTCCAGCGCCGCCGGCGCGCGCCGCCCCGCCTCCACGGCGATCTCCTGGTAGCTCCCGTCCTGCCGGCGCTCGAAGCGGCTGGTGGCGATCGCCGCGCCCTCCGGACCGTCGACCTCCACGCGCGCGGGCTTCGACCAGGCGCGGTCCAGCTCGCCGTCGGCGTCGTTGACCCGCATCCGCTCCAGGTACAGGTCGATCGCCGCTTGCCGGTGCGCGGCCTCCGCCAGCAGCGCGCGCTCGAAGTAGATCTGGCCCAGCGCCTGCCGGAGATCGTCCCGCCCGCCGCCGAGCGCGATCGCCGACTCCAGCGCCGCCACCGCCTCGCCGTAGCGCCGGTCCACCGCCAGGTCCTCGGCGCGGATGCGCTGCCAGGTCTCCTCCGCGGCGCCGCCCGGGTCCTCGTCGAACTCCCGGTACGCCTCGGCCCGCAGGTCGGCGAGGTGCGCCGCGCCTTGCCGCGCCTGCTCCAGGGCGGCGCGTCCCCTGGCCTCCTGGTGGGTCACCGCGCGCGCCTGCTGCCGCCCCACCGCCACGCGGACCGCCACGCCCGCGGCGAGGACCAGCGCCAGCACCGCCAGCGCGGCGATGCGCCGGTGCCGCTGCCGCCGCTGCACGCCCCGGCGGGACGCCTCCAGGAACGCCAGCTCGCGCCGGGTCAGGGTCTGCGGCTTCACCCCCGCCACCTCGTCCAGCAACCCCGCGCCCCACAGCGCCTCCGCGCCGCGGCCCCTCCGCTCCCACTCGGCGGCGGCCATCGCGAGCCGCTCGCGGGCGGCGCGCGTCTCCGCCTCCTCGCCCAGCCAGCCTGCCAGCGTGGCCCACCCCGCCAGGAGCGCCTCGTGCGCGATCTCGTAGGTAGCCGCGCCGTCCGCCTCGCGCGCCACCACCAGCCGCCCGCGCACCAGCGCCTCCAGCGCCTCCCGCGCCGACCGGTTCACCGCCAGCAACTCCTCCTCCGTGCGCCGGGCGCGCGTGCCGTCGGCGGTGACCAGGCGGAGGAGGACCGCGCGGGCCGCGGAGCGCTGCTCCGGCAAGAGCGAGCCGAGCAGCCAGTCGGCGTGGCGCGAGAGCGCGCCGGAGACCCCGCCGATCGCCTCCACGCTCCGGGCGGTGATCACCTGGGTGCCGGCGTCGCGCGCGTCCCACAGCTCGGCGAGCGCGAACTGCAACAGCGGCAGCCCGCCGCCGGCGCGCTCCGCGGAGGCCACCAGGTCGTTCACCAGCGCCTCGGACTCGAAGCGGCCGCCCTTCATCCGCGCCGGGCCCACCACCGCCTCGCGCAGCTCCCCGGCGGTGAGGGTGCGGACGAGGAAGATGGCGCGCGCGAGGTGGTCGCCCAGGCCGGGGAGCGCCCCCAGCCGGGTGAGGAAGTCGGAGCGCGCGCTGCCCAGCAGCCGCAGCCCGGGCAGCCCGGCGGCGAGCGGCTCCAGCGCGGCGGTCACCAGCGCGGCGTCCTCCCCGGAGTCCAGGGTGAGCAGCTCCTCCATCTGATCCACGTAGATCGCCAGGCCGCGCTGCTCCCGGAGCGCGGCGCGGAGGCGGCGGACGAACGGGGCCGGGCCCTCGGCGATCAGCGCCTCCAGCGTCCCCTCCGGGAGGCCCACCGCGGGCGAGAGCGCCGCCGCCAGCGAGGTGCACGGCGACCGTCCCGGCACCATCCGCACGGTCTGCCAGGTGCGGCCGCCGCCCAGCGCCCCCTCGGCGATCGCCGGCAGCACGCCCGCGAGGCAGAGCGAGGACTTCCCCACTCCCGAGTCCCCGGTGAGCATCACGAACGGCTCGCTGCGCAGCCGGTCCAGCACCGCCGCCACCGCGCGGCGCCGCCCGAAGAAGAGCGCCCGGTGCTCCGCCTCGAACGACTGCAGGCCGCGGTAGGGGTTGCCCTCGGGCAGCGGGCCCTTCGGCCCGCGGGCGACCGCCAGCGCCTCCAGCGCGTCCAGCATCTCCTCGGCCGCCGCGAAGCGCTCCGCGGGGTCGCGCCGCAGGCAGCGGTCGACGACGGCCACGAACGCGGGGTGCACCAGCGGCGCCACCTCGGCCAGCGTGGGCGCGTCGCGCTGCTGCACCGCGCGGGGGAGGGGGACGTCGTCGCCCAGGTCGTGCCCGGGCGGGCGGCCCGCGCACAGCTCGTAGAGCAGCGCGCCCAGCGAGTACAGGTCGGACCGCGCCGACGCGGGCTCGCCCCGCCACGTCTCCGGGGACATGTAGTAGGGCGTGCCCACGACGACGCCGGCGATGCTCAGCCCCTCGTCGATGGCCTCCAGCGCGGCGGAGAGGGCGGACGCGTCGCGGGGCGCCTCGTCGGACGGGTACTCGTGGCCGGAGAGCTTGGCCAGCCCGAAGTCGAGCAGCTTCACCTCGCCCGTCTCGGTGACGATGGCGTTGGCCGGCTTGAGGTCGCGGTGGAGGACGCCCTGGCGGTGGGCGGCGGAGAGGCCGCGGCACAGGTCGAGGGCCCAGGAGAGCGCCGTCTCCCAGCGCACCGGCTTGGGCACGTGGTCCAGCGAGGTGCCGCGGGCGTACTCGGTGACGAGGAAGGGCCGATCGCCCAGCCGGCCGGCGCGGTAGAGCGTCACCACGTTCGGGTGCTGCAGGCGCGCCGCCGCCCGCGCCTCCACCATGAAGCGCGCCAGCGACTTCGGGTCCAGCGCGCGGAGGAACTTCACCGACACCGGGCGGTCGAGGAGCTTGTCCTGCGCGAGGTAGACCAGCCCGCCGCTTCCCATCCCCAGCCGGCGCACCAGGCGGTAGTCCTCGAAGGCCTCCGGCGGCGCCCACGCCTCCAGCGAATGGAGCGCGCTGGGGTTGTCCATGTCGGCGCCGACGTCCATCGCACCTCGACGGCCACGGAGGGAGACCGCGACGGATGAGGGTAAGCACCCAATCCGCGTTGAGGGAGTCCACCCCTCGGCCCACCGCGGGTCCATGCGGCGCGCCGACGACCCGTGCAGATCCGTGCGATTCGAAGCGCGAGTGTGAGTCGCCGGACGCGGCGAACGCGCGGAATTGGACGCTGTCAGGATCCCGCAGCCGATGCCGCCGCGAACGCCGCGAACGCCGCGATCAGCCCGGCCAGGGAAACGCCCTGGAGGCCGACGCGGCGCCGTCAATGGGTACCTTCCAGGTGATGCGTGAGACCCAGCTCGACCGCCTCCAGCGCGAAGGGCACCGGCGGCTGGGGAGACCGCGGCACACCTGGGCAACACGCCCGCCGTCTGCCGCAGCTCGTACATCAACCCGTCCGTGCTCCGCTCCCACGAGCGCGCCCGCGTGCTGGAGCGTTCCGTCCAGGACGTGGAGGAGCTGGTGCGCCACCGCGGCGCCGGCTACCACTCGTCGGAGCGCGCCCTGCTGCGGCTCCTGCGCGAGAACGCGGTGTAGCTCACCCGGGCGCGGGCTGCCGCCGGGCCACCGCGTCCAGGACGCGGCCGAGCACGGCACCCGCCTTCTGCAGGTCCGCCTCGCCCAGCTCCGCGCCCAGCTCCTCCGCCCAGCCGCGCTGGGCCTGCTGGATCTGCCCCAGCACCGACTTCCCGCGCGGGGTGAGGTGGAGGAGCTTGGCGCGGAGGTGCTCCGGGTTGTCCCGGTACTCGGCCAGCCCCTCCGCCTCCAGCAGGTCGGCCACCCGCTGCACGCTCTGGCGGGCCAGCCCCAGCGCCCGCGCGATCTGCGCCACCGTCATCGGCGCGTGGTCGGCGGCGGCCAGGACCTGCCAGCGCGCGCTGCTCTGCCCGGCCGGCTTGCTCAGGGCGTCCCCCGCCGCCGTGAGCAGCCCGCCCAGCCGCAGCACCTGCACCACCAGCGAGCTGAACGCGTCCCCGGCGGCCGATCGGACGGGAGGCGGCTTCGGCGACTTGACAGCATGCTGTCGATCCCGCATAATGACAGTATACTGTCGATCCGCCGGAACGGCGAGAGGAGGCGACCATGGAAGCGAAGGAGCGGAAGCTCACCGGGGGCTGCCACTGTGGGGCGATCAGGTACGAGGTGGCGCTGGATCCGGCCCAGCCGGCGGGCCGGTGCAACTGCAGCGTCTGCACCAAGATCTCGCCCACCTCGCGGATCGTGAAGCCGGGCGCGCTCACGGTGCTCCAGGGGGAGGAGAGCGCCGGCGTCTACGAGTGGGGCTTCAAGGTCTCCAAGCGGTACTTCTGCAAGCACTGCGGCGTGCACTGCTTCGGCCGCGGCCACCTGGAGGAGCTGGGCGGCGACTACGAGTCCGTCAACGTCAACACGCTGGACGACGTCGACCCCAGCCAGCTCCAGGTCCTCTACTTCGACGGCCGGCACGACAACTGGGAGGCGGGCCCGCGGAGCACGCCGTGGCCGGTCGTCGCCGCCGCCGCCGCGAGCTAGCCGCCGGCCCGCGCCGCCAGCGCTCGGACGGCGCGGACGTAGCGGCGCGGCGCGGCCAGGTGGACGACGTGCGGCTTGGGCCAGGACTCGACCACCAGGTCCGGCTTCGCCGCCCGGGCGCGGCGCACGTCGTCGTCGTCCATCGCCCCCACCAACCCGAGCGCCTCGTCGCGGAAGGCGTGCGCCTGGATCAGCAGCATCGGGCAGCGCGCCCTCGAGAGGCACCCGGCGTGGTCCATGTCGCAGATGGACCCGTCGACGCAGGCGCGCGTGAAGTCGACGTCGTACTCGGACAGGCCGCGGACGAAGAGGCGCACCGGCAGGGGAAGCCAGGGGATGTCCACCGGCTCGCCGGGGCGAGCGCGCTGGCGGCGGCGGATGGCGCCGCCCAGGACCCACGCGAGCGGCCGAGGGAACGACATCAACCGCTTGCCCTTCCGCGACGGCAGCCGGAGGGTCGAGAAGAAGCGGGCCAGGTCGGGCAGGGTCGCGACGACGTGCGCGAAGAACCGGTGCACCCAGGTGTCGTCGCGCATCCGGGGCCACTCCGCCGAGAAGAGCGGCGGATCCTCGGCGAGCACCGCGCGCACCAGCTCCGGCGCGTGCGCCGCGGCCCAGATGCAGATCAGCCCGCCCGAGGAGTTGCCGCAGCAGATCGCCGGCCGCCCGACCACCTCCCTCAGGAACCCGACCAGGTCCTGGCCGCACCGCGAGAACGTGTAGCGGCCCGGCGTGTGCTCGCTGCGGCCGTGGCCGCGGACGTCCAGCGCGAACACGTGGAAGTCGCGCGCCAGGCGGGGGATGACGCGCTGGTAGCTCTGCCACGGGAGGGATTGCCCCGGCACCAGCACCAGCGGCGGTCCGGCGCCGGCCTCCGCGTAATTCAGCCGGACCCCGTCGACGACCGCCGTCCTCTCGCGACCGTCCCTCATGTCTTCCTCAGAGGATGGCGTAGCGCTTCGAGATGTCATCGGCCTTCTCCCACATGCGGACGAAGCTCTCCGCGGACTTGTCCTTGAGCTCGGTCAGCGTGTGGGAGTAGGCGCGGTCGCGCGCGTCCTCGGTGACACGGGTCATTGATTTTCGGATGCAATTGGCGGCGCCCTGCCGCGCAAGGTGCCGTCTTTATTGTCCCGACTCGTCGAGCAGCCGGAACTGCGTGAGGACTTCCTGGCAGGCCCCGTAGAGCTTCGACAGCGGGTGCCGCTCGTCGTCCAGCTCCTTGTCGGTGGCGCCGACCGCGAGGACCCCGGAGTCGGTGAGCAGGTAGAAGGTGACCTGGCCTGGTCCCGCCAGCGGGTATTGGGACGTGGCCTTCGCCCGCGACACCACCTCGCCGGCGGCGGCGACCGCCTGGATCGCCGCCTGTCGGACCGGCGGTTGACCCCCGCCGCCGATCGCCCCGCCGCCCGTGCTGAGGTAGTAGCTCGCGTTCCCGTCGACGATGGCCACCATCGTCACCGTGCCGTTCGGCAGCCCCCAGTCCATCACCACGCCCCAGACCGGGTCCTTCGACGCGGGCAGGTCGAACTTGGCGCGAGAGCCGTGAAGGATCATGTCGCGCAGCTCCCGGGACATCTCGGGGCTGGACGCGGCCTCGGGTTGCTCGGGAGCGGGTGCCGCGTGCCGGCAGCTCGAGATGGCGGCGACGACGAGCCAGATCCTCGGGATTCGCATGGCCGGCGAGTTGACCACACCACGAGTCAAAGCAGGGCGGCGAGGTCGTCCGGCAGCGCCCGATAGTCCGCGAGGATCCAGCGCGCCCCCGCCTGGCGGAGGACCTCCGCGGGCGTCGTCGTGGTCAACGCGGCGACGCGCATCCCGGCGCGGGCGGCGCTGGTCACGCCGTTCACCGCGTCCTCGAAGGCGATGCAGTCCTCGGGCGGGAGCTCCAGCGCCTTCGCCGCGGCCAGGAAGATGTCGGGGAACGGCTTGCCGCGCTCCACCGACTCCGGACCGGCGACGGCCGCGAACGCGTGCGCCACGCCAAGTCGCTCCAGCAACCAACTCCGGTTCTGGGATGGCGCCGAGGTCGCGACCGCCGCGCGGATCCCGCGGTGTCTCAACGCGTCCAGGAACGCCACCAGCCCAGCGATGGGGGCCACGTGGGGCGCGTAGAGCTCTCGATACAGCGCCTCCTTCTCCTTCGCCATCCGGGCGACCTCATCGGGTGACAGCGCGCCTCCCAGGAGCTGTTTGAAGATCTCCTCGTTGCGCTTGCCGGCGAAGTCTCGCTCCACGGCCTCATGCGTGATCGCCAGACCGAGAGAGGCGCCGTAGCGGACCCACGCCTCCGCGTGGAACCGCATGTTGTCCACCATGGTCCCGTCGAGATCGAACACGACGCCTCGCGCGCGCTCGCCCATGGCGGCCCTTCTAGCATCGCCTATGCTCGCGGCAGACGATGGTGTTGCGCACGGTCATCGGGGTCATCGGCGGCGGACTGGTGATGATGGTCGTGACCTGGGGAGGCCTGCTCATCTTCCTTCCGGGGGACACCACCCTCGACGACGCCGTTCTCTACATCGACATCGGCGGAGTCGTCGGGGCCGTCGCGGGCGGAATCCTGGCCAGGCGGCTCGCGAGGCGCCCGAAGTGAGCACCCGCGGAATTCCTGTGAGGCCACCTCGGCCCCTGTTCGACCCCCGTGGCGCGGCGCTGGAAACAGTAAAACCAGCAATACAGGACTGCCCTTGACACCATTTGCGCACGGTGAGACACGCGATACGTGACACGGCGGAGGCTCCCTCCGCCAAGGGGCGATGAACGTGTCGACGTCGGCTCAGCGCATCCGGCTCCTGTTTGCCGACGATCACCCCCTGATCATCGACGGCATGGTGGCGCTGGCCCGGACCGTCTCCCGGTTCGAGGTGATCGCCACGGCCCGGGGCGGGAAGGAAGCCGTCGAGCGGTGCCTGCAACACCGCCCCGACGTGACGGTGATGGACCTGGGGATGGGTGACCTGGACGGCGTCGCCGCGCTCGAGGAGATCCGCGCCGGGTTCCCCGCCGCGAAGGTGCTGATCCTCACGGTGCGCTCCGGCGACGAGGACGTCCGGCGGGCGCTGAAGGCGGGCGCGCGCGGGTACCTGCTCAAGAACGCCCCCTGGCCGAAGGTCGTCGAAGCCATCGACGCCGTCGCCCGCGGCCTGCGGTACATCGCGCCCGAGGCGGCCGCGGCGCTGGCGGACGCCGCCGGCCAGGCCGCGCTCACGGCGCGCGAGCGAGAGGTGCTGGAGACGCTGGCGCGCGGCGCGTCCAACCAGGAGATCGCCGACACGCTGGAGATCTCCGAACCGACCGTGAAGGCGCACGTGACGTCGATCCTCGCCAAGCTCGGGGTCGAGGACCGGACCAAGGCCATGGCCGTCGCGCTCAAGCGCGGGCTGGTCCACCTGGGATAGCGGCGGGCGTGGGGGCGCTCCTGGTCATCACCTGGGCCCTGGCGCTGGGTGCGCCGCCGGACGCTCCCGAGTACGCGAGCCGCCGCTGGACCCGCTTCGACGGCCTGCCCCAGAACACCGTCTTCTCCCTCGCCCAGCGCCCGGACCACACGCTGATCGCAGGCACCGAGGAAGGCGCCGCCTCCTTCGACGGCCGCGCCTTCCGCCCCGTCGCGCGCGAGTGGCTGGAGCGGAGGGGACGCCGCTTCGTCACCGCGCTGCTGGCCGGCGGCGATGCCCTCTGGATCGGCACCAGCGCGGACGGTGCGCTGCGGCTTCCTTCCAGCCCATCCGGGCAGGAGGTCCATGTCCTCCCCGGCGCGTACGTCGCGGCCATGGCGCGAGGTCCGCGCGGCGACCTCTGGATCGCCAGCTCGCGCGGGGTCGCGCGGTGGTCGGAAGGGACGCTCGCCGAGCTCGGCGCCTCCGACGGGCTCCCCGCGGCCGGCGCGGCGGCGATCGCGGTGACGGTGGACGCCGGCGGCCCGGAGCGCGCGTGGGCCGCCATCGGGGATGCGCTGTGGCGCTTCGACGGGCGTCGCTGGAGCAAGGTCCCCGGTCTCGATGGGGTGGGCCCTTCGGCGCTCGCTGCCGGGAGGAGCGGCCGGCTCTGGCTCGGGACCGCCGGCGGAGAGGTGGAGACGATCGAGGGCGACCGCGTCGAGCGACCGGTGAGCCGCGGTCCCGCGCTGGGGTCGATCAAGGCGCTCCTGGAGACGGCGGACGGCGAGGTGTGGATCGCCGCCTCCGCCGGCCTCTTCCTCCTCCGCGAAGGCGGGCCCCAGCCGGTGCTCGGCCCCGACGGCGCTCCGGTGCAGGAGTCGCTCTCCCTGGTCGAGGGCGCCGAGCGCGACGTCTGGGTCGGCCTCCGCAACGGCGGCCTGCTCCGGTTCCGGCGGACGGCGGTGACGATGATCGACCAGCGCGCCGGGCTGCGCTCGTCGAACGTCCAGTCCGTCGCCGGCGATCCGTCGGGGGGACTCTGGATCGGCACCGAAGGCGGCGGGGCGTCGTACCTGCGCGACGGGAAGGTCATCGCCACCTGGGCCGGCGCGCGCTCTCTGGGGAGCGACTCCGTGAACGCCGTGTGGCCCGAGGAGAACGGCGCCTGGCTCGGGCTGGTGGGGGCCGGCCTCCGGCACCTCGAAGGTGGCCGCGTGGTGCGCCCGCCCGGGCTGGCCCCGCTCGACCAGGTCACCGTCTACGCCCTGAGGCGCGACGGCGCGGGGCGCCTCTGGATCGGCACCCACGACCGGGGCGTGTACTGGTGGGACGGCCGCGCGCTGGAGCACCTCGGCGCTGGGCCCGGCGCCCTCCCCCACGAGCGCGTCTTCGCCCTGGAGCCGTGGCCCGCGGGCGGCGTCTGGGTGGGGACCCGCGAAGGGCTGGCGCTGGTGCGGGACGGCGCGGTGGTGCGGCGCGAGCTGAACGGGATCCAGGTGCTGGCGCTCCACCGGGGAGTGGACGGGACCCTGTGGATCGGCACCGACAGCCACGGCCTGTACTGGCTCCGCGGCGACGCCCTGGGTCACGCGTCGCGCACCGAGGGGCTGCTCAGCCACATCATCTTCCAGATCCTCGAGGAGCGGCCGGAGGACGGCGACGGCCTGTGGATGAGCTGCAACCACGGGCTCTTCCGCGTGAGCCGGGTCGCGCTGCTCGAGCTGGAGCAGGGGCGGCGGCGGCGCGTCGAGGTGGAGGCGATTGGCCGCGACGACGGGATGAAGGAGGAGGGCAACGGCGGCAAGCAGCCGGCCGGGTGGCGGTCGCCGGACGGAGCGCTGTGGTTCGCCACCGGCGGCGGCGTGGCGCGGGTGGATCCGCGCGCGTTCGCCGCCAGCCGGAACGTCGCCGCGCCGACGGTGCGGATCGACCAGGTGGTCGCGGACGGCGTGGAGATCGCGGACCCGGGCGCGGCGGTGTCGGTGCCGCCCGGACGCGGGAGCCTGGTGTTCCGCTACGCGGGCGTCAGCCTCGCCTCGCCGGAGGGCCTCCACTACCAGCGGCGGCTGGAGGGGTTCGACGAGGCGTGGATCGACGCGGGGGGCGAGACGACCGCGCAGTACACCAACCTGCCGCCGGGGACGTACCGGTTCCTCGTCAAGGCGGCGCAGGGCGCGTACTGGAGCGACGCGCTCGCCACCGGCGCCGTCGAGCTGCAGCCCCACCTGTCGCAACGGCCGGCGTTCCGCGTCGCGGTGGCGCTGGCGCTGGCGCTCCTCGGGGTGGCGGCGTACCAGGCGCGCGCGCGGCGCTGGCGCGCGGAGACGATGGTGCTGGCGGAGCGGAACCGGCTCGCGCGGGAGATCCACGACGGGTTGATGCAGAGCCTCACCGGGATCCTCATCCAGCTCCAGGCGGCGGTGGCGCTCTCGGGCGACCGGCGCGACGAACCGCGCACCCACGTGGAGCGCGCCCTGGAGTGGGCCCACCACAGCCTCGCCGACGCGCGGCTCGCCGTGTCCGCGCTGGGCCGCGAGGTCGCCTCCGTGAAGGCCCTCTCCGACCTGCTCGCCCGCTGCGGCGAGGCGCTCACCGCCGGGACCAGCGCGCGCGCCGAGGTGAGACTCCAGGGCGACGAAGCGCTGCCCCCGAAGATCGGCGGCGCCCTCCTGCG
>Ga0134122_10001596_pt1 | contig 16390 bp, 12 predicted proteins | sample KB302_FD_96461 | JGI IMG/M metagenome (GOLD analysis project Ga0134122, IMG submission 96461) | Terrestrial soil microbial communities without Nitrogen fertilizer from Kellogg Biological Station, Michigan, USA - KB3-0-2 | ecosystem: Environmental > Terrestrial > Soil > Unclassified ... | reverse complement strand
CGTGATCTTCTCGCCCGCGGGAACCTTCACCTTACCGGCCATGAGGCCTCCTGAGTATTATTTGAGGGCATTGAGCGCGGAGCCTGCCTTGAACCAGCCGATCTGCTCCTCGGTCAGGGGGTGCAGGCACTTGAGGGTGACGGTGGTGCCGTCCGCCTTGTGGAGGGTGACGTCAACCGGCTTGCCGGGGGCCAGGAGGGCGAGCCCGGTGACGCTCACGCGGTCCGTTTGCTCGAAGCGGTCGTAGTCCTTGGGATCCGCGAAGGTCAGGGGCAGCACGCCTTGCTTCTTGAGGTTGGTCTCGTGGATGCGCGCGAAGCTCTTGACGATGACGACCTTGGCGCCCAGATAGCGCGGGGACATGGCGGCGTGCTCGCGGCTGCTACCCTCGCCGTAGTTCTCGTCGCCGATGACGACCCAGGACGTTCCCCGCGCCCGCAGGTCGCGCGCGACCTGGGTGAAGGTCTTGCCCGTCTCGCCGGTGATGGGGTTGGCGCCCTTGCCCGCCTCGCCGGTGAACGCGTTGACCGCGCCCAGGAACATGTTGTCGCTGATCTTGTCGAGGTGCCCGCGGTACCGGAGCCACGTCCCCGCGGGCGAGATGTGGTCGGTGGTGGTCTTGCCCTTGGTCTTGACCAGGATGGGCAGCTCGATGAAGTCCCGGCCGTCCCACCGCGGGAAGGGCTGGAGGAGCTGGAGCCGCTCGCTGTCCGCGGGGATCTGGACCTCGACCCGGTCGCCGTCGGCGGCGGGGGCCTCGAAGCCTTCCTCGCCCTTGGCGAAGCCGCGCGCGGGCAGCTCCTCGCCCTCCGGCGCGGTGAAGCGGAAGGGACGACCGTCCGGCCCGGGGATGGTCCCGTTGACGGGATCGAACTCCAGCGAGCCCGCGAAGGCCATCGCGGTCACGATCTCGGGGCTGGTGAGGAACGACATGGTCGCCGCGCTGCCGTCGTTGCGCCCGGGGAAATTGCGGTTGAACGAGGACACGATGGTGTTCACTTCGTTGGTGGCCACGTCCGAGCGCTTCCACTGGCCGATGCAGGGCCCGCACGCGTTGGCGAGCACGGTGCCGCCGATCTGCTCGAAGGTGCTCATGATCCCGTCGCGCTTGATGGTCTGGTAGATGCGCTCGGAGCCCGGAGTGACGAGGAAGGGGGTCTTGGCCTTGAGGCCGGCCTTGAGCGCCTGGGTGGCGATGTGGGCGGCGCGCTGCATGTCCTCGTAGGAGGAGTTGGTGCACGAGCCGATGAGCGCGGCCTTGATCGCGGGCGGCCAGCCCTCCTTCTTCACCTCGGCGGCGAGACGGCTCACCGGCCGCGCGCGGTCGGGCGAGTGCGGGCCCACGATATGCGGCTCCAGCTCGGACAGGTTGATCTCCACCACCTCGTCGTAGTGCTTCTTCGGGTCCGCGAGCACCTCGGGATCCGCGACGAGGTGCTCCCGGCTCCGCTCCGCCAGCACGGCCTGGTCGGCGCGATCGGTGGCGCGGAGATAGGCGGCCATGCGGTCGTCGAAGTGGAACAGCGAGGTGGTGGCGCCCAGCTCCGCCCCCATGTTGCAGATGGTGCCCTTGCCGGTGGCGCTGATGGACTCCGCGCCGGGACCGAAGTACTCGATGATCTTGTTGGTGCCGCCCTTCACGGTGAGAAGGCCGCAGAGGTAGGTGATGATGTCCTTGGCCGAGCTCCAGCCCGACAGCTTGCCGGTGAGGCGGATGCCGATCAGCTTGGGATCGAGCACCTCCCACGCCAGTCCCGCCATCGCCTCCCCGCAGTCCGCGCCGCCCACGCCGATGGCGGCCATGCCCAGCCCGCCCGCATTCGGCGTGTGGGAGTCGGCGCCGATCATGAGGCCGCCCGGGAAGGCGTAGTTCTCCAGGACCACCTGGTGGATGATGCCGGCCCCGGGCTTCCAGAAGCCGATGCCGTACTTCTTCGAGGCGGAGTGGAGGAAGTTGTAGACCTCGCGGTTCTCCGAGATCGCGCGCTCCATGTCCTCGCGGGCCCCGCTCTGCGCCCGGATGAGGTGATCGCAGTGCACCGTGCTCGGCACCGCCACCTGCTTTTTTCCCGCCTGCATGAACTGGAGCAGCGCCATCTGCCCGGTGGCGTCCTGCAGCGCCACGCGGTCCACGCGCAGGCGCAGCTGCGCCTTGCCGCGGCTCCACTCCTGGGTGTCGAAGTTGTCGGCGTGGGAGACCAGGATCTTCTCGGCGAGGGTGAGCGCGCGACCGAAGCGCTTGCGCGCGCGATCGAGGCGCGCGGGCATGGATTCGTAGAGCCGCTTGATCTGGTCTGCCGCCATGGTGGGCCTCCTCGCCGCCGCTGCCACGAACTCCGCGGAACACCTGCGCTTCCGGGCCTACACAGACGTATCGCCTCCCGTCCGTTCGGAGGGGAGGCGACCGGTCGAAATCCAGGCGTTACGCTAACATGGCGTCCAGGGGGCGGTCAAGGCAACGCCCGCCCCCTTGCCCCCGGTCTTGACTTCCTCCGCGCCCTCAGTATCCTCTGACCGCAGGAGGAACACGATGCGCACTTCGATCAAGCTCTGGCGGACGCTCGGCGCCCTTGTCCTGCTGGCGGGATTCCTGACCGGAGGCCCGCAGACCCGGGTCGAGGCGCAGGAAGTTCTCACCAACGACTCGGTCATCTCCATGGTCAAGGGCGGGCTCGGCGAGGCGGTGGTGCTCGCGCGCATCCGCTCCAGCCCCGCGAACTTCGACACCAGCACCAATTCGCTGCTGGCGCTCAAGAAGGCCGGCGTCTCCGACAAGGTCATCGAGGCCATGGTGAGCGCGCCCCGGAGCGGCGCAGCCGCCGCCGTCCCCTCCGCCCCCACCCCGGCCGCGCCTTCCGCCGGCGCCTCCGCGCCGCCTCCGTCGGTCTCCGCGTCGGCGAGGAGCAGCGCCGGCGGCGCGGCCGCGAACTTGCCTCGCGATTCGATCTTTCACCTGAACGGCACGAAGTACGTCGAGATGCAGCCCCAGGTTGTCGAGATCGAGATCAGCAACGCGGTGTTCTCGTCGAAGAGCGACGTGGTGCTGGGCGGGCGCCGGGCGGAGTATCGCATCACCGACCGGCAGCCGCAGTTCTATAGCTACTTCGCGCCCACCGAGGCGCTCCTCGTCAAGCTCAAGCCGGGCGACAAGAAGAACGACCGCAATCTGAAGATGGGCAGCGGCGGCTATCATCCCTACGGGGGAAGCTCGCGGATGGGCATCCGGAGCGAGGACCGCATCGCGGTCAAGAGCGAGCGCGAGGCGAATGGCTTCTACCGGATCTCCCCCTCGAACCCGCTCCCGTCGGGCGAATACGGCTTCATCGTGCTCAGCGGCGCCACCGCCGGCGGGCGCATGTTCGATTTCGGCGTGGACTAGCGCCGACCTCCCGCCCGGCGTCCGCCCCCGCGCTCAGCGGGGTGCGGGCGCCGCGAGCAGGGCGTCCCACAGCCGGCGCGCCCGCGCATCCGTCCACGGGCGCGTCCCCACCGCGCGCCCGACCACGCGTCCCTCGCGGTCGAGCAGCACCGCGGTCGGGGTGGCGGTCACGCGGTAGTCGCCCGACACATCCCCCGCGCGGTCCAGGAGCACGGGCATGCTGAGCCCGCGCGGCCGCACCCAGGCCTTCACCGTCTCCGGCCTCTCCTCGAAGCTCACCGCGAGCACGGTGAGCCCCTGGTCCCGGTAGCGCCGCTGCAGCGTTTCCATGGTCGAGGGCAGCTCGCGAACGCAGTAGCCGCACCACGTGGCCCAGAAGTAGAGCAGCACCACCCGGCCGCGCAGCGAGGCCAGCGACACCACGCGCCTGTCCAGATCGGGCAAGGCGAACGCGGGCGGCGTGACGCCGCGCCCGGGCACGAGCTGGAGCTCGGCGAGCAGGGCCTCGGACGGCCCGGCGGCGCGGGCGGGCGTGGCGGCGCCCAGGACCGCGCTCAGGGTCACGAGCGCCGCCACCACGAGCGAGGCGGCGCGCCTCATGGCTCGGGGAACCGGTAGGCGGAGGGATCGGGCTTGAACGCGCGCGGCAGCCAGAGCGGCCGCCGCAGCCCGCCCGGGCCCGGCGCCGGCCGCGTCATCGCCAGCCAGCGGCGGTATACCTCGTGGGCCCGGTCGGTGTCGACGAAGACGTCCCCGTAGCGGTCGTCCGCGGCGGGCCGGAGGGCGCGAACCTTCTGATGCCAGCAGTGCTGGCCGCTCACCGGATCGGGATGGACGGGGAAGGTCAGGTTCTGGTGCACCCCCGCGTCCTCCCACCACACGCGCTGCGAGTCCCCGTCCGCGCTCTCGAACGGACGCACCCCGTGGAGATGCCGCATCCGCCACTTCCCCGGCGTGTCCGCGCGGAGGTCCACCAGCGCGGTGGACCAGCGCTCGCCGCCGGTGGACTCCTGGAGCCGCCAGCGCCCGAGGTGGTGCGATCAGGCGATGACGCCGGGGCGGATGGCCTCCGTCACCCACACCCGATCCACGAAGTGCCCGATCTCCGTCTCGATGCGGAGGAGCTCGCCGGTCTTCACCGCGAGCCGGCCGGCATCCTCGGGATGCAGCCAAAGCGGATTCGTGTGCGAGATCTCGTACAGCCACTTCGAGTTGCCGGATCGCGAATGGATGAGATTCGGCAGCCGAAACGTCGGCAGCAGCAGCATCTCGCCCTGGGCGCGGTCGATCTCGGACCAGTGCACGTGGCTCCGGGCATAGGTCGGCACCGCGTGCTCCGGCCACTTCCAGTCCTTCAGGGTCCGGGAATAGAACTCGAGCTTGCGCGACGGCGTGGGGAAGCCGACGGCGGCGCGGCCCTCGATCTCCACCCCCACCGCGGCGCCGGCCTTGGTGACCACCCCCGTGACGGGATCGACCTGGGCGCCTTCGCGCTCCGCGGCGGACGGAGCCTTCTCGTGGCTGGCGTAGACGCCCGACTCCACCAGGAACGCGCCGTACTTCCGCATGTACTCGAGCGGGGTCAGCCCTTCCTTCTGCGCCGCCGCCGGGAGCCCGGGCACGCTGGACTCGAAGATCCAGCGGTAGAACTCCTCGATGCGCAGCTTCTCGCCGGGCCGGTAGGGCGACTCGAAGTACTTGCGGATGCCCAGCGACCCGTCGGGATCGATGCGCCAGGACAGCTCGATCCAGAACTCGTCCTCCTCCCACACCTGGCCCAGCCCCGCCGCCTCGTGCGCCTGCCAGGTCCAGTCGAAACGCTTCCCCTGCTTTTCCAGCGCCACCCGCAGCACGGGCTGGCGGAAGCCGATCCAGCGCGCGGCGTGCGTCTCCTGGCTCATGAGGTCGTGCCGCTCGGAGGCATGCCCCATGGGCAGCACGTAGTCGGCGAAGTGCGCGGTCTCGCTCCAGATGGGTGTGAGGCAGGCATGCCGCTCCACCGCGGCCTCGTTCGAGAGCATCTCCACCCAGGACATGCCGTCGGGATTCGTCCACACCGGGTTGTAGACGCGGGTGAAGTACATGGCGAGCTTGCCCCGCTTCTCGCGGAGAAAGTGCGGGAGCAAGAAGCTCATCTCGAAGAAGGCGAGCGGATACTCCCGCGGCATGAGCAGCTCGCTCCACACCTTGCCGGGCGGCGGCATCATCGGCGGCGCCGGCACCGCCTTGTGAAAGCCCGACGGCGCGGTGCCGCCCGGCGTGGCCACCGCCCCGGCGAGAACGACCAGGAGCTCGAGCGCGCGCGCGACCTCCCAGCCCCACAGATTGCCCGCGGCGGCATTGCGCCATACATGGGTGGACACCGCGCCGCCCGCGCGGCCGATCTCGCGGGCCACCTCCTCGATGCGCGCGGCGGGAACGCCGGACTCGCGCTCGGCGAACTCCGGCGTGTAGTCGGCGTAGAGCGCGGTGAGGGCGGCCTCGAACGCCTCGAAGGTCAGGGGCGAGCCCGGGCGCTCCTCGCGGAGATATTCCTCCCAGTTCACCCAGCGCCGGACAAAGTCGCGGTCCCAGGTGCCCTCGCGCAGGAGCACGTGGCACATGGCCAGCAGCATCGCCGCCTCCGTGCCCGGCCAGGGCGACAGCCACCAGTCCGCCATCGAGGCGGTATTGGAGAGCCGCGTGTCGACCACGCAGACCTTGGCCCCCGCCATCTTCCCCTCCACGATGCGCTGCGCGTGGGGATTGAAGTAGTGCCCGGCCTCGAGGTGGGAGGAGAGCAGCAGGATCACCCGCGCCTTCGCGTGGTCGGGCGAGGGCCGGTCCAGCCCGTGCCAGAAGGCATAGCCCGCCCGCGCGGAGGCCGAGCAGACATTGGTATGGCTATTGTGTCCGTCGATGCCCCAGGCGTGAAAGACGCGCTGCAGATAGATCAGCTCATGACCCGGCCGCCCCAGGTGATACATCACCTCGGTGGGACGCTTCTCCACCAGCGCCTTCCGGATGCGCCCCGCGATGTCGTCGAGCGCCTGATCCCAGGTCACGCGCTCCCACTGCCCCGAGCCGCGCGGCCCCACGCGCCGGAGCGGATAGAGGATGCGCTCGGGGTCGGTGATCTGGTTGAGCGTGGCGGGGCCCTTGGCGCAGTTGCGCCCGCGGCTGCCCGGGTGCGCGGGATTGCCCTCGAACTTCTGGATCTGCAGCGTCTGCTTGTCCACGTAGGCGAGGAGCCCGCAGCCGGCCTCACAGTTGAAGCAGATGGTGGGAATGAGCGAGTACTGGCGCTTCACCTTGCGCGGCCAGGACCGGGAGTCGAACTCCTCCCAGCTGTCCCAGAGCGCGGCGGGCGGAAAGCGATGCAGGCCCTCCGTCGGGGCCTGGAGATCCCGCGCCACGGGATGGAGCGGCTCGGTCACGCGATCGGTCATGGGTTCCCTCAGCTCAGCGGGATGGACTGGCCCGCGCGGACCCAGAGGTCCTCGTAGATCCACAGGCCGATCAGGGCGAGCACGGCGCCGGCCGTCCACGCCGCCGGCGTGGAGGTGACGAGCAGCGCGGCGGGCAGGGCCAGCCCCGCGGCGACGACGCCGGCCCACAATGCGGGGGCAAGCGGACCGCGCGCGAGATACCGGGCGGCGCGCCCGGCGTCGCGCGTGGGATGCGAGCCGAAGAGCTCGGCGATGAGAATCACCGCGGTGGCGAGCAGCGAGCCCAGCAATACGAGGCGGAGTCCCCGGGGCGCCCCCAGCCCGTCACCGGTGGCGCGCGCGACGAGGAGCAGCGCCGCGCTGCCCGCGGCCAGCGCCGCCACGAGGAGGTGGGGGAGCAGCAGCGGGCTCTGCCAGAAATCGCGCCCCTCGGCCTGACCGAAGAGAAAGGCGCTGTAGCCGGCGGTGGCGCCGGCGAGGAAGATGACGGGCACCGCGAGCCAGATGAGGGCCCCCGGGCGTCCGGCCAGCCCGGCGAGAAGCCAGAGCGTGGCGACGCCGCCATAGGCCATGAGGATCCAGCCGCCCCAGACCAGCCACGAGCGCCAGTTGGGCTTCACGAGGATGAAGAGGAACCGCTCCGGGCGCTTGAGATCGGCGACGAGCAGCGCCGTGGTCAGGGCCAGGAAGACCAGGGCCAGCAGCGGCGCCGCGCGGGCCGCGAGCGCGTTGCCGGACGCGAGCCCGCCCAGCATGCCCAGCGCGGCCACCATCAGCGCGCCCGCGGCGACGGACTTGGTCCAGAGATAGGTCGAGACCTTCCAGCCCCAGGGCCGCTCGGCGTGCGCGACGTCGTACACCGTGCGCGCCATGCGGAGGAGATCCACCGGCTCGCCGTCGGGCACCGGGGCGGCGGCCGCGGTGGCCCGGTTGGGCCGTCCCGGGACCGGAATCGTGCTCGCCTGCGCGAACATGTACTGGCCATCGCGCCGCTGCATCTCCGGCGCCAGCGCGGAGACCTCGGCCCCCACGTAGAAGAGCTTGGGCTGAGTCCCCTGCTCCGGCTTGCGCACCTGCACCTGCTGGCCGGCCACCAGCCGCGCGATGGGCGTGCTGGCGTCGTCGAGGTCGCCGGCGACGATGGCCTGCACGGGGCAGACGATCACGCAGGCGGGCTCGAGGCCGACTTCCACGCGATGCGCGCAGTAGTGGCACTTCGCCGCGGTCTGGGTGACGGGATCGATGTAGAGCGCGTCGTAGGGACAGGCCTGCATGCACGACTTGCAGCCGATGCACCGGTCGCCGTCGAAGTCCACGATGCCGTCGGGCCGGCGGTACAGCGCCACCGTGGGGCAGATGGTCACGCAGGGGGCGTTGTCGCAGTGGTTGCAGCGCAGCACGGAGAAGTAGCGTCGCGTGTCGGGGAAGGTCCCCTTCTCGATGTACTTGACCCAGGTGCGGTTGACCCCGAGGGGCACCTGGTTCTCTTCCTTGCAGGCGACGGTGCAGGCGTGGCAGCCGATGCACTTCCGCTGATCGATCACGAAGCCGTAGCGCACGCCGTCTCCCTGGGTCCTAGGTGGCCAGCACGTCCCACCACACCCGGATCGCCACCAGCGCGACGAGCACGACGAGCACCAGCCGCAAGACGCGGACGGGGACTCGCCGGCTGACGCGGGCGCCCACCCGGGCGCCCACCACGGAGCCTAGCACCACCGCCGCCGCGGGGCCGAGTGGGATCTGCGCGGTGAGCGCCTTGCCCAGCACGCCCGCGAGCGCCGACATCCCGGTCACGGCGAGCGAGGTTCCGATGGCGAGCCGCATCGGCAGGCGCAGCAGCGCGATCATCACCGGGACGGTGAGGAAGGCGCCGCCGGCGCCCACCAGCCCCGAGGCGAATCCGATGAGCGCGAGCGCGCCGACGGCAAGGCCCCGGGGGACCGACACCTCCGGCGACGGCGCCGACACGCTGGCCTCGAGGGGCCGGACGGCGAGCAGCGGCAGCGCCACCGTGGCCATCAGCGTGAACACGATGAGGAGGGCGCGCGCCGAGAGCTGGCTGGAAGCGAGCGCGCCCGCCAGCGATGCCGCCGCCATGGCCGCGCCCCCGGTCACGGCGAGCTCGCGCTGGACGGCGGCGTGACGCCCGTGGATCCAGGCGCCCACCGCGGCGGCGGCCAGGACCTGCACCATGGTCACGCCGGACACCTCGGGCATCGGGAGACTCCCCACGCCGAGGAGCGGAGGCGCGTAGTAGAGCAGCGGGATCATGACGATGGCCCCGCCCACGCCCACGAGGCCGGAGACGAAGGCGCCCGCGAAGCCCAGCAGCACCAGCGTCCCCGCAAAGGCCGGCGTCACGCCCGCCCCCCGCGCGCGCGCGGCCCTGGCAACCGCCCGCGCCTAGCGGAGGCTCGAATAGTAGGCGGCGATATCGGGAATCCGTTCGTCCGGCACCGTCTTCATCACGGCCTTCACCGCGGCGAGGGCGGCCTCGCCAGGATTCCGCGCGTCCTGCTTGAACAGCCGGATCTGGTCGCGCAGGTAACCCGGCGCCTGCCCGGCGAGGGCAGGGGTTCGCTTGGCCGGATCCGCCTTGCCCGCCGGCCCGTGGCAGGCCACGCAGGCGGCGGCGGCGACGCGCCCGCGCTCCACCGCCGCCGGGTCCACCTTGACCGGCGTGGGCTCCATCTTCTGGCCCGCGAAGAAGGCCGCCACCTCGTCCACGCCGATGTCGAGGATCTGCTTCGAGTAGGGGCCCATCTCGGGCGAGGGGCGCGCGCCGCCCGCGTACGCCTGAACCTGCTTCTTGAAATAAGCCGCGTCCATCCCCGCGATGATGGGCATGGCGTCCGAGCGGCTATTGCCGTTCACCCCGTGGCAGGCCGCGCAGGTGATGACCTTGGCCAGCGGCGAATCGAACGGGCCCGGGGCCGAGGCCGGACCCTGGGCCCGGGCGGGCGCGGCCGGGAGCACGATCGCGAATCCGGCGAGTACCACGACGGCGAGGCGACGGATGGTCGACATGGGGTCTCCTTGCCTATCCGATCACGTCGGTCCAGATGCTCTGCGTCCAGCCCTCGGCCCGGGCCGCCACCGACGCGTTCTGGGCCGGCGTCAGCCGCTGCTCGATCTGCACCACCTTGCCGCCCTCGATCTTGTACGCGTTGACCACCGCGATCGCCTCCGTATTGCTCACCCAGCTATAGCAGGTATTGCCGGGGGCGAGGAGCTGCACCGGCCGGTCGCCCAGGAGCGCCACCGCCGCGATGGCGGAGATCTTCCCCATGTTGTTGGCGACATTCCCCGACTTCGGCACCGGCAGCCCGGTGGTGGCGTCGCCGATCACGTGGATCCTCGGCTGCTTCACCGACTCGTAGGTGACGTGATTCACCTCGCACCACCGGTTGTCGGCGCCGGTGAGGCCGGCATCCACCGCGATCTGCCCCGCCCGCTGGGGCGGGATCAGGTTGAGCACGTCGTACTTCACGCGATCGAACTCGGTCCGGACCTCGCGCGTGCTGGTATCCACCGCCACCACCCGATTGGTGGCCCGGTAGTCGATGTTGGGGTAGGCCTTCCACGCCTCGCGGAAGAGCGCGGTCTTGGACACGATGTTCGGGTTGGCGTCCAGCACGATGAGCTTCGAGCGCGGCTTGTTGGCCTTGAGATACCAGGCCACCAGGGAGATCCGCTCGTAGGGGCCGGGCGGGCAGCGATACGCGACCGGCGGCACCGTGAGGACGAAGACGCCGCCGTCGGGCATGGCCTGGATCTGCCGCGCGAGCTGCACCGTCTGCGGCCCCGCCTTCCACGCGTGGAGCACGGTCTCCTTGGCGGCGGGCAGCCCCTCGACCAGCTCCCACTGGAAGTCCACGCCCGGCGAGACGATGAGCCGGTCATAGGAGAGATAGCCCGAGGCAAGGCGCACCCGCTTCGTGTCGGGCTCCACCGCCAGCGCCATCTCGTGGCGCACCTGCACCCCGCGCTTGCGCAGCCCCTCATAGCCGAAGCTCAGGCTCTCGATGTTCCGCAGCCCGGCCAGGACCAGATTGCTGAACGGGCACGAGATGAACTGCCGATTGGGCTCCAGGAGGACGACCTCGATGCTCGGATCCCCGATCCGCACGTACTTCGCCGCGGTGGCGCCGCCCCAGCCTCCGCCGATCACCACCACGCGACGCTTCCCGGTGGGCTGCGTCTCGCCCTTCGTGGAAGCGCAACCGGAGAGGCCGCCCGCGGCCACCGCCCCCGCCAGCGCGGCGCTGCCGGTCCTGAGAAACCCTCTGCGCGTGAGCTCGCTCATGCCCAGCTCCTTGTCTTGGCGATCATCCTCTCGCGTTCCGACTCTCCTCCGGGGGGGAAAACGCGCCTCGGATACTAGACCACACCTCCGGACGGAATCCAGCCAAAAGCTTGACGGCGCGCCGCTCAGGCGCCGATGGCCCGGCGCACCGCGTCCAGGATGGCGCTCTCCGAGCCCTCGAGGTGAACGGGCGCCGGCAATGGCGGCGCGGGATACTTGAATCCGCAGCCGGTGAGCATGATCACCACCCGCTCGCGCGGCCCGACCTCGCCCATCGCGCGCAGCCGGAGGAGAGCGGCCAGCGCCGCGGCGGACTCCGGCGCGGTCCAGATACCCTCGAGCCGCCCCAGCAGATGCTGGGCGGCAATGATCTCGTCCTCGCTCACGGCCTGCGCGGTGCCGCCGGACTCGCGCAGGATGCGGAGCATCTGGCGCCCCGCGAACGGTCCGGGCACGCGCAGCCCCGCCGCGTGCGTCACCGGGTTCTCCCACATGGCGGTGGTCTCGGCCTTGTCCTCCCACGCCTTCACCACCGGCGCGCAGCCCTCCGCCTGCACGGCGACGAAGCGCGGCGGCGGGGACTTCACCCAGCCCATCGCGGCCAGCTCCTCGTACGCCTTCCAGATGCCGACGAGGCCGGTGCCGCCGCCCGTCGGGTACATGAGCACGTCCGGCGTGTCCCAGTCGAGCTGCTCGGCCAGCTCGAGCCCCATGGTCTTCTTGCCCTCGAGGCGGTACGGCTCCTTGAGGGTGGCGAGGTCGAACCAGCCCAGGGCGGGGGCGACGCGCGCGATGAGGCGCCCCGCCGTCGCGATGGAGCCGTCCACGGTGAAGACGTAGGCGCCCGCGATGATGGCCTCGGCCACCGCCGCCTCGGGGGTGCCGCGGGGGACCACCACCGCCACCGGCACGCCGGCGCGCGCACCATACACCGCCGCCGCGCCGCCGGCATTGCCCGCGGAGGGAATCATGAGGCCCTTCACGCCGAGGGTCCGCGCCTTGGTGACCGCCATCCCCAGCCCGCGCGCCTTGAAGGAGCCGGTGGGATTCTGCCCCTCGTCCTTGCCCCAGAGACGCCCCACGCCCACATGCGCGGCCAGCCGTGGCAGCTCGAGCAGCGGCGTGCTGCCTTCTCCCAGCGCGACGGGCTCCTCTCCATCGGCCAGCGGCACCAGCTCGCGGAAGCGGTACATCCCGGGCGGGCGCAGCTGGAGCGCGTCCTTGGTGACGGCGGCGGCCACGCGGGCGAGGTCGTAGCGGACCGCCAGCATCTGGCCGCAGGCCTCGCAGACGGTGAGCAGGCGGCCCGCCTCGTGCCGCTTGCCGCACACCGTGCACTCGATGTGGCTGACGAAGCTCATGGTGGGCGGCATCCGCGCGGGAGGGCTAGTGCGCCTTCTCCTTCTCCGCCTTGACGTCCTTCACGACCTTCTCCGCGAGGTGGGCCGGCACTTCCTCGTAGTGGGAGAACTCCATCGAGTAGGCGCCGCGCCCCCCCGTCATGGACCGGAGGGTGGACTCGTAGGTGAGCATCTCCGCCATCGGCACCTGGGCGCGCACCGACACCGTCTCGCCGTCGGGCTCCATGCCCACCACCCGCCCCCGGCGGCCGTTGATGTCGCCGATCACGTCGCCGGCATGGTCGGAGGGCGCGGTCACCTCCACGTTCATCACCGGCTCCAGCAGGATGGGATGCGCCTCCATGAAGCCTTTCTGCAGGCCCAGGGAGGCCGCGATCTGGAAGGCCATGTCCGACGAGTCCACGTCGTGGTAGGAGCCGTCGTAGAGCGTGACCTTGAGGTCCACCACCGGGTAGCCGGCGTAGATCCCCCGCTTCATGCAGTCCCGCACGCCCTTCTCGCAGGACGGGATGAAGTTACGGGGAATGGCGCCCCCGAAGATGTCGTCCACGAACTCGAAGCCGCCGCCGCGGGCGAGCGGCTCGATCTTGAGCCACGTGTCGCCGTACTGACCGCGCCCGCCCGTCTGCTTCTTGTACTTGCCCTGCACTTCCGCCCGCCCCTTCACCGTCTCCTTGTAGGGGATGCGCGGCGGGAGGACCAGCACGTCCACGTTGTACTTCCGCTTCATGCGCTCCACCACCATCTCCACGTGCATCTGGCCCATGCCCGAGACGAGGAGCTGCTTGGTCTCGGGGTCGAAGTGATGGTGGAGGGTGGGGTCTTCTTCCGCCATCCGGTGCAGCGCGGTGGAGATCTTGTCTTCATCGCCGCGGGTCCTGGGCTGGATGGCGAAGGAGATGGCGGGCTCGGGGAACTTGATCGGCGGCAGCACCACCGGATGCGCCTCGTCGCAGAGCGTGTCGCCGGTGAGGGTGTCCTTCAATTTCGCCACCACCCCGATCTCGCCCGGCCCCAGGGCCTCGACGTGCTTCTGGGTCTTGCCCTGCAGCCAGCCGATATGGCCCACGCGCTCCCTGATTCCCTTGGAGGCATTGAGCACCTGGCTGTCGGCTTTCAACGTGCCGGAGCAGACGCGGAAGATGGAGAGCTTGCCCACGTGCGGGTCGGACACCGTCTTGAACACCACCGCCGAGAACGGCGCGCGGGGATCCGGCGCGCGGGTGGCCGACGCCTTGCTCTTGAGGTCCACTCCCTCCACCGCGCCCTGCTCGAGCGGCGAGGGAAACTCCTCCGCGATGAGGTCCATCACCGGCTGGACGCCGATGCCCCGCGTGGCCGCCGCCGCCAGCACCGGCACCAGCGCGCCCTCGCCGATGGCCTTGCGGAGGGCGGCCAGCATCTCGCTCTCGCCGATCGAACCCTCCTCGAGATACTTGGCGAGCAGGTCGTCATCGGTCTCCGCGACGGCCTCGATGAGCTTCTCGCGCCACTCCTTCACCGTGTCCATGACCTCGCCCGGAATCTCCGCCTCCCGGGTCTTGCCGTCCGCGGTGAGGAGCGCCTTCATCTTGACGAGATCCACCACCCCCTGGAAGCCCGCCTCGCTCCCGATCGGCACCTGGAGCGGGCACAGCCGCCCCTTGAGCCGGCGCTGCAGCGAGTCCAGCGCGCGGAAGAAGTCCGCCCGCTCGCGGTCCATGCGGTTGATCACGATGATGCGCGGCAGCCCGTAGTCATTGGCCATCTTCCAGACCTTCTCGGTCTGGACCTGGACGCCCGCCACCGCGTCCACCACCACCACCGCCGCGCCCACCGCGCGCAGCCCCGCGCGGGCGTCGGACACGAAGTCCCCGTATCCGGGCGTGTCCACCAGGTTGAGGCGGTGACCCTTGTAGTCGCAGAAGGCCACCGCGGTGGACAGCGAGATCTTGCGCTTGATCTCGTCGGGGTCGAAGTCGGTGGTGGTGGTCCCCTCGTCCACGCGGCCGAGGCGGCTCACCGCGCCCGCGGCGTGGAGCATGCCCTCCACCAGGGACGTCTTGCCCACGCCGCCGTGGCCGACGAAACCGATGTTGCGGATCTTCGCGATGTCGAGCGCCATGTTCGCCTCCCCGTGATTCCTGAGCGGCAGATAGCACGACGGCAGTAGGAAGAGGGCCGATGTGCTGCGGATGCTATCACGCGCCGACGGGAGGTGCCAGGGGGGTCCGGCGGGGCGCCGGAGGGCGGGCCGTCCCGCCCGGATGAGAGCGGCTCTTCTCGACCGTGAGGACGGCCGCTAGGGCGAGGCGACCTTGTTGGCGAGGACGCCGATCCGCTCCACCTCGGCTTCCATCCGGTCCCCCACCTTGAGGAAGTTGCCGGTGGCGGCCCCCACCCCATCCGGCGTGCCGGTGGCGATGACGTCGCCGGGCAGAAGCGTCAGCCCCTGCGAGAGCACCTCGATGCACTGGTCCACCGGAAAGATCATCTTCGAGGTATTGCTCGACTGGCGGACCTGGCCGTTCACGCGGAGCGAGACCGCGAGCGCCTGCGGATCGGGAATCTCGTCGGCGGTGACCAGGATGGGCCCCATGGGACAGAAGGTGTCCAGGGACTTGCCCTTGAACCACTGGCCGTGGCGCTTCTGGAGGTCGCGCGCGGTCACGTCGTTGATGATGGTGTAGCCGAAGACGTGCCGGAGCGCCTCTCCACGTGGTATATCGCGCCCGGCCAATCCGATCACCGCGGTGAGCTCGACCTCGTAGTCCAGCTCCTTGGTCACGGTGTGGTGGAGCACCCGATCGCCGGGCCCCACCACCGCGTGCGCGGGCTTGGTGAAGTACACCGGATGCTCCGGCACCGCCGCCCCACGCTCGGCGGCATGGTCGGCATAGTTGCGCCCGAGGCAGAAGATGTTGCGGGCGGGCGCGGGGATCGGCGCCTGCAGCCGGATCTTGGCGAGGGGAAAGGCCAGCTTGCGCCGCGCGAGCTCATCGAGGGGCTGACCCTCCACGAGCCGCTTCCCCGCCTCCCACGCGGTCCGCGCCGCTTCCAGCGCGGGGGCTCCGCCCTGGATGAGCTCGAGCATGCTCTTGGGGAAGCCGCCCCGGGCGCGCCCGACCGCGCCGCGCTGGGCCGCGAGATCACGCGTGATGGCGCCGAGATCGAGCACCACCTGGTTCCACACCGCCCCCACTCGCCCCTGGCTCCGGCCGCGGCGGAAGGTGACGAGATGCACGGCTACTCCTCGTCGACGCCCGCGCTGCGGCGGGCGGGCAAGGACTTGCCGGCCTGGCGGGCGATCTCCTCGAGCTCCTTCGGGAGCCCGAAGCGCACGTCCTCCTCCACCACGTGCACCTCGCGGACCTCCGCCGGCCGCGAGGCCTGCAGCGATTCCACCACCTGGGTCACGAGGAACTCCGGCGTGGACGCTCCCGCGGTCACTCCCACGCGCGTGGCCCCCTCGAGCCACTCCGGCCGGATGTCGTTCTTGTCGTTGATGAGGTAGGACGCGGTGCCCAGCCCCTTGGACACCTCGACCAGGCGGTTCGCGTTCGAGCTGTTGGCGGCGCCGATGACGAGGAGCACGTCCACCCCGGCCGCCACCGTCTTCACCGCCGCCTGCCGGTTCTGCGTCGCGTAGCAGATGTCGTCCTTGGACGGCCCCACGATCTTGGGGAAGCGCTTCCGCAAGGCGGCGATGCAGTCGCGCGTGTCGTCCACCGAGAGCGTGGTCTGGGTAAGGAAGGCCACCTTGTCGGGATCCGGCACCACCAGCCGCTCGACCTCATCGGGATGCGCGATCACAAACATGCGGTCGGGCGCCTCCCCCATGGTCCCCACCACCTCGTCGTGGTCGGCATGGCCCACCAGGATGATCGAGTAGCCCTCGCGCGCGTAGCGCACCGCCTCCAGGTGCACCTTGGTGACG
>Ga0134122_10001593_pt1 | contig 16408 bp, 20 predicted proteins | sample KB302_FD_96461 | JGI IMG/M metagenome (GOLD analysis project Ga0134122, IMG submission 96461) | Terrestrial soil microbial communities without Nitrogen fertilizer from Kellogg Biological Station, Michigan, USA - KB3-0-2 | ecosystem: Environmental > Terrestrial > Soil > Unclassified ... | reverse complement strand
CGCGGACAGGTAGTGGCGCGGCTCCATGCGCTCGATGGCGTGGCGGTACTCGTCCATGTTGAGCCAGCCCTGCTTTACCGCGAACGCAACCAGCGCGTTGGAGCGCTTTTCCCACTCCGCGTGGAACACCTCCGCCTTCGGAGAATGACGCACCGGGCCGAAGCCCTGTTTGCCGCCGAGATCGTGCATGCCGTCCATGGTCAAGGCCTCGTACTTGCCAAACCCACGCCGATCATGGCGTCCTTGGTGACGATCGAAGCGAGCTTCTCCTCGCTCCAGCCTTCTGTGCCGGCGGGGCGCAGCGGCAGCACCATGTAGCGGGTGTCCGCGGAGGTATCCCAGACCTTGATTTCGATGTCGGCGGGCAGGTCGAGGCCCATTTCGCGCAGCACGGTACGCGATTGGCGCACGACCCGGGCGCGGTATTCGAAGTCCTTGTACCAGTCGGGCGGCATGCCGATGATCGTGTACGCGGTGCACGAGCACTGGGTGCAGCAGATGACGTTGTGCACCTTGGCCGTATTCTCCAGCGCCACCAGGTGCCGGTGATGCGCCGGCATCGACAGGCCGAGTTCGGCGACCGCTTCGCGGCCGTTCGCGAGCAGGCGCTTGCGGAACGCGGGGTCCACCCAGGCCCTGGCGACGACGCGGGCGCCGTTCTGCGGCACCCAGTCTTCTTCCGCGGTGCGCACATGCGCATCCACGAAAGGTTTGGATTGCAGGCCGCGCGCGTCGAGCACGGTTTCCAGCGCCGCGGTGCGCTTGTCAGGAGAGGCAGGTCGGCCCATGCGGAAATTCTGCCACGTTAGCGGGCTTCCAGCAGCGTGAGAATGCGCTTTGCACCGTGGTTTGACTTGCCCTTCGCCGCGGCGCCTGTACCGAGCTTCCCCGCCTCGTAGGCCGCCAGAACGCGCGGATCGACGTAGCTTTTGCGGCAGATCGCCGCCGTATTGCCGAGTTCGGCCGCGACTGCGCGAATCGCGTCGTTTACCTCGCGCTTCGCCTCGGCGGGGCTGCGCGGCGGCGGCCTGCGTGCAAGGGCGAGCCCCGCGAGGAGCGTGCCGCCCCAGGTGCGAAAGTCCTTCGCGCTGTATTCGCTGCCGGTGACCTCCTGCAGGTAGGCGTTGATGTCGGCGGAGCCGACGCTGCGCTGCGTTCCGGCCTCCTCGTACTGGAACAATTCCTGGCCGGGCAGCTCGCGGCAGCGCCGGACAATGCGCGCCAGCTGCGGATCATTCAACTCGATCGCGTGCGCCTTGCCGCTCTTGCCCCGGAACTGGAACTGGATGTTCGCGCCGTTGACGCGGACGTGGCGGTTGCGCAGCGTGGTGAGTCCGTAGGAACCGTTGTCGCGCGCGTAGGACTCGTTGCCCACGCGGATGAACGTCGTCTCGAGCAGGCGCACCACGGCGGCGATCACCTTGGCGCGCGGCAGTCCCTCCAGGCGGAGGTCGGCGCGCACCTTGCGCCGGATGCGCGGCAGCGCGCGCGCGAATGAAGCCAGCCGCGCGAACTTGTTCTGTTCGCGCCGCGCGCGGAAAGACGCGTGATAACGGTACTGCTTGCGGCCGCGCGCGTCCCGTCCCGTCGCCTGCAGGTGCCCGCGCGCCGACTGGCAGATCCACACGCTGGTCCACGCCGGCGGTATCGCCAGCTTGCGGATGCGGTCCAGCACGTCCGGGTCCCGTACGCGCGCGCCTCCGGGCGCGGCGTAGGCAAAGCCCGTCCCCCGCTTCAGCCGGCTGATGCCGGGCGCGTCGCTGTCGACATAGTGCAGCCCCGCCCCGATACTCTCCATTGCCATGCGTCCTTGGTCAGCGCCCGCGTGAAGGAGGTTCCCATGTACAGGGACGGACCCCTGCGCCGCCGGCCACCCGAAGAAATCCGCTACGGTACAGGTAAATCCGCCGTGGGGCCCGTGCTCGTCGCGACAAGCGGCAAGGGCATCGTGACGATCATGGTGCGCGACAAGCCGGCCCAGCTCTTGCGGGGCATCCGCGAGCGGTTCCCCAAGGCACAGCTCGTGCATGACGAAAAGGGTTGCGCGCAGACGCTTGCGAAAGTCGCGAGATACATCGCCAGCCCGTTCGGTCCGTTCAAACTGCCGCTCGACCTGCGCGGGACCGAGTTCCAGAAAAAGGTATGGCGCGAGGTGCAGAAGATCCCCTGCGGCAAGTCTTCGACCTACGCGAAAGTCGCGCAGGCGATCGGCGCGCCGAAGGCCATTCGCGCCGTGGCGAGCTCGTGCACGCGCTGCTGGTTCGCCTTCGCTGTTCCCTGCCATCGCGTGCAGCACTCGGGAGCCGCGGCAGGGCAGAAGCGGGAAGGGCGGCGCTACCGCTGGGTGGACTACGAGGCCAGGCTGGCAGGGCGCAAGCTGAACACTTCGTCGAGCGGTTTTACTTCCGGGAGGATGTAGACCGCCGCGCGATGCGTGGCGAACACGCGGCGCACGAAGTTCTCGTAGAACTCCACCGGAACGTTGATGCAGCCGTAGGAAATGCGGTTGTCATCCGGCGTGGGGGTGGCAAGCCGCTCGAGGCGGCGCTCTTCGGGATTGGTGGTGAGGACGCGGTGGATCGAGATCGCATCGAGGTAGCTCACCCAGACGACGTCTTCGCCGCGCGTGTTGTGGCCGCGCTCGGCGACAAAGCGGCCGGCGGGCGTGGTGCGCTCCTCCGGCAATACCTGGGAGATGGGCCGCTCGCCGATACCGGGGACGGTGTCATCGCCGACGGCCCCGCCAAGGAGCACGGGGCTGCTGCCCAGCAGGCGCGCATCGCCGTTGAACACATGGATGCGCGCGAATTTCTTGTCGATCAGGACGAAGTTGGTGCCGGCGTGGTCGTTCGTGCGGGCGATCCACGCGGCCAGGCGCCGGGCGTCAGGCGACACTTCGTCGCCGGCGAAATCCGCCGCGCGCACGACCTGCGGCACGGAGGGGAGGGAGAGAGGGCTCCCCTTCGTCCAGACGATCGCAGGGGGAGTGGCGAGCGCAAGCAATGCCAGTACGGACACCACTCCCCAGCGCAACTGCACTGCCCGATCCTAGTTGCGGTCGGTCTTTGCCTTCGTTTCGTTCTGCACGCTGCTGCCCACGGCGCCCGTGGACTGGCTCTGCGACGTGGCCGCCGCGGAGCTGTCGTTGGTCGACGGTGTCGCAGGCGTCGTGGCCGACGTGCTGCCCGAGGGCGGCGACGCGGGCTCGCTCGACGGGGTCTGGTTGTACGTTTGCTGCGCAACGGCCACGCCAATGGCGCTCGCGGTCGCTATGGTGGCGGCGGCGGACGCGAGAAATTTCGTCGTAAGCATGTTCATGTCTCCTTGAAGGGAAGTGGAAAGAGTGAATCAATTACCGGAATGAATCCGATGGACTCCACAATAGTCCTCGCGCGCGGCGATTTCTGTACGGCCGCGCACGTGTCACCGGTTCCCGACATGGTTAGCCGTATCGCGTCGTAAAATAGTTGATGAGCCGGAAAATGCGCTATTCGGTTTTTTCGGTCAACGACCACCATCCGCGGCTGCCGCGCACCGTGCCGCAGCTCTACCAGCAGGTGATGCGCCAGTGCGAACTCGCGGAGTCGCTGGATTACGACACTTTTTTCTGCGCCGAGCATCATTTCCACGAGTACGGCGCGGTGCCGGATCCTGCCGTGATGCTCTCCGCGCTGGTGCAGCGCACGCGCCGCATCCGGCTCGGCACCGCGATCTCGATCCTCACCTTCCACGATCCGCGGCGCATCGCCGAGACCTACGCCATGCTCGACATGATGAGCGGCGGCCGCTTCGTGTTCGGCGTCGGCTCGGGCTACCTGGCGCACGAATTCACCGGCTACGACAGCGATCCCAAGGAAAAACGCGACCGCTTCAACGAGAACCTGGACCTGGTGAAGCGCCTGATGGCGGGCGAGACCCTCTCCTGGCAGGGCCGCTTCTCGAAGAGCGACAAGGCGGTGCTGAACGTGCTGCCGCACGAAGGCCGCGTGCCGCCTGTCTACGTCGCGGTGCTCGCGCGCGAGGCGGCGTTCCACGTCGGCAGGCAGGCGAACAGGATATTCACCGTGCCGTACGCCTCATGCAAGGACTTCGACGACATCGGCACCATGCTCGTGGAATACCGCAAGGGCCTCGCCGAGGCGGGGCTGGCAGCGGACGACGACGACCATGTCTTCACGCTGCATACCCATGTCGCGCGCAGCGACGACGAGGCACGGGCGCAATGCAAGGAGGCCTACGACCTGTACGTCGACACGCGCCTGTATGCGAAAAAGCACGTCTACGAGGACATCATCGCCAACGGCATCTGCCTGTTCGGTTCGGTGGAAACGGTGGTGGAAAAGATGCGCCGGCTGCGCGCCATGGGCGTGCGGCATGTCGCCACCCTGCAGAATTTCGGCGCCCTGGCGCCGGAACTGGTCGAAAGTTCCATGACGCTGTTCGCACGAGAGGTGATGCCGAAAATCCCATGAAAAAACCGACGACGAAAATCGCGCACCACACCGCGGACGCCATCTATGTGCGAGGCGCCAGCCTGGTGGACGAGCTGATCGGCAAGCTCACTTTCACCGAAATGATGTACTTCCAGCTGCTCGGCAAGCGGCCGACGCCGGCGCAGACCCGGATCCTCGATGCCGTGCTCGTCACGCTGATGGAGCACGGCCTGACGCCCTCGGCCATCGCGACGCGCCTGATCTACGATTCCTGCCCCGAGGCGATCCAGGCGGCGGTGGCCGCGGGATTGCTTGGGGTGGGAAGCACCTTTATCGGGACGATGGAAGGTTGTGCGACCAATCTGGAAGAAATGCTTTCGTCTTCGTCTCCTGAAATAAAAGCCAAAGAGATAGCAAATCGTTACCGCAAGGCAAAGCAACCCATTCCGGGTTTCGGCCATCCGCACCACAAGCCCGACGATCCGCGCTCGCCGCGGTTGCTGGCCCTTGCCGCGGAAGCGGGCGTGCCGGGTCATCACATACGCGCCTTGCGGCTGCTGGCCGCCGAGGTGGACGCGGCCTGGGGCCGGCACCTCACGATCAACGCCACCGGCGCGATCGCCGCGCTGCTGGGCGAAATCGGCGTGCCGCGGGAAGTGGCGCGCGGCATCGCGGTGGTGAGCCGCGCCGCAGGGCTTGTCGGGCATATCCGCGAGGAACAGCTCGATCCGGCGGCACGCCACATGTGGGATGTGGTCGCCGAAAACGTGCCGTACTCGGGCGGCTGAAATCAAATTTCCTTCAAAGGAGACAACGGCAATGGATACCCAGGAGCTCTACAAGCGCGGACTCGCCGTGCGCAAGGAGATTTTCGGCAGCGAAGCGGTGGAAAAGCGCACGAACGCGGTCGGCGACTTCGGCAAGCCGCTGCAGCACATGATCAATGCCTACGGCTACGGCGACGTCTGGTCGCGCCCGGGCCTCGCCAGGAAAGTCCGAAGCCTGGTGGTGCTCGGCATGACGGCCGCCGTCAACCGGCCGCACGAATTCAAGGTCCACATGAACGGCGCCATCAACAACGGCTGCACGCCCGAGGAGATCCGCGAAGTCTGCCTGATGATCGCGCTCTACTGCGGCTTTCCCGCGTCCAACGACGCCCACAGGATCGCGCTGGAAACGTTTGCCGAAAAAGGGATCAAGCCCGATTTGGCATAATGGGTGCCGAGGAAGGAGACGCCATGCCGCTTACCGAACTGAACCATTATTTTGTGCGCGCCAACGACCTGGAGCGGACCAAGGACTTCTACGTCGACGTGCTTGGCTTTGAAGTCATGCCGCGGCCGGACTTCCCGTTCCCCGGCTACTGGCTGGGCGTGAACGGCAAGATCCAGGTGCACATGGGCCCCGCGGGCATCCCGAACCAGGAGATGTATTACCTGGGGACGCCGAAGAACGCGGTCAACCACAAGACCGGCGTCGTCGACCACATCGCGTTCCTCGCCTCGGAGCCGAAGGAATTCGTCGAGCGCTTCAACAAACTCGGCATGAAATTCCGGCCGCGCAGCCTGCCCGAATCCGAGCTCTACCAGCTGTTCATCGAAGACCCGAACGGCATCACCATCGAGCTCAACTTCTTCGGCATCAAGGAAGCGCCGGACTGGGGCGGCGAGGACTACTCCAAGATGGAGCGGGTGGCGGCCAGATGAATGCCGGCGCAGGCAAGGCGGCGCCCAGCTTTGCCAAGGTCGGCTACGAGGAGGCGATGGCAAGCGCGCGATCTCTCGTGCCGACGCTGCGCGAGCGCGCCGAACGTGCGGAGGATGCCCGCATCCTCCTGCCCGAGACGATCGAGGACCTGCACCGCACCGGCCTGATGCGGGTCATGCAGCCCAAGCGCTGGGGCGGCATGGAGTTCGATTTCGTCTCCTACGTCGATTTTTCCGCCGAACTGGCTCGCGGCTGCGCCTCCACCGGGTGGACCGTGGGTAATCTCCTGATCCACCACTGGATGCTGGCGCTGTATGACGAGCGCGCGCAGCAGGAAGTGTGGGGCGCCAACCCGGAAGCGCTGATCGCCTCCGGCATCGCCTATCCCCAGGGCAGCGGACGGAAAGCGCCGGGCGGATTCACCGTCAGCGGGCGCTGGAACTTCTCCAGCGGCGTCAACGTGGCCGACTGGAACATGCTGGCAGTGACGGTGCGCGACGGCGACAAGGTCGTCGATCACCGGATGTGCCTGCTGCACAAGTCGGAATACGAAATCGTCGACGACTGGCATGTGCTCGGCATGCGCAGCACCGGAAGCATGACCGTGGTGGCGAAAGACGTATTCGTTCCCGAACATCGGGCGCTGTGCGCGTACGACGCGCGCGGCGGCGACAGATTTCCCGGCGCCAAAGGCAACCCGGGCCCGCTTTACCGCGTGGCATTCTCCGCGCTGGCGGCGCACGGCATCGGCGGCACGGCGCTCGGCAACGCGCAAGCGGCGCTTGAGCTCACCATAGAGGCGGTGAAAAAGCGCAGCACCAGCTACACCGCGCTGAAAATGCGCGACATCCAGGCGGTGCAAATGCGTGTCGGTGCCGCTGGCGCGAGGATCGACGCGGCGCGCCACCTCCTGCGCACCGATTGCATCGACGCCCAGGAGATCGCCGCGCGCAAGGAAATTCCCGATGTCGAGCGCAAGCTGCGCTTCAAGCGCAATCTCGCCTATGCCGCGAGCCTCTGCACCGAGGCGGTGGACATCCTGCACGCGATGGCGGGCGCCAACGGCGTTTATGACAGCTATCCCATCCAGCGCATCTTCCGTGACGCCCACACCCTGGGCGGGCACATCAGCTTCAGCACCGACGCGCAGTTCACCACCTGGGGCCTCGCCGCGCTGGGCGGCGAGATCGTCAACCCGACGCTTTAGCAATCGTGGCGCTGTATATGGTGATCGAACGCTTCCGCAACGGCGACGCGGTGCCCGTTTATCGCCGGTTCCGGGAGCGCGGCCGCATGGCGCCCCAGGGCCTCGCGTACATTTCCAGCTGGGTCAACGTGGAGTTGTCGACCTGCTACCAGGTCATGGAAACCACGGACCGGTCCCTGCTGGACGAGTGGATGCGCAACTGGTCCGACCTCGTCGACTTCGAGGTTCATCCTGTCATGACGTCGCAGGAAGCGGCGCAGAAGGTGCGGTGAAACCTCTCGAATTGCTTTTTGAGAATACGCACGGGGACGCGTTGCCGCTGCCGCGGAGGCTTGCGCGCCTGTACGGGCGCCTTCGGATGCCGCTGCGAAGCAGGAAGCCGCATGTCATCAGTAATTTCGTGACCACGCTGGACGGGGTCGTCTCGCTCAGCGAGAAGGGCCATGCCAGCGGCGGCGACATCAGCGGCTTCAGCGCGGAGGACCGTGCGGTGATGGGTTTGTTGCGTGCCGTCGTCGACGTGATCATCGTCGGCTCCGGCACGCTGGACGTCGATCGGCGCCACGTCTGGACGGCGGAGCGCGTATATCCGCCTCTTGCTGCCGACTATCGCCGATTGCGCCGCGCGCTGCGCAAGGACGCGTCGCCGCTGATGGTGGTGGTGAGCGGCAGCGGCAGGATCGACCTGTCCCTTCCTCTGTTTACCTCCGGCGAGATGCGTTCGCTGATCGTGACCAGTGTCGCAGGTGCCAGACGGTTGCGCATGCAGAAGGCATCCGGATACGTGGAAATCCGCTGCACGCGGCGGCGAGGCGATCAGCGCGCCATCCATACTCAGCCAGGTGCGGCGCGTGAATCCCGGAAAACTGATCCTGGTCGAGGGCGGACCGCGGCTGATCGGGGATTTCTTCGCGGCTGGCCTGCTCGACGAGCAGTTCCTGACGCTCGCGCCGCAAGTCGCCGGCCGCGAGGAGGGCGATCGCCGCCTCAGCCTCGTCATGGGCCGCAGGTTCGCGCCGCGAAATCCGTTATGGGGAAAGCTCACCGACCTGCGGCAAAGCGGCAGCCATCTTTTCCTGCGCTACGCGTTCACCTGAAGATTCCGACGCTCTAACCCGACAGTTCTTGAATGACGTGTGTCACCGTACAGACCACGTCCCGCGCCTTGGAAGATAAGTCTTGTTTCGAGACTTCAACCCCAAGGAGACCAGACATGCAACAGCTAAAAGATCTCATGAGCCGCGACGTGAAAGTCATCAATCCCGACATGACCATCGGGGAAGCCGCGCAAAAGATGCGCGACGGCGATTTCGGCATGCTGCCGGTGGGCGAGGACGACCGCATGATCGGCACGATCTCGGATCGCGACATCGCGATCCGCGCCATCGCCGAGGGCAAGGACGCCGATACCAAGGTGCGCGACGTGATGTCGGAAGGAATCGCCTGGGCCTATGAGGATGATTCGGTCGAAAAGGCCGCGCTGATCATGAGCGAGCGACAGGTGCGCCGCCTGCCGGTCGTGAACCGCAACAAGCGCCTGGTCGGCATCGTGGCGCTGGGCGATTTCGCCGTGGAGGGCTCGGAAATCAAGCCCGCGGCCAAGGCGCTGTCGGAAATCTCGAAGCCGTCCTAGAGGCGCAGGAGGCGCGCGGCGGTTCCGCCCTTGATGAGGTTCAGTTCATCGACGGAAAGGAAATCCAGGCGCTCGATCGTGGCGACCGGGTCTGTGAGCCCCATGTCGAAGCAGTAATCGGTGCCCAGCAGCACCCGGTCGGCGCCGACCAGGCGCACCAGGTTGGCGTTGATGCGGTCGTCGTGCCCGATGGTGTCGTAGCTGAAGCGGCGCAGGTATTCGCTCGGCTTGCGCTTCATGTGCTTCAGTTCCGGCCGCACTTTGGTGCCGTGGTCGAGGCGGCCGATGAGCCAGGGGAAGGTGCCGCCGGCGTGCGGCAGGTTTACTTCCAGCCGCGGAAAGGCGTCCATGACGCCGCCGAAGATCAGGCTCGCCGCGGCGACCCCGGTGTCGTAGGGATTGCCCAGCAGGTTTTTCAGGTAGTAGCGGGTGGTCCGCTCGCGGCCGATGGTGTCGACCGGATGCAGGTACATGGTCCAGCCCAGCTCCTCGGTTTTCGCGTACACCTCCCAGAAGCGCTTTTCGTCCAGGTCGGCGCCGTTGATATTGGTCGCGACATAGAGTCCCCGGATGCCGGGCAGCTTCGAGCAGCGCTCCAGTTCCTTCAGCGCGAGCGCCGGCGCCTGCATCGGCAGCATCGCCAGGCCGGCAAATTTCTCCGGGTGGCGCAGGTGCGCCGCGCTGGCCGCGTCGTTGTAGGCCTGCGACAGGGCCAGGCCGAAGCCGTCGGAGGCCCAGTACACCATCGGCGTCGTAAGCGAAAGCGCCTGCAGGTCCACGCCCTGGCGGCGCATGCCCTGCAGCCGCAACTCCAGGTTCACGAACTCCTCATCGAAGGCATTGGTGATGCGCTCGGTCCGGATGGTGAAACCCTTCGGCGTGCGCTCGAGGCGCGCGCCTTCCTTCGGGCCATCGCGCTCGAACAGCTTCAGCCATTCCTCGGGGTACCAGTGGGCGTGGATGTCTATCGTGCGCATGCGGCCTCGCGTATTATTGTTGGCAGGAGGAATGCGAACATTATGAAGCAGATCGGTGTAGCCATCGTAGGTACGGGCTGGTGCGGCGGGATCCGCGCCGAAACCTGCGCCGCGCATCCGCTGGTGAAGAGCCTGCACCTGTCGGAAACCCGTCCGGAGAGGCTGGAAGAGATTTCGGAGAAAACCGGCGCGGCAACTTCCGTCGTGGATTACAAAAAACTCGTCGACAGGAAGGACATCGACGCGGTCTACATTTCCGCCACGCCGGAAGACACCCATTTCCCGATGGCGCGCGATTTCCTGGCCGCGGGCAAGCACGTGTTCCTGGAAAAGCCGATCGCGCTGGAACTATCGGAGGCGGATGAGCTGATCAAACTTTCGAAAAAGAACAAGCTCAAGTTCACGATCGGCTATTCGCAGCGCTTCAACCCGAAATTCGCCTACGTGCGCAAGTCGATCCGCGACGGCAGCATCGGCACGCCGGTGAGCGCGCTCGTCAGCCGCCACATCACGCGCAGCCTGGGCAAGAAAATCAGCGGCCGCGTCAAGCTCTCGCCCGCGGCGATGGAATCGACGCATGACCTCGACTTCCTTCTGTGGTGCCTGGAGCCGGCGAAGCCGGTGCGCGTGTACTCGCAGGTCAACTTCGGCGCGATGCGGGCGGCCGGGGCGCAGCACGTGCCCGACTCGCAATGGATCACGGTGACGATGGATTCGGGACTCTCCTTCGTGGTGGGCGGCGGCTGGAGCCTGCCGCCCGGCTACCCGAATTTCTCGACCACCTGGATCGAGATGGTCGGGACCGAGGGCGCGATCCTGGTGGACGATTCCCACAAGGACGTGGTCCTGAACACGATGAAATCCGGCATGCAGCTGCCGATGTCGACCATGCCGGGCGAGTTCGTCGAGCACACTTACGCGGGGCCGATGGCGGCCGAGACCGTGCATTTCCTCGAGGCGGTGGCCTACGACCGGCCGGTGATGGTGACGCCGGAGCACGCCCGCATGGTGATGGAGGTCTATATCGCCGCGGATCTTTCGGCGGAGAGGAATCTTCCAGTCGATTTGCCTTTGAAGCCCGCCAAAGGGAAATCGCTTGAAAAAGCAGCCTAAGCGCATCGGCCTCGCGATCGTCGGGGCGGGTCGGGTCGGGCTGTTCCGCGGCGAAGTCGCGGCGCGTCATCCCATGGTGGATTTCATAGGTGTCGCGGATTTGAAGCAGGAAAGGCTTGCCCTGCTGAAGGAAAAAACCAACGCCGACTTCGTCACGAGGGACTTCAATGAACTGCTCAAGCGGCCAGAAGTCACCGCGGCGATCATTTCCACCGACGAACACCTGCACGTCGAGCCCATCCTTGCCGCGGCCGAACGCGGGCTGTCGCTGCTGATCGAGAAGCCGCTTGCCACCGAATTGTCGGATTCAAAAAAGGTCCTGGAAAAAATAGAAAAATCAAAAATAGACGCGGTCGTCGGCTACACGCAGCGTTTCCGCCGCCGCTGGCTGGCGGCGAAAGAGAAGGTGCGCACCGGACAGCTCGGCGACGTCACGATGGTGACTTCGCGCGCCTTCATGAACCGCCTGGTGGCGCTGGACAACTACAAGCGCACCAGCGACTCCTCGAAAATCTCGCCGATGGTGATTTCCGGCACGCACGCGCTCGACATCGTGATGTGGATGATGGAGGCGAAGCGCCCGGCGGAAATCTACGCCCGCTCGATCGACAAGGCGCTGGGACCGATCTGCAACGGCATCGACGCGACCGCGGGCATGATTACCTTTGAGGACGGCAGCATCTATCACGCGTCCATTTCCTGGGCGCTGCCGGTGGTTTGGCCGGGCGCGGTCTACAGCCTGGAGGTCGGCATCACCGGCACGGAAGGCGTGCTCACGATCGACGACACCCATCGGGACATCGTTCTTGCCACTGAAAAGAAACAGACCGAAGGCTACGCGCCGGATTCGACGCGCAAGGTCGATTTCCTCGGCAGCTATCCGCCGGGCGACATGGCGCTGGGTGAGCTGCGTGGCCCGATGCGCGAGGAAACGGAACAGTGGCTGAACCGCATATCGATGGGCCTCGCCACGCAGCATGCCACCGCGGCCGAGGCGCACAACCGCCTGATGCTGACCAAGGCCTTCGACCTGTCCGCAAAACGCAAACGAGCGGTGCCGTTGCCCATTTCTTCGGAGGATGCATGAGATTATTTATCGTTCTTCTCGCCCTTGTCCCAAGCCTTGCGTTTTCCCAGGGCTATCCGAACAAGCCGGTCAAGATCATCATCCCCTTCGCGCCAGGCGGCGCATCCGATTTCGTCGGCCGCATCCTGCAGCCGAAGCTTGCGGAACTGCTCGGCCAGCAGATCATCATCGAGAACCGTCCGGGGGCTTCGGGCAACATCGGCCTGGAGGCGGGCGCGCGCTCCGCGCCGGACGGCTACACCCTCTACCTCGGCAACGTCGGCACTGTTGCGATCAACATTTCAGTGTTCCCGAAGCTTCCCGTCGACCCGCGCAGGGACTTCATCGCCGTGACCCAGGTGGTGGATGTGCCCGGCGTGCTGGTGGGGCATCCGTCGTTCCCGCCGAACACCGTCAAGGAGATCATCGCGTTCGCCAAGGCCAACCCCGGCAAGGTGAATTACGCCTCGCCCGGCAGCGGCAGCCAGAACCGCCTCGAGATGGAAAACCTTCGCAAGGCCGCCGGCGGTCTCGACATGGTCCATATTCCGTACAAGGGGGGCGCAGGACCCGCGGTATCCGCGCTTGTCGCGGGGGAAACGCAGCTCATGTTCGTGACCGCTTCTTCGGCAATGCCGATGGTCAAGGCCGGGCGCCTGAAGGTGTATGCCATCACCGCGGCCAAGCGCAGCAGCGAGTTGCCCAACGTGCCCACCATGGATGAGGCAGGATTCCCAGGCTTCGACAGCGGGTCCTGGCAGGGCGTGTTCGTGCCCACAGGCACGCCGAAGGAAGTCGTCGATCGTCTCTTCGTGATTCTGCACCAGGCCATGAAGGCCCCGGAAGTCATCGACCGCCTGTCCAAGGGGGGCGTCGATGTCGTCACCAGCGCTTCATCGGCGGGGTTCGGCGAATTTGTCGCGCAGGAAATCCAGCGCTGGGCCAAGGCGGTGAAGGAGTCGGGGGCGACGGTCGACTGATGCTGAACGTCGCAGTCGTTGGGCTCGGCTGGTGGGGCCGCACCATCGCCGGGCTGCTGCAGGGCAGCTCGAAACTCCGGATCGTGGTCGGAGTCGACGTCGCCGTGGCCGGGGAGTTCGAATTTCCGGTTGAAAAGGAATTCGAAAGGGCTCTAAGGAACCCCGCGGTCCAGGCGGTCGTTCTCTGCACGCCGCATTCGCAGCATTGCGACCAGATCGTGCGCGCCGCAAACGCGAAAAAGCACGTGTTCTGCGAGAAGCCGCTGTCGCTCAACCGCGTGGACGTGCTCAGGGCAGTGGCGGCCTGCAATGCCAACGGCGTGGCGCTCGCCGTAGGCCATGAAAAGCGCTTCGAGCCGCCGGTGGTGGAGCTCTTCCGGATGGCGGCCGCGGGCGAACTCGGCACCCTGCTGCAGGTCGAGGGAAATTTCAGCCAGGACAAATTCTTGTCGATGCCGGCGGACAACTGGCGCCTGACCGAAAAGGAAGCGCCTGCGGGCCCGATGACCGCGACCGGCATCCACCTGCTCGATCTTTCCGTGGGGTTGCTCGGACCGGCGGCGAATGTGCGCGCGTGCGTACGGCAACTGGCGAGCCGGCTGGTCAACGGCGATAGCCTTTCGGTCCAGGTTTCCTTCAGGAATGGGTCCAACGCCCTGCTCAGCGCCATCCTCGCGACGCCATTCGACGGGCGTTTCGCGGTCTACGGGAGCCATGGCTGGGCAGAGGTTCGGGACAAGGCTCATCCGGAGTCTCCGGAGGGCTGGACTCTGACTACGACTCTGAAAAACAAACCCAAGGTTGTGAAAGACTATCCGCCCGCCAAGGCCGTGCTCGCCAATCTGGAAGCCTTTGCGGATGCCGCCACGGGCGGCGCGCCGTACCCGGTGCCACAGGGGCAGATGATCGCCAACATCGCCGCGCTGGAAGCGGTGTTCAAGTCCGCCAAGTCCGGCCAGATCGAGGAAGTGACTCAATGAAGCTCGGAACATTCATGATGCCGCTGCACCCGCCTGGTCGCAGCCCGTCGGACACGCTGCCCGAGGACCGCGAGGCGGTCCTGCTCGCCGACCGGCTGGGCTACGTGGAGGCTTTCGTGGGCGAGCACATCACGGATCTCGCCGAGAACGTGACCTCCTGCCTGATGTTCCTCGCCAGTCTCGCGCACGAAACCAAGGACATCGTCCTGGGCACGGGCACCGTCAACATGCCCAACAGCCACCCGGCGGCAATTGCGGCGCAGGTGGCGATGCTGGACCACATGCTCAAGGGGCGATTCATCCTGGGCATCAGCCCGGGCGGGCTGATGTCGGACGCCGAGGTGTTCGGCAACTACCAGAAGGACCGCAACGCGATTTTCCTGGAATCGATCAACATGGTCCTTGAAATCTGGAAGGGCGATGGTCCTTATGATTTGAAGGGGAATTTTTTTAATGTAAGTACAAAAAATACATCCATCAAAGAAATTGGGCAGGGCACGATCATCAAGCCCTACCAGAAACCTCATCCGCCGATCGTGGTGACCGCGGTCGCGCCGCACTCGAAGGGCGTGACCGAAGCCGCCAAGCGCGGCTGGACGCCGATCTCCGCCAACTTCCTGCTGCCCGAATGGGTGGCATCCCACTGGCCGAAATACGTTGAAGGTTGCAAAGCGGTGGACTCAGAGCCGAAAACGTCGGACTGGCGTGTCGCCAAGTCAATTTTTGTGGCGGATGACGACAAGGTCGCGCAGCGCTATGGCCGCTCGGCCGAAGGGCCGTACCATTTCTATTTCAAGCAGCTGGTGCGCAAGCTGGTGGGCGCGGGCGGGCGCGGCAACCTGTTCAAGCTCGACCAGAACCAGCCCGACAGCGAAATCACCGCCGACTACGTCACCAACAAACTTGTGATCGCAGGCACTGTCAACAGCGTCGTGGACCAGATCCTGGCATTCCGGGAGAAGACCGGGGATTTCGGCACGCTGCTCTATCCCTGCCACGACTGGCTGGACCCGGCGCTCGGCAAGCGCTCGATGCAGCTCATGGCGGAGCAGGTGATGCCGCGCTTGAACGCGGCGTTGAAGCAGGCATGAAGGCATTCTTCATCCCCGCCTTCGCGGTGCTCGGGCGCATGGGCGTGGGCGCGACGATGGCGCTGATATCGGCGCTCTACGTGGTGCCGATCGTGGCGCTCCTCTACCTGGGAAGCAATACCGCGCTGGCAGGTTCGGTGGCCGCGGTGTCCCTGGCGGCGGCGCTCTACCTGAGCGCGGCGAACGCGGTCTGGACGCGCATCGGCATGACGCGCCTTTCGAAGGCGGCGGAAAGAATCGCGAGCGGCGACCTGTCGTTCCGCATGGCGCGCAGCGTCGGGGAAGACGACGGCACCGATGCCGGCCGGCTGTGGAGCTCGATGGCGCAGCTGAGCGGCAACCTGGGCGGCATCGTGACGCAGGTGCGCACCAGCGCCGAAAGCATCGCGCACGGCTCGCGCGAAATCGCGTCGGGCTTCACCGACCTGTCGGACCGCACCGAGCGCCAGGCATCCACCCTGGAGCAGACTGCGAGCGGCATGGAGGAAATGTCGGCGACCGTGGCGCGCAATGCCGGCAACTGCCGGCGCGCGAGCGAACTCGCCAAGGAAGCGAAGCGCATCGCCGAGCAGTCGGCGGAGACCATGCAGGCGTTTCACGAGACGATGCAGCGCATCGAGGCTTCTTCGCGCAGCGTCGCGGACATCGTCGGCGTCATCGAGGGCATCGCTTTCCAGACCAACATCCTGGCGCTCAACGCGGCGGTCGAGGCGGCGCGCGCGGGCGAGCAGGGACGGGGATTCGCGGTGGTGGCGACCGAGGTGCGCAGCCTGGCGCAGCGCAGTGCCGCGGCGGCGAAGGAAATCAAGGCACTGATCGAGGAATCGGCGACCCGCGTCGGCGACGGCGCGCGCCAGGCGAGCGAGGCGAGCGACACCCTCGGCAAGGCCGTGAAGAGCGCGAAAAAGGCGGCGAAGGTGATCGAGGAAATCGCCACGGCATCGGGCGAGCAGAGCAACGGCATAGGGGAGATCAACCGCGCGATTACCCAGCTGGAAGGCGTGACGCAGCAGAACGCGGCGCTGGTGGAGCAGACCAGCGCCGCCGCGCTCGGCTTCGAGAGCGAAGCCATGCGACTCATCGGGATCGTCGACAGCATCAAGCTCGACCGGAGCGAATCGCGCGACAAGGCGATCGCCATAGTCAAGCGCGCCGTCGAGCACCTGCGCCGCCACGGCAAGGAGCGCGCGCTGGCCGAGTTCAGCGATCCGCAGGGCGCCT
>Ga0134122_10001592_pt1 | contig 16421 bp, 41 predicted proteins | sample KB302_FD_96461 | JGI IMG/M metagenome (GOLD analysis project Ga0134122, IMG submission 96461) | Terrestrial soil microbial communities without Nitrogen fertilizer from Kellogg Biological Station, Michigan, USA - KB3-0-2 | ecosystem: Environmental > Terrestrial > Soil > Unclassified ... | reverse complement strand
TCGACGAGCTCGAGGACGAGCGCGGGGAGCTGCCGCAATGAGCACCAAACCTGATTTCGATTTCGAGTTCTCGCACGTGCAGGAGCTCCCCATCGAGTTCTACGAGCCCTTCCGCAAGGCTGCTCAGGAAGAAGACACAGCAGCGCGCATACAACGGCTCCAGTTCGAACGGATGGAGGCCCTCATGGGCGAGACCAACTGCCAGCGCGAAGCCTCCACGTGGGCTATGCGTGCGAACGGGCACCGCAAAACGGTGCAGTCCATAGACGACGAACTACGAACTCTTGGAGTGGGGTCATGAACGCACAGATTTTCAACATCCGTCAGATCCGTGAAGACAATCGACAGGTGGCCATCGATAACGCCTGGAACGCCTACCTCGCGAAGATTCGCGCCGTCACCGACGCACAGAACGCGATGTACAAGGCGCATGACGAATGGATGAAGCTCTGCAAGAGGATGGCGCCGTGAGCGAGGTCCGTTCTGACGAAACGCGCCTCGCAGAAATCGAGCGAAGTGTCGAGAAATGGCAGTTCTCTGGCCGCGTCGAGATGACGACGACTGAAGCTCGCGCATTGATCGCGTGCGCGAAATCGCTTGCCGACCTTCGTCGTTCCGCCGATCTCGCTATCGGGGTCTCCACGCTCATCAAACTCGACTGGCTCACAGGAGGAGAGAGGCGATGACCAATGATCGGCAGCTCGCTCGCTACGACGAGCCACGTCGGCTCGCAATGGGCGGCAAGTGGGTGCTCTGGGAAGACGCGTCCGATCTGCTGGCCGACAAGAACGCCGAGATCGAGCGGCTGCGCGGCGCGCTCCAACGGATTTCTGAACTGAACGGACACAACTTTTCGACCACCGCGCATCGCATTGCCGCCGACGCGCTCACCGCACTTCAGCGGAGTGAGCCGTGAACGAGACCATCGATCTAACTGCGTGGTTTGCGCGCGTGATGGCGCGCTCAACCCTGACGCCGTACGGCTGCTGGGTATGGAACGGCTCCACGAACGAAAAGGGCTATGGCTGCACCTCGTTCGACGGCATGAACGTCGCCATTCATCGCAAAGTTTTCGAACTGACGCGCGGCGTGCTACTCACGCCTGACCAGTTCGCTTGCCATAGCTGTGACGAGCGACGGTGCTGGAATCCCGGCCATCTATTCCAAGGCGACGCCGAAGCAAACAACAACGACTGCGCTGACAAAGGACGCCATCACAACACCGTCAAGACCCACTGCAAGTTCGGCCATCCGTACGATGAGGCGAACACCTCGCGCCGCGTCCTGCCAACCGGCAGCATCGCCCGGACGTGCCTGACGTGCGAGGACATCCGCATGCGCAGCGAGCGCTACAAGAACTGGCGGCGGGAGTATCAACGGCGCCGACGCGCTGAAAAACGCGCACAGAAGCAGGGAACCACGGTATGAGCGGACGAGACTCTGAGTCCACTGGGCTCGCCTCAAATCAGGACGTCGCGCTGATAGATGTGCTGCAAGAAAACAAGCGGCTGCGCGCAGCACTGTCGGCCATAGCGGTCGGCACGCCTGACCTGCTGCCGCCGTTTCGCATCATGGGCGAGGCTCAGCTTCGCGCCATCGCGCGCAAGACACTCGACGAGATTCCTGACAGAGCCGCTCCTGAGACGACGTGTGACGTATGCAACGGCACGCAGTTCGTGCCCGTCACCGTCAAGCCATGCGAAGCGTGTTACGAGCGTCGCGTCAGCAACGCTCAGAAACCAGAAGCGCCTCAGGCCCCGCCCGGCTACCGCCTGCCCGGCGAAACGGAGCAGCCCAAGTGAGTCCCGCGACAAAGCTGCTGCTCATCGCAGCCGTCATCACCGTCGGTGGCGCGTGGTGGGGCTGGTGGATCATCAGACCGAAAAAGCCGCTGCCGCCGCCAGTCAGCGACGAGCGCGACAGCTTGAGCGCCTGGTGGAGGAATTGGCGGACATGATCACCGACCTCGACCTGAAGAAGCTGCGGTCACAGACCGAGTTCATGGCAATGGGCTACACGAAAACCGAGTGGCGCCTCCTGGCCGATGCGCTGAAAGAGCTTCAAGAACGACGCGAGCAAGAGCTACAGAAACAGCTCGCCGACCCAACAGCGGTTCCATTCTGAACGGAGAACAACGTGGCTAAAGTGAGTGACATGATCCAGAGCAAGTTCCTGCGGAAAGAGGACTTCGACGAGGATCAGGTGTGCACGATCAAGGACGTTCGTGTCGAAGAGATGCAGCAGTCAAGCGACACCAAGTGGGTGCTGTACTTCAAGGAGCATGCAAAGGGCATGGTGCTCAACACGACGACCATTCGCGTACTCGAGCAGGCATTCGGTGACGATTCCGACATGTGGATCGGCCAGAAGGTCATGGTCTACGTCGACCCGAACGTGAGCTTTCAGGGACGCGTCGTGGGCGGCCTTCGGCTGCGCGGACCACGCAAGGGCGCCGCACCGGTCAAGGCACCACCGCCGACCGCAGCCCAGCAGGCCGGGCCGGCTTCTGACTTCGAAGATGATGACATCCCATTTTGATCCGTGCCGTCTGTAGCCGACATGCTGCGGGAGATGGCTCCCGACTGGACAGCCGAGGACACGCGACGCGCGACGAAGTACACGCAAGAGATGCTCGACACCATCAACACCTGGAACGAATCGGCTATCCGCGACCGGATGCGCGAACTCGTGAGAGACGATCGCGTATTTGCGGCGGTAGTGTACTCAATGCTGCCGCGCCCGGTCCGGCAGCTCCTCGATGAGAGCCTGCGATGAAAGACTTTCTGCTGCCCATGTTCAATCGCGAGCTGGTGATTCCCCGGATTGCCGCCTGCCTCGCTGGCCTCACGACCAAAAAGGCTCACCGGATCATCATCAAGGAGGAGGCCGACGATCGCACGATCCAGCAGAACCGGTACCTGAATGGGGTGCCCTACAAGCTGCTGGGCGATCACTTCGGCTACGAGCGCGATGAGATCAGCGAACAGATGTGCGGACTGCGCTGGGGCTGGCGACAGAAGAAGGTCCCGAAGACGCCGAACAACCGACGCGGTATCCGGGATGTGCCGATGCGCACGACTACGACCGACGAACACGGCGAGCGCGACGTACTGAACACGCGTGACTTCTGGGAGTACGTCGAATTCCTGCAGCGCTTCGGCGCGAAGTACGGTGTGTACATCCCAGATCCCGACCCCTCGTACAAACACCTGCAGCGCGATCAGCAAGAGCGTGCAGCATGAACTTGCGCAAGCTCGCCCGCGGCAAGCCATGCATGGTGCGAGCGCCAGGAGTGTGCAATGCGAATCCAGAGACGACCGTGCTTGCACACGTCCGCATCGCTGGCGTCTCCGGAATGGGTTTCAAAGCGCCTGATTGGTTTGGCGCTTGGGCGTGCAGCGCTTGTCACGATTACGTGGACGGACGTGTGCCGTGCCTCAATGACTATGCCGGACGCCGCCTCCTGCTGCTCGAAGGCATGGTCCGCACGCAGTACGAGGTTATGGAACTGGGTTACCTGACCGAAGCAGAGGGAGTCACTCGATGAGTGTTCGAGCCGAACTCGACAAGCTGCTGGATCACTACGACAAGCATCAGCCGCATATGAAGGGCCGAGAGGTCGGCGTCTATCTCGCGGAGTCCACTATCGAGAAGTTTTGCACTAAAGGCGCAGAGCCCGGCAATTGGTACCGCGGATATCGGATCAGGCCACTCAACGAAGCTAAGAAGAAACGCTGACATGACCAGAAACAACCCGACAGTTGTCAGGTTACCCATCAGCGCCAGCGTCGGCATCCGTCGTGCACTGCGAGATGCCAAGGAATCCGTGCGGCTGGAGACTCTCACCGACAAGCAGCTCGCGGCCGAAGCGATGCATCGTGGAGATGCGAGCCCGTTGATGCTGGAGCTGATTCGACGTCTTGATCCGCAACTGTTCGAGGGTCCGTGGTGAAGCGAAGGAGAGCTTATGACGAAGCGGAATTTCGCGATTCTCGTATGGGTGCTGCTGCACTTTGTGCCGGCGCGCAAGCGGGCATGGTTCGCGGGCTGGTTCACATTGAAGTTTCGCAGGTGGCGTGATGCCTGAGAAAGACCCTTTGGTAACGAAGGAAGGCGTTCGCGTCGAGGTCGGCCAGGTGTGGCGCGATCTCGACAAGCGAATGGGCAATCGCGTCCGCAAGGTCGAGGCGATCATAGACAGTGTGAACGGCAAGGTTCTAATGGTCGCGACTACCGGTCGCGGCCGATTCCCCTCGAAGGTATCCATTCGTCGCATGTACCGCCACTCAACTGGTTGGGAGCTTGTCACCGATGTCTGAGCTACTGCGCACCGATCGGAAAAGCCTGTCGGGTGGCTGCAATAAGAACCCTCGCGACAGTTGCCACTGCCTGCACACTGAAACGCATGTGACACGCGATGGGATCGCGTGCTTCGCGCGCTGCTGCTGGTGTAACTACACGACGGAGCAGCGAGTGGCCTTACTTCCGGAGCATGGCGAGTATGAGCGTGGCTAACATCCCTGCAGAGGATGTTAGCGGCGTCCATATCTGCTGGAGCCGCGGCCACTATATCGGCCAAGTGCGACCCGCCGGCTGCCGTCGCTGGATGACCGTCACCGGCAAGCGCGACTCACCGTATAGCGCGCTCAGCACGGCGGTCAAGCGCATGGCCGGCATGAAGCGCGCCCGTGTGCTGTTCATCGACTCCTCTGGCTGGTACGAGCCGAACGTCGTGATGGAGGCAGCGCATGTCTGAGCTACCGCTCACTGATCAGCGGAATGACCTCGTATGGCAGTTGCGCACGCATTCGACGGACACCGCGTGGATTCGCGACACACTGATGCGCACCGCTGCCGACGAGATCGAGCGGCTGCGAGAACGGCTCGCGCTGACCTACGAAGCATTGACCGGCGCGCACCGAAGCACGATGCCATCTCACGATGTGGGAGAGAAGCCGTGAACATGGCCGAGACTGACCCGATGGAACGCGAGGCGCGCTTCGTGCGCATGGTATTGGTCGAGTGCTTTGTGGGCGCTTCGACATGGAGCGACATGCAGAAGATTGGAGAGGCCCTGTCAAAACTCAATCGGATCGAAAAGGAGATGCACGCGGAATGGCTACACTTAAATGGCTCTGGAGACGCTTGTGGTGCGCGCTCGATGGACATGGCGGGATCGCCACAGTCGATGGCAGCGGAGTTTTCTTGCCCGGCACTCAATGTTACTGCAAGCGATGTGGCGCCACAGTCCGCCTCATCTGACACAAGGACATCGCCTCCATGAAGTACGAGGAAGCGGAGCTGGCATACCTGCGCATTCTGGAGCGACACGTGCGCCAGATGTTCAGCTATACCGGATGGGATGAGGACTGCGACGAAGATGCGGCGTTTACCGTGCGAGCAGTCGAGCAAACGCTCGACGACTGGGACCATGCGAAGCGCCTGCTAGGCGCTCAGAGCGAGTCGGGAGAACATACGTGAAGAAAGAGAAAGAGATTCAGGACGACGAGCGCCTACACGCATGGCAGTGTGCATTGGCGCTATCGAAGATGATGGAGGCTCGCGGGATGGGCGAGCAGGGCTGGAATATCCAAGCTCTGATGGAGGCTGCCTACCATGCCGGCGCGGCCCATGCGCTCTACAAGACGCGCTTCTAGATGGGAGCCGCCTCGCTTTGATGCTCACCCGTGCGAAAAACAGCGGAATCTTGTGTCCATTCTTGCCGTACGGCATAAGCTGTCTATGAGCGATCTAGCAGGCAAAGACTATTTCACGGTCAACGAAGCGGCCGAGTACGCCGGCATCTCGTACAGCCATTGGCGGGCGAGAATCCAGCGCGAGTTCCCACCGGGGGAGTTTTACGGCAAGCTGTTGTACCGTCGGGCCGACGTACAACGATTCATCGAAAGCAAGGTTCGGTGGCCACAGTCTATCCCCGCGGCGACCGCTGGTACCTCAACTGGTTCGAGGCCGGGAAACAGCAGCGTCGATCGCTTGGCCGCATCACGGCAACCGAAGCCGAGAACATCCGCAAGGGCAAAGAGCTCGAACTCGCCACCGGCCGGCGAATCTTCATCGCGTCCGCCCTCTTTGACGATCATCTCGAGCGATACCTAACATGGCATCGCACGCAGTACCCGCACAGCCACTTCCGCGTGAAGCAGATCGCGGCGCAATGCTTCGGTGCGTTCCGCGGGCGGGCACTCTCGCAGATCCTGCCGGCGGACGTGGAGCGGTGGAAAGCCTCGCGCATGACCCGCGTGGGTGTGAACCGTCACGGCGCCCGGGCGGTGGTGAGTTCGGAGACCGCGGCGAAGGAGCTGCGAACACTCAAGGCGGTGCTGGCCAAAGCGGCCGAGTGGGGCGAGGTGGAGAAGGACCCCGCGGCGGCGGTGAAGGCCCCGAAGAACCTGCGCAGCGCACCGATTCACTGGTACACGAAGGCCGAGCTGGCCAAGCTATATCGCAAGTCGCGCTACGCGGCGGTATGGCGCCTGATCGCGAACACTGGCCTCAGACGGGCCGAAGCGATGCAGTTGCGCTGGCAGCATGTGAACATGATCGAGGCGCACATCAACGTCCTGTCGAGCGAGGATGCGCGTACGAAGTCCGGCCGGTGGCGCCAGGTGCCGCTCTCCAAGAATGCGATCGAGGCATTGCGAGTCCTGCGCCGACGCACGAAGGATTCCGACTACGTGCTGCCGCGTATGACTGGCGAGAGCCTTTCGAGGGCCTTCCTGCGCGACGTAGCGGGCCGCGGAATGGCCGGCAGTCTGCACTCACTGCGGCACACCTACGGGGCACATCTCGTCATGGCGGGCGTGCCGCTGCGTACGCTGCAAGTCCTGATGGGTCACGCGAGTTTCGCGACGACCGAGCGCTACGCGCACGTCGGCAAGGACCACCTTCGCGAGCAGGCCAAGCTCATCAATTTGTAGCCCGAAAAACATCACAGGCGTTTGCAAGCCATTGGGCCAGCAAGGCCCCTCCGGAGCCCTCTCAAGGCTGTAACGCGGGTTCGAATCCCGCTGGGAGCGCCATTCTTTCAATGACTTGCGCAGGTGCCAGTTCTTGGTATCTGCTAAGAAATGCTTTCTTGTGCTATGGAAGTAGCACAGCAGCACACACCTCTTCTATGGGTGCCGAATGAGGCGGCGCCACGAGCAGAATCTCTCGGTGGAACAGGTGCATTACATCCGGACATGCGGCAAGCACTATCGCGTGATAGCCGCAGAGCTCGACGTTCACGAAGCCACTATCCGCAAGGCTCGCTCCGGAAAGACGTTCTCCAATCACCCAACGCCTCCGTTCAGGCCGCGGCGTGGCGGCTGGAAGAAGGCGCAGCCGCCGGCGCCATTCCACCCCGAGAAGTTCTCTTTGCCGGGCGAGGAATGGCGCGCCGCGGGCGGCTGGGAACGCTACTACCGCGTCTCGAATATGGGTCGCGTGTACTCGCTGCATCAGACTGGCCGGCTCGTCGTCGGGATGCGAGTCAATGGCAAGTATCGCGTCCTGAAGGTTCGTGACAAGCAACGGCGCGCGAATCTGCCAGTTCACTGCATGGTGCTCGAGGCATTCATCGGCCCTCGGCCCTCACTTGGCCATGAGGGCTGCCACAACAACGGCAAGCCAGGCGACAACAGGCTCTTCAATCTGCGCTGGGATACCGCGAAAGCCAATGCAGCAGATCGCGTAATACATGGCACGTCCATGCGAGGGAAATCGATGACGCGCATCCTCACTCCAGATCTCGTCCGCCAGATACGCACAGCCGGCAAAACCGACTCCTATTGGATGATCAAGCTCAGGACAACGCGCGGCACAATTCACAGCGCTCGCACCGGCAAAACATGGCAGGAAATCGAAACGCCGCCGGATGTGAGGCCGCGCGTGCGTATGGGGCGAGACGCTTCAACCGTGTCAGGTGACGCGTGAAAACGAAGCATCGCCACCGATGGGTCCGTAAGACCGCTGGCTGGTACCAGTGCAAATGCGGGGCGCTGAGGTTGCGACGTCCTTCCCCCACGACAGCGGAGCCCAAGTGAAGACGAGGCGTACAAAAGGGTCTACGCGACGTGAATTCTCTCCTCGCTACGACGGGCGTGGACGAGTGCGCTATCTAAATGCGCCGGAATGCGACGACATGCGCGCCGCCGCGAGAGACGTTCGATCGTCTGGTAGTCCTGTCCGGCTTCCAAAGAGCCGGCTCGAAGAAACAATCGACCGTGCGGAGAGCGAGTTTCAGCGCATGGCTCTTATCGAATGGGGCAAGCGCAATCCGTTGCCGGCACGGATCAATGCCGGCTACCTCGGTTGGCTCGATGTCGTGCCAACGCTCTGCTACTGCACCGAGTGCCGATCACCGTCCCTGATCATCCCCGATCCGGCGATCGTTCCCGCACGCGGCTTTGTACTCTGCCCGAATTGTTCGATGGCGGTCGCGAGAGTTACTTCACCACAGTCTGCGGAGTCGAAGTGAATCGCGGTGAACTCGATTCGGCCATCCGTCGGGCACTCAACTTGTTCGACAAATGGAATCAGGTCACAGGCTTTGTGAAGCCGGGAACGTCGTACTACTCTGAGATGCAGGCGTGTATCGAGGACGCCGTGTATTGTGGCGCACAGGCTGCTACAGGCGATTTCAAGAGGCTCGAGGACGAGGAAGGCCCCATTGCGGGCGCCCCGGGCGAGCTGTAGATCAACCAGGAGAAAAGCCATGATCTTGATGGAAGAATTGAGCGGCCTTCTGCCCACGGCAACCTCGGGCAAGATCGTTGGCATTGCCTCCTACCGAGGCGACTACGTGCTCGTCGCCTGCGAGTATGGTCTCTACCGCGTGTGGGATGATGGTACGGGCAAGTTCCATGCCTCGATTGAATCACGCGAGCCTCAGACGCGCGGATAACTCATCTTCAGCTCTATGACTAAAGACGAACTCACACAGGCTGTCGCGAACGATCGGCGGATCGCGCTGAAGTTCAAAGATATAGCGCTGCGCCGAAGTATCAGCGTGCCAATGGTTCGGTATCACCTGAGGCGAGCGATGGAGAAGGGATTCGCAACGCCTGAAGAGATTCACTTCAAGCCGGGCAAGCCGCAGCCACGGAAGGCGGCCGGTGAGTACAACGCCAAATGGCTGAAGCGGATTATCGAGGGCGTGGAGTTTTCAGACACTGGCTGCTGGATCTGGAAAGGATTTGTCGGGGCATGGGGGTATGGGCAGACCGCCTACAGAGGGCGCAATACGATCGTCCACCGCTGCATGTACGAAGTCCTGCACAGCGTGAAGCTCGACCGCTGGCAACTCGTAATGCACTCCTGCGATACACCTGCCTGCTGCAATCCGGTTCATCTGAAGCTCGGTACGCCAGCCGATAACGTACTCGACGCCGCCAGCAAGGGGCGGCATCACAATGCGCGCAAGACCCACTGTAAGCGCGGCCACGAGTTCACGCCCGAGAATACCTATCTCAAGGTCACGCCGAAGACGACAATGCGCTCGTGCCTAGAATGCGCGAAGCTCAATCACAGCAAGCCGGAGTACGTGGCATGGAGGCGCGAGTACCAGCGCAAGCGACGCGCTCAGAAGAAATTGGAGAAAGCCAATGGCGGGTGATACTCCGTTCCTGACAAAGAAGCAAGTATGGCTCGCGATTGCGCCGGATGGTCGTTGGCATGCGTGCGATAGCGAGAGCGAGGCGCGAGGATTCGCGGCATCCGATGGACAGGTGCATCAAGCGACGCTCGAATGGCCTGCAGTCGAACCGGGAGCGGAGGTGTCAGATGTCAACGAGCCAACTGAGGCACAGCTAGAAGCGTCCGACCGAATGACCGGTCGCGGCGCGCTGTGAACCGGTGACCGACTCACATGGAGAGCTTCATCAATTGGACCACGCCCATGACGCAGACGCAGCGGATCGCGCGCGAGTATCTGTTCCAAAAGTGGGCTGGCGACATAGAACGCTGGCTCAGAGCCATTATCAGACGGCGACTACCGTCGAGAACCTCAGATGAGCGTTGACTACTACTTCGCCTGTGGGAAGTGCATGCAATGCATCCAAGTCGCTCAGGACGGCCTTAGCGGCTTTACGTTCTATAGCTGCGAGCCAAGCTGCATGCAGGAGCTTGGTGAGTTCCTAGGCGAGCACGCGTTGTGTAGCAGCGTCCTGTTCCTGACAGAGCATCAGGTCGAAGATATGGATGAACGCGAGTGGCGCGCTCTGCGTCGATCAGCGGGTCAGTCGTCGTAACCTTCGATGTACTCTTTCGTGCCTTCGTCTTTCGCGCCGTAGTCGATAAGAGTTTGCGTGGACATAATTACCTCTGACAAAGAACGCCCCCGTAGCCTAGCGGATCAGGCATCGGAGTTCTATTCCGACCCACGCGGGTTCGAATCCTGCCGGGGGCGCCACTATCTTTAGATAAGATATTTGGTATGCGTATCGATTGGGACGACAAACTGAAACTGACGCAGGCGGAAAAGCTGATCCGCATCGTCCACTGTCACACAGGCCGAAAGCATCGGCACAAGCCCGGGAAGAACCGTGTCACCAACGCACAGCGGCGGAAGCAAAGGCACGCCTCGTCAGTTGCGAAGGCCAAGCGCAAGAAGGCTCTAGAAACGATGCGCGCATACTGGTCTGGGCACCGCGACGAATATCCGAGCTACTGATAGCAGATCAGCTCGCCGCGTGCAGCACCACCCCACTGACCATCAAGCTCAACAGCCACAACGCCATCCCGAGCCAGCCCCAATTGGGCTTGTTGGGCGGACCCTGGAACAGGTTGAAGGCTGCGAATATCAGGCACAGCAGAGCGACGATCTGGATGATCAGAGGCAGGATGCTCATGGCGTTCTCCCCTTGGCTGCGTCTATCAACGCTTGAAGTCGTGCACGGGATGCATCGTCCGCCTTCACACAGGCGTCGAGCTCGGCGTCCGTAACATCCCGGCCTTCCGCATGCGCCTTCGCGAGCAAGGCTCCATAGCCCTGTAATTGCGTCAGGCCCTGCGTGAGGAGCTGGATCAAAACGAGTGCGTTGCCCATGTCACTTTCCCCTTGCGGCAAGGTATGCCGAGAGCGCGTTGAGGCCGGTCAGGATCGAGGCGAGCTTGTCATCCCCTGCGGTCGGATTGCTGGTGTGGATGGAGCGGGCCACATCGAGGCCAGAGCGCAGGTTGTCCGCTTGGTTTTGGACCTGCTGGGCATCGTCGGCCTTGATCTTGCCGGACTGCAGGAGGGTGGCAGCCGTATCTCGAGCCGCGGTGACGGTCGTGTAGCCACCGGCCAGCTTCTGGTTGAAGGTGTCCGGAGATTGCAGGCCGAGTGATGCGCAGGCGCTAAGGGCCAAGACCAGTAGCAGGAATGGGAGGTACGAGAGTCGGTGGATTCGCATGTGGAGTCTCCGGTGAGGGGGAGGGAGTCGTCACCTGCGTCAGTTGCGTCGTGGTGGTCGCAGGGTCTGGCGGGCCATCCGTACGAGAGCGCAGGTAGAGAAACGCGAACAGCAGGCCAAGGGCGCCCGAGAGGCCGACGGCTAGCGTCTTGGCGAGCTCCAGAAGCTCGGTCGGGATGGTGGCATTGCCGAGGAACAGCACGGCGAGCAGCCCGAAGTAGCCGATCAGGAAGATGATGGCGACGGTGAACTGGAGGTAGGCCGTGATGTAGGAGAGCGGTGCGCGACTCATGCAATCCCCTCGATAGTAAGCGTGTGCTCGTCATCGACCCACGGCACGTTGTTGTAGAACCGATTCACGGCGATGCGCGACTGCGAGATGCTGTCGCCGGATCGAGCCATGCCGAGGGCGATACACCCGCGCAGCTCGTTCGGGAAGTTCGCGACGTGGATCAGACAGGCGGTGCGCCCCTCCTTTCCGGGCGGGACCGTCATGTGATAGACGCCGAGCTCCTCGTTCACCAGCGCGAAGGATCGCGGGTGCGCCTCGGTGTCGTGACGGACGAGGCGATAGAGACCGGGCGGAACGCAGGACACCCCTTTTGTCCCGCCGGGTGGGCCTGGGATCCAGGGACGCTCTAGACTCTGGAGTGCCGTGCCGTTGATCGCGAGCGTTCCGAGTGTGCAAACACTGTCGTCGAGATCGCGTGATAGCGTCAGATTCACGCGTGCCTCGTCAGTGCGAAAATGATGGCGATCACCGCGGACACCACGCCCACGAGTCCGACGATGAGGCCCCAGCCGCTAGCCCACGTGCTAGCGCGTTCATCCTTGGCGTTGACGCGTGTGGTGAGTACGTCGATCTTTTCATTGACGGTCTTCATGGCCGCCTCGTATTCGGCGCGAGGCATGAGCGTTCTGAAGTTGTCAGCAAGGGCGGAGCGGAATTCGTTGACGCTTTCGAATCGCTTCTCGGCGGCGGTCTCAGCCTTTGCAACCGCGCGATCAGCGGCAGCAAGGGCCGCCGCGACCGCTTTCTCCTGAGCTGCCAGAGCTGCGGCGACCGCCTTCTCCTGTGCCTCGAAGCGCACATCGACATATTCGCGAAGGCGGATGTCATCGGAGCTGGCGGCCATGTCTCATGGCGGCGGCGCCGCGCTCTCGTATAGCTGTTCGACGATGTCGAAGAGCTTGACCCGATCAGCATGCGTGAAACTTGCCTTGGCGAGGATGTCGCACACCTCCTGTCCGTGAGAGGTCTCATTGACCACGGCCTCAGCGATGGTCGTCACGTTCAGTAGTTCGCGTATCTGCTTGTCGAACTCCTTCGCCTGTTGGTCCTTCGTCGGTACTTGCTCGAACCGGAGCACCGCGTTTCTGTGCACCGCACACACTAAGCCGCCCATCACTTCTTCTCCCTTGGCTTGTACTCGAGATTTCCGGCCGGTCCATAGACCGTGTCGCCGGGCTGTTTGAGCCCTTCACGGATCAGAAGGGCGTTCTGGTCCATCACCTGAATCTGCAATTGCTTCGTCTCGCGCGCCGACATACTCGCCCAAATGATCGAGCCCGTCGCAAGCGCACAGGCGAACCCAGAGAGCAGGCAGCACATCATCAGCCACGGCAAGAGCTTCGAGGTTTCGGTCAGCATCACCACGCCGTGTGCGTTCTGAAAGTTCGGACTGTTCTCAGGATGTTGCTGCGTTGGCGTCACGGGCGCCGGTTCTCCAATCGCTCGATCCGCTGATCCGCCGCGTTCTGTCGTTGATTCACTGCTACCTGCCATTCAGTTACCCTCGCTTCCAGTGCTGCTACCCGGTTCGAGAGTATCCATCCGCCACCGACGAAAGCACACAGGAGCGTGGCGCCGACCCCGAGAATGATGGTCTTGACGCCGTTGTCATCGCCGCGCGGAGCCTCGTGGTACTCGTGCCGATTGCCGCCGTACTTCGCGACGATGCGCACGATGCGCGCCAAGTCCTCATCCTCTACCGGCTCATCCGGGTCCACGTAGCGATCGCTCCTCATGCCACGGATGTAGGTCACGAACTCCGTGACGGTCTGCTTCAGCTTCTCCACCATGCCGTGCGCGCTGAATACGTCACGCCCTAGACGCTCGACGTCGGCTTGCAGGTCATCTCGTGGCTCGTCTCCTTTTCGTTCCATGCCAGATAGAAACGGTACTTCTTCAGGCCCCCCGGCCAATGTCGTCATCGTCGTTCCTTTTAGAGTCAGTCTTCAGATACACTGGCGAACATGCTTTTGCGCCCGGCCACCATGGATGATGCCGCATTGCTCTACGCATGGCGCACCGACCCACTCACCCGTGCGGCCAGCCACCAAACATCAACGATCGATTTCGCCTCGCATCTGGCATGGCTCAAACGCTCGCTCGCCCTACTATCGCGCCGGATCATCATCGCTGAAGCCGACGGCGTTCCCGTAGGCACGATGCGCACCGATATCGAGGACGGCATCACCGTTTTGTCGTGGACCGTCGCGCCAGAACATCGTGGACGCGGGATCGGCCGGACGATGGTGCAGCGGCTAGTAAGTACGCTTCCAGGAATACTCAGAGCAGAAGTGAAGTGCTCCAACACCGCCTCGCTGCGCATCGCCGAACGTGCCGGCTTCATGGCAATTTCCGAAGTTGATGGCATGGTGTATCTAGAGCGTCCCATAACCTACTAGTTGCCATGCGGCAAATGCTGTGCTGTACATCACCTCGACCCACGCGGCGGTCGCGGCAGGGATCGTCTTAAGCCCACCGACATCCAAGGTGAACGCTCCCAACCCAGTTCGAACGATGCGGAACTTGGCGTTGTTGATCGCCCCGGAGGTTGAGAGAGTCACCGTGCGATTGGCCGTGAGGTTGGTTTTCCACAACTGAGTCTGCAGACTATTCCCGACGGTAAGCGTCGAGCTGTTGTCGCCGTTGTCTCCGGAGATACCGTCCGTGAAAATCGCCTGCAGCACGCCAGGCTGATAGGACATCGCCGCATTGTTGACGGTGTTGTCCGCGTTCTTGTCGACCACGATGGTCGCATTGCTCTTGCACTCGAGGATCTGGGCGAAGGCGGTACCGGCGAAGGTGACGCCGGCCACCTTGATGTATTCACCGGTCACGAGCTCGGTGTTGTTCGAGACATTGATCGAGATAATCTTCGAACCGTTGACGGTCGACCCGAGTGTGGCGATGGCCGGGATGGTTGCGAGCCGGCCAGGGGAGATGCACTTGTAGCCCCATAAGCCGACGGAGGTCGCCGCATCCTTGTTGACCCAGATATGCCCCAGATGGGCATTGCAATTGGTAGGTCCGCCGACGGCGAATCCCAGACGCGGATGCTTAGAATCGAAGAATGCCGCAACGACATCCTCTGCAGCGCCACGATCCGTGAGGTATGGGCCCGCGTACTCTGAGCCAATGTGGACGGAACCTTCGTAGCCGCGTGCAAATCCACCGGAGTCCGACACCTGCAGGGCGGCAGTAGCCGCTTCGTTGAAAAACTTGCTGTTGATCGTGCAGTGTCCGGTCAGGGTCGAGCGGATGCGCGGCTTGCCGGCAAAAGTTGCCGAATCGAAGTACCCACCGATCAGGGAATATTTTGCCGTCCAGTGGGGGAAAGTAATGTCGAGGTAGACATCATCAGCGGCCACCCCGGCGCTACCGTTGTTCTCAGAATAAGGCGCGATGTCGATGATCGTATGTGCGCCACCGACGTGAAGGCCAGTCGAGAAATTAGATTCCCGATAGGTGCTATAGAGCGCCGCATGAGAACCGGCCGATTGGATATCGAGGCCGTAGCCTGCGACGGTGCGCGAGAACTGACCGCCGAATATCGGCGTACCGTTCCACAGGCTCCCGGACAGCTCCATTCCTGCGGTGTAGTTGCCGCTGCAGATCACATCGCGCATCGAGCCGTAGAACCATTGGCCAGTGACCTTGATACCCTTGTCGAAACCGGACACCCACATATTGTCGAGACGGCCGTACGGCGCGTCGGCGAAGCTCAGCCCGATACCGTGCGAGGTGTCGACGGGTGGTTCTACGGCGTGCCGCACCTGCATGTTCTTGATGTGTGGATAGGCGGTTGCCCCGGTGAAATTCCACTGCGCTGTCGCAGCCCCCGGAGAAGCTGAGAACTCCAGGCAGGCTTTGACGCGCCCCCCAGAAGAGCCTTCGCCACGAATCGAAAAACTGCCGGTAGTCGCGAGCGAGCCCGAGAAGCGATAAGTGCCGTTGAGTGCTTTCGCGGTGACTTCGCGCCCAGCGGCGGCAGAGAACTCATTTGCGAACGCCGTCCCATCGTTCGTCGCGCCGTCGCCCTTGGCATCCTGGCGGCGAACGTCATAGGGTTGAATCGAGAAATTGACAGGCGTAACGAGCGCCGCGATTTCAGGGTCCGTGCGCCGGATCGAGACCATATCGGTGCCCTTGCCGACGGTGGTGGTGTTGGCAAGGTCATTGCGAAGCGCAGCATCCCCGCCGCCGGTGCCGGAAGAGACGACCACATTGCCATTCACATCGAAGGCCACGAAGTTGAGCGCGCGTTGTACGGCGTTCGGCAGCGTGAGATTCGGTGGGTTGGCCTCGTAGTCGGGCGCCTGGATCGCCTGCGAGACGAGCCGGCGTGTGTCCTGATTCTGTCGCTCGAGCTTGTCGAAAACGCCCTCGTGAATTTCCGGCAGGAAGCGGCCCTGATTGCGGATGTCCTCGTCCTGCGTCAGTGGGATCAACGAGCGAATATCGCCGGTGTGACCTGAGGCTAGTGGCGTAACGAAGGTCACCGTGCCTCCTTCGCCGGTCGCCGAGATCGCCACTGAGTAGTGCGTCGTGAGCGTGAGTGTCGTGGGGACACCGCTTGAATCGAGAATGTCTCGCACCACGAGGTCCGAGGCGTTGAACACCTTGAACGCGAAGTTCACGACCGTCGTGACACCATTGCCGGCGAAACGCGTGTAGGTGGAGGTGACTTGAACGGTCATGTGAATTCCTTCATGGGCCGGCCGCCGCGGTGAGGTCGG
>Ga0134122_10001591_pt1 | contig 16432 bp, 17 predicted proteins | sample KB302_FD_96461 | JGI IMG/M metagenome (GOLD analysis project Ga0134122, IMG submission 96461) | Terrestrial soil microbial communities without Nitrogen fertilizer from Kellogg Biological Station, Michigan, USA - KB3-0-2 | ecosystem: Environmental > Terrestrial > Soil > Unclassified ... | reverse complement strand
GCGGAGATTCGGCGAGCACCACGCGGTCGCCCTGCCGCACGGTGACGTCGATCAGCCCAGGCGCCCACACCGTTCCCCGCCGGTCCACGAGCACGGGCGCCTCGATGCGGCGCACGCCGGGGGCGGAAACGTCGAGCGCGGGGCTCACAGCGTAGCCTCCAGGGTAGCCCGTGGCAGACCGTCTCGCGGGTTTTTAGCAGTCGCTGGCATCTCGGTACCCTGAAGCCCGATCGATCCCGAAGTCACCTCGGGATCGCCGGAGATCCAAGACGTCCGAGGATATCGCGACTCCTCAGCGACGAGGAGAAGATAGCGTCACGCCCTCCTCGTGATAGGCCTGGGAGGTGATAGCATGACTACGTGCCGACTGTCCTCCGTGAACGGGGATACCGCTTCTTTTTCTTCATGGCCGATCGCTACGAGCCGCCCCACATCCACGCTCAAAAGGACGATAATGAAGCCAAGCTCTGGCTCGACCCTCTCGAATTTGCCTATGTGGAGGGCTTCCGTCGCCACGAGTGCAGCGAGATCTTGAGTATCACGCAGGAACACCTCGGCGAGTTCCTCCGCGTTTGGTTTGAGAGGTTTGGAGGCCTGAGCGATGAGTGAATTAAGGATCAATACCGTCTCTTTTTCCGGTGACGGCCTGATCGTCCGGTTCTCAGATGGCAGGGAGATCGTTGTGCCGTTGAGCTACTTCCCCCGCTTGGCGGCTGCAAGCGCAGCCGAACGGGACCGGTGGTCTCTGATCGGTCGTGGACTAGGTGTCCATTGGGAGATCCTGGACGAGGACCTGTCAGTTGAGAACATCCTTACAGCCTATAGCCGGCATCAAAAGCCGGCCTATGCTCATGCGGCCAACGCCTGAACCGCGACGAAGCGCCTACAAGCTTCGTCCATCGTGAGGCTCTGGACACTGCACCCCAAGTATCTCGATCCGGGGGTCTCGTCGCGGCTCTGGCGGAGAAGATAGAGCCCACGAAGGAGGAGCTGTTCATGCATCGAGTTGCCGTATGGGTTCTGTCGGGATGGTTCGCACTGTCCGTCGCCGGATCGAGCCAGCCACTGTCTCTCCAAGCCCTCGGAAACCGCTCGGAAGGCATCCCCAAGGCCGGCGCGGAGTGTACGGGAGGAATCCGCTACGACGACGGAGGTTTCGAGTACAGCTTCTATTTTTCCCCGTCGGATTCCGTCGGCCGGTTCGTGTCGCGTTTCCAGTTGCCCGCGAACGTGAGCCGCGTGAATGCGGTCTGCCTGTGCCTGGCCCGGAACGGAGCTTCCGCGCCGGACGCCTTTACCGGCACGGTCGAAATCTGGAGCGTCTCCAATTTCCAAGGCGTTCTCGGTCCGCCCGTAGCTTTGCTCGCCTCTTTTCCGGCTGCGTTCACCGGCGTTCCGAGCTACGAGCAGGGGTGTGCCTTCTACCGGGTGGAGATCCCGCCGGGGTTCATCGTGGAGGGGGCGGCGACGGCCTTCATCGGTTTGAAATGGTTGCCTGCCTCCGGAGCAGCCGACCTGATGATCGGCGGCGACCGGGACGGTGACGACGAGGTCTCTCCTGCCTACGGTCAGTACAACGGGGGCGAATGGAGACGAATCACCCGCGATGCGCCTGCCGCCCTGTTGGGAATCCGCGCCGAGGCCAGCGATGTCACGCCGCCGGACAGCCCCTGGCTCACGACCTCGGCATTACCCGGCTTTCGATTCAAGATCCGCATCACCTCGGGCGCCCAGCAGATCGCGGGAGTCCAGGAGAAGGACTGCGTTCCCGAGACGCTCTGCGTGAGCGGCGCCGTCCGCGGGCGCTCCGAGGTCTTCGTCCGCATCATCGGGCCGCGCCCCAACGGCTTCCTCTGGCCCAACCTCGTGAAGTTCACCACCTCGCAGGTGGAGGTCTGGATCGAGCAGTTGAGCACAGGCCGGCTCCGCTACTACAAGCTGCCCGCCCAAGGGCCTGCCGACACGAGCCTGCCCGGCTTGGTGGACCGCGAGGCGTTCGAGCCCTGAGCGGCGAGGGGCGACTATAGGGTACCGCGCTCGACGACCCACTCCACAAGTTGGTGGGTGACTTCAGCGATCAGATCGTAGTCGCGGTCGTAGTGGAGCAGCGTCAAGCCCGCAGCTTCGGCTGTAGCCGCGATGATGAGGTCGGGAATCGGAACGCGATGACGACCACTGCGCGCCAAATCGGCCTGAACGTCGATGGCGCGGCCGAGAATCGTCTCGTCGATCGGGACAGATTCGTAGGCGAGGGCTCTCCGGTACCGGATAAGATCGTACTCTTCACGGTTGCGGGCGCTGTACAGCACCTCCAGGTCAATGATGGCGCACGTCGCGGCCTCTCCCGCTTCGATAATAGGCGCTAGTCGGTCACGGACAGCCGCTTGTGGCATTCGGGCCAGCGCGCTTTTGTCAATGAGATAACGCGCCGTCACGGTCGCCAAGCCCCTGCCATGACCACCGGGTCTGTCAGATCCATGCCTCGCATTGTGGACAGGGCCTCGACTTCCTCACGCCGGGCCTTCGTCCGCAGCACCTCACGAAGCGCCTCCTCGATCGTCTCCTTGATGGTGGTGGTCGAGAGTACTCGCTGAACGGCGCTCAGTAGCTCTTCGTTGATCTCGACGCTAGTTTTCCGGACACCCATGGTTCACCTCCTGTCTCCTTCAAGATATCACAGACGGGCGTCTTGCGATATCTCAATTCAATCAGAATGGATGTCACGGCCCCAGCCGCGCCGGTGCTTGCCGCGGCCGTTCTGGAGCGCGTCGACGTAGACCTTGCCTTCGCGGGCGCGCAGGGCATGGGCCGTGGTGGCGATCACCGGCAGGCGGCGGCCGGGCACCGGTGCTCGCCGCGCCGCACATGGGAGGCGGAACACCATCGACGCGGACCGGAACACCGTCGACGCGGACCGGAACACGTCGCCCGCGAGGCGGAACACCGTGCTCCGGACCCAAAACACCGTGCCCGCTGGCCGGGACACCGTGTTCCGGACCCAGAACAACGTGTCCCGGGCTCGGAGCAGTTGCACGGGACCCGGAGCACGTTGCACGGGACCCGGAGGACGTCGCACGGGACCCGGAGGGACGTCGTACGGGCCCCGGAGGACGCCGTAGGGACCCGGAGGACGTCGCACGGGCCCGGGAGGGACGCCGTACGGGCCCCGGAGGACGCCGCAGGGCCCCGGAGGACGTCGCCCGCGGGCCGGACCACCGTGTTCCCGGAGCGCGTGCACGGCGTTTTTCTGCCGTGAGGTTTCGAAGCGCACGCCCGTCCGAACCCAAACCGAGGTATATTACGCCTTATGAGCGCCCGACCTTTCGCCTCCGGCACCATCGCTTTCGGTCTCGTCACGATTCCCGTAAAGCTTTATTCCACCGGCGAAAGCTCGGCCGGAATTCAATTCAACATGCTGCACAAGAAGTGCGGCTCCCGCCTCAAGCAGCAGTACATCTGTCCCGTGGACAACGAGGTGGTGGAGAAGGAAGGTATCGCCAAGGGTTACGAGTACTCCAAGGGTCAGTATGTCCTGTTCAGCGACGACGAGCTCAAGGCCCTGCAGCCCGAGGCTACGAACGCCATCGAGATCTCCGAGTTCATCCCCATCGATCAGGTCGATCCGATCTACTTCGAGAAGTCGTGGTACCTGGGCGCCGACAAGGGGGGCGACCGGCCGTACCGGCTGCTGGCGGAGGCGATGAAGGAGACGGGCCGCGCGGCGCTCGCCCGCTACGTGGCGCGCGGCAAGGACCAGCTCGTGCTGCTGCGGCCCTTCCAGAACGGGCTGGTGATGCAGCAGCTCCGCTACGCCGACGAGCTGCGGGACTTCTCCGAGGTGCCCATCGGTCCGGCGGAGATCAAGGAGTCGGAGCTCAAGCTGGCCATCCAGCTCATCGAGCAGGTCGCCACCGAGGAGTTCCATCCCGAGAAGTACGAGGACAAGCAGCGCCAGCAGGTGCGCGACCTCATCGAGCTCAAGGTCAAGGGCGAGGAGATCACCGCCGCGCCGGCCGAGGCGCCGAAGGCGCAGGTCATCGATCTCATGGCCGCCCTCAAGGCGAGCCTGGCGAGCGCCAAATCCTCGACGTCCGAGAAGCCGGTCTCGCTCGCCGACCGCAAGCCCGCCAAGCGGTCTGCCGGCTCTTCCCTCACCGTGGTTTCGGGCGGCGCCGGGGAGTCGAAGAAGAAGAGTTCGCGGCGCTAGGCCGGAATCCCGCTCGACGAGGGTGCTCGCGCAGGAGCTCCCCTACAGCGCCGTGAATCCTTCGGGTTGTCCTAGAATGGACCCATGGGAACCATCGCTGCTCTCGCGGTAGGCTTGGTCGCCGTCCTGCACCTCTACTTCCTCACGCTGGAGATGTTCCTCTGGAAGAAGCCGTTCGGCCGCAAGACCTTCGGCTTGACTCCCGAGCTGGCCGAGGCCACGGCGTCGCTCGCCGCGAACCAGGGGCTTTACAACGGCTTCCTGGCCGCGGGCCTGATCTGGGGCTTGTACCTCGGCGCCGCCGGTCTCTCGATCAAGGTGTTCTTCCTGGTCTGCGTGGTCATCGCCGGCGTCTTCGGCGCCGCCACCGCCAACCGGAAGATCCTCTGGGTCCAGGCCGTTCCCGGCGCCATCGCGCTCGTGCTCGTGCTGCTGGCTCGCTGAGCCTCGCGATAGCTTCAGCGCTTTGCGCTCTCCATCAGCATCTGCGCCTCGACGTTCTCGACGCCGGGCAGACTTTCGAGCGACTTGATGCCTTGGAGAGACGAAGCGATGTCACCGCCACGGGATTGGACCCAAGCGGCGTGGGGCGCATAGCCCGGAATCTGGACGATCTCGTAACCGCTGCGCTCGAGATCCTCCCGGCGATCTGCGGCGGAGGTGCCTTCCTCGAAGCGTATGAACACGCGACCGGTTGGCACGGCGAGAGTCCCTCCCGGAAGCGCGTACACCGGTCCGACCTGCTGCTCGTGACCTTTCGCTGCCCCGGGACCGCCGTGGTAGACCGCGATCTCTCCTCCCTTCAGCGTGAACAGAGCGCCGGCCGGCGGCGAGCCCGCCCGGCCGCCGTGTACCGCGTAGTGGTCCCCGCTTAGCCGGAAAGGTTTGTCCTGCTTTTGACTGGGTGAGAGCTCAAGCGGATAATTGGAAGTATGCGGACGCTCCGGCATGCGGAGAGTCTACCAAGTTACGGACGAGAGGCGGTGCGCGATGTTCACGGTGACCTACGGCGGCAAAGGTGGCACGAAGCTGACTCTGGTGGAGAGCGACGAGCACGTGGTGGTGCGCACGGCCGACGGCGGCGATCTGCAACTGGCGCCGCTCTCCGCGGCGGCCCGTGAAACCGTCGACGAGCTCGAGACGGTGGCGACGTTCAAGAGAGCCGGAGTGGAGGTGCTGCGCACGACGGCCCGCAAGCAGGCCCGCGCCTTGCGCGACGAGGCGCGGGCCATCCTCAAGAAGGAGCCGGCCATCCAGTTCGCCGGCCGCGTGCTGCTGGACAAGGCCTCGGAAGAGCCGGTCGTCTACACCGAGAATTTCTTCGTGAAGTTTTACGATGACCAGAGCACGTCGGCGTGCACGCGCCTGCTCAAGAGCTACGGGCTCGAGGTGCGGCGCCCCCTGGCCTACGCCCGCAACGCCTACTTCGTCTCGGCGCCGGAAAACACCGGCCAGGAGGTGTTCAAGATCGCCCAGCGGCTGCTGGACGAGGCCTCGGTCGAGCTCTGCCATCCCGAGCTGGTGCGCGAGGTCCGCCGCCGCGCCGCCTTCCCCGGGCAGTGGCACCTCAAGAAAATGACGATTGTAGGGAAGTCGATCGACGCGCACGCCAAGGTGGAGGCGGCGTGGGCCGTCACCCGGGGTGAAGGGGCGACGATCGCGGTGATCGACAACGGCGTCGACATCGACCACGAGGAGTTCAGCTCGCCGGGCAAGATCGTGGCCAAGCGCGACGCGTCGGCCGGCACGGACAATCCGCGGCCGGGGCAGGGCGACGATCACGGCACGGCCTGCGCCGGCGTCGCCGCCGCCGATGGCAGGTTCGGTGCCTCCGGAGTGGCCCCGGCGGCGCGGCTCATGCCGATCCGCATGATCTCGGACCTGGGCTCGCTGGAAGAGGCGGACGCTTTCCAATGGGCCGCCGATCATGGCGCCGACGTCATCTCCTGCAGTTGGGGGCCGATCGACGGCAAGTGGTGGGACCCCCGGGATCCCGTGCACAACCAGAAGGTCCCGCTGCCCGACTCCACCCGTGTGGCGATCGAGTACGTCTTCACCCACGGGCGCAACGGGCGCGGCTGCGTCATCACCTGGGCGGCCGGCAACGGCAACGAGAGCGTGGACAACGACGGCTACGCCAGCCATCCGGGAGTGGTCGCCGTCGCGGCGTGCAACGACGCGGGAAAGAAGAGCGCCTACAGCGACTTCGGAAATGCGGTCTGGTGCGCCTTTCCGAGCAACGACACGGTCCCCGCGCAGACGCCAGGCATCTTCACCACCGACCGCAGCGGCGCGTCCGGCTACAACCGGGGCCTGGCGTCGCTCGGCGACGTCAAAGGCAACTACACCAACAACTTCGGCGGCACCTCGAGCGCCTGTCCCGGAGCGGCGGGAGTGGCCGCGCTCGTCCTATCGCGGAATCCCGAGCTGCGGCACGACGAGGTGAAAGACATCCTCAAGCGGTGCTGCGAGCAGATCGACCCGGCCAATGGCAAGTACGACGCCGCCGGCCATAGCGCCTGGTATGGCTACGGACGGCTGGATGCGAAGAAGGCCGTGGACCTCGCCCTGCCCGCGCAGCCCCAGGCCGTCGTCGTTCACTCGACGGTGCAGGACGTGCCGATCCCCGATCTCGGAACGGCTCAGCTCGCCGTGCAGGTCCCCGAGACCTCGCCGCTCAAAGCGATCAAGGTGACGGTGGACATCGAGCACACCTACATCGGCGACCTCGTGGTGAGCCTGCTGCCGCCCGCCGCCGCAGGAGCCACGCCGGTCGTCCTCCACGACCGGCAGGGAGGCGGCACGGACAACATCAAGAAGACCTACGACACCCTCAATGCCCCCGCGCTCCTGACGCTCATCGGCAAGGTTCCCAAGGGCGCCTGGACCCTGAAGGTTCAGGACAAGGAGAAGCTGGACAAGGGCAGGCTGCGGAGCGTGAAGCTGGAGCTGAGCTTCTAGCGGAGTTTGTTATTGGTTGCTCTTCCAGAGATTGAAGAGCTCCGATCCCGCTCGAGGTCGAGCTCTGCCAGGGGGGACTGCCGGAAGAACTCGGCGAGCGAGGTCTGCTTTTTTTCGACAACCTCGCTCAGTTTGTTCTTGCCTTCCTGGATCTGCCTGCTCTGTTGCACCGGGACACCTCCGGCTAGACTGTCTAGATGCTGACGGAAGTGGCATAGAAAAGTCAATTGTGCCCGCTAGATCCTACTGCTCCGGCGGCACCGACAACTGCGCCGCGCTGGCGATCCCTTCCGCCATCTCGGGAAGAATCCCCATCTTGACGTAGACCGGCCGCACCCGCTCGCGCAGCTTGGGGAGGAGGCTCGCAAACCACAGAGCCCCGGCGATGCAGCCCAGGCCGCCGAAGAGGAGCGTGCGCGGCGCGCCGATGCGGTGCGCCAGGCCGCCCGCCAGCAGGCTGCCGAAGGGCGTCGTTCCCATGAAGGCCATGGTGTAGAAGCTCATCACCCGGCCGCGCTTGTCGTCCTCCACCAGGGTCTGGATGAGGGTGTTGCTCGCCGCCATCTGCACCATGAAGCCGAGCCCGGTGACGAGGAGGAGGGCGAGCGACAGCCACAGGGAACGCGAAAGCGAGAAGCCGATGAGGCCGGCGCCGAAGAGGCCGCCCATCAAGGGAATGATCCTGCCGAGACCGAGCACCGTCCTGCGGTTGGCGAGGAACACCGCGCCGAGCAGCGCTCCGACGCCGGTCGCGGCCATCAGGAACCCGAGGGTGTGCGGGCCGCCGCGAAGGACGCCCGAGGCGAAGATCGGCATCAGCACGGTGTAGGGCATCCCGACCAGGCTCATCAAGGCGAGGAGCAGAAGGATGCTGCGGATGGGAGCTGAGCCGGCGACGTAGGCCCAGCCTTCGCGGAGCTGCGGCAGCACCCTGGCTTCCGCGGCTGCCGCACGCGGCCGCGACGCGATCCGCATCAGCAGGAGCGAGGCGATGACCGCGAGGTAGCTCACGGCGTCCAACGAGAAGCACCAGCCCTCGCCGACGGCGGCGATGATGACGCCGCCGATCGACGGTCCCAGCAGGCGGGCGGCGTTGACCATCGAGGAGTTCAGGGCGATGGCGTTCGCCAGGTCCTCCCGCCTGTCGACCATCTCCACGACGAAGGCCTGGCGCGCCGGCATGTCGAAGGCGTTGATCGCTCCCTGGACGAGGCTCAGCAGCAGGATGTGCCAGATGGTGATGACGCCGGTGAGGGTGAGCACGCCCAGCGCCGCCGACTGGAGCATGGCCAGGATCTGGGTCGCGACGAGCAGCCGGTGGCGGTTCCAGCGGTCGACGAGGACGCCGGCGAGCGGCGCCAGGAGGAACGAGGGGATCTGTCCCGCGAAGCCGGTGAGGCCGAGGAGAAGCGGCGAGCGGGTGAGGCGATAGACCAGCCAGCTCGTCGCGATCCGCGTCATCCAGGTGCCGATGAGCGAGACGCTCTGGCCGGAGAAGAAGAGCCGGTAGTTGCGGTGGCGCAACGCGCGCACCATGAAGCCCGCGCCGCGCGCCGGAGAGTCAGTCGGCGCCGCGGGTTTCATGCGGAAAGCCTTTCCTGTTCATGGCGAGGGGCGGGGTTGCAAGGGGCGTGCGCGAAGAGTCGGTTCATGGCGGTTCGCGGTAAGATCCCTGTTATACGCAAGCTTACCGTTGTTTGCGTATAACTCCTGGAGGACCTCTTGGCCTTTCAGCGTCTCTCCGAATCGGTCCAGACCCTCTACGCCGAGCTGCTCGAGCAGACGATCCACGCCGAGGCCGAAGCGGCCGTCGTGGGAGCGCCTCCAGGGTCCTTCGTCTCCAAGGCGGTGAAGGGAGGGACCTACTGGTACGTGCAGCGCATGGAAGGGGACCGCAAGCGCCAGCACTACCTCGGCAAGGAGTCTCCCACCCTGCTGGCTTGGATGGAAGAGATGAGGCAGGCGCGCACCCGGTCTGCCGCTGATGAAGCTCAGCGAGCCAAGCTCTGCGGCATGCTGGCCGCCGGCGGCGCGGCCATGGAGAGCGCCGCCGTCGTCAAGGTCCTGCTCCTGCTGGCGCAGTCCGGCGTCTTCCGGATGGGGGGCGTCCTCGTGGGAACCCAGGCCTTCATCGCCTATGGGAACATGCTCGGAGTCCGCTTCGAGCGGCAGGCGCTGCGCACCCAGGACGTCGACATTGCTCAGGACCGCGCGATCGGCGTCGCTCTCTCTCGCGAGGCGAGCCCGGTAAACGTCGAACGGTCCCTGACCGGATCGGGCCTTGGGTTTTTTCCGGTGCCGGCGCTCGATCCGAAGCTGCCCAGCACGTCTTTCAAGATCCGGGGACGCGAGTTGCGCGTCGATTTCCTGACGCCTCTCGTGGGTCCGGAGTCCGATCGGCCGGTCTTTCTTCCGGCGCTGGGAGTGTCCGCCCACCCTCTGCGCTTCCTGGACTTTCTCATCGAGAATCCCGTCCAGAGCGTGGTCCTCGGCGGTTCCGGCATTCTGGTAAACGTCCCCGATCCTTCGCGGTTTGCGTTTCACAAGCTCTGGATTTCGGGACGGAGACAGGTCTCCGAGCAGACGAAGGCGGCGAAGGACCGCCGCCAGGCCGGAGATCTTCTGGAGGTGCTCCTCGAGGACCGTCCGGCGGACCTGCCAGCGGCCTGGGAGGCTCTGCTGCGCAACAAGGCGGTGACGCGGGCCGTTCACGAGGCCATCCGCCGGCTGGCGCCGGAGCTGCGGGAGAGGCTGACAGGACACCTCCGGGCCGCGGAATCGTAATCGGGTGCGCTTCCGAAGAGGGTTATAGTCGGCGGACCGATGCTTCTTTTCCACCGGCTCCCCGCGTGGCTGTTCATGTGGGCGCTCGCTTTCGCGCTCTACTGCGGCGTCAAGTGGCTCACCTGGTGGCGCACCTCGGTTCCCGGGGCTTCTCTTTGGCGGCATGCCGGATACCTGCTGGCCTGGCCGGGTCTCGACGCCGAGGCGTTCCTGCGGCCGGAGCGGCTGCCGGAGAGCGAGCGTCCTCGCCCGCGGGAATGGGCGGCGGCGGGCGCGAAGCTCCTGATCGGCGCCGTGCTTTTCTGGGGCGCCGCTCGGCTGGTGCCGGCGAACCGTGAGATCCTCCTCGGCTGGATCGGGATGATCGGCCTCATCCTCATGCTCCACTTCGGCTCGTTCCATCTCCTGAGCTGCGCCTGGCGGGCCGCCGGCGTCGACGCCAGGCCGCTCATGAGGCGCCCCCTGGCCGCCGAGAGCCTGAGCGATTTCTGGGGGAGACGCTGGAACACCGCTTTCCGCGACCTGACGCACCGTTTTCTCTTCCGGCCCCTCACGGCGAGGCTGGGGCCGCGGTGGGCGCTCGCAGCCGGGTTCGTGTTCAGCGGCGTCGTCCACGATCTGGTGATTTCGTTGCCGGCCCGCGGCGGCTATGGCGGTCCGACGCTCTTCTTCTCGCTGCAAGCGGCCGGGCTGCTTGTCGAACGCTCACGGCTGGCGCGGGCTCTGGGCCTGGGGCGGGGCTGGCGCGGTTGGCTGTTCACCATGCTCGTGCTGGCCCTGCCGGTGGGCGCGCTGTTTCATCCGCCGTTCGTCCGTAACGTGATCGTTCCCTTCATGCGCGCGCTCGGCGCGGCTCGAGCGGAGGAATCCAATGATGCAAGACGTGCTGACGCGAGGCATCCTGCTGGCGGGCGCCGGCCAACTGGGCGTGCTGATCGCCTCGTCGCTGGTGCCGATCCGCCTGCGCTGGACGACGGAGCTGGCCGTGCTGCCCCGCCTCTACCGGCAAATGTACTGGGTGTATGGTGCCTACGTCGTGCTGGCGATCATCTCGTTCGGCTTGATCAGCCTGTTCAACGCCCGGGAGATGGCGAGCGGCGGCGGTCTGGCGCGCGGCCTCTGCGGCTACATCGCCGTCTTCTGGGCCGGCCGCCTCTCGCTCCAGGCCGTCTTCGACATCAAGGAACACCTGACGGCCTGGTGGCTGCGGCTGGGCTATCACGCCTTGACGGTGTTGTTCGCCCTGTTCACCCTGATCTACGGCTATGCCGCCCTGCATCCTGCCGGATGACTGCGGCGCGCGCTCCGCTCAGACGCTCTTCAGCGCTTGGACCTTGATCTGGAAGTGGCTGGCGTGCCAGGAGGCGCGGGCGTCGCGCAGCAGGAAGACCTGCGGGGATTCGTGCCGCACGCCGGTGCGCTCGGCAAGGGCGCTCGAGACGGCGCGGGCGTTCTGCACCTCGATGAGCGCGTAGACCGTGCCGCCGTCCCCTGGCTCCTCCGCGACAAAGCGCTGGAACTCGGCCCACGCGGCGCTCGAGGTGCCGCAGGTCAGGCTGTGCTTGAACACCCAGACGGGCCTCTCCCGCGACCTCTCGAGCAGCTCGTCAAGGGCGGCGACGCTCTCGACGCGTTGAATTTTTCCCATCGCCATCGTTCCTCGGAAGGCTTGCTGTTGAACCCGGTCAGTTTATCAAATTCAGGACCCGAGGCAAACGCCGGCGTCGTCTATCGCGCCTGGCCGGTCACTTCGGCGAAGCCGTCCTTGAATTGGCGCATCCAGTTCTTCGGCACGGAAAAGCCGTGGCCGACCTTGTGGAGCCAGACCAGCTCGCCATGGGGGACTCTGGAGAGGTAGGTTCGAGTGTCCTCCGGCGTACAGATCTGATCGATGTCGCCCTGGAAGGCGAGCCACGGGTCTTCCAGCAGGGTGGTGGGGGAGAAGTCCACGCCTTTGCCATCCGGGTCTTTCGTCCAGGCGAGGCCGCGCCCTTTGCAGATCGGATGGTTGACGATCAGGTCGGGACAGAAGCCGAGGCTCAAGCCGCCGCGATAGGTATGCGGCGGCGCCTGCACCATGGCGGCGTAGACGATGGTGGCGCCCGATGAGTAGCCCACCAGCACCGGCGGCACGTGCGAGGAGTAGCCGAGCCTTCCTTCGACGGCGCGGCCCAGCTCGGCGAAGTCGGCGCCCGGATCCCAACACTTGTCGGGATCGGCGGTGCTGGCCTTCATGTAGTGGCGGATGTCCACGCCCGCCACCGTGGCGCCCATGCCGGCGAGCTCGCGGGCCATATCCACGACGCCGAGATTCCAGCCGCCATCGCCGGAGATGAACAGCGCGACGTGCGAGGGCTGCGGGGTCTGGTGGTAGAGAGCGACCTTGCCGAAGGGCTCGAGGGTGAAGGTCTCCTCGGTGGCGGCGGCTGGGGAGGCGAGGGTGAGGGTGAGCAGGATGAAGGTGAAAGCAGCTCTCATAGGATCGTCATTGTGCACCAAAAAACAGGCGTTCACTTTAGAGGCCGTTTAGGATCGTGGTCCAGCACGCCCGCCTGGCATAGGATCACCCCATGTTCCGCCGATCTTCCCTTCTTCTCCTGGCTGTCGCGCTCCTCACAACAGGCTCCGGCGTCTCCGCCGCTGATGCTCCGCAACCTCCCAAACCCCATCCCGAGCGGCCCGGCCCCGCCGGCGGCGGCGTCACCCTGCTGCCCAACGGCTGGCGGATCGCTCCTGCCGGACGCCATATCCCGGTGGGCGACCTGCCGCTCGCCATGGCGGAGTCCCCGGACGGCCGCACGCTCGTGGTGAGCAACAACGGCTACACCAAGCCGAGCCTCAGCGTGGTCGACCTCGAGCGCTTCACCGTCCCTTTCACGATGCCGCTGGAGAACGCCTGGCTCGGTCTCGCCTGGCATCCGGACGGAAAGCGACTCTGGGTTTCGGGGGGCGGCGCGAACACCGTCGACGAGCTCAAGGTGACGAACAAAGGCCTCGAGTCCGGAACCGTCGTCCAGCTCAAGAAAGTATCCGACGAGAGCTTCGTGGGAGGGCTCTCCATCAGCCCGGACGGCGGCCGCCTCTTCGCCGTGCACGCCCTGGGGAAGCTCCTCTCCGCCGTGGACCTGGCGGCCGGCAAAGTCGTCAAGGAAGCCGAGCTTCCGGCTGAGGGCTACACCTCGCTGGCGTCGCCGGACGGCAAGACGGTGTTCGTCTCGCTCTGGGGAGGCGCCAAGGTGCTCCTCTTCGACGCGGCGACCTTGGAGGCGCGCGGCGAGATCCCGGTGGGGGAGCACCCGAACGCGATGGTCCTTTCGCGCGACGGCGGCCGGCTGTTCGTGGCCTGCGCCAACACCAACGCCGTCTGGGTGGTGGACCTCGCCGCGCGCGCCGCCAAGGAGCAGATCTCGATCGCTCTCGATCCGGCCGCGCCGCCCGGCAGCACGCCCAACGGAGTCGGCCTCTCGCCGGACGGCAAGACGTTGCTGGTGGCCGACGCCGACAACAACGCGGTCGCCGTGGTGGACGTCTCGCGGCCGGGAGCGAGCGCGGTGCGCGGCTTCATCCCCACCGGCTGGTATCCGACGGCGGCGCAGTGGAGCCGCGACGGCAAGCGGATCTTCATCCTCAGCGGCAAGGGCCTGACCTCGGCGCCCAATCCCCGCGGCCCGCAGCCGGGCATTCCCGCGACGCCCGGCCAGTACGTCGGCGAGATGCTCCACGGCTCGCTCTCCATCGTCGCCGTTCCCGACGACGAGGACCTCGCCAAATACACCCGTACCGTCTACCGCGTGACGCCGTACACGGCGGCGGGCCGGCTCGCGCCGGCCGGCGCGCCGAAGGGCTCGCCGGTGCCCGCCAAGGTCGGCGGCGCCTCGCCCATCAAGTACGTCTTCTACATCATCCGCGAGAACCGCACCTACGATCAGATCTTCGGCGACCTGGAGCGCGGCAACGGCGATCCCAACCTCTGCCTGTTCGGCGACGAGGTGACGCCCAACGCCCACGCCCTCGCCCGCGAGCTCGTGACCTTCGACAACTTCTACGTCAACGCCGAGGTGAGCTACCAGGGGCACTCCTACTCGACGGGTGCCTACAGCACGGATTTCACCGAGAAGGTCTGGCCGATGAACTACGCCGGCCGCGGCGGTGACTATCTGGTCGGGGTGCGCGGAGAGCCGCGCAACGCCTACGGCAACATCACGGCGCCGCTCAACGGCTTCCTCTGGGACGCCGCCGCCCGCGCCGGCATCAGTGTGCGCAGCTACGGCGAGTTCGCCGTCGAGAAGGTGGGCGGACCCAAAGAACAGAACGGCAAGGTGGAAGGCCCCTACGAAGGCGCGGGCGGAGGGCTCGTGGGCAGAACGAATCCGGACTATCCGCCCTACGACCTCAAGGTGCCGGACGCCCGGCGGGCGGACGTCTGGCTGGAGGAGTTCCGGCGCTTCGAGAAGGACGGCAACCTGCCGCGCCTCTCGATCTTCCATCTGCCGAGCGACCACACGGCGGGCACGCGTCCCGGCTATCCAACGCCGCGGGCGATGATCGCCGACAACGATCAGGCTCTGGGTCGCATCGTCGAGGCCGTCTCGAAGAGCCGCTTCTGGAAAGAGTCGGCCATCTTCGTGCTGGAGGACGACTCGCAAGCCGGCCCGGATCACGTGGACGCTCACCGCTCGGTGGCGCTGGTCATCAGCCCCTACTCCCGCCGCGGCGCGGTGGACAGCACTCTCTATACGACCGCCGGCATGCTGCGCACGATCGAGCTGATCCTCGGCCTGCCGCCGATGAGCCAGTACGACGCCGCGGCGACGCCCATGTACGGCGCCTTCCAGTCCGCGCCGGACCTCACGCCCTTCACCCGCCGCGAGCCACGGGTCGCGCTGGATGAGATGAACGCGCCCACGGCCTGGGGCGCCGCCGCCAGCGTGGCGATGAACCTGGAAGAGCCCGATCGCGCGCCCGACCTGGAGCTCAACGAGATCGTCTGGAAGTCCGTGCGCGGCGCGGAATCCCCCATGCCGCCGCCCGTCCACGCCGCCTGGGTGCGGCCGGTGGGGGAGGAGGACGAAGAGGACGAGTGAGGTACCGCCCTCCGAAGCCCTCACTCCCCCAACCCCTCTCTCCCGAAGGGAGAGAGGGGAGTAAAGCCAAGAAAAGGAATGCCTTAGCGTGTTTTTCTCCCTCCTCTCCCCCTGATGCCGGTGCTCTTCGCCTTGCAGGACGAGCTCGAGGTGTGATAATGTCATTTCGACATATCGAACCTCGATCAAAACGGCGAAGGGACGGCCATGGCGAATCGGCGCTGGATGCTCACCTCGGGAATTCTCTTGCTGGCGGCGTCCGCGCCCGCCTCCGCCGCCTGGTCTCCCCTGGGGGGACTCGACGAGCCGCCGATCGAGGTGCAGCTCGATCCCTCTCGCCCCGGGCTCCTGTACGCGCGCGTCATCGCCAACGACGGACCCGAAGAGGGGTATCTGTGGCGGAGCGAGGACGGAGGGGAGACGTGGCGCAACGTGCAGCGCGGGCTCGAGCGGTCGTCGAGCGTGCTGGCCATCGATCCCGCGGACCCCCGAGTGATCTGGCTGTGGACCGTGGATGGCCAGCTCTGGCGCAGCGGCGACGCTGGCGACACCTGGTCTCGACGATTCAAGACTCCGGCCGATCAGCAGCCTGCGCCACAGGTGTTCCAGCTCCTGGTCGACAGGCGAAACCCCTCGACGGTGTGGCGCGTGGACTATGACTCCGGGACGCGCGTCGCGGTGTCCAAGGACGGGGGCGAATCCTTCCGCCTGGGAGCGTTCATACGGCACTACAACGCCCTGGGCAGCATCTTTCCTCATCCCGGCCGCGGCGAGCTGCTGGCCTTCGACGACGCGGGCCTCGAAGTGAGCGCCGATGACGGCCAGACCTGGAGCCTGCGCAGCGCCTACGCCGGCGACGGCTTCGCGTCGGGACGCCTCGCGCCGTCGTCTCCCGACACGCTGTACGCCGTGCCGTCCGACTCCCAAGAATGCTTGGTACGCAGCGACGATGCCGGCGCGCATTGGGTCCAATTGCCCCGCCCGCCGTCCCTGCCCACCGACAGCGCCCGCTGTGACGAGGTGGCCGTCGATCCCCTGGATGCGCAGCACATCTGGGTCGTCGCCGAAATCTCCACGGAGACGTTCCAAGTTCCGGTCTTCGAGTCGCGGGATGGCGGCAATACCTGGTTGCCGCCGACGTTCCCGCCCGGCTGGGGTATCGTGGCGGCGGGCGGCAACGTCGTCTATACCGCACGCGGATACGGTCTCTATGTCAGCAGGGACGGCGGACGCACCTGGCAGCCGAAGGACAGGGGAATCTTTACCGGCGACCTGCGGGGAGGCTTCGTCGCGCAACGGCCTCCTGAAGGAGGCGCCGGCCGGCGGCTCGTCGCCCTGGACACGAAGATCGGCGGCAGTCCGACCGGTGTCTACCGCAGCGACGGCGGAAGAGACT
>Ga0134122_10001589_pt1 | contig 16437 bp, 17 predicted proteins | sample KB302_FD_96461 | JGI IMG/M metagenome (GOLD analysis project Ga0134122, IMG submission 96461) | Terrestrial soil microbial communities without Nitrogen fertilizer from Kellogg Biological Station, Michigan, USA - KB3-0-2 | ecosystem: Environmental > Terrestrial > Soil > Unclassified ... | reverse complement strand
TGCGGCGGACGGCCCGACCGTGCCAGGCAAACAGATCTCCGATCCCGGCAGCGGTGCGGACGTGCGGAGACCGCGACACCGTCGCGTTCATGCAGCGCGGTCGTTCACGCCCTTCACGCCCTCGTGCTTGGCACAATGGGCGCAGCAATAGATCTTGCCACTGGCCTCGATGCCGTGACCGACTACGCGACAGTCGCAGTGGGCACAATGCGGCGCCATGGCATGAATGGCACACTCAAAGCTGTCGAAGGTCATCGTCCGGTTGCCTTGGCTGACACGGAAGGTCTTGTCGTAATCGTTACCGCACACATCGCATCGAGCCATCGCGTGCTCCTGTGATTTCGGCACAAGCCTATCGGTGATTAACCGCCGGTGCTGCGTTGGGTTCCAAAGGGCGACAAGCCCGCCGCGCGCTAGCGGGCGGCGCCTATGGCGCCGGCAGAAGTTAGCGGCGCAACAATCGGAACCATTGGGACGAAATCGGGTCGCAATGCGGAACATCGCGGCCCGCTGCCAGTTGTTTCGATAGGATTGTTTGAACCCGCACGATCGGCATCGGTTGTGTAGTGAGGGTAGCCAGCCATGAACGACATTATCTACATCGTCGGCCTCATTGTGGTTGTGATGTTCATCTTGAGCGCCCTCGGACTTCGCTAACGTGGAGGCACAGTCATGACACATGTCGGTCCGGCTCCAGCCACAAGCGCGACCTCGGCGGGCGCCAGCTTCGTCGAATGGGGCGCGGTGCTTGCCGGTGCCTTTCTCGCCGCGGCGATTTCCTTTGTGCTTCTCACCTTTGGCGCCGCCATCGGTTTGTCGGCCACGTCGCCGTGGCCAAATTCCGGGGTCTCGGCGAAGCTGATCGCCACGCTTGCCGTACTCTGGGCGATGATGCAGCAGATCGGTGCCTTCATGGTTGGTGGTTATGTGGCCGGACGCATGCGTGCGCGCTGGCATGAGCCGACGCAGCACGAGGTTGAGTTTCGCGACGGATTGCATGGCGGTCTGGTGTGGGCCGTGGGCATCGTGATCGGCGCCGCGCTGCTGATGGCGACGGCGGGTGCTGCGGCAAGAACGGGGATCGACGTCGCCGGCAAGGCTGCCGGTGCGGCGAGTGTGACGGGGCTTTCCACCACCGAGCCGATGGAGGCGGTGTTGGACGGCATGTTAAGACCCACGACGGTCGCGCAGGCGACGAGCACCTCCACGCCGCCTGCGGCTGCAACGCCGGCGCCCACTGCATCCCGCGCGCGCTCGACAGCGGCAAGTTCCGACGAGACCCGCAGTGAGATGGCGCGCATACTGGCGAGCGCGGTCGCCAGCGGCGCGTTGTCCGATCCGAATCGCGCCTACCTCGCGCAAGTCGTGGCGCAGCGTTCAGGCCTCTCCCAGCAGGAGGCCGAGCGGCGGGTCAACGAGGCGTTCACGGCCGCGCGCGAGGCGGCGGACAAGGCGCGCAAGGCCGCGATCCTTACGGGTTTTGTCACGGCGGCGAGCCTGATTATCTCGTTTGGCGCCGCCTGGTGGGCCGCCCTCCGAGGCGGGCAGCATCGCGACAACGCGGTACCGGCCAGGTTTGCCTTCGGGCGCAACCGCCGGCCCAACCTCGCGGGCTAAAGGAGATTACTGATGTTGCGCGATATCATCCTGTGGCTGGCCGGCGTGCCAATCTTCGTCATCATTCTGCTGCACCTGTTCGGCTTCCTGCATTGAGTCGCGGCGAGCCAGGCTTCGACGAGCCAGGCTTCGATGGGAACGGCGCGGCGTGGGAATGTGAGCGACGATGGCGCGGGGCAGCAAGACACTGTTATCACCTTTACACCTGCTGCACCGGGCCGGGCAGCGAGCGGACTACCTGTTTGCCCATCACGTGGGCAGCCACGTATTCACGCCTCGCCAATTCGCCGTGCTGCAGGCGGTGGCCAACGCCGACGGCCTCAGTCAGACGGCGATCATGCAGGCAACCGGGATTGATCGGTCGGGCACTGCCGAGTTGGTGCGCCGTCTCGTCTCCAGCGGATTGCTACAGCGGCGACGAACCAAAGCGGACGCGCGCGTCTACGCCGTGCGGCTAACCCCCCAGGGCCGAAAAATGCTGGCGATCGGCGAGCGCGCGTCGCGTGCGGCGGGCATTGAGCTGCTTTCCTCGATCCCAAGTCGACAACGCGCCGTGTTCATCGCCGCCCTGGCTTCGATCATCAAAGACGCGTAATGCAAGTGTGATGCCGGCGATCGCCTCGGGTTGGTCGCAGCAGTCGGCGCGCGGGCCCTTGCGGTTGGACGCGCAACGGTAACATTCTATGTACGGAGGATAGCAAAAGCGTCGGCGGAACTCGGGTTCGGGCTCGGCGGTTGTTAGGTCGCTATGCTCGATCTACTCGATCTCCTACTCTTAAAACGCGGCCTACCTTCCGATGATCGAACGCTTTCATTTCGCCGCATCGACGGCGATGCAAATGCCAAGGTGATTTATTTTCTTCCCTGGCATACGCCGTTCAGCATTTGCCGCCAGGCCGGCTTTACCCCGCTCGACTTTCTTGCCTGCTACGAGATGCCATGCGGCATTGTCAGCTCTGATCCCGAACTCGGCGTCAAGGCCGTGCGCCTGTTGGTTGCCGACGCCGAAGCGCTCCTCACCGCTCGGGGAATTGCGGCGGCGCAGGCGTTGATTGTGGGGCTCAGTGTTGGCACCTATCCGGCCATCTACCTTGCCAACCGCATCGGGGCGCGGCTTTGCGCGGTAGCCGCGGCCGATCGCGGCGATCTCATGCTCTGGCAAAGTCCCGCCGCACGCATCATCAAGCGACGCGCGGTTCAGCGCGGTCTGCGGCTGTGGCAATTTTCCAAGGCGATGCTTGGCTACCATCCCGCCCAGAACCTCGCGGGCATCGGCCGCGACAGCCTCTTTGTGGTGGGTGAGCGGGACCCGTTCATTCCGCCGCGGCGGCGCGCGGGGCTGCTTGCGGCCATTGAGAGGTATGCGCCCGGCGCACGCGTGGCGAGCGTTACCGGCGGTCATGTCAAAACCCTGATGACGAGCGCGCACTATCAGCAGGCGATGCTGGGTCTCGCCGCGCGCAGGTATTGGTGGGTTCGCTTCGGTGGGCCCCACCAGCAGCGCGCCCAGACCTGATCGGTTGGCCTGCCGCCTTGCTCCTGATCGCTTGTCCTGGTCCCTTGTCCGGTCCCTTGATCTGATCCCCTTGTCCTAGCCCCTCGGTCCTGATCGCTTTAGCTGCCTCAGGTCTGCTCCGTAAGGAGGTTGGCATCGCGCGCAAGCAGCCAACGCCCATCGGCTTGCTTGTTGAAGATGGTGAGCGTGTGGCCCGCGCGGCGCACGCTGTTGCCGCCGGGTGGCGTCATTACGACCTGCAGGTAGCCGCGCAGGTAAGCCCAGTCGCCCAGCACTTTGAGCTCGCGGATCTCGCTCTTGCCCTCCATTTGTAGGCCGGCCATGGTCTGCGCGGCGGCGGCGAAGGCGGCCTTGCCAAACGGTTCGCGCCCCGGCACCAAGAACTCAACGTCATCAGTCATAAGGCTGAGCACCGTTTGGGTATCGCCGGCCTGGCTTGCCGCCATCCACTTGGCAACGAGGTCCCGAATTGCCCGTTCATCCTCATTCATGCGCCATCTCCGCCAAAAACGGCCTGAGCCGTCGACCGCAAAAAAAGCGTTAAACCCAAGCAAATTGCTTTGCCGCCGCGGCGCCAGCCCTTCGCGCCGAAGGTCCGTCCCCCTTCCCATGTCTCTGGCCATGTCTCTGGCCATGTCTCTGGCTATGTCTCTGGCCATGTCTCTGACCAGATCTCAGGCCAGCTCTCGGGCCAGATCTGTGGCCGGATCTTCGGGCGCTCCGAGCCCTCTGGCCCGGCAACGCGCAAGCGCGCAAATCGTTCGCCGTGCAAAGCCTTGAAGATCGCCGCGCCCCACCGTCGCGCCCGCTGGCGGCCCGCGCGCCGCCACCGGTTTGCCCGCGGCCGCGAGGGGGGCCCCGCCACGCTTAAGGGGCTTGCTCCTTGAGGCTTGCCGTCAGCGGCCGCGGAACAAGCCAGCGAGGATGCCGCCCTTCTTTGTCTCGGCCTCGGCCGTGACGCCGGGCGGCGGGCTACCGTAGGGCTTTTCCGTGGTGACGTCGCCCGCCGTGATCTGACCGGGATCGGCGCCGACGCGGCCGCTCAGCTTGTCGGCGACGCTCTCGCGCGACAGGCTGAAGTCGAAGTGGACACTGGGTAGGCCCTTAATCGGACAAGCCGGGTCGCTCGTCTTGATCTCAGCCACCAGGTCGCCCGATGCGCCAAACACCACGTCATCGTCCAGGTGCTCATCGCCGGCGATGTAGAGCGCCGTGGTCAATTCGCGATAGCCCGGTGCGCCGATCAGGAAATGGATGTGGGCCGGACGCATGCCGTGGCGCTTTTGTGCCTGCACCATGCCGCCAACGGGGCCATCGAGAGGGATATAGTAGCCCAGCGGTCGCACGGTGCGCAGCAGATAGCGGCCCTCGGCGTCGGTATTGAAAACGCCGCGGCAGTCCATCGTGCTGGCGTCGGTCTGGATGTCATAGCGGCCATCCGCGGCCGTCTGCCACACCGTGACCTGGGCGCCCGGCAGCGGCTCGCCCTTGGCGCTGGTGATGCGACCGAACAAGACGACCTCCGCGCCCTCCGCGCCCTTGGCGATCTGTGCGCCGGGCTCGAACGTCGGCGTATTCTCGCGGAAGAAGGGCCCGAGCAGGCTGGCGCTGGTCGCCGCCTCGACCTTGGTCTTGTCGTGCATGATGTTGACCAGCGCTGATAGGCCGACGGTATCCGACAACAAAATGAACTCCTGTCGCGCCGGGGTGCACATCTGCCCAACCTTGGTCATGAACTCGATGCCCTTGATCCACTCGGCTGGCGTCAGGTTGACCTCGCGCGCGAAGGCGTGCAGGTGTCTAACCGCGCTTTCCATGATTTCCCTTAGGCGCGGATCGGGCGTCGTCGACATCTGTTCGATCACGGCGTCGGTGATCGTTTCCGGCGTATAGGCTCGCATGGATGCTCTCTCCCTTGGCGGTGGCGCAGCTGGCCCTGCCTCTCATGGCCAGGCTGTTCCAGGCGGCCCAGGCTGTCAAGTTGAGGGCGCGGGGCTTGGGGCCCGTCCCACTCATAGTCCCAGATAGAACTTTTTGATCAATTCGTTGTTGTTGAGCTCCTCGGCGGAACGGCCCTCGACGGCAATCTTGCCGTGCACGATGACGTAGCCGCGATCGGCAATGCGAATGGCTTGCGTGAAGTTCTGCTCGGCCATCAGTACGGTCAGGCGATGCTGCTCCTTCAGTTGCTTGATCGCGTCGATGGTACGGGCGACCAAGAGCGGCGCCAGGCCGACGGAGGGCTCGTCGACGAGTAGGATACGCGGCGCCAGCATCAGCGCACGACCCAGCGCCACCATTTGCTGCTCGCCGCCGCTGAGACTGCCGGCAAGCTGCGCCCGGCGTTCGGCAAGACGGGGAAAGGTGGCAAAGCAGCTGTCGAGATTGCGCCGCATTTGTGCGCGCGCCTTGCGGCGGAAGGCGCCGAGCAGCAGGTTCTCTTCTACCGTCAGTTTCGGAAACAGGCGCCGACCCTCGGGCACCAGCGCGATTCCGAGATCGACGATCTGTTCGGTCGCCAACTTGGTGAGTTCGTGACGCTCGCCGTCGATGTCGGCGACGATGCGCCCGGCGCTCGGTCGTACTATGCCCATGATGCACTTGATCAGCGTGCTCTTGCCGTTGCCGTTGGTGCCGAGCAGGGCCACGGTTTCGCCGGGTGCGACCGTAAGCGAGACGTCTTCGATGACGCGTACCGCGCCATAGCCAGCATGGACGCCATCGATGCTAAGGCTATTGGCCAAGATAGGCACTCACCACGCTAGGATTATTGACGACCTCGTTGGGCTTGCCGTCGGCAATCTTGCGACCCGACACCAGGACGGCGATGCGCTGTGAGAAGCTCATCACTGCCCGCATGATATGTTCGATCAGAATGATGCTGATCCCCTGGGCATTGAGCCGCAGCAGCAGTTGAATGATATCCTCGATCTCGGAGTGCGAAAGGCCGGCCATGACCTCGTCGGCGATCAGCAACTTGGGCTCGGCGGCCATGGCCCGCACCAGCTCGAGTTTGCGCATTTCCACCTGGGTCAAATCTCGCGGCAGTCGTCGCGCTTTGGCCTCAAGCCCAACCATGCGCAACAGCTCGATGGCGCGCGCCTCGAGCTCGTGAGGCTGAGCGAGCAACGGACCCCGCCGGCGCACGGCGTAGATCAAGGGGATGCGCAAGTTGTCGGCGACCGACAGGCTCATGAACGGCCGCGGCAGTTGGAAGCTGCGTGCCAGGCCCAGATGCGTGCGTCGATTGGCCGGCAATCCGTCCAGCGCGCGACCTTCGAAGCGCACCGTGCCCGTCTCGTTGTTGAGGGTGCCGCAAATGCAATTGACGAGGGTGCTCTTGCCCGACCCGTTCGGGCCGATCAACCCGAGGCGTTCTCCTTGCGCGACGTTGAGATCGATGCCCTCGAGCGCGACGAAGCCGCCGAACCGCTTGCCCACGGCCTTGATTTCGAGCAGGGGTGCGGTCATGGCTTGGTCCGCGCGTGCCGCCAGTCCTCGATCAGACCCAGAATGCCTTTGGGCGCCACCACTACGAAGCCGACCAACAGGACACCGACGATCAACAGATTGACGGCAGAGGAGATGGTCACGGTGGCGATTTGCTGCAGTGAGCCAAGCAGAATAGCGCCGAGCAAGGGGCCCGGCCAGCTCGTCGTCCCGCCGATCATGGGCATGGCGATGGAATTGACCGCATAGGGAAGGCCAAAGGTGGCGGCCGGCTCGACGTAGCCGATGTAGTAGGGAAAGGGGGCGCCGGCCATTCCCATCAGGGCGCCGGAGATGGTGGTTGCGATCAGCTTCAGGCGCAAGGTGGGTACACCACAGGCCTCGGCGGCCAGCTCGTCATCGCGAATGCTGGCAAAACCGTAGCCGAGGCGAGAGCGCTCGATCAGTCGAGCAACCGTCAGGGCGATCACGGCAAGCAAAAGCATGATCAGGAACAGATACTCGATATAGCCGATGGCGAGCGGGCCGAGCGCGAGGTTTGCGGGACGCACGATGTAGGCGCCGCGTGCGCCGCCGACGAACTCCCAGTTGATGATCAAGGTCTGCAACACTACCGCCATGGCCAGCGTGGCGATGGCAAAGAAGACGCCGCGTAGCCGCAGGGTCAGGTAGCCCATGCCAAGGCCGATGATGCCGGCGATGATGCCGGCGACCAATTGCAAGGCCGGGATCGGCAGGGGCAGCAGGGGTTTGAGGCCGCCGGCCAGAAACTCCGGCAAATAGCGCGCGGGATTGGCGCCCAACTTGGTGAGCGCAACCGAGGTATAGACACCGATGGCAAAGAACGCTGCCGAACCGAAGTTCACATAGCCGCAATAACCGCCGAGGATATTCCAGGCCGTGGCCAGGACTACGAATTGCAAAACGACATAGCCGGCGAAGAACAAGTAATCGCTGCGCAGCAACAAGGCCAAGGCGAAGACGATGGCGCCGATCGACAGGGCGATGCAGAAAAAAAGCCAAGACCGCATGTGCTACCGCCCGAGGATGCCGGCCGGCCTGATCGCCAGCGTCAAAAGCAAGAACCCGAAGGCAATCGCCGGCGCCCACGAAGGCCCGTAGAAGGTGGCGGTAAAGCTCTCGACAATGCCGAGCAACATCGAGGCAATGACCGTGCCCGGTAGGCTGCCCATGCCTCCGAGCACGCAAATGGCAAAAACGCGGCCAATATACTCGCGTCCGACCGATGGCTCGACCGGTTGGATGATGATTAGGAAGGCGCCGGCGAGGGAGGCCGTGGCGATGGAGACGGCAAACGCCATGCGCTTGATGCGGATCGGATTGGCAGCCATCAGCTGCAGGGCGAGCTGATCCTGGGCGACGGCCATGATGGCACGCCCGTTAAAGGTGTGCGTCAGCAGCAGCTGCAAGATGACAACAAGCAGCAGCGACACCAGGCATGGAACCAGCATGCGCAGTGGCAAATCGACGAAACCCAGCCGCCATGTCGGTCCGATGTAGGGCGCCTCGACGTAACGATAGTCGACGCCGAACAGCAAGATCAGCACTACCTCGGTGATGAACAGAAGCCCGAAAAAGAAGGCAAGGCCCCGCAAAGCATCCTGACCGCGTCGCTCGAACGACAGATAGTAGACCTGATAGACGGCTAGGCCGAGAACGTAAAAGGCCGGCAGCATGATCACGGCGGCCAAGATCGGATCCAATCCGAACGTGAGATTGAGCAGATAGGCGATATAGGAGCCAAGAATGATAAAGGCGGGATGCGCGATATTGACGACATCGAGCATGCCGAAGGAGATGGAGACCCCAATCGTCACGGCGGCGTAAAAACCGCCAAGCAGCAGGCCAGCCACCACCGCGTTGACCAGAAGATCCAATGAAACGCCCATGGCGCGCGAGCCCGCTCAAGCCAGTAAAGGGGCGTGCACGGCATCGACTGCGCGAGGCAGTGCGCGGCCGTTCGATCTGCTAGGCATGCCCAATCCCTCCCGGCCGATGCGGCTTTTGCAGCGCGCTTGTAGGGGTGATGTCGTGGTTATACTGCAGCAACGTGGGCTGATTGGCTATCCTGCTTTGTGCGCCGGCATGGCTATTTACGCGATGGTGCAAAAATGAGACCCGGACGGCGCCGTGCCGCCATCATCGGCGGCTCCATGAGCGGGCTGCTATGCGCGCTCAACCTGCGCCAACGTGGCTGGCAGGTCGATATTTTCGAGCGCTCGCCCGTGCCCCTGCGCGGCCGTGGCGCCGGCATCATGACGCATCCCGAAATGCGGGCGGCATTGTCTAAGATCGGCATCGACTGTGCCACCAACTTCGGGATCCCGGTCGAGCGCAGGCTGGTGCTGGATGCCGTCGGCAACCCCCTTGCCCGGCGGCTCTGTCCGCAAATGGCAACCTCGTGGAACCGCCTGTTCGAGCTGCTCAGCGCCGAATTCGGCGCCGGCCACTATCATCTCGGCAAGGACCTTATCCGGGTTAGCCAAGCGGGCGACGTGGTTGAGGCGCAGTTCGTTGACGGCACGTCCTATCAAAGCTCACTGCTCGTGGGGGCTGATGGTTTCCGCTCGGCCGTGCGCGGGCAGTTCCTGCCCGAGGTGGAGCCCCGCTATGCCGGCTACGTGGCCTGGCGCGGTTTGGCAGGCGAACGGGAGGTGGCCGCCGTGCTGTCGCAAGAGCTATTTGACGGTTTTGTCTTCTGTCTGCCGCCGGGCGAGCAGTTTCTGGGCTATCCGGTCGCGGGGCCCAACAACGACCTGCGCCCGCAACACCGCAGCTGGAACATTGTCTGGTACCGGCCCGCCGAGGAGGGCAGCGAACTCGGCGAACTTCTGACCGACGCCACGGGTCACAGGCACGAGCTCTCCATTCCACCGCCTTTGATCAGGCCGGCCGTGGTTGCCGCCATGCGCGAGGCGGCAAGACGCCTGTTGCCGCCGCAGCTTCGTGCCGTGATGGAGCGCATCGGGCAGCCGTTTCTGCAACCGATCTACGATCTGGAAAGTCCGACCATGGCGTTCGGCCGGGTTGCCCTGATCGGCGATGCCGCCTTCCTCATCCGTCCACACGTCGGCGGTGGCATCGCCAAGGCGGCGGCGGACGCGGCCGTGCTCGCCGCGGCGCTCGATCGCCAGCCGAGCATCGTCGCGGGGCTTGAGGCTTTTGCCGCCGAGCGGGTGGCCGTGGCCGGCAAATTCATCGCCCAAGCGCGCCGACTCGGCTCCTATCTTAGGTACCAGTTTTCTTCGGAGGCCGACCGTCTCGAGGCGGCCCACCACGCCGACCCGCACAGGGTCTTGGCCGAGACGGCGCTGCTCGATTTTTTGCGTGCCTGAGCCTCAAGCCTGGCAATGGGCCAACAAACTGGGGCAAGATGGTGTGCGCGCCCCCAAGGCTTTTGGCCGCAAGGACCCGAGCCTTTCGGCCCGAGGACAAAGGCCCGAGCGAGAGGATGACAGCCATGCCTGAGCCCAAGCAGCCTGCGGTCAAGCGCAATATCGCCGTCTCCAAAGGGGCCGTCGATGCGGCCTTCACGGCGCTCTCCAATTGGGGGCGTTGGGGCCAGGACGACCAAATCGGTACGCTCAATCACGTGACGCCGGCCGACGTGGTGGCGGCCGCCAAACTCATCCGCCGCGGCAAGGTCTTTGCCCTCGGTATCCCGTTGGGCGCCAGTGGGCCGCAGCGCGGGTTGTTCGGCAAGCGCTGGAATCCGATCCACACCATGCTCGCCACCGGCACCGATGCGCTTGCCGGGCGGCAAGTCGGCCTGCTCTACGCCGACGATGCCCTCAACATGCCGATTCAGTCGGCCACCCACTGGGATTCGCTCGGGCACATATTTTATCACGACAAAATGTACAACGGGCATCATGCCTCCGCCGTCGATTCCAATGGCTTGTCCAAGCTCGGCATCGAGCACGCCAGGGACAAATTGGTCGGTCGCGGCGTTCTGCTCGATATCGCGCGCTACAAAGGCGTCGACGCTCTCAAGGATGGTGAAGGCATCTCCAACGATGATCTCGACGCCTGCGCCGAGGCGCAACGGGTCACGGTCGGCAAGGGCGACTTCGTGATCGTACGCACCGGGCAAATGGAAGCCTGCAAGCAGCGCGGCGACTGGGGCGGCTACGCGGGCGGCGACGCCCCGGGCCTCAAATTCGAGAGTTGCTATTGGCTCTATGACAAGGAGGTGGCGGGCGTGTGCTCGGACACCTGGGGCGTCGAGGTGCGGCCGAACGAGACCAAGGACGTGAACCAGCCCTGGCATTGGGTGGTGATCCCCGCCATGGGTCTCTACATGGGCGAGATGTTCGATTTGAAGGAGCTGGCCGAGGACTGCGCGCACGATAGGGTTTATGAGTTTTTCTTCTGCGGCGCCCCCCTCGTGATTCCGGGGGGGACCGGCTCGCCCATCAATCCGCAGGCGATCAAATAGCTTCGAGCAACACTGACATCGGGAGCCTTGCAGGCATGAAACTATATACATATTGGCGCTCACTAGCGACCTTCAGGGTGCGCATTGCCCTCAACCTCAAGGGCCTTAGCTACGAATCGGTCTACGTCGATTTGGATGCTGGCGATCAGAAGCGGCCCGAGTTCAAGACCGTCAACCCGCAAATGGTGATCCCGGCCTTGGTCGAGGATGACGGCAATATTCTGTTTCAATCCTTGGCCATCCTCGAATACCTAAATGAGATCCATCCCGAACCACCGCTGTTGCCGACCGATCCGCGCGCCCGTGCCCGCGTGCGGGCGCTGGCCTTGATCGCCGTCGCCGATTCCCATCCCCTGATCGTGCCGCGGGTGCGCAACCACCTGGCCGCCACGCTCAATGTCGAGGAGGAAGGCAGGCTGGCCTGGGTACGCCACTGGTTTACGGCCGGCCTTGACGCCTACGAGGGCCACCTCGCCCGCGACAAGGCTACCGGCACCTACGCCCATGGCGAGCAGATCACCATGGCGGATATCTGCCTGGTGAGCCACGCCATCGGCCACCAGGTGTTCAAGGGCACGCTTGAGGCCTATCCGACGGTCAAGCGCATTGTCGAGACCTGCATGAGCGACGAGCGTTTCGCCAAGGCCCAGCCGCGGCGGCAGCCCGGCGCGCCGCAAATGCACTAGGCCGAGCCAAGGAGTGCTGCCGGCATGACTTGGTCGATCATTGCGCGCGATGCAGGCACGCAGCGGACCGGTATCATCGTCGCCACCAAATTTTTCGCCGTGGGGGCGATGGTGCCGCATATCAAGACCGGCGTGGGGGCGATCGCCTCGCAGGCCTTCATCAATCCGAACTTCGCCGCGCCGGGCCTAGAGCTCCTGGCCGCCGGTGCGACGGGCGAGGCGGTGATCGCCAAGCTCGTCGCGGCGGACCAGGGCCGGGCCAATCGTCAGCTGCATCTCATCGATAGCCGCGGCAGCTTTGCCGCCTACACGGGGGCGGCCTGCATCGATTGGTGTGGGCACGAGGTGCGCACGGACTATAGCGTTGCCGGCAACATGCTGGCAGGTCCGGCCGTGTTGAGGGAAACCATCAACGGCTACGAGGCCAACGCCCAACTGCCGTTTGCCCGGCGCCTGATCGCCGCCATGCAGGCGGGCGAGGCGGCCGGCGGCGACAAGCGCGGCAAGCAGTCGGCGGCCCTGTTGATCCATGACGGGGAAGACTATCCCCTTTACGACCTGCGCGTGGACGACCACGCCGAGCCCTTGGCGGAGCTGGCAAGATTGGAGGAGGTTGCGCGCCAGCGCTGGCTGCATTTCCGGCGCTTCATGCCCAATCGGCAGCACCCCTCGGGTCTGGTCGATCGCGCGCAACTCGAAGGCCTGATCGCCAAGTCGATTGCCGAGGGCTACCAGTGATCGCGGCACCGCTGCTCACGGTCAAGGATTTGCGGGTCGCCTTTGAGGGCGATCGCGGCAGGCTTACGCAAGCCGTGGACGGCACCAGCTTCGCGCTGGTAGGGGGTCGCACGCTGGGGATCGTCGGCGAATCCGGCTGCGGCAAGAGCGTGACGGCGTTGGCCATCATGCGGCTACTGACCGAGGCCGGCACGCGCATTTCCGGGTCGATCAGGTTTGAGGGCCGCGAGCTCGTGGGCCTACCGGAGCGGCAGATGCGGGACCTCAGGGGCAATCGGCTGGCCATGATCTTCCAGGAGCCGATGACCTCTCTCAATCCGAGTTTCACGATCGGCGATCAGGTCGCCGAGGTCCTGGTTCGCCATCGCGGCTTGGCGGCTGCGGCGGCGCGCCGGTCGGCGATCGACATGCTGGCGCGCGTTAGAATTCCGTCACCGGCCGCGCGTGCCGACGAGTATCCGCACAAGCTTTCCGGCGGCATGCGCCAGCGCGTCATGATCGCCATGGCGTTGGCCTGCGCGCCGGCCTTGCTGATCGCCGACGAACCGACGACGGCGCTCGACGTCACCATCCAGGCACAAATCCTCGATCTCATCGGCAAGCTGCGCGAGGAGACCGGGGCAGCCATCATCCTGATCACCCACGATCTCGGGGTGGTGGCCGAGACCTGCGACGATGTGCTGGTGATGTACACCGGCGAGATCGTCGAGCAGGCGCCGGCCCGGCAGCTGTTCCTCGGCCCGCAGCATCCCTACACGGTGGGCTTGCTCGGGTCTCTACCGCGCCTCACTGAGAAGCGCGAGCGCCTGTCGGCCATCGCCGGTAGCGTGCCGAGCTTGACGGGAGCCGAGTTTGTCGGCTGCCGCTTCGCCGGCCGATGTCCCTTCGCCGACGCGCACTGCCGCACGGAGGCCCCGCCCCTGCGCGAGCTCGCCACCGGACATTGGTCGCGCTGCTGGAAGGCTCCGCTGGATGGGCTCGCCGCATGACCTCGCCGCTCCTCGTGCTCGACGGCGTCGCCAAGGCCTTCGTGGTGCGACGCTCGCTGTTCGGCGTGCCGACCGCCGTGGTCCGTGCCGTCGACGGCGTCTCGCTCAGCGTCGATCGCGGTGAGACCCTAGCGCTGGTCGGCGAATCGGGTTGCGGCAAATCCACCGTCGGCCGCCTGGCCCTGCGGCTGATCGAGCCGAGTGCGGGAACGGTTCGGTTCGACGGTCAGGACCTTGCCGCCCTCTCCCCCGCCGCGCTGCGGCAGGCGCGCGCCGGTGCCCAGCTGATCTTTCAGGATCCTTACAGTTCGCTCAATCCGCGCATGCGCGTCAGCGAGATCTTGGCTGAACCGCTGCTGTTGCACACGAAGTTCACGCCGGCGGACCGCCGCGCGCGCGTTGGCGAGCTGCTGCGCACCGTTGGGCTTTCTCCCCAGCACGCCCAGCGCTTTCCACACGAGTTCTCCGGCGGCCAGCGGCAGCGCATCGCCATCGCCCGCGCTTTGGCACTCGAGCCCAAGCTGATCGTCTGCGATGAGCCCGTCTCGGCCCTCGACGTTTCGATCCGCAGCCAAATTCTGAATCTGCTCAAGGACCTGCAACAACGCCTCGGGCTCGCCTTCATCTTCATCAGCCACGATCTGGCGGTGGTGAAGCATATCGCCAGCCGAGTGGCGGTGATGTACCTTGGCCGCATCGTCGAGAGCGCCCGTTGCGATGCGCTGTTTGCCGCCCCCCGCCACCCCTATACGCAAGCTCTGCTTTCGGCCATTCCTCGCCTTCACGCCGACAGTCGGCGCCAGCGCCAGCTGCTGCCGGGCGATCCGCCCAGTCCCATTGCGCCTCCGAGCGGGTGCCATTTGCATCCGCGCTGTCAATTTGCCGTTCGGCGTTGCGCGCAGGAGTCTCCCGCCCTCGTGGCCGAGCCGGATGGGCACGCCACGGCTTGCCATCTGTGGCGCGACATAGTTTGTTCGCAGCGACCAGCCGTCGCCGCCGAGCCGGGCTTTTCACCGGAGCTTGAGCGACTATTTCGGGCGTTCGAGCGGCCGGCGGTGAATTAGGGTCGAGATCGGTCCTTGGCAAAGGAGGAGTGCCGACCATGGCAAGGCTACCTTACATCGGATTGCTGGCAGGCTTGCTGCTGGCGAGCTCGCCCGTGGCGGCACAAACCACCCTGCGCATCGGTCTTGCCGAGGATCCCGACGTGCTCGACCCGACGTTGGCGCGCACCTATGTCGGGCGCATCGTCTTCGCCTCGCTCTGCGACAAATTGTTCGACATCGACGATCAACTCAACATCGTGCCGCAACTGGCGCTCTCGCACGAGACGTCCAAAGACGGCAAGACGGTCACCATCAAGCTGCGGCCGGCCGTGAAGTTCCATGACGGCACCACGCTGGATGCCGCCGCCGTCAAGGCGAGCCTCGAGCGGCACATGAGCCTGCAGGGCTCGTTCCGTCGGCCCGAACTGGCAGCCGTCGACAAGGTGGAGGCTGCCGATCCGACCACCGTGCTGCTGCAACTGAAAAGCCCCTTCTCGCCCTTGATCGCCCAGCTGGCCGACCGCGCCGGCATGATCCTCAGTGCCAAGGCGATCGCAGAGGAAGGTGACAAGTTCGGATTGAAGCCGGTTTGTGCCGGCCCCTTCAAATTCGTCGAGCGCGTGCAGCAGGATCGCATTGTCCTGGAAAAGTTCGCCGACTATTGGAACGTGGCCAATGTCCACATCGATCGGGTCGTCTTCCGTCCGATCGTTGAATCGACGGTGCGTCTTGCCAACCTCAAGTCGGGCAGCCTCGACCTGATCGAGCGAGCGCTAGCGACGGACTTGAAGGAGATCAAGGCCGATCCGAAGCTCAAGCTCGCCACCCAGATCGAGATCGGCTACCAGGGTCTTACCCTCAATCTTGCCAACGGTGAGGCGGGAAAGAACGGGCCGTTTGGCAAGGACCCACGCGTGCGCCAGGCGCTCGAAGCCGCCATTGATCGCACGGCGCTCTCCGAGGTCGTCTTCAACGGGGAGTATTTGCCGGGCAACCAATGGGTCAGCCCCAAGAATGCCTATTACCAACAGAAATTCCCGGTGCCGGGGCGCGATGTGGCAAAGGCCAAGCGGCTCATCGCCGAGGCGGGCGTGACGACGCCGGTCAGCGTCGACTTCATGGTGCCGAACAACCCCGAGAGCCGTCAGGCGGCGGAGGTCATCCAGGCCATGGCGCAGGAGGCCGGCTTCGAGATGAAGATCCGGGTCACCGAGTTTGCCACCTCGCTGAATGAGGCCGAGCAGGGCCGCTTCCAGGCCTACTTCATCGGTTGGTCTGGTCGCGTCGATCCCGATGGCAACAGCTACATCTTCCTCAAATGCAAGGCGCCGCAGAACAATGGCCACTTCTGCAGCCAGGATGTGGACCAATGGCTCGATGATGCGCGCCAGGTGAACAAACCCGAAGAGCGCAAGGCGATCTACGAAAAGGTCACCGACAAGTACCTCAAGGAGGGGTCAATCATCTATCTGTACCATCGCCTGGTGATCATCGCCCATAGCAGCAAACTCGAAGGCTACCAGCAGTTGCCGGACGGGCTCGTGCGGGTCGTGGGTGTCAAGTTGAAGCCTTAAGATCGGTGGGGCGCCGATGGCCTACCGCCGCGGGCGGGGGATCGGCGCAGCTGGGCTAACACGATGCTGTTGTTTCTTGGCAAGCGCCTGCTGCAATTGCTGCCGACACTGTTCTTTGTGTCATTGATCATCTTTTCCCTGCAACAACTGCTGCCCGGCGATCCCGCCCTTGCCATGGCCGGAGAGGAGCGCGACCCGGCGGTGTTGGAACAGATCCGCAGGCAATACCGGCTCGATCAGCCGCTCTACGTGCAATATGTCTATTGGGTCGGCGGCGTGCTCTCCGGCAATCTGGGCGAGTCGATGCGCCTGAAAGAGCCGGTGTTGACTTTGATCGCGCAAAAATTCCCGGTCACCTTGCA
>Ga0134122_10001586_pt1 | contig 16452 bp, 17 predicted proteins | sample KB302_FD_96461 | JGI IMG/M metagenome (GOLD analysis project Ga0134122, IMG submission 96461) | Terrestrial soil microbial communities without Nitrogen fertilizer from Kellogg Biological Station, Michigan, USA - KB3-0-2 | ecosystem: Environmental > Terrestrial > Soil > Unclassified ... | reverse complement strand
GTTTGTAGCCCATAGGGAGTGGTTTTTCACGATACCAAGAAACCCAGAGGCATCCGTGTAGTGATACAACTCAACGGGAGGTTGACCGGTCACTGCTTCCAGTTCGCGTTCCAACTCCCGAAACAGCGACGAATGAGGTAAGGGCTCTCTATCGACCAAAATAATTTCCTGATGGCGGGATCTTCATTCCGGCGCGAACCTTGTCTTGAATCGCGGACCAACATTGTTGGGACGAGACGAAAGTTGTCATAGTTGCGGGATTCTAATCGATCGACAAGACGCTGTCGAGCCGCGTGCCGTGCCGCGTGCCGTGCCTAATCGGTCATGCGAATCACGCTATCCATACTAAGCAGGTCAGAATGATATCGTGCCCGTTATGAACGGAGGACAAACATGGGATCGGATGCAAGCAAGACCGAATTAGAGAAGCAGGCACTGCTGAAATTTATCGCCGCTGCGAACTACCCGATAGACGTGACGAGCATTGAGAAGCTCGACGGCGAAAGATTGCCGGACTTTTCATGCAGCACCACCGATGGCGTCCGTTTTGCAGTCGAAGTGACCGAACTCTGCGATGAAGATATAGCGAAAATGATCGACATCTCCAAACGGGTGGCATCGGCGTCCGTCTGGACCAACTCGCCAACGGCGATTCTAAAAAGAAAGATGCAAAAGACGTACGCTACGGATCTGCCGATCGAGTTGTTGTGCTATTTAGACGGACGCGTCGTCGACACCGACGACATGATGCGAGTGAAGATTGAAGAAATTGCAAACGGTGATACGAATCCATTCCGCCGCGTTTGGTTTCACGGCGAAGACGGAGTCTATTTGATGTACGGTGATCGCTGACCGTCCTTGTGGTTCGGGAGGCAAGTGGCCGCGACATCGTTTCCGCGCGCATTCTGCGGCGGGTGGATTCATGTTAGACGGTCTAAAGCAATGACGATTGAATTAGCGGAAGCATTATATACAATCGGCGGGTTACCCGGAGAGCAGTTACCAAGTATTGCCATGGAACTTCTTGAAAGCGGTAATGACACGCCAGCGATTCGTATGCTTGCAGGCATAGACAGACCCACATTGCGCGATGCCGGAGAAATATTTGAAAGTGTTCTTTTGGAATTGGGGCGCAAGAAACTCTCGAAAAACGAGGCAGCGTGGGTTCTTGCACGTGATCTTGCTCGCAGAGTTATAAGTGAGAAGATCGAGCCTCGGGAGGCTTGTAACTTGGGCGCACCCCTGACACCTATGAGCGATTACCATTCTGCATTGATGCCGTTCTATCTTGGTGACGACGAGTATGATTTATCGTTTCAACAGAAAGAGGAAATTGATCGCTACATCGTGAAGCACTGTCATGAGATTACAGACGCTGAACCCAACGTCGGTTAACGGGTCGCGGAAGGCGACCGCTGAAAGATCGCGATATACTTCCCGACGGTCAAGCGACTCATGATTGATTTTTCCGTTCTCAATGGAAGGAAGTTGGCGATGATCGCTTGGGCCCAAAAGGAAGACGGCAGCGACGACGTCGCCGTATTTTCCGGGATCGCGCAATGGGATGGCAAGGTTCTCACCATCTGCCGCGAACCCGCGACGGCTTCCTTCGTGGTCCCCGAAGAATGGTATTCGCGATTGGCACCTGTCGAAGACGATCTCAAAGACATGTTACTCGATGCGGAATACTGCTTCTCCGTGTCCGTCGGAGATCTCGACGACGTCGAAGATACCGGGGGCTTTGAGAAGACTGGATTAAAATGGCCTCAAGGGGATGATGATTGACCGGCGTTTGTACGAAGGTCAACCGAGCGCCAAAGTTACCCGTGGCGTTACCCGATACTGGTAAGTCTTTATGTATCAGAGCATGCCACGCGTTAACTTAGGAGGGCAAGGGCTCACCCTGCTCTAGCGGGCCGCTCCAGCGGACGGAGCCGCGGCAGAAAGTATTTTCACGATTTTGAGCACGACAGGCAGAGCATCGTAGCCTTCAAGCGCAATCGGTCAGCGACACCTTGCCTTCGCCTTCTCCTTTGGCATTCAAGCGCAGCTCGATCAATGAGAATTCATAATTCGAAGGGCTGACGGATCGGCTGGTTTCCATAAAGCATTCGAAGAACCCAGCCGCCGAACGGTGACGAGAATGATGCGTTGACCGCCATTCGGAAGAGGCAACCGGTATGCGTATCGAATCGCATACCCAATCGTTTCGGAAGTCCAAACCTACCCAGTGATTGTTCCGTTTTGCAGCGCCGCAGCCAATGAACCAGCGGGCGTCACCGCGGCGGCGGCAGTTCCGCCACGGCCACGGCCGCCGTCGCCGTCGCGAGCCGCAGCCGGTGCGGTCAGGGTCCATGCCGCCACATATTGATCGCGTTCGGCATCGGTCGACAAGCCGGCCAAATTGATTTTCACCGTTTCACCGGCCCCGCTGACATTGGCGGATGTCGCGGTGAATCTCATGCTGGGATCACTGGTTGGAGTTTGCGGCATCACAAGGAACATCAGAAGAGCAGTCGATAATCCAGCCTTCATTCAGTCCTCACTGGCGAGCCGTTTTTCCGTTTGGTGGCGTTCATACTGAAGGTTCTTGGATTCTTTCTTCACCCAGTCCATATGACGGGCGGTGACGCCATCGCTCTTCGTCGCGAACATCGAAATCACCGATTCGAGCGACTTCCCCCTGCTCCGGCACTTCGGACACGCGGCGGCTTTGGTGGTCGAAGGAACGACCAGGTGTTCGAACTGATGACCGCACTTCCGGCACTTGTATTCGAATATTGGCATGGATCATTTATCCTGGTTTGTGCCGCGCACTCGGCCTAACCACTCAACGAGACGTTCCAGTTCCTCGTCGGTCAACTTCGCTCCCCGTTCTCTCATATCCACCGTCAGGAGTCGCCATTTTTCTTCGGAATTCCTCGCCTGATTCACGCGGTCGATTTCATGTCATGACGCGCACGCCGTTTACGGACGACTTTTTCCCATAGCTCCGGATGATCGCCTGCCGTTGCGAGATCGAGATGTTCCAGCGTCAGGTTGGCCTTCTTCGTCGCATCGTTGTGGCAGTTAACGCAGGATGGCGATGCAACCAACCGGAAGCCAGTTTTTCATGAAACGGGCCCAGGGATGTCGGGAACGAGGCGCGTCCCCAGGTACTCCTTCATTCGCACCAGAAACTCCCGTACGATTCCCCGGGCGGCCTCCGCGTCCTTGCGCTGAAAGGCGTCGAGGATCTTGTTCTGATGTTCGAGGCATTCGACGATGGTCTGGAGGATGCCTTCACGATTATAGGAACGGCGAATCAGATACACGGCATAGAGCGGAATCACGATGCGTTCGAGAGATTGCCGCACAAAACGATTTCCGGACATCTCCCAAACCTTGTTTCTGAAACTCAAGTGCGCTTCGAAGAATCCCTCGAGATCTTCGGCTTTCGCTTCCAGCCGGGTCTTTTCTATTAGCTCGTTGAGACTCGCAATGTCGATTTCGCTCGCCCGCATTGCTGCCAGGCGGAAGGCCAGCGGCTCCAACTCGATTCGGACTTCGAATATCTGCTGGGCATCTTCAAGGGTCAGGGTCGTTACAGTTGTACCGGTGAAGGGCGTCCGCTGCACGAAGCCGTGATGCTCCAATTCGATGAGCGCTTCCCGGACGAGGCCTTGACCGACGCCGAATTGTTGGGCCAGCTTCGCCTCAACAATCTGTTCTCCGCCTTTGATGGTCCCGGAACGGATGGCCTCCCGAAGCAGCGTGACCACTCGTGTTTTCTTGGAAACCGGCTCGATGCGTTCAAATATTGCGCTCATGAGTGGCGCGACTTTACCTCATCGCTCCCCAATCTTCAATCGTTTATCAGATAATCGATTATCGATTGTAATCGTGCCATGCCTTCGCTATACTCCGCCCCCAAAAGCGGTTGCCAAACACTACCTTTATATTGATGACCCAATTAGGAGGACTATGAGGCGAGCGAATGGACGATTCTTTCTTGCGGTGCTGGCCGCGCTGGCCGCGCTAGCCGTGTTGACCGCGACTGTGTCTCAGGGACAAGGTCAAAGGGGCGCCCGCGGTGCGGCGCCAGCCGGTGCACCTGGGGCAGCTGCGCGCGGCGCTGCACCGCCGGTTGCCGGGCCAAAACCGCTGATCGTGGATGCGAAACCGGTGCGTTCCTGTGAGAGTCTGGCGACGCTCGCGCTACCCAACACGACAATCGAGTCGGCAGCAATCGATCCCAATAATCCCGGCATATGCCGCGTCACGGCAATCACCACACATCCTCCAGCTGGCGATAAAGTCACGATCTGGGTTGGCATTCCCACCTCCAACTGGAACGGCCGATTTATGGGGACCGGAGGCGGCGGGTTTTCCGGTGGAAGTGCCGGGGGCGTCAATTCACCCGTTGCGCAGGGCTACGCGGCAGGCGCCACCGACACCGGGCATGCGGGAGCCAGCGGCAATTTCGCTTTGGGTGCGGATGGGAAATTAAACTGGCAAGCCATTCGCGATAACGGTCACGTCGGGATTCACGAGATGACCGTGACCGGCAAGGCACTCACTGAAGCAATGTACGGCACTGCACCGCGCTACTCCTACTTCAATGGTTGCTCGACCGGCGGCCGGCAGGGATTGATGGAAGCGCAGCGCTATCCACAGGATTACAACGGAATCATGGCCGGAGCCCCCGCCATTAACTGGCCCAAGCTGATGATGCAATCCATCTGGGGATCCGAGGTGATGAACGAAACGGGAAACCCTGTCGCGTCCTGCAAGCTGGCAGCGGCCACAACAGCCGCGATCGCCGCGTGCGATGCCATGGATGGCGTAAAGGACGGCGTCATCGAAGATCCATCGCGTTGTACGTATGATCCGAAAGCGCTCATCGGCACGTTGGCCGGAGATTGCGGAACCTTGACGCAAGCCGACGCGGACGTGATCCGCAAGATCTGGAAAGGCCCCACTCGCGAAGATGGAAGTTTCCTTTGGTATGGCCAGTCTATGGGAGCAGACCTGAACTCACTGGCGGCAAGCCGGGGAACTCCCCTCAAACCCCAGGGATTCAACTTCACGGTCGACTGGTTGAGATACTGGATTACCGAGAACCCGCAGTTTGACTGGTCCACGATGACTCCGTCGATGTATCAGCGTTTTTGGGAGCAGTCCATCGAACAGTACGGCATCGTGATCGGTACCGATAATCCGGATCTGACGGACTTCAAGAGTCGCGGTAGCAAGCTTCTGGTCTGGCATGGCCTCGCCGATCCACTCATCACCGCCGACGGCACGATCGACTATTACAAACGCGTCGTGCAACGCATGGGCGGAGCAAAGGAAACATCGCAATTCATGCGGCTGTTTCTTGCTCCCGGCGTTGGCCATTGCGGCGGCGGCGCGGGGCCTGCTCCGACAGGCCAGATGGAAGCACTGGTGGCGTGGGTCGAAAACGGGAATGCGCCGGAAACATTGCCCGCATCACGTCCTGGCCAGGGCACTCCTCGCACCCGCCCGCTATGCCAGTACCCGCTCGTTGCGAAATACAAGGGATCCGGCAGCACGGATGACGCGGCGAATTTTTCGTGCAGCACAGGGTTTTGAGCCCTCGACAACTGGAAGGGAGAATTCATGAGATCAAGAATTGTGACGAAGGCAGCGATGGTTGTTGGACTCGCTTGGATTGTCGAGATCGCAATGACGCAAGTTCATCTGGCCCAACAGCCGGGCCAGCAGTCGGCTCCGGCAGCCGCTGGACAACAGGCTCCTCGCGGCGGCGGTCAGCGTGGGGGCGTCGATCCTCGGGTCCAGCAGCGGACCTATTTGTTTACGGATTCCAACGAGCAGATGCCGTACACGCTGTTCGTTTCGTCGAAGGTCAGCAAGGACAAGAGAAATCCTCTGATCGTTTCTTTGCACGGCCTCGGTGGAGATCAAAACACGATGGTTCGTGAATCAATCAAAGCGGTCGATCTTGCCGAAGAGGGCGGCTACATCCTCGTGGCGCCGATGGGCTACAACTCCGGCGGCTGGTACGGCATACCCGCCGGCGCGCCACGCGGCGCCGGCGGAGCCAATGGCGCGGCAGCGCCACAACGCGGCGCGGCCAACGGAGCGAATGCAGCCGGCGCCCCCGGGCGTGGAGCTCCAGCTGGTGGAGGACGCGGCGGAGCGACTGCCGGCGGAACCGCCATCACCGACGCGGCGAAAGTGCGCGAGGCGAGCGAAAAGGACGTGATGAATGTGATCGAGATGATACGTAAGGAATTCAATGTGGATGAGCGCCGGATGTACCTGATGGGGCACTCGATGGGTGGTGCGGGAACGATTTATCTTGGATCCAAGTATCCGAAGCTATGGGCCGCCATTGCAGCGGAGGCTCCTGCGGCGATGGGGATGAATAACGACAGAACAAGGATCCTTCAAAGCATCAAAGATGCCGGGGTGCCGCTGTTCGTCGTGCAGGGCGACGCGGACGAAGCCGTTCCCATCGCGAACACTCGGATGTGGGTGGACACCATGAAGGAATTGAAGATGGATTATGAGTACAAGGAAGTTCCCGGCGCGACGCACGGTCCCATCATCGGCATCGGAATGCCGGATGTTTTTGCGTTTTTCAACAAGCACACCAAACCCGCGAAATAGCAGGCCTTGCTCCGAATGGACTGTAGCAAAGTTTCAGTGACGTTGATCGAATTAGGCCGCAATTCGATCAACGTCACTGAAACTTGTAGCGTCTTGCGGAGCAACCTCAGGGAACTCCCATTCGAGACGGGGGCTATCGTCCGATGGTTGAAATCACTGTGAGATTGACACTGCTGACGGAGGATACCAATACTTCAAGCGGCATGGCTCCTGACTCAGACCGGCGGATAACGTCGCTATCGAAGACGACTCTTTCCTGAACGCCATCCCACGAGAATACTTTGTAATTGCCCGGGGCAAGGCCTCGGATCGGGTCGGAAGCGCCGCTCAATCGCCGAGATTGAGCGCGCTCCGGCTTTTCGAAATTAGTTTTCGGAAAACTTCTGCTGATGCGATTCCCGCGATCAATCGAAAACCTGGCAACCCTACTTCAGAGAGAATGGAATGGTTATGGTCGTGGTAAATTCCGCAGGCGCCCCATTGGCAAAATTCGGTTGGTATCTCCATGTCTTTACGGTGTCGACCACGCCGGGAAGCAACAATGGACTACTGGACGAGACAACACTTAATGACTTAACCGTTCCATCGACCGCAACTGTCGCTTGCAATATGACGGTGCCTTGAACTCTAGCGGTCCTGGCCAATCCCGGATAGGCCGGCATTGGACTAAAAAGCACAACAGGAGAAGACGCTGTCTTCTCCTCAATAGCCATGCGCTTTCCGGAGAACTGCAAATACATCTCTTTCCGGGATGCGGGGGCGGGAAAGGCGAAGCACATCGGAATGTCCACTCGGCTTGAAATTCGAACCTTTCCTCCACTGATATCCAATCCTACGGTGGCTCCATTGACGTCCCGCTTGAGACTGATGTCGCCCTTGGAATCGAGGAAATAGTAGGTGTCGCAACTATTTGCGCCATCAAACGCTACGGCGATAGGTTCGTAAAGCCAGGGCCTGGTTTCCCCTTGTTCTCCCGTAATGCCGGTGAGGGTGAAGTCCGGGATGGCGATGTGAGGTCCTGGTTTTGTTTTCGCGTTACGTCCCTTGCCTGTAATCAGAACGTTGTCGCCGGCAATATCAGGAACGGGAATAGTAGAAGGATGGAATGAGAGCGTGCCCCGAATTCCTATGATCGAACCTTTTTCAGGGGACCGCGTGACTGTGGTTTTGGTTTTTGACGCCGTTAGAAACGTTCCCTTTATTTCTTTCAGAATGGATAGCTGAATATTTGTAATGCTCCATTGGGGCGCGGCCGGGGCCTGCGCTATTCCAACTTTAGGAGCAAGTAGCATCGCAAGCGTCAGCGCTATTGCTATTTTCATATTGGTTCAATTGCGATCAATCAAGTGGCGAAAGGGATGGCGGCGCGCTGACTTCCTGGCCGTTGGGTTCGGAATTCAAACTGTAGATGCCAGGGGCGACACCTCGAATTGCGAGATTCCCTTGATCGTCTGTCACAGCCGTAGCGACGTAAATTGTGCCTGCATAACCTATTGTCGCTCCATTCGATGGTTGAAAGGTAACTGCCGAAGTTGCGGCTGCCTGACGCAGGTAGACCTGGATGTTGTCCGCAGGCTTGCCGTCTTCCAGCTGGACTCTTCCTCGGATGGGTTTGCCGATTCCCAATGTCACTTCATTTCTTCCTGCATTGGAACGGTAACCTTCAGCGGCGAATTGAGCAAGTCAATCGTGCTTAATGAGATTGCTTTCGGGTAATAGTCATTGGCCGATTTCAAGAATGAAAGGCGTTCGGCCCAGATCCGATATTCGCCGCCGGAGTACATTGGAAAGGAGAACGCACCGTCGGTGCCAACGGCAATGGACGTCCTGGATATTGAAGTTCATCGTCGTAGACAGCGCCTATAACTATCGGCTCTCGATGCCAGGCAGATCGAACAGGCGGTTGCCGGCCAGCGAGACGCGGAATCCGTAAATTGCGATACCGGCAATGATGAAAAGCGCTGCGAATCCCAGACCGATGAAAAGGACCAGGACCCTGAGTTCTTCAGGGGCATACCCAAACATCAGAGCTTCACTTCTGGGAGACCTGTGTGAGTCTCCGAACTGAAACTCCGACTGCGACCATGTCCATGGTGATAGCTTACGCGGACATCACTTCGTCGTCAGGAAGGCAACGAGTGCCTCGATCTCGGGCTTCTTCAAATCGAGGCTCGGCATATCGTACGGTGAACCGCAGCGTGACCCATCCCGGCTGCAGACCAGTTCGGGCGCTTTCCTGATGCTCGGATCAGCCAGAAACTTCCGCAGATAGCTCGCGGACAGCCGAAGGTCTGTCAGATCCGGAGCATAGCTGTCTCCATCTTTCACATCCGGGTGTATATGACAACCGTTGCATCCCTTGATCCTGAACAGGCGCAATCCCTGAGCCGCGAGCGGCAGAGCTGACGGATGAGGTGCTCCGGGAGCAATCACCTTTAAGGGCGGCATCTTCGCGGCATTCTTGTACTCGGTGTCAAACACGATGATCCAATCTCCGGCCTCGGGAAATGTCAATGTTGCCGTGTAATGATCCAGCGTGGTGATGGCTTTGGCATCAGTCCGAATTTCACGTCCGTTTTCATTCGTCGCATGGACGACCGGATGCACTCCCCGTAGCGGTTCTTCCGACGGCACCCACACCTTGAACGTCAGAGAGATTGGCGTTCCCACGACGCCGAAATCGGGGAAGTTCTTAACCGTAACCAAGTCTGTACCGCCGGCGCTGACAGTTGCTGCCAACACCAGGGCTCCAACCAACGCGGCTAACGATGCAGATATTCGCTTCATGAGGCGCATGCTACCCAAAACAAATCCTGCCCGCATAATTCATTCTTGTCATGCATCCATCAGGAATCGTGTTGACTGTCTTTCCTGCGCAAGGCGCTCACGATTGCTCCTATCAAAGCGCGGAGCGGCCTGTTGAACCTTGGAATGACTGTTATGGGTTTCCGGAGACTGGGGGATAATGATCCTCACTCCCTCACGGCTATCACCGGAATTCAAAGCATGGTCGGAATAAGAGGGGTGGCCAAGGTCCAAGCGGGATTCCATTTCGTATAAAACCGTCCTATGGAGGGAACGTTGAGGAGGCGCCGGCGGGCACAAAGCCGGGACTATTCAGCCATTGGGTCATCGCACAACTGCCAACGAACATTTGACAGTTCGAAGAGTTGTTGAATTAAGTATGTTATTGCCCAACGAATGTCTCACATGAATGGCGCGGACGTGTCTGGAGCACTGCGGATGAAGTTCTTCCCGGCTGTCGTTTCAGCATGGACCGCATGCCTATTCCTCATGGGCCCGCCTTCCGCTTCCGCGCAATCTTCGCCGCTGCCGGCCGGCTTTGAGCTGCGCGGCAAGGTGCTGGACGCAACGACGCTGGAACCGATCCGAAAAGCGCTCGTCTCCACTGTCGGCGATCGCGGCAGAGAAGCGGTCACCGGCGACGACGGACGTTTTCTCCTCCTTCTTGCCCAACCTGGTTCCATTGAGCTTTATGTCAGCACGGTAGGCTACGGTTTGCTGAAGCGGGAAATTATTGTCCCCAACGACCTGGCCTTTGAGTTGGAGATCCTGATCGGCCAGGAAGCCGTTAAACATTCGGATTCCGTTACGGTCACCGCCGGCGTATTCGAAGGTCTCGAAGCCAATACTCCTTCCGAGCACTCCCTCAACAATTCCGAACTTAAGAATCTGGCCAACGTGCTCGTCGATGACCCCCTGCGCTCCATTCAAGCGTTGCCGGGAGTCGCCAGCAGTGACGATTTCTACGCACAGTTTGCCGTGCGCGGCTCCGGCTTTCGCAACATCGGCTTCTACATCGATGGAGTCCTGACGAACGAACCCTTTCATACCGTCCGCGATGTCAATGACAGTGGCTCGCTGACAATATTGAATGGGGACCTGGTAGACACCGTTTCCCTGCTGAGCACCGCGTCGCCCGCACCTTACGGCGACCGGACGGGGGCAACGCTGAATATTCGAATCCGTGAGGGCAGCCGCGAGAGAATGTTTAACCGCATCAATCTTTCCGCAACGGGGATCTCTTACACCGGCGAAGGTCCCATCGGGCGATCGCGGAAACTTTCCTGGCTTGGATCGGCGCGCAAGAGCTACGCCGACTGGCTGATCAAACGGCTCTGGCCCGATCCGTCGATCGCCGTGGCGCTGGGATTTGTGGATGCGCAGGGAAAGCTCAGCTACGCTCCTTCCAGCCGCAACCAGTTCACGCTGACCATGCTGGCCGGCGATTCCCGCGGCGATCGCGAACGCGAACGCAGCCAATTGGATGTCAATTCGTTCCTGACGGCGGATCAACGCACAATGATCGCGAACGGAGGCTGGCGCAGGCTGCAATCCAACCTGGTGATGCAAACCAATATCTATGCGGCCAACGGAACCGCTGAAAATCGCAATACCGCCGGCGAACTTCTCTTTCAGGCGACGACGCGGGAGTATGCCGTTCGCAACGACACGAGCATTCAGTGGACGACGCATCACAGAATCGAGACCGGCATTTTCGTTCGCAGGCTGGGTGAACAGGACCGGCGACTGCGGTCGTCCCCGCCGCAGGGTTTTGCATTTACGGATCGCTTCGATGCGCTGGCGTGGCAGCCCGGCTTCTATGCCGAGGACACTTGGAATATGGGCTCCCGCGTATCCCTCACCTTTGGCGGAAGACTCGACAGTTTCACGGCTACTCACGAAATGGTGGCATTGCCGCGCGCCGGTCTTTCGCTTCGCGCGGCTTCAAACACAACGATCATGCTGGGCTACGGTCAGTTTTCTCAGTTTCCGGATTTCGTTGAACTCAAGGGTGAGTTTGCTACACCGGGACTACTCGCCGAACGTTCGACGCACTATGCCCTCGCCATCGAACAGCGGCTGACCGATAAAGTGCGCGTCCGAGTTGAGGCTTACGACAAGGAGGAACGCAGTCTGGTCTATTCCGAAGCGGCCGGAGCCCGCCTCGTAAACGGCAAGACGGTGCTGCCGCAGCAAGGCGCCGTTCTGCGCAACACTCTTGCGGGATACTCGCGCGGCGTCGAAATCTACCTGCAGCGCCGCAGCGCGAACCGGCTTGCCGGATGGATCTCCTACGCGATTGGTTACGCGCGCTACCGCGACCATGCCTCGGGACTCGCTTTCGACGGCGACTTCGACCAGCGTCACACCGCGAGCACGTATTTGAGTTACCGTCTCACCAAGGCGCTCAGCGTGAGTTCGAAGTTCCGCTATGGAAGCAATTTTCCGGTGCCGCGCTTTGTGAAGTTCAGCGGGTCCCGGTTGTTTCTGTCCGACCAGCGCAGCCAGGTCCGTTTGCCCGGCTACAGCCGGCTCGATGCAAGAGTCCATTATGCGTTTCATCTCGAACGATGGAAATTGACGCTCTACAGCGAAGTGACCAACGTCCTCAACCGCAGAAACGTCCGCTTTGCAAACCTCGATTCGCTCGGCAGCGGCGGCCGCGTCCTGTACTCGCGCGAATACCTGCTTCCCTTCCTGCCCTCAGCGGGAATCACGATCGAATTCTGACTTTTGAGTCCGGGAAACTGGAGGGCAGAATCCCGCCTGCATACCTTGCCAAGGAGGCAAGAGTTGCTCCAATTGAGAATGTGTCGCTGCAAGGGGTTCCCGGGCCGGCTCGCCAGAAAGTCCGGCATTTCCGCGACAAATCCAACGGGGGTTTTCCGTGTTTCAGTCGACTTCCAGCAAAGCGTCGCTTCAAGCAGGCGGCTGCAAGGAGGGTTGCCGCGGTGGAAACGGCGTTTCGACGAATTGGATGCGCGTGCGATTCTTTGTCTTGACACCGATACTGTACTACCTGTAATAGTACAGCCATGATCCCGTTCCGCCTCACCTTTGAGCCCGGCATTTCGATTTCCGAGCAGGTGGTCTACGCCGCCAAGAAAGCCGTCGTCTCGGGGCAGATGCTTCCCGGCGAGCCCTTCCCGTCGGTCCGGGCGCTGAGCAAGGCGCTCAAGATCAATCCCAACACGGCGCACAAAATCATCACGCAACTGGTTCAGGAAGGTCTCATCGAAATCCATCCGGGGCTTGGCGCGGTTGTGGCATCGGCGTCCGCATCGACTGCCGCAGAGCGGAGCAGTCTCTTAAAGAAGGAACTCGAGCAGCTTGTCGTCGAGGCCAAGAAACTCGGCCTCGAGATGGAAGACATCACCGAGGCGATCGGCGAACACTGGCGCCGGCTGGACGGAACGATCCGGCCCGCCATTAAACAGAGGAAGAAATCATGACCACAGTCATCTCGGCACAAAACCTTTCGAAACGCTTCCGCAAGACCGAAGCCGTCGAGGACTTGAATCTGGAAGTGTCCGAAGGCAGCATCTTCGGCCTCATCGGGCCGAATGGCGCCGGTAAGACAACGACGATCAAGATTCTGATGAACATCCACAAGCCGAGCGCGGGAAGCGCGGAGGTGATTGGCGTCGATTCGCGCCGCCTCGGTCCGGCGGAATTCGCAAAGATCGGCTACGTCTCGGAAAACCAGGAGATGCCGGATTGGATGACGGTGGAGTACTTCCTCGCCTATCTGAAGCCCTTCTATCCGACGTGGGACGACGCGCGCGCCAACGAACTGCTGCGGCAGTTCGAACTTCCGTTGAAGCGCCAGCTGAAACATCTGTCGCGCGGAATGAAGATGAAGGCGTCGCTGGTATCGTCGCTCGCGTACCGGCCGAAGCTGCTCGTGCTCGACGAACCGTTCAGCGGACTGGACCCGATGGTGCGGGAAGACCTGGCCGAAGGTCTTGTCGACAGCGCCGGCGAGACCAGCATTCTGGTGTCGTCGCACGATCTGGGCGACATCGAGAGTTTTGCCAGCCACATCGGCTACATCGAAAACGGGAAGATGAAGTTCTCCGAAGAGATGACCTCGCTCACGGAACGTTTCCGCGAAGTGGAAGTGACCGTGGCGCCTCCGGCGGCGGCCACAGGTAAGGGGCAGTGGCCGGAAAGCTGGCTCCGCCCCGACAAGACGCCGGCCGTTATTCGCTTCGTCGAAAGCCAGTTCGATTCGGAACGAACCCAGAAAGACATCCGGCGGATATTTGGCGACGTCGTTCAGGTGTCCGTCAATCCGATGCCGCTGCGTGCGATCTTCGTCGCGCTGGCGCGCACCGGATCCAAGGCCGCGGCATAAGGAGATCGAAATGGCTCAACTGTGGCACATTTTAAGAAAAGACTGCCGCTATCTGCGCTTCGAGTTTCTGCTCTATGCACTGTTTTTAGGGTGCTACACATGGACTGAGACACAGGTTGTTCCGGCCACTTCGTTTGGGAGGGAAATCTTTGTTCCGGATACGCTTCGATTGTTGTCTGCAATTGGAATGATGGCCGTCGCGTCCTATCTCATCATCCGTTTGATACACGCCGAAGCGATCCCGGGCGACAAGCAGTTCTGGTTGACGCGGCCCTACTCCTGGAAAAGTTTGCTTGGTGCGAAAGCGCTGTTGCTGTTGCTGGGCGTCAGCCTTCCGATGCTGGCTGTTCGGCTGCTGATATTTCGAATCCAGGGGTTTCCGCTCATTCCAGGGCTCTGGCAACTGCTTTGGTCGCAGCTGGTCATGACCGTTGTGATCGGGCTGGCAATCGCCGCTCTGGCCGCACTGACAGCCGGCCTCGTCCAGTTTGTCATTCCGGCACTCGTCCTGATTTCGGTCGCAGCATTCGTCCAGGAGGATGCCTACTGGGTGAATTCCTGGCCCGCCGGCACGCTGTGGTTTCGCGAGACCCTCGCCGCAGCAGGCTTGATTGCGATCGCCCTGTGGGCGCTTCATTCGCAGTACCGGAACCGCAACACGTCCTTTGCCCGCGGATTCGCTCTTTCCGCGTTCACATTTGTCGGCATCCTGTATTTCTACGCGCCCTGGTCGCTGGCAATGACGGTAAATGGGTGGCTCACCGCTCCGATGACCGATGGGTCCTCTCCTGGTGTCGTTCTGGGCCCGGAATTGAAATTTTATCCAGCAGAACCCGGCGATCGCGTCAACGGCCGTCTCCCCATTTCCGTTCGAGGGATTCCCGCAGGATATTCGTCGGAGCTCCAGCAGATTCTGGTGACCTTTCGAGGACCCGCGGGCGTGAAACAGGAATGGTTTGAACCCGGCCCTTTGCAGACTTCCCTGCAGGGACTGGGTTATCGGGCAATGGGCGCTGTGGATCGTTCTTTCTATGATGCCGCGCAGGGGAAGCCGATGACGATTCGCGTGTCCGTCGATGTGATTCTGTTTCCGCCAGTTCAGACGAACAAAATCAAACTTTCCGAAGATTTTGTAAATGTGGTTGGCGGAGTGCAGTGCCGCGGAGCCATATTGCGCCGGGAATTCGTGGAACAACAGCTTCGTAGCCGATCGGGCCGATTCGACGGAATCGAATGCCGGTCTGCATTCGATTGGCCTGAAGTCCGCTCGTTACTGACGCCGGAAGCGCCGTTTCAACCCCTTCGAGCTCTGGTGCCGTCGCATTCGCCATTTTACAAGGGCGCGCTGTCGCTACTTTCAGTCCAGACGCAAAATGTCTTCTTCTATCGCGGTGTGGATGAGACCACGATCACGGCACAAGGGCCGCCGCAGTGGTACCACCGCGACTTCGAATTCCGCAACGTTCGGTTCGGCGACACCATGGACCTTCACTGATATGAAGCAACTCATTCACATTCTGAAAAAAGATATCCGCTACGTGTGGAACGAACTTCTGTTCTTCTACGCCTCGCTCGGCCTGTACATGTGGACGGAGACACACACGAACATCGATCTGCTCACGCTGCCGATTGTCGCAAAGTGTCTGATCCCGCTTGCGGGGGTGTTCCTGATCGTCCGCGTCATTCACGCCGAAGCGATTCCCGGAGACAACCACTTCTGGTTGGCGCGGCCATACCGATGGATGAGTCTTCTCGGCGCGAAACTTGTCTTCATTGTTGTTTGTCTCACCCTGCCAATGTTTGTGGCGCGTGCGGCCACCATCATGTTGCAGGGCTTCCCGTTTCTTTCGGCGTTGCCTCGCCTGGTGTGGTCGCAGCTTCTGATGCTGCTGATCGTGGCGCTTCCGGTCGCGATGATCGCGGCGCTGACATCGAGTTTCGCCCAGTTCGTCATTCCGGCGATGGTTGTGATTCCGCTCGTCACGATGACACAGTACAGGGAATACAGAGGCTACCAGAACGGCTACTGGAGCGCCGGTTGGAGCAGTGACACCCTGTGGTTCCTCAATAGCCTGATTGGACTTTCGGTCGCATTGCTGGCGCTGGGAATTATCGTCCGGTACTACAAGTCCCGCCACACATTCCTGGCGCGATCCGTTGCAGTCTGCGGATTGTGTGCCGGCTGTCTGATCTATTTTTTTCTTCCGCCTTCGTTGGGAATGGCGGCGAATGTACTTCTCGCCAAACCGATAACGGACACTTCGACGGTTCGGATTCATCTCGAGCCAAAACTGGACTTGGGTTGGATGTATTTCTTCGATCCCGCGGTAATGAAGAATTTTGACGCTCGGATTCCATTGCGTATTTCTGGTATTCCCGAAGGGTACGTTGCCAGAACTCGCACACTTTCCGTTTTATTTGAAAACTCTGACGGGAAGGTGGAGTCGGCTGAGCTCTTATCAAGGGGAGATTGGCCGTCTGGATCGCCGTTCTGGAATTCGCTCCCTGCCGGATATATGGGCCGGGCTTTCGCCGAAGCCGAACGCGATCGAATGATTACCATTCGAATTTCGGTCGATGTTCTCGTGTTCGCAGAGCCGGAAATGCGGACGGTCTTGTTGACTGAAAAACCGGTGAACGTATTCGACGGCGTG
>Ga0134122_10001584_pt1 | contig 16466 bp, 11 predicted proteins | sample KB302_FD_96461 | JGI IMG/M metagenome (GOLD analysis project Ga0134122, IMG submission 96461) | Terrestrial soil microbial communities without Nitrogen fertilizer from Kellogg Biological Station, Michigan, USA - KB3-0-2 | ecosystem: Environmental > Terrestrial > Soil > Unclassified ... | reverse complement strand
GCTACGCGCCCCGGCGGAGCCGTGGCGCTCCGCGAGCGTGCGATCAGATCACGGGCCCCGAGCGGGCCCCCCATGCCCCTCACGCTACGCGCCCCGGCGGAGCCGTGGCGCTCCGCGAGTGTGCGGTCAGATCAGGGGCCCGACGCTTCGCGGGCGTCGTAGTCACACGCGGCGGAACGGCTCGCGTTTCAGGCCGCGAGGCCGTCCATGTCCCAGCTGCGGTCCCACCCTCGGCGATTCGCGGTGTCCACGATGCGAGAGCGGGCGGCGGCGTCGAGCGGTGCGCAGAGCCGTTCGTGGAGCTCGACGACTTGCTCGGTGGAGAGCTGCTCGGGATCGAGGCGACTCAGAGCTTGGGCGCGGGGCTTACGTGAACGCATGGCGTTCCTCCACCAAGCGTGATCTGCAAGGACAGTACCGAAATACAGAGCTGCAATTTCGCAAGGTTTGGGGAAGTGGACTTCGTCCCGAGCGCACGGCCGGATGGCCCGTGTAACAAACGCTCAGCGCTCGCGGCGCGGCGGACGGGCGAGCCAGAAGCAGGCCGATCCCACCGCGCAGAAGCTCACGGCAACCAGGAAGGCGATGCGATAGCTGCCGGTCACGTCGTGCACGAAGCCGCCGAACCACGGCGCCACGCCGCCGCCGATGCCGTTGCCGACGCTGAGGAAACCGTAGATGACGCCGAAGCGGCGTCCCGGGAAGAGCTGCGAGGCGATCGCGGTGATGATCGGGCCGCGGGCGCCGAAGCCGAGGCCGAAGAGCAGCGCGTAGCCGTAGAGCCCGGCGGCGTGCGGCCACACCTCCAGCGTCAGCAGACACAGCGTGCCCAGGGCGGTGCAGCCGTACGAGATGGTCGCGGAGGTGGCCCGACCGATCCGGTCGGCGGCGAAGCCGAACCCGATCCGACCGACCACCGAGAGCAGCCCGGTGAGTCCGAAGATCCCGGCCACGAACAGGCGCGGAAAGCCGTGGTCCACCGCGAAGGCCACCGAGTGCGTGACCACGGAGAAGACGGCGAGCGGCGTGCAGAGGTAAGCGAAGAAGAGCGCCCAGAACGCGCGGGTGCGGAGCGCGTCGGTCACCTCGTCGCGTGCGGTCGCCGCCGCGGCCGGCTCTTCGCTGCGCCGAGGGGGCGCCGGTGCCTCGCGCACGCCCAGCCAGATCAGCGGGAGCAGCACGATCAGCGTGCCGACGCCGAGCGTGAGATAGGCCACGCGCCAGCCGTGGCCGGCGATCAGCCACTGGGCGAGCGGGCCCATCACCAGCACGCCGGCGCCCATGCCCGAGAACGCCAGGCCCATCATGCTGCCGCGCCGCTCGGTGAACCAGCGCGCGATCAACGCGCCGGTCGGGACCCAGCTCACCGCGCAGACGCCGATCGCGGCCAGCACGCCGACCATCAGGTAGAGCGAGGCCAGTGAGCCGATCCGGCTCGAGAGCGTGCACGCCACGCCGAGCAGGACCGCGCCGCCCAGCATGACCCGGCGTGGACCCAGCCGATCCACCAGCATGCCCACCAGCGGCGAGATCACGCCCTGCACGACGGACGAGATCGAGAAGGCCAGCGCGGTGGCGCCGCGCGACCAGCCGAACTCCTCCACCAGCGCGACGAAGAAGACGGGGAAGGAGAAGTAGAGGCCGGAGGCGATGGCCAGCGTGATCCACACCGTGCCGATCACCACCCACGGGATGGACCCCTGGTGGCCCGATCGGGGCGGGGTCGACATCGCGCCATGATAAGCGCGACCGGCGCCGAGCGGCGGAGAGAGGTGCTAAGCTTTCGTCGGAGCCGTCCGGTGAGGAGGAAGCCATGATCGAAGTTCGCCGGCTGGGACCGCAGATCGGCGTGGAGATCCGGGGCGTGGACGTCAGGAGGCTCGACGCCGAGGGCTTCGCCACCATCTACCGGGCGTGGCTCGATCACAACGTGGCGGTGGTGCCGGACCAGGATCTGCAGATCGACGACTTCCTGCACTACAGCCGCCGCTTCGGCGTGGTGGTCCCGCACCCCTCGAAGAGCACGCGCCATCCGGAGGTTCCCGAGATCACCCTGCTGGGGATCAACAAGTTCGGCGCCGACGGCACGCTCGATATGGCCATCTACCGTCGCGGCGCCGAGGGCTGGCACACCGACGGCGCCTACGACCAGGAGCCGTTCAAGGCCACCCAGCTCTACGCGCTGGCGGTGCCGAGCACGGGGGGCGACACGTGCTTCGCCAGCATGTACGCGGCCTACGACGCGCTGCCGTCGCCGCTGAAGCAGAAGCTGCAGGGACGGCAGGGCGCTTTCACCTACGGCGGGCGCCGCAAGGCGACCGCATTGCTGAACCCCGAGGACCGTGAATGGACGCCGGTCTTCCATCCGATCGTCCGCACGCACCCGGAGACGGGACGCCAGGGCCTCTACTTCGACCCGGGCAAGATTCTCCGCATCGAGGGCCTGGAGCCTGCGGAGAGCGACGCGCTGATCGAGGAGCTGACCGAGCGCATGATCCGCCCCGAGGGCGAGTACCGGCACCGCTGGCGCAAAGGCGACATCGTCATCTGGGACAACCGCTGCTCGTATCACAAGGCGGCCGGCGACTATCCGCCCGAGCAAGACCGCATTCACTGGCGCGTGTCGATCAAGGAGCGCGCCGCTTGATCCGATCCGCCTGACAGGAGAGAAGCATGGCGCAGCCGAATCTGCCCCCGTGGATCCAGCCGCTGTACGAGCGCGATCCGAAGTTCGTCGAGACGTACATGACCCAGCGCGAGCACGTGCTGCGCGACGGGGCCATTCCCGCCAAGTACAAGCACCTGATGACCATGATGGTCGACGCGCTGCAGACGCATCCGGACGGCGTGGAGGTCATTGCCAACCGCGCCCGCGCGGCCGGCGCCTCGGAGGCGGAGATCCAGGAAGCGGTGGAGGTGGTCTACCTCTTCGGCGGGACGCCCGCGCTCGTCACCGCGATGAACGCGTTCAAGAAGGCCTGAGGATCCGCCGGCCATGGCCATCGCCGATCGCTACGGTCTGCCGCTGACGACCTCGTCGACCACCGCCGTCGAACACTTCCAGGACGGCATGGATCGCCTGCTGGCCTACGGGCCCGGCGTGGAAGACGCGTTCAGAGCCGCGCTGCAGGCCGACGACCGCCTGGCGATGGCGCACGCCGGCCTGGCCCTCGTGGCGGTGACCAATGGCGACGCGGCCACCGCGCGCGCGGCAATCGGTCGGGCGCGCGAGACGGTGAGCGGGGCCACCCGACGGGAACGACAGCACGTCGAGGCGCTGAGCGCGCTCGTGGGCGGCGAGACGACGCGCGGGCTCGACCTGGTCGCCGAGCACGTGGCCGAGTTTCCGCGCGACGCGCTGGTCGTCAACCAGGCCAGCAGCGCCATCGGCTTCGCCGGCCGGTCCGATCGCGAGCAGCAGCGGATGGAGTTCATGGAGCGCCTGGCTCCCGCGTACGGCGACGACTGGTGGTTTCACTCGGCGCTGGCCTTCACGTATCACGAGATCGATCGCTACGAGGACTCCCGCCGCCTGTCGGAGCGCTCGCTGCTGCAGTACCCGGGCAACGCGGGCGCCAGCCACAACCTCGCGCACATCTACTTCGAGATGCTCGACACGGACGCCGGCGCCAAGTTCCTGGCCGACTGGCTGGCCGACTACGACCCGCGCGCGTCGTTTCACTGCCACCTGGCCTGGCACCTGGCCCTGTTCGAGCTGCACCGCGGCCGCTACGCACAGGCGCTCGAGATCTTCGACCGTCACGTGGTGGCGGCCGTCAATCCGCGTCTGGCCATGATCGACGGCTCGGCGCTGCTCTGGCGCTTCCGGCTCGACGGCCAGGAGGACGGCTCCGGCCGGCCGCTGGCGTGGCGGCCGCTGGCCGACCTCGCCGAGCGCGTGTCGCGGCCCGGTTTCGTGTTCGGCGAGATCCACGCGGCGCTCGCCTACGCGGCGTGTGGCGACGCGCAGGCGCTGACACGGCTGATGGACGGGCTGCGCGCGCTCGATGCCAAGGGCCATCCCATCGCGGGCACGGTGGCGCTGCCCATGGTGCAGGGGGTGGCGGCGTTCGTGGCCGGCGATCACGCGGCGGCGCTCGCGCACTTCGAGCCGGTCGAGCGCGAGATGCACCGGGTGGGCGGCAGCCACGCGCAGTGGGAGCTCTTCGAGGAGACGATGGTGGTGAGCTATCTCGCGCTCGAGCGCTTCGACGCGGCGCTGCGCCTGCTGCAGCGCCGGCTCGGTCGGCGCGCCTCGCCGCGCGATGTGCGCTGGCTCGATCGGGCCACGGCCGGGCTCGCGGGATCACCGGCGGCGTGAGCCGCCATCGGCTGGCGATCGCCCTCGCGCTCGCGCTCATCGCCGCGCCGGCTGGCCCGGCCCGAGCACAGGACGCCGAGACGCGCGCCTTCGTGGCGCGGGTCGTCGAGACCATCAACAGCAAGGACCTCGAGCGCCGGCGCACGCTCGTGCACCCGGCCTGTCTGCGCTGCACGAAGATCGCGCCCGAGCTGTTCTTCAACGTGATGGTGGCCCGTCAGGGCCGGGAGCCCATTCCGCCGGACTACACGTGGAAGCTCGATCCGGTGCCGGCCGGCGAGCCGCTGATGTTCGCCGACCACTTCGACTATCCGGTGCGGCCGACCCACATGCTGCAGATCACCTTCACGCCCGCCCCCTCCAGCAGCAAGACGCTGGTGGTGCAGCTCGTCCACGAAGGCAAGAACTGGTTCGAGATGATCCCGTGCCCCAAGCCCACGACGATCGTCAAGGCGCGGGAAACCCAGGCGGCCAACGTCAAGCGCGCCGAGCGCGTGCGGGCGCTGGTCGCCGGCATGGCGCCCGAGCTCAAGGTCACGCTCGTCGACATGGTCAAGACGGGCTCGCGCCTGAACGCGGCCAAGCACTACCAGTCGGTGTCCGGCGAGGATCTGACCACGGCAGTGGACGTCGTCGAGCAGCTGGCGCCCCGGTAAGAGGAGACGATCGATGGCACTCGTCTATCGCCGGGCCGGACTCGCCCTGCGACGGAACGCGCGGGGAGCGGATCCACTCGTGACGGCGCTGCAGGCCGATCTGCGCAAGCTGGGCTATCTCCGCTCCGGCATCGACGGCCAGTTCGGTGAGGGCAGCGAGCGCGCGGTGCGGGCGCTGCAGTACGACCTGCTCAACGCCGTGGCCCACGGGCAGGACGGCGACGCGCCGGTCTCGGTCAAGGCGTACAACCGCGGTCGGGTGACGAGCATCACCGGCGTGTGCGACCAGGGGCTGGTGGCGTGCATCGAGGAGATGCTGGGCGATCACCGGCTGCCGACGCTGCCGCGCTCCGACGATCCCGCCCGCGCCAACCGCGACGCCTTCGCCGCGCTGCAGACACTGGTCGGGCTCCGCGTCCCCCGGCCGTACCTGCTCGCCATCCTGCAGCAGGAGAGCGACGGCCAGCATTTCCGCACACCGACCACCGGCAACGCCGACGACTTCATCGTGGTGGGCCTCGACCGCAACGACCAGAGTCACCCCGACCGCATCACCTCCCGCGGCTACGGCATCGGGCAGTACACGCTGTTCCACCACCCGCCGCGCGCCGACGAGGTGGCGGGCCTCATGCTCGATCCCGTCCGCAACGTCCAGCGCGCGGTCGGCGAGCTGAACGAGAAGTTCGAGAACTTCGTCAATGGACCGACGCCGGGACGGCAGGCCGATGAACGGCTGGTGGAGATCGGGCGGGGGCCCTTGCGCCGGTGCCGCTTCGAACCGACCGACGCGCGCTTCATGCTCGACTGCGCGCGGTGCGCGGCGGAGCCGCGCGTGAACATCGACACGACCACGCCGCTGCATGCGGGGACGACGGAGACGCTACAGCCGACCAGCTACCATCCGGAGACGAGCTACCGCAACATTCCGGACCGCGCCAAGCTCGGCTGCGACTGGCCGTACGCGGTACGCCGCTACAACGGCTCCGGCATCAACTCGTACCACTACCAGTTCCAGGTCCTGCAGCGCCTCACGCGGCCGCCGATCACCGCCTGAGCGGCGTCGTCGACCGGCAGGGGAACCTGACGTTCTTCGTCTGGAGACCGTTCAGTCGGCGGCGATCGTCACCACGGTGGTGGCGGGCGCGCCGATCTGGGCGGCGCCGGCCGGCACGCTGAGCGACAGCTGTACCGTCTCGGCCGGCTCGGTGAGGCCATCCGCGAGGATGGTGAGCGTGAATGTGGCCGTGGCGACGCTCGGGGCGAACGTGACACTGCCCGCGGATGGGCTGAAGTCGAGGCCCGGGGTGGCGGTACCTCCGCTCACCATCCAGCCCACCGTGAGCCGAGTGTCGAGCCCGCCCTGCCGGGTGATGGTGACCGTGACGGTCCCGCCCTCGGAGGCGGCATAGGCGGCCGCGCCGAACTGCACGACTCCACCGAAGTCGTTGTCCGTGATCGTGAGCGTGTTGACCGCGCTCGGCCCCAGCTGTGTCGACGCGGCCGGCGTCGGGTTGCTCAGGGTGATCGTGAAGGTCTCGGGTGCCTCGGCGATGTCGTCGTTCAGGATCCGTAGCGGGATCGGCTGCGAGCTCACCCCGGGGGCGAAGGTCAGCGTGCCCGACACCGGCAGGTAGTCCTCGCCCGCGATCGCGGTGCCGTCGGTCATCTGGTAGTCGACGGTGACCAGGGTCTGCAGCCAGCCCCGGCGCACGACCTCCGGCATGTTGCCCAGGAACCGGCCGCTGAACTCCACGATGGCGTCGTCGTCCACGATGGTCACGACGGCAGTCGCCGGCGTGCCCAGGCGGAGGCCGCCCTGCGGATTGGCGAGGGCGACGTTGAAGGTCTCGTTGGTCTCGAGCAGCGAGTCCTGGACGATGGTGACCGGGATCAGCGCCTCCGTCTGGCCGATCGCGAACGTCAACGTCCCCGACGCGGCGGCGACGTAGTCGACGCCGGCGGTCGCCGTGCCGCCGCCGATCGAATAGTCGATGGTCCCGGGATGGCCACTGTTGCCGGTGCGCGCGACGCGGATGCCGGTGCTGCCCGCGCCCTCGTCGATCCGGATCGTGGCGGCGCCGAGCGCGACGAGTCCGCCGACGTCGTTGTCGGTGATGGTGACGGCGGCGAGGGCGGGAGTGCCGAGGGAGGCGCCGCCGGTGGGATTGGTGAGGACGACGGAGAAGGCCTCGGGCCCTTCCACGAGGGTGTCATTCAGGATGGGGATGACGACGGTCTTGGACGTCTCGCCGGCGTTGAAGGTGAGCGTGCGGACCTGAGCGGTGTAGTCGAGGCCGGAGAGCGCACTGCCGTTCATGGTGGCGAAGTCAACGGTGACGGCGCTGGCGAGGACGCCGCCTGGCGTAACCAGGGCGCGGGTGATGGTGACGGTGACGGAGGCTGTGGCCTCGGCGACGGTGTAGGTGGCGGCGTTCAAGCGGATGATGCCGCCCTGCTCGTCGTCGAGGATGGTGAGCACCGCGCTGGTCTGGCTGCCGAGCTGAGTACCGACCGGGTCGGTCAGGCTGAGCAGCACGGTGCGGTTGCCGTTGGCCAGCGTGTCGGCGGGCGTAGGCAGAGGGACAGCGCGACTCATCTGCCCAACGGCGAACGTCACGGTCGAGGAGACCGGGGCGAAGTCGGCGGCCGAGCCGGGGTCGGCGTGGACCGTGACGGAAGCCGGGGAGGTGAGGGAGCCGGAACGGAGCAGGGTGATCGAGGCCGGCGAGCCCTCCTTGACGGAGTAGGTGGCGGCGTTGAACTGCACGGCGGACTCGTCGTCGGTGATGGTGACGGTCGCGACGGAGAGCGCACCGAGCGAGGCACCGCCCTGGGGATTGGTCAGGACGACGCGGAAGGTCTCGCTGCCCTCGGACTCGGCGTCGGCCACGATGGGGATGGTGATCGTGGCCGAGGTGTTGCCGGCGCCGAAGGTCAAGGTGGAAGAGGCGGGCACGAGGTAGTCGCTGCCGGCCGTAGCGGTGACGTCCTGCAGGGTGAAGTCCACGGTGACGCCGCTGGCGACGCCGCCGGTGCGCAGCACGGTCAGGGTCACGCTGCCCGCGCCCTCGCGGACGGTGGTGGCGGCAGCGGAGAACTGCAGGACGCCGCCGAGATCGTTGTCCGTGATGGTGACGGAAGCGACGGCGGGAGTGCCGAGGGAGGCGCCGCCGGTGGGGTTGGTGAGGACGACGGAGAAGGTCTCGGGCCCTTCGACGATCGTGTCGTTGAGGATGGGGATGACGACGGTCTTGGAGGTCTCGCCGGCGTTGAAGGTGATGGTGCGGGCCTGGGCCGTGTAGTCGAGGCCGGAGAGCGCACTGCCATTCATGGTGGCGAAGTCGACGGTGACGGCGCCGGCGAGGATGCCGCCGGGCGTGGCCAGCGCGCGCGTGATGGTGACGGTGACGGAGGGCGTGGCCTCGGCGACGGTGTAGGTGGCGGTGTTGAAGCGGATGATGCCGCCCTGCTCGTCGTCGAGGATGGTGAGCACGGCGCTGGTCTGGCTGCCGAGCTGAGTACCGACCGGGTCGGTCAGGCTGAGCAGCACGGTGCGATTGCCGTTGGCCAGCGTGTCGGCGGGCGTGGGCAGCGGGACGGCGCGACTCATCTGCCCAATCGCGAACGTCACGATCGAGGAGACCGGGGCGAAGTCGGCGGCCGAGCCAGGATCGGCGTGGAAGGTGATGGAGGCCGGCGAGGTGAGGGACCCGGACCGGAGCAAGGTGATGGAGGCCGCCACGCCCTCCTTGATGGAATAGGTGGCGGCGTTGAACTGCACGGCGGACTCATCGTCGGTGATGGTGACGGTCGCGACGGAGAGTGAGCCGAGCGAGGCGCCGCCCTGGGGATTGGTCAGGACGACGCGGAACGTCTCGCTGCCCTCGGACTCGGAGTCGGCCACGATGGGGATGGTGATCGTGGCCGAGGTGTTGCCGGCGCCGAAGGTCAAGGTGGAGGACGCGGGCAGCAGGTAGTCGCTGCCGACGGTAGCGGTGACGTCCTGCGGGGTGAAGTCCACGGTGACGCCGCTGGCGACGCCACCGGTGCGCAGCACGGTGAGCGTGACGCTGCCGGCGCCCTCGGAGACAGTCGTGTTGGCGGCGGAGAACTGCAGGACCCCGCCGAGATCGTTGTCGGTGATGGTGACGGTAGCGACAGCGGGAGTGCCGAGGGAGGCGCCGCCGGTGGGGTTGGTGAGGACGACGGAGAAGGTCTCGGGCCCTTCGACGATCGTGTCGTTGAGGATGGGGATGACGACGGTCTTGGAGGTCTCGCTGGCGTTGAAGGTGAGGATGCGGGCCTGGGCCGTGTAGTCGAGGCCGGAGACGGCGCTGCCATTCATGGTGGCGAAGTCGACGGTGACGGCGCCGGCGAGGACGCCGCCGGGCGTGGCCAGGGCGCGCGTGATGGTGACGGTGACGGAGGGCGTGGCCTCGGCGACCGTGTAGGTGGCGGCGTTGAAGCGGAAGACGCCGCCTTGCTCCTCGTCGACGATCGTCAACACGGCGCTGGAGACGGAGCCCACCAGGGGTCCGGTCAGCCCGAGGATCACGCTGCGGTTGCCCTGGGCCAGCGTGTTGTTGCCGGTCGGGACCTGCACCATGCGACTGGTCTGCCCGGCTGTGAACGTCACGGGCATGGAGAAGGGCGTGAAGTCGACGGCCGTCCCGGGGTCGGCCCGGACGGTCACGGTCGTCGCCGTGTCGAGGACGCCCGAGCGCGACAGGACGATCGACGCCGGCATTCCCTCCTTGACCGTATAGGCTGAAGCGCTGACCTGGACCACCGAGCCCGTGTCGACGATGGTGACGGTGGCCACCGCGGGCGTGCCGAGCGTGGCTCCGCCTTGCGGATTGCTCAGCACGACCCGGAAGGTCTCGTTGCCCTCGGTCACCCCGTCGTTGACGATCGGGATCGTGATCGTCGCCGACGTGGCGCCGGCCGCGAAGGTCAACCGGGTCGAGGCCGGCACGGTGTAGTCGCTGCCGGCGGTCGTCGTGACGTCCTCGATGGTGAAGTCGACCTGCACCTCGCTGGCCGTCCCGCCCGTGCGCATCACGGTCAGCGCCACGCTGCCCGCGGTCTCGCTGACCGACGCGGTGGGGTTCACGAACTTCAAGATGCCGCCGACGTCGTTGATGGTGACCGTGACCGTCGCCGGCGTGCCGAGCGTCGCCCCGCCGCGCGGGTTGGTCAGCGTCACGCGAAAGGTCTCGGGGCCCTCGGCGACGAGGTCGGCGATGATCGGGATCGCGATCGTCGCCGACGTGTTGCCGGCCCCGAACGTCAGCGTGCCCGCCAGCCCGACGTAGTCCTGGCCGACGGTCGCGGTCCCGTCGGCGATGGTGAAGTCCACCAGCACGCCGCCGGCCATGCCGCCGGTGCGCTGCACGGTCAGCGTGATGCTGCCCGCCGTCTCGTTGACCGACGCGGTCGCGCTGGGGAACTTCAAGATGCCGCCGGCGTCGTCGTCCTTGATGGTGAGCGTCGCCGTCGCCGGTGATCCCAGCGTCCCGTTGCCCGTCGGCGGCCCGAGCGCCAGCGCCACCGTGCGGTCGCCGAGCGCGAGGGTGTCGTCGACGATCGGCACGCTGAACGTCTGGCTGGGCACGTCCGGGAGGAACGTCAGCGTGCCCGACACGGCGACGAAATCCCGGTCGGCGACCGCGTTGAGCGGCGTCGCGGCGAACGGCACCGTCACCGTGTTCACGCGCGGGGCCGAGCGTGTGACCGTGATCACGGCCTGGGGGGTGCCCTCGGTCACGACGACGGTCGGCGCCGAGAACTGGACGGTGCCGCCGCCGACGTCGGCGATGGTGAGCACAGCCGTGTCGAGCGTGCCCAGCACCGCCACCCCGACCGGCGTGCCGAGGCTCAGCATGACCGTCTCCGGCGGCTCGGCCGCGCTGTCGGGGAGCACCGGGATCTGGACGGTCTGGCTGGTGACGTTCGGCAGGAATGTGAGCGTCCGCACGGTCTCGGTGTAGTCGCTGCCCGCGGTGGCGGTGCCGGCCGCCGTCGCGAACGGCACGGTGAGCGTGGCGGCGAGCGCGCCCGATCGCACGACAGTGATCGTGGCGTTGACGGGGACGCCGACGCCCTCGGTCACGCTGTAGTTGCCGGTGCTGAACTGCAGCGTGGCGGGCGCCGGCGTGATGAAGTCGCCGAACGTCACCGGGGCGCCACCCACGGCCAGCACCGTCTGCGCGGTGAGGTCCGCGGTCGTGGCCACGGTGACGGTGTCGTCACCGAAGTTGACGACGTAGACGCTGCCGCCCGAGGGATGGACCGCGACCCCGAGGGGCCCGGCGCCGACCGTCGCCGCCGTCGTCACCGTGTTGGTCGCGGTCGCGATCTGGGTCAGGCGTCCCTGGCCCTGCGCGTCGACGTTCGCCACGTACACCCGCGAGCCGTCGGGATGCACCGCGAGCCCTTCCGGAAACAGGACGCCGGCCACCCGGGTCACGATGGTGTTGGTGGCGGTGTTGAGGACCCACACCACGTCGGCGGCGCTGTCGGTGACGTAGAGCCGACTGCCGTTGGGCGTCACCACGGCCTGATTGGCCGCGCACCCGACCGGACAGGGCGTGAGCGTGATCGTCGTCAGCACGGTGTTGGTCGTGGTGTTGATCACCGAGATCGTGCCGGTGTTCTCGTTGGCGACGTACAGCCGTGGCTGACTCGGATGCATGGCGAGGCCCACGGGCCCGACGAGGTCGAAGGCATTCAGCGTGATCGTCGCCGTCTCGGTGCGCGTGTCGAGATCGACGACCGACACGATGCTGTCCACGACTCCCCCGGCCACGTACGCACGCGTTCCCGCCGGATTGACGACCACCCCGGTCGGCTCGAACACGCTCAGCGGGATGTCGACGAGCGCGGCGAGGGGATCGGTCCCGATGACGGCGAGCACCGAGAAGCCGAAGGCGTCCAGCGCGGCGACGTACGCCTCGGTGCGCACCGGATTGGTGGCGATGCCCGCCACCGGCGCCCCGGAGATCGGGATCGTGGCGGTCACGGTCACCGCCGTCGGCGCGCCTGGCGCCGTGGTGGAGATGACCGAGACCGTTCCGTCCAGGAAGTTCCCGATGAGCGCGACGGGCGGGTGTGCGTCGGCGACGGTCGCGGCGAGCAGGGTGAGTCCGAGCGCGAGGCCGAGGGACCAGCGGGCGGCGAGGCTCGCGACGAGCGTCTCAGCGCGATCGCGAATCGGGTCGCCCTCCGTATCCGGACCGCTCACTGCGCGAGCCGGCACCGCCCTCGAGACCGGGAGCCGGAACATACCGCACCGCAAAATGCCTTGTCAATGCGGTCACCCCCGGGGCTTGACGTCGGCCGCTCATGCTGGCGTAATCCCCTTCCTGATCCTCACCCATAGAGGGAGGCCGTATGCGGCCCTGGACGATCCCGGCGGTGCTCGCGCTGCTCGCAGGCCTGGCGGCCTCTGGCGACGTCTTCGCCGGTCCGAACATGGTGAGCGGGGTCACCTGTCCGGCCACGAGCGCGCGGAACCGGACCATCACCGCGGTCGTCTCGTTGCGGAACGAGACCCCGCAATCGGTGGCGGTGAGCCGGGGGGCCCTGCTGCTGCACCTGGGCAACGTGCGGCTGATCGGCCCGCTGGCCTTCAGCGTCACGACCACGATTCCCGCGGCGACCGTCCAGTCGACTCCGCCGTTCGCGACGGCGCCCGGGACGACCACCGTCTCGGTCCCGGTGCTGATCCCCGCTCAAGCCAGGCCGGGCACCTTCGTGTCGGTCGGTCTGGGCTTCTTCGGCAACATCGGCGGCAACCCGACCCGGGAGCGGCTCGGCCACGAGGGGTGCGTCATCGAGATCGTCCCGTGACGCGTGCAGTCCCCGTCGTCCTGCTCCTGGTGCTGGTCGTGGCCGGGGAGGGCTCGGCGCCCGCGAGACTGCCGCCGACGGAAGCGGAGCTCGGGGCGACGCTGCACGCCGCCATCGACGACGCTGCGCTCGAGGCCGAGCCGGTCGAGACGGTGATCTTCGAGGGCATCGACTCTCACGCCACCGTGGGCCGGCGTGCGATGCGCCTGCAGATCGTCCAGGCGACGGAGCAGCCCCTGCGGGACGGGCAGTTCATCATCATCAACCGCCTCCACGTCACGTTGCGCGGTGTACGGCTGAGCGTCCGTGACGATGCGCCGACGAAGGGCCAACCGGGTCAGGCGCCCCTGTCGCTCCTCGCCGCCGTGCTGAGCGAGTCCATGACGGCACTCCTGGCCGATGGGCCGCCTCGCGAGTACACCGTGGCCACGGTCGGTCAGGCGGTGCTCGAGCGGCGCGTCGGCCAGATCGCGTTCGAGCCGCTCGAGGCAGTCCTCGTGATCGGCGACCGCCGGGTCGAGCTACGGGCCGTCTCGGCCGTGTCCGCTCCGGACGGGCGCGGACTGCTCCTGGACCGTCTGGTTCTCGAAACGTCCCGCGGCCAGCGGCTGCTGGCCGATGAGGCGAGCCTGCAGCCGGATGGAACGCTGCTGGTCCTGAGCGGCTGGGCGCTCGAGGGGGCGGGCCGACGTCGGGGTCGCGAGCCGGGCGTGTTCGCCGTCACACCGGGCGCGCGCGTCGTCGCGCGGGGCCCGCTGCCGCCTGGGGCCTTGGCGGCCGCCACCGTGGCCGCGGACCTCGGGGCCGGTGACGCGCTGCAGGCGCTCGTGAACGGAGCCTACTTCAAGGGCTCGCGGGGCGGCTCGTGATGCGCGCGGCGCTGCGCTGGCTCGTCGTGCTGGGGACGCTGATCGCTCCCGCGTCGGGCCGGGCCGAGCCAGCGCCGGCCGTTCTGGAGGTGACGCTCGCGGCCGGCACCGTCTCGCTCGATGCCCGCGAGGTCCCGTTGCGGGACGTGCTGCGCGCGGTCGCCGCCGGGGCGGATCTCGAGCTCAGCATCCACGGGGACGATGACCCGCGGGTCACGCTGGTCCTCGACAGGGTCGTGCTGGAGGACGCGATCCGGCGGCTCGTTCGCTGGAACTACGTGCTGACGGACCGGCGGCTCATCGTCCTCCTGCTGGGGAACACCACACGCGAGACGCAGGTGACCACGACCGGAGCCGAGGCCGAGCCGCTCCGCGTGTCATCGCCGACGGGTTCGTCGACGAGCCCGCCCGAGGACGGGATCGTGCAGGGCGCGACCCACTCGTCGCCACCGCACCCGACTCAGCCGGGCGTCACGGGCGCCGGCGTCGCGGCGGCGAACCGACGATCGGGGCCGGCGCTGCCGCTCACGGGCACGATCTCGCCCGCGCTATCCGCCCCGTCCCCGGCGCCTGCGCCTTCGGGACAGCGGCCGTCGAGCCCGGAGCCCGCTCCGCGCGGCCCGGGCACGTCCGGTGGCGTCTCGGCCGCCGAGGCGGCGCGGCTGGCCGCCGCGATACAGCAGGAGGCCGCCGACCCGGAGTCAGACTCGCTGGCCGACGAGGTCGACGCCGCGCCGACGCCCACCGTTCGACCCTAGGGGACGATCTCCACCTCGCACGTGCTCTTGCCGAGGAGTTTCCGGCTCGAGCTGCCCCCGACCTGTCCGAAGAAGCCGACGCCGACGGTGATGAAGGTGTTCGGCGCTGCCTGAGGCGGCAGCATCACCGCGATGCTCGTCGTCGCGATGGCCGGTGTCGCGACCGTTCCCGGCGGCACCACCGTCGACGTCACCGGGATCGCCAGTGGTCCGATGATCCGGCTCGCGCCGAAGTGGAACGAGAGCGCGCCGCGATTGACCGTCCGGGCGGCCTGGGTGGTGTTCTTGAACGTCGCCGTGACGTTCACGGTGCCGCCGCGCGTCGCGGTGGGCGTGCACGTCAAGGCGACGCGGAAGTCGCCACGCGCGACGGCCACGGGCACATCGTCGCTGACGATCGTCACGGTCGCGGAGGCGGAGGTGCCGACCAGGTAGGCGGGGTCCGGACTGAGCGTGAGCACGACCGTCTCGTCCGGCTCCACGAGGAGATCGTCGATCGGCATCACCGTGACGACAGCAGTCGGGGCACCGTTCGACAGCGTCACGCTCCCGGCCAGCGTCTGATAGTCGAGTGACGGGGTCGCAGTGCCCGCGACGGAGTAGTGCACGGTGAGCGGGCTCGTCGTGGGCCCCGTGCGCGTGACGGTGAAGGCGCCGGCTGTGGGGCCCGCCTCGGTCGCTGTCGGCGTGGTGGCCGCGACGGTCACGGTCGGAAGATCGTCACTGACGATCGTGACCGTGGCACTGCTGGCGGCTCCCACGATGTAGGCGGGCGCAGCGCTGAGCGTGACGACGACAGTCTCATCCGGCTCGGGCAGCGCGTCGTCGATCGGCGTCACGGTGATGGTGGCGGTGGCGCTGCCGGCGAGCAGCGTCACCGTGCCGCTCAGGCGCTCGTAGTCGGTGTCCGGCGTCGCGGAGCCCGACACGGTATAGAGCACCGTGAGCGGGGCCGTCGTGGCCCCCGTGCGGGTCACGGTGAAGGCGCCGGCGGTGGGGCCGGCCTCGCTGGCGGTGGGCGTGGTGGCCACGATGGTCACCGTGGGGCGATCGTCGCTGGTGATCGTCACGGTGGCCGCGCCGGGCGTCCCGACGAGATACGCGGGATCGGAGCCGAGCGTGACGACGACGGTCTCGTCGCTCTCGACGATGTCGTCGTCGATCGCCACCACGGTGATCGGGGCCGTGGCACTGCCGGCGAGGACGGTCACGGTGCCGGACAGGGTCTGGTAGTCGCTGCCCGCGGTGGCCGAGCCCGCCACGGAATAGCGCACCGTCAGAGGCGCGGTCGTCGGCCCCGTGCGCGTCACGGTGAAGGCGCCGCTGCCGGCCTCGGTCGTCGTCGGGGTGGTGGCGACGATGGTCACGCTCGGGAGATCGTCGCTGACGATCGTGACCGTGGCGGAGGCGGGAGTGCCGACGAGGTAGGCGGCGTTGGCGCTGAGCGTGATCACGACCGTCTCGTCCGGCTCGGTGATCTGATCGTCGAGTGGCGTCACGGTGAGCGTGGCCGTGGCGCTGCCGGTGGGCAGGGTCACGCTGCCCGGCAGGCCCTGGTAGTCACTCCCCGCCGTCGCGGTGCCCGTCACGGCGTAGAACACGGTGAGCGGAGCCGTCGTCGGGCCCGTGCGCGTCACGGTGAACACGCCGGCGGTGGGGCCGATCTCGCGGGCCGTCGGGGTGGTGGCGGCGATGGTCACCGTCGGAGAATCGTTGCTCACGATCGTGACCGTGGCCGAGCCGGGCGTGCCGACGAGATACGCGGCGTTGGCCGTGAGCGTGACGACGACGGTCTCGTTGTCTTCGGCCATGGCATCGTCGATCGGCGTCACGGTGATGATGGCCGTTGCGCTCCCCGCGGCGATCGTCACGCTGCCCGACAGCGTCTGATAGTCGCTGGTCGGCGTGGCCGTGCCCGTCACCGCGTAGAGCACCGTGAGGGCGGCGGTCGTGGGTCCCGTCCGCGTCACGGTGAACACGCCGGCGGTGGGGCCGGTCTCGCTGGCCGTCG
>Ga0134122_10001581_pt1 | contig 16472 bp, 17 predicted proteins | sample KB302_FD_96461 | JGI IMG/M metagenome (GOLD analysis project Ga0134122, IMG submission 96461) | Terrestrial soil microbial communities without Nitrogen fertilizer from Kellogg Biological Station, Michigan, USA - KB3-0-2 | ecosystem: Environmental > Terrestrial > Soil > Unclassified ... | reverse complement strand
GAACTTCACGTCGCATCATGTCAGAATGCGGGGCCAGCGCCTTGAGCGCTTGTCGATACCGTTCCGCTATGTCTGGCCCGCCGAACTGGACCTAATGGCGCGGCTGGCTGGGCTGAGGCTTAAGGAGCGTTGGAGCGGATGGCAGCGCGAGCCTTTCACACGCCTCAGCGACAGCCACGTATCCGTTTGGCAGAAGCAGACCGCGTGACCGGAAGTGGTCATTCACGACGCTCTTACTTTTCAGCGGGTCTGGTGACCCCCCATCCGTGACGTGGATCAAGCCGCGCAAGATCGCGTGAGGTGAAGGATTTCATATGTGGGGGCTCCGGCTGTTAGCCGCGTTGTACCTTCTATTGGCTGTCAGCGCCTGCAAAGGGGCGATGACGCTGGCTCTTTCAGCCGGGCTTGGTTTAGCCGACTGGATGCTCGGCTTGGCGGCCTTTATCGCCGTGATCATGCTGTGCAATAAAATCGGCCCCAAGCGGTTTGATCGTTGGTAGCGCTAGACCGGTGGATTTGGCCGGGCGGCATTTGAGGACAGCGTTGCGCGGTATCCGTCCAGCTCGACACGGCCGACCGTCAGGAGCCATCGGAAGTGCTTACGGCGAAGACGCTCCATCTAAAGGAGAAGTTCGCCAAGCTTGAGGAGGAGATGGCGAAGCTGGCGGCCTACGAGAAGCAGATGCTGGCCATCCCTGATCAGCAGATCTCACTGACCGATCCCGATAGTCGCTCGACGGCGACGAGTAGGCGTGGTTCCGGTGTGGTTGGCTACAACGTGCAGGTGGCGGTCGACACAGATCATCATCTGATCGTCACGCACGAAGTGACGAATAGTGGCTCGGACCGGGCACAACTGAGCAACATCGCCTCACAGGCGAAGGATTTTCTAGGCGTTGACAAGCTCGAAGTCATTGCCGATCGCGGCTACTTCAGCGGCGAGCAAATTCTGGCATGCGATCAATCTGGCATCTCGGTGACGCTTCCAAAGCCGATGACATCCGGTATCGAGGCAAAGGGCCGTTTCGGCAAGCAGGACATTGTCTATCTCGGTGACGAGGATGCCTATCGCTGTCCGGCTGGAGAGAAGCTCAAATACTACTACACGAACGAGAAAAAGGGCAGAAGCTGCGGCGCTACTGGACAAATGCGTGTCGCCATTGCGCGCTCAAAGCATTGCGCGCGCTGTCACCAGTGACGGCGATGCCAATAATACCGGCCGTGGTGGCGATAGCGGTGATGGAGCCATCGAGGGCGGTAATATCCGTAGGCGTAGCGGGGATAGCCGCCGTAGTAGTAGTGACGATAAACGGGTCGATATCCGTAGCCGTAATGAGGGTAACCGTAATAGTGACGGTGATGGTGGCGATAGATCCCGCCCAATATCAGGGCCGCCGCGATGCCCGCGCCGACGCCCCAGCCCCAGCCACCGTGTGCCTCGGCACGATTTGCCGAGCCGAACGTGATCATCAGCATGAACGCTATCGCCGTAAGTAGAGTTGTTGAGATTCGCGCTTTCATGGAATGCTCCGTGATCAGCGATTTGTCGAACTCAATGCCTTCGGAAGCCGCCCCCGTCGCGCTTAGAACCGTAGCGGGCCGTTTCCATTTTAGTAATAGATCGGTTTAATCGGTTGTTCTGTAATGTTTATTACCGACTGCGAGCTATTGAGCGATGTGCCCACTGACCACGGGTTGACACCGAACGAAGTGGGACGCCGGGCGACATGCTGCGTATCCTTACTGCGGACGCGCAGGCAATGGGACCCGCCGCATCCGCACCCGCGTTGGTCCGCAGCAATGCCGTTTTTGACTAAAATGGAAAAGGCGCTTACGGACCATCGGAGGGACTGTTTCAGAATTACTTTGGCCGCTCGCTGCCTTGGGAATAGCCGGGCCGCTAATCGGTGGTAACCCCGATAATTTGCTTACCACGGTAAGCGCAGACTAAGCCTTTCGCGAAGGCCTTTCGGACCGAACGTGAGGCCAGGTTCGTCGATGCGAGCGTCGCCCTTGAGCGCTGTTTGCGCGACGAATTGACACCAAAAGAGCAAGGGGATGTGCGGCATGTCACAGGCTAGCTTGGCCAAGTCGGACGCTGGTTACAGCGGCCCGCATCAAAAGGATGGACTGCTGGTTCGGATCGCCGTCGCCTTTACTGCGTGGGCGGAGCGCTGGTTCCCGGATGCGTTCGTTTTTGTAGCGATTGCAGTTGTCGTTGTCGCGCTTGCAGCGATGCTGAACGGGGCCTCGCCGCTTGCCGTCAGCCGGGCCTTTGGCGACGGTTTCTGGAGCCTCATCATCTTCACGATGCAGATGGCTTTCGTTGCTATCGGCGGCTATGTCGTCGCGGTCTCCGCCCCGGCTCAGCGGCTTATCCGCAGGCTCGCGGCGATACCGACTTCCGGTTCCGGCGCCGTTGGTCTTGTCGCGGCGATAAGCATGGTTGCGTCGCTGCTCAACTGGGGCTTGAGCCTGATCTTCGGCGGCCTCCTGGTGCGCGCGCTCGCGGAACGCCGTGAACTGAAAATGGACTATCGCGCCGCTGCTGCGGCGGCGTATCTCGGGCTTGGTGCAACCTGGGCAATGGGTCTTTCCTCGTCAGCAGCGCAGCTCCAGGCAAACGCGGGAAGCCTACCCAAATCCCTTCTGCCCATAACGGGCGTCATCCCGTTCTCCGAAACAATCTTCTTGTGGCAGTCGATCGTCGTCTCCGTCGTCCTGCTGTCGGTCTCCGTCGTGATCGCCGTTTGGTCGGCGCCGGGACCTGACACCGCCCTGACAGCGGAGGCGATGAACATTAAAGTGGAACGCGACGTGACGGACGACCTGCCACCGCGGCAGCAGCCGGGAGAGTGGCTGGAGTATTCGCCCTTGCTGACGATTTTGATCGTTCTGCTGGCGGCAGGCTGGCTAATTCATGAATTCACGACCAAGGACACGATGATCGCGATTTCGAACCTCAACACATACAATTTCCTCTTCATCATGCTCGGCATGCTGCTGCATTGGCGGCCGAAGCGATTCCTCAACGCGGTCGTCAAATCCGTTCCGGCGACGTCTGGGGTGCTGATCCAGTTTCCGTTTTACGGCTCCATTGCAGCCATTCTCACGACGGCGAAAAATGATGCCGGGCTGACCGTCTCCGACCAGATCGCCCACGCCTTCGTTGCTATGTCGACCCAACACCTCTATCCACTGGTGATGGGCGTATATTCCGCGGTGCTCGGCTTTTTCATCCCGTCCGGCGGCGGGAAATGGCTCCTCGAAGCGCCATATGTCATGCAGGCCGCCAACGACCTCAAAGTGCATCTAGGTTGGGCGGTCCAAGTCTACAACGCTGCGGAGGCTCTGCCGAACCTCATCAATCCCTTCTGGATGCTGCCGCTACTCGGCGTGCTGGGCCTCAAGGCGCGGGATATTGTCGGCTTCACATTCCTGCAATTGCTCGTCCACCTGCCCCTGGTGCTCTTTTTGCTCTGGGCTTTGGCCTACACGCTCGAATATCACCCGCCGGTAATTCCGTGAGAGGGGAGCGCCCAAAGCTCGATGCCAAGGGATTGTGAGCGCAGCATCCCGGGCGTCGGATCGGAGGTGCTGATCCGGTAGAGGGCTGCACCAGATTGCTTTGCTCAACACAAGAAAAATGTGACAGAACATAGCGAGGACGGTGTCCGAAGTGCGCTCAGTCGATGATGTGATACCCGCCGTCGATCTAGAGCGTCTCGCCGGTGATTAGGCGTGCGCCATCCTGTCGCGACGCCTACGTCATCAATGCTGACGAGACTCCGCGCCGGCGCCTTGGCCCTCGCCTTGTCAAGCAGCTTATCAAATTCCGGTATTCCGAGGCAGCCCTCGTCGACAGCAGTCCAGACGGGCGTGGAGCGGTTGACAGAAAGTGTAACTGATCGAGCGCGGGAGCGTGGCGTCATGGCGAGCGAGTTGCGGCGACTGACGAAAGCCTTGGCCTTCGCCGCCGAGGCCCATCGAAACCACCGTCGCAAGGGGGCAAGCCAAGAACCCTACATAAACCACCTGATCGAAGTGGTCGACCTAGTGGCGTCGGTCGAAGGCGGCGACATGGACGTTCTAATCGCGGCGTTGCTCCACGACGTGCTCGAGGACACCCAGACCAATTACGACGAGTTGGCTGCGGCGTTCGGCAAGCGGGTTGCGCGCATCGTCCAGGAGAACTCGGATGATATGACTTTGCCTAAGCCGGAGCGCCGACGCGCCCGGCTGGCGGACATAAGCAAGAAATCGCGCGAGGCGCGGCTCGTGAAGTTTGCAGATATCATCTCAAACCTACGCGCCATTGCGGTCTCGCCGCCGGCCGGTTGGTCAAACGATCGCAGACTTGGCTACCTGGACTCGTGCCGCAATCTGGTGGATGCCGCACGGGGTTCCAATGCCGACATCGAACGCATCTTTGACGATACCGCAATAGCACTGGAGCAGGCTATCAGGACCGAAGGTCTCGGCGATATCGATGGCAACGCTTCAGCGAGGCGCGAGCTCGAGGCTGCGATAGGCCAGCCGGTGCATCTCGTTTACGTGCCGAACACGCGGTGCCGGCCGCTGGGCGCGGGTGACATCGACCTGCTATGTCAAACGATCGCGCAAACGTTCCCGTCGGCCACGGTGCAAACAGCAGAAGGCATTCACGAAAGCCGGCGCAGATCGATGCTCATCGGCAGAATCCGGACAGACAGCAGCGACGCGGTCGTCGATCTCGCCCAGCGCCTGTGCATCGCCTTTAACGAGCCCTTCGTCGGCGTCGAGGTCGATGGGCGCTACATCCGCATCTACGGCGACGATACTGCCTAGTGCGCCCTGCTGCATAGCTCCGAACCTAAGGCAGACGGTCATGCGTCGTGATGCGCACGCAATCGCCGCGGGCTTGACGACCCATATGGGTCAATTTGCTCCGTACCGCCGAAGTACACGGCATATGTAACTCCGTGACTGGACGCGGGACTAGAACCTGGTCGCCCGCCGTTGCCTGGACTTTCGCTTTGGAGCAGCCAATCGAACTCGGGTATTGCGGATGCCGTGCGCGTGGTCAGCGGTCCAGGCGGCACTATAGCGGACGGGGCTTTCCAAGCTATTCCGGATGCCGACAGGTCAACAATCGCTCATCGGTTATGGCTCCAAATTAACCAGTAAAAGCGCAGATCTCAGTTGTCGCCCCGATAGGTCGAATTCAATCCAAGGTGCAAGCTCTTCCAAAGAGTAGCCAACCAGGTAATCAGGCGGTGCTCCATGCGTTCGTTGCTGATTGCGTGAGCGCTATTATTGCTGCTGTCGTCGGGCGCAGCAAACGCCCAATCTAACCCGCACTCAAAGCACCCGCCTTCATCGTCGTCCAAAGGTGTCGGCACCAGAGCTCTTGGCCAATATGACGAGTATCTGCATGCGCGCATCACGACATGGTATGAGGATTGCCTCAAGGGTTGGAATGCCACGTCGCACATGAGCGAAAGAGACTACGAACGCACCTGTCTCCAAATGGCACGTGAGCGTGTCAAGTTTCTCGACGGCGAGGCAAAAAGGATGATGCGCGCAAAGTAAAATATTCAACCAAAAAGCAGGGGACCCCAAGGGCAAGATTGCGCGAAAGCGGTGCTGTGGGTTCGCGCTCCAACCAGCATGGGAAGGAGAGCATGTGTTGATGATGGCAAACGTAGTGTCAGCTGCGCAAGCTTCTGAACCGGGTACGCCCAGCTATTAAGGGAGTTGCTTTTGGATCTGGTTACCTATTCGCGTCTTGCCGGTGCGATCTTCGCCATCATTGCGATACTGCAGCTTGTGCGTGCATTGGCCGGCTGGCCGCTCACAATCGGCCGGACAGCTATCCCCGTCTGGGCAAGCTGGGTCGCGTTCGCGATTGCGGGCGTGCTGGCTTGGGTTGGTATTACGGCCCATCTCATTTGAGAGCGACTAGCCCCCTCAGGTTGACCCGGTGCCAATGCCTCCTCACCAATTACGACGATGGCCACAGAAAAGGCCATAAGGTTCCGTGCTGTCATTTGAGCCTCGCTAATCCTCATTATTTGAGCGGCGAGGGGCTCAGAGGGATCTTGTCCAGTAGCGGCGAAGATAGGTGCGGCGCAAAGAATCGTCCCGGTGCAAACCCAAGATTGCATCGCCGTGAACACGAACGGCGAGCAGGGGCCAGAAATGGCCAGATTGGGCCTGGCTCGTCTTACCGTGACAGACTAATTACCCGCCTTAGCCCGGTCGCGCCGACCCGGCGCCAGTTCGCGCTCCAGTCGCAAATGCGGCGCCTGTAGAAGTCCCAAAGAGGACCCGGCGCCGCCTAAGAAGTTCTGGTGGTAAGAGCTATCTGAAGCGTCCAACGCGGCCCACGCCAACGCCTAGGCCTCTGCGGACGCCTACGCCACCACGGTAGCCAATGCCGCCGTAGGCCGCACGTCTGATGTTACGGCGTGCGATACCTCGGGCAATTCCATAGCCACCGTAGCCCCCGTAGTAGCCACCGTAGCCACCGTAGTAGGCGGGGGAAGAGTAGCCATAGCTCATGTACCCGTAGCGCGGGGCTGCATATCCAGCAGCGGTATAGCCATAGCCCCTACCCTCCCAACAGGCCGCGGCTAATGGACTTTCAAGGACAAGAAGAGGCGCAGCGACCACCAAGGCGGCGGCAATTGTTCGTATGCGCATCTGATCGCTCCTTTCGGATATTCCCGGATTTGAAACAAATGCCAGTTGCTTGGCCGCAAAACACTCAGGCGAAACCCCGAAAGCGGATGATCATCGTCGCTGATGAGAGCTGGCAGTGAATATTTTGAATTTAAAATTTCGGGATCGAGCAACCTCGGATATGCGTAGGGCAGGCAACGGGGACCTCCGCACCTTCGCCAGGAAGACCCCACGCTGGTCCCCTAACAAGTGCAACTCCACCTCGAATTGCCTTAGCCGCGCAAAAGCTCTGTTAGTTGTTTCGTTTCTTGTGCACCAGTTGGGAGATCAGCACCGTCTGGATATCGACGCGCTGCCGTGCATCGGCGATAAGCCGATTGATCCTTGCAAGGCGCCTGTAGCAAGTCCTATGCAGCATCGCCAAGCTCGCTTCCACGAGCAATAGTCTAGGTCCTATTCTGGCATGCGACCTCTCGATTGTCGGTAAGCAAGATTACTCAACACCTTGGTCGACCGCACAACTGTGCGCGAACGAACGAACGAAAGGCACTGACCTTACGGCCACTCTCAACCAGCATAGCCATAAGGCGAGACCCACACGACGGCTAAGGTCTGATGCGCGTCCCTCGGGAAGATGTAGACTTGCAGTGGGAGCGCCGTTTGGTTGGGGAACCTGTAACCAACCGCAAACCCTTAGCGAGCGGTGCGGGTTTTTTCGTCGCTTCCACCATGCCTGATGGTGCGGGGACGCTTGGCAACAAGCGTCCCTATTAGTTTCGTGGCGTGAGCTGCAAAGCAGGGTGGCTGTCCTTCGAGCCCGGAGGGGTAAGCCCCGCGATCAAGGTACAATTTTATACATTTTTGGCGGGAACGCCGTACCATGCCGCACGTTCAGGCATTTAGCGGGCACTAAATCAAAGTGCCGCGACGCGCCGTTATAGGCGCTTTCCATCCCTGAGACACAGTGGGAGGCTTGCTTTGCCTCACTATTACTTCCACGTCAGGCGTGGCCAAATCACCGTACTAGACCATGAAGGCATCGAACTCGCTGATGCTGCCGACGTTAAAGTGGAGGCAGCACAGCGCGCGAAACAGGTCGTGAATGGGGAAGCAATGAACGGGGCGTCAATGAACGAGGCGTCCGCCAGCCGTGGGAGGATAATCGTCGCTGACGATAACTGGGACACCTTGTTTGAATTCCCGTTCTAGGACGCGAAAACGGGCTCCCTGAGTGGCCGCCCCGTCAGCCCTGTTCGCCGAGTGGCGACTCCCCAGCCTCGTCGGCCATCCGCTCCCGATGGAGGCCAACTCCTTGCGAAGCTCGAATACGGCGCGCTCGATGTTGCGGCGGGTCACAAGATCACCAGGCGGAGCACAGCGCGCCGCCAAGCCAGACAGCCCCGTGAGCGTAGCGCCGACGATCTTGTGGATCAAGGTCATCCACGTCAGATTGCAAAACAAGCTCGGCGTTTCTCCGCTAGCTTCAACTGCAACATTGCGGTCTTGGCCTCGATGTGGGCGGTATCGGCCACCGTTCGTGGCGAGCGGCGATGCTCGGAGCGCAGGTACGTGAAATACTTCAAGCGCGATTGGTCCTGATCGAACAAACCATCGGGACGCCGCTCGATCACACCCTGCGCCGCTAGCTGGTCCACATGCTGGCGCACGACGCCGAAGTGGACGGCCAAGCGGTTCCCCGACACCAGCACGGGGCCAAGTTTCTTGTCTCCGATTCTGCTCCATTTCGAAGCCTGACGATCCCTTCTGACGATGTCGGCCGGTTTGGCGTGGAACGAGCACATTCCCTACAGCGATCCCGCCAACAGCGAACGGCGCATGATGGTGCTCCCGATCGTCATCGCTATGTGCTGGAGCAGTCGAGCGCACGGCCGGCCGGAGCAACGTACAACTACAACAGCGGCTTCACAATCGCCGAAAGCCAAATGCGCGCCTCCCGCCCCAAGACAACGTCCCCGATGACTTGGGCCGTTGGCGCGACCCAGACGTCCTCTGCCATCGACTGAGGCAGTCTGCCGTCGAGGCTGTAATGGCTCATGGTTGTTCTCGCTGATCCGCGCAGTACGCCGCCTGCTCGCGCACCGTCGGTTTGGAGTAGAGGAGTTTGGTGCTCATCCGCACACTGGTCGCCTTATCAATGAGCCCCGATGTCATTTCGGCGCGAAGCGGATCTGCGCCGAACTGGAAAAGGTTGTCAGTTACCCCGATATCGTCGCGTCGCAACACCTTGCGCCAGATGGCAAGCAGGACTTGCTCCATAGGCGTGGAGGGACTGCGCGATTCCGGGGCAAGCTGTGACGCGAGCTGTTGGGGCATCTCCCGTCGCAACGCCTTGCCGATCGCATTGCGCGGAATGCTGTCCACGATGAGCACGCGCGTCGGAATCTTGTAGCTGCTGAGCGATGCTGAGAGGTGGTCACGCAGACTGCCGGGATCGATGCTGGCATCCGGCTTGCCGACGACTGCAGCCATGACGTCCTCGCCCAACGTGTCGTGGGGAATCGAGAAGGTGACGGCTTCGGCGACACTGGGATGCGTGCTCAGGGCGTTGTCGATCTCGAGTGGAAAGACGGAGTGCCCCCCGCGCTTGATCACTTCCTTCTTTCGGCCGACGACATAGAGATATCCGTCGTCATCGACGTGACCGATATCGCCCGTTCTCAACCACCCTTCCCAGAAGGCGCCATCGGGCTGCGTGCCGAGATACTCACGAATGACACCGGCACCCCGCAGCAGAATTTCCCCATCAACCCCAGGCGGTGCTTTCCGCTCGGCATCATCAAGGATGAGAAGCTCGGCGTTGATCGGGACGCCAACCGAGCCAAGTTTGCGTTGTCCTGGGGGAAGCAAATTGGAGCATATCGTCGACGCGGTCTCGGTGAGGCCATAGGTTTCGAGCAACGGTGCGTTAAACAGGTCCTCCAGCGTGCGAACCGAAGAAAGCGCAAGGGGAGCTGAGGACGAGCGAAATCGGCGCAACGTCGCTATTCCTGGACGAGCGCCTTTGTTCTCGTAGTAGTCGCACATGGCGAGATGCAAGGCAGGCGCCGCGGTCAACCAGGTCGGAAAGAACTCACGCAACGCAGCATCGAAAGCGTGCGGCGAGAAGCTTTCACAGCAATGGATGGAAGAGCCCGCGGCCAGCGCCGACAAGGCACCCGCAATCAACCCGTGCACATGGTGCAGCGGCATCGGCGTCAAACAGATGTCGTCGGGGACTAGGTGAAACACTGAAGCCATGGCGACGGTCGCCGCAATAACGTTGGCATGACTGAGCCCGACAAGCTTGGGGTCTGCAGTCGTTCCGGATGTGCGCATCAGGATTACCGGTGCTTCCTCGCCTCCCAGGAGGAGCGGCGCGCGCGGTGTTCGCCTTTTATCCGCCTCCCGGCCGGGCCAGGTGCGCACCGTGCAGTCGCCTTGCGAGGCGTCAAAGCGAAAGCCAACGCACGGAATGCCGGCGGCACGCGCCGCGGCCAGGGCTGCCGGGTCCGGTTCTGCGACAAGTAGGACATCCGGCTCCAGCGCGACCAGCGCGTCGGTGAATTCACGGCCTGTAAGCTTGGCGTCGAGCGGACAGCAGGTGCCGACCTCGACTGCGCTGAGAAATCCGAACAAGCCGGCCGAACCGCGCGGCGTCGCGAAGGCGATACGGGCATGCGAGGTTTCGACCTGCGATCGCAGCGCTTCCGCAATCTGTCCGACGACCTCGAACGTTTCACTGAAGGTTTGGTATTTCTGCGGCGCCACCCAAACTGCCGGAGCATAACGCCGCTCCGCCAGTTGTGCGCGCAGAACGTCGCTGATCGTCTGGCTCGGCGATGCAGGCCTCGGCTCGCTTTTGTGCTCCTGTCGCTGCGATGCGATGCTACACAGCAGATTGACCACACTTTTCATCTAGCGGCCTTTGAAACCCGATGGCTCTCGCTTCTCGACATGGGCCGCGACCGCCTCGCGGAAGTCGTCGGTCAGATAGAGCTTCATTGGATCGGTGAAGGCCGCGGCCGTGCGCTCCGCCTGCTCCATGAACCAGTGGCGCACGCGCACGGTAGACTGCACGCTCAACGGCGGATTTGCCGCGATGCGTTGCGCCAGTGCCTCGGCATGTTCGATGACGCACCCGTCAGGCGCGACAGCGCAGACGAGGCCCGCCTTGTGTGCTTCCTCGGCGCTGAAAAACCTTCCGGTGAGCGCAACCTCCGTGGCGAAGGTGCCGGCGCCGCAAGTGTGGAGCAGGCTCCAAAACCGCGCACCGCCGAGGCCACGCGGTGTTTCGATGATCTGAAAGCGCGTATTGAGGTCGGCTACGACAAGATCGCACTCGAACGCCACACCGAGACCAAGCCCCATGACGGCGCCGTGGACCGCGGCGATCACCGGTTTCCAGTTGATCGAGCGAACGAACAGATCACCCGTGTGGGCGTCGGGCTCCTGCGGGCCACCGAGGCGCGCGAACGCCTCGGGCGTCCGCATTTGCCGCTCCTGCACGTCGGCTCCACTGGAGAATGCCTTCCCGGCCCCGCAGAGGATCGCGACCCGAGCTTCGCGATCACCGTCGAAACCTGCCGCAGCGAGCGCACCAGATCGGCGTTGAAGGCATTTCGCTTGTCCGGACGGTTCAGCGTGATCGCGGCGACGTGCCCTTGCCGCGCATAGCTGACGAGCTGTTGGCTGCGCGCTGCCATCTGCTCAAAGCCAGTGGCTCTTGTGAATGATCAGCCACTTCCCGTTCTGGCGCGCGAGGTTGAACAAGTCGGTCCCGCGCAAGCCGCTCGGACCCATCACAAAACAGAAATCGAGCTCGACGCTGGCAAGGTGTTTGACAAGGCGCACATTCATGGCCTCGCCGATCTCCTCGGCGTTGTCGAACTTTGCATGCAGCGATTGAATGACGCCCATGAACTCATCGAGCGTGTTGGTGACGACAGTATCTTTCTTGACGTGGTAGTGCGCGACATTTGCTTTCGCGTCGAATAGCCCGCGCAGCGTCGCGATATCGTTCGCCTTCACCGCGCTGAGGTAGATTGCAATCGTCCCTCGCACCTCTTCCACATGCTCTGGACCGGCGCTCGAGACCATCGACAGCTCCGACGACTGCTGCTTGTTCATGCCTTTCATCTTCTTTTGCGATAGCGGCGCAGACAATGCGGAAGTTGCGGAGCCTGCCTACGGAAAAACCGTAACCTTGTGTTGCTCACTTGCGCAGAAAGATCGAACATGCGGGTTCGCCGGACGAGCCCTCCATCTCAGCGATCTGCGTTGAACTGCTCGAAGGAAAAGTAGGATGCGTTTCGATCTGGTTGATCTGCGTCTCTTTCTCCACATTGCGGACGCTCACAGCATCACGCATGGTGCAAGAAGAGCCAACCTCGCGCTCGCCTCCGCGAGCGAGCGCATCCGGGGCATGGAAAAAATGCTCGGCGTTGCACTTCTCGTTCGTGACCGCCGCGGTGTTTCCCTATCGTCTGCTGGCCAATGCCTCCTGGAGCACGCGCGTCTCATCGTTCAGCAAGCGGAGCGCATGCGGGGCGATCTCGCCTGCTACGCCAGGGGACTGGCGGGCACAGTCAGCCTGCTGTCCAACACGGCAGCCATCAGCGAGCACTTGCCCCGCGTCTTGGCGTCGTTCCTAGCTGATCATCCAACGCTCAACGTGGATGTCGAGGAACGCGAGAGCACCGACATCGCCGAAGCGATAGCGTCGGGAGCGGCTGACGTGGGAATTGCGTCCGAGGCTGCCGTCTCGGAAGCCCTTCAAACCATTCCCTTCAGGAACGATCAGCTGGTGGTCGTCATGCCTCGCGGTGACTCCTTGAGCCGCTCGCGACGATTGCGGCTGGTCGACATCGTCGAGCGGGAGTTCGTTGCACTGCCTCGCGACAGCGCACTTCAGCGGCATCTTGTCGGCCACGCGGCACGTCTTGGTGTCATCATGAAAGTTCGCGCCCGGGTCCATGGCTTTGATGCCGTTTGCCGCATGGTTGAGACAGGCGTTGGCATCGCCATTGTGCCTGAGGCAGCCGCAAAGCGCTCAAAGCGTTCCATGATGATCGATGCCGTCCGGCTGCAGGATCCGTGGGCAAACAGACGGCTTGCGATCTGCGTTCGCAACCTGCATTCGCTGCCGGTCGGCGCACGACAACTCGTCGACCACTTGCGGCGGGTCGGAACTAACTAGGGGCCAACGCGACCGGCCTGGCGGCGAACTTGAGCTTTTCGGTTGAACGCTGCCTCCGTCCGAGTTGGTGCAGGTTTCCCGGACGTCGGGGACGCATGGGTGCGGCTAGGCTGCTCGACGTCCGAGAAACCTGCACCTGCACCTGAGCGGGCGCAGCAAACTCTTTCGACAGATTAGTTGTTCGATCACGCGCCGTTAGACCTCACGGCGGTGTGTAGACTTTCAAGATCGCCAACCGGAACACTGCCTCGGCCTTCTCAGACGCCCCATTTCTCGTTTGGGCCCTCGCTGCCGCTAACGGTGAACGCTATTACGGCGCCGACTTCATCGGTTGCATGGCGAGCTGCTCGCACGGCGCCAGGCCGGGAGGCATTCGGCTCTGGCCAAGCTACCCGAGTTGATGCTGGTGACCTGCAACTAAAGTCATGGGCGACCGTTGAAGCTCCCAAAGCATCTAAAGGGAGAGTAACGATGATTACCCCATTCGGCCCTGTTGGTGCTTCTGTTTCGCGGCGGATGCCAGCGGGCGTTAAGGTAAACGCCTCGGTTGGGGAACGCGGAATCAAACGCCGAATTAACCAGGCCCCGACGCCACCTGTTTTCGCGGTGCTATTCTTGATGATCCTCGGTTTCCTGATTTGGGTGCTGGCGACGGTGTGAGCCCGCAAAGGTGCGAAGCGAAGCTGAAGACCGTTCCGAAACTCCCATCACACACCTAGTCCATGGTGGACACGCTCGTATGCGCGCGGGTGCTGTTCAGTTCCCGACGGTGCTTCAGGCAGAACGCGCTGGCGCGCGCACGCCGCGGCTCCTCGAACACCGCGTTCCATATAAGGGCTCTGTCGATGCGGAAATCAGGGTATTCCCCAAGAGCATGCACAACAATGGCCTCCTCAGGACCCGGACGAAGGTGTCTTCGTTAGTTCAAGCGAGCGCAGGTTAATTCTTGCCAGACCGAGCCCGACCCGCCGGGAGTGGCGTGTAGGCGTAAATTCGCGCTTTCACAAAATAGCAAAAGCCTCCACGCTGGATCAAATCCCTCCGAGAGGACCTTGATCATTCGTGGGATCGTCACGGCGTCACAGTCTAAGCCGAGTAACTGCTCCGCATGAACGGAAGTATCCACAGAGAAAGGACCGCTTCTGAGCCGCAAGATCGTAGCTCGAGTGTGGCACATTCGATCGAAGTGCCCTCTGAAATCATCCGAAAATGGCAAGAGTTTGTGAATCTCCTTGCCGAGATCATGCACGTGCCCTCCGCCTCCATAATGCGGACCGATCCTCCCCACATCAAAGTTTTCGTCTCCAGCACGTCCAAAGGAAATCCTTGCGAGCCGGGCGCTCTCGATACAGGACCCTATTGCGAGACCGTCATGAAGACCGGTCAGCCGCTGCTCGTCCCTGACGCTCGCGAGAACGAAGCATGGAAAGCGAACCCGCATGTCAGGCTGGGGATAATCTCTTACCTAGGCGTTCCGATCGGTTGGCCCGATGGCCGCTTATTCGGGACGATTTGCGTTCGCGATAATAAAAGGAACGAATATAGCGAGGCTTATCTCAAGCTACTGCTGCACTTCCGCGACATGTTGCAGGCTGACTTGAAGTCATTGGTGAGATTGCACGGAGAGATCGAAGAACGCGAAACGAAGATCCGGCGCCTGGTCGATGCCAATATCATCGGAATTTTCGTCTGGGATGTGGAGGGGCGGATTCTCGAGGCCAATGACGCATTTGTGCGCCTCATAGGGTACGATCGTGAAGATGTGGTCGCAGGCCGCCTGCGCTGGACTGAGCTGACGCCGCCTGAATGGCTGGACCGCGATGAACGACGGTGGTTGCCGGAGCTGAAGGTGACCGGGTGTTTGCCGCCGTTTGAGAAGGAGTACTTTCGGAAAGACGGCAGCCGTGTTCCCGTGCTGATCGGCTTGGCAATCATCGAAGAAGGCGGGAACCAAGGTGTCGCTTTCGTGCTCGACTTGACGGAGCGCAAGCGCGCAGAGGAACGCCTCCGCGTGCAGTACACGGTCGCGCAGATCTTGGCGGAAGCGGCCGCGATCGAAGAGGCAACTCCGAGAATACTGCGGGCTATGGGCGAGTGTCTGGGATGGGACGTGGGCGCGCTCTGGCGCGTGGACCGGGAGGCCAAGGCGCTGCGCTGTGTCGAGTTTTGGCATAAAGCGTCGATAGTAGTCCCGGAATTTGAAAGAGTCAGCCGGGAGTTCACTTTCGTTCCGGGCTTGGGACTACCGGGCCGGGTGTGGTCCAGCCTTGAGCCCAAATACATTCCCGATGTCGTTCCTGATGAAAACTTTCCGCGCGGATCCATCGCCGAACGCGAAGGACTACACTCGGCCTTCGGCTTTCCCATCCTGCTCGGGGAGGAAGTCTTGGGCGTGATCGAGTTTTTCAGCCGCGAGATCAGGCAGCCCGATCAGGAACTGCTCAACATGCTGGCTACGATCGGCAGCCAGATCGGTCAGTTCATCGAGCGCAAGCGAGCGGAAGAGGGGCTCCGCGCGAGCACGAAAGCTCTGCGCCGCAGCGAAGAGCGCTGGCGCACCGTGTTCAAGAACGCCCCGGTGGGAATCGGCACGCTGAACCTCGACGGGCGGTTTGTTACCGCGAATCCGACGTTCCAGCGCATGCTCGGATACGGCGAGGACGAACTGCGCAACCTCACCGGGGTCGATATCACCCACGAAGACGACCGGGCGGCGACGCGACGCCTGATCGACGAGATGGTGGCCGGCGGACGGCAGAGCTACCAGATGGAGAAACGGTACCGCGGCAAGGACGGCCAACTCATATGGGTCCTCGTCAACACGTCGATCATCCCTGCAAGCGGGAGCACGCCGGCCTTCTTTGCAGGAGTGGTCGTCGACATGACAGAACGCATACGCGCGCAGCAGGAGCGTGAGAGGCTCCGCCAGCTGGAGGCAGATCTCGCCCACATGAACCGCGTGAGCATGATGGGAGAGCTGGCGGCCTCGCTGGTTCACGAGATCACCCAACCGGTCGGGAGCGCGGGCAACAACGCACGTGCGGCGCTGAATTTTCTGGACCAACGGCCGCCCGACCTCGGCGAGATCAGGGAAGCGCTCGGCTGCGTGGTTGGCGATACCGATCGCGCCGGAAACATCCTGGATCGGATCCGTGAGCACATCAAGAAAGCGCCGCCGCGGAAGGGTCGTTTTGATCTTAATGCGGCGATCAATGAGGTGATTGCATTGGCGCATAGCGCAATCATCAAGAATGGTGTCTCGGTCGAGACTCGCCTTGCGGACGGCTTGCTTCCCGTCCAGGGCGATCGTGTTCAACTGCAACAGGTCACCCTGAACTTGATCCTGAATGCGGTCGACGCCATGGGCTCGGTTGAGGTGGGGGCACGAGAGTTGTCGATCAGCACCGAGCAAACCAAAACGGGTGGCGCCCTCGTGGCCGTGCGCGATTCCGGGTCGGGCATTGATCCGGAACATCTCGAGCGCGTTTTCGAGGCTTTCTACACCACCAAGTCCAGCGGAACGGGGATGGGGCTGTCGATCTGCCGGTCGATCATCGATGCCCATGGGGGCCGGCTGTGGGCAGGGGCCAATGAACCTCGCGGCGCCGTATTT
>Ga0134122_10001580_pt1 | contig 16483 bp, 12 predicted proteins | sample KB302_FD_96461 | JGI IMG/M metagenome (GOLD analysis project Ga0134122, IMG submission 96461) | Terrestrial soil microbial communities without Nitrogen fertilizer from Kellogg Biological Station, Michigan, USA - KB3-0-2 | ecosystem: Environmental > Terrestrial > Soil > Unclassified ... | reverse complement strand
ATCACGGCGTTGCGCCACGAGTGACCTTTTCGAGGAAATCCGACCCTATGCGCATCGCGCTCCTCTCCGACATTCACGGCAACCTCGCGGCGCTCGAAGCGGTCATGGCCGACCTGCGTCCGCGCGGCGTCGATCAAATCGTCAACCTCGGCGACCTCGTCTCCGGGCCGCTCCTGCCTCTAGAGACCGCGCAGTACCTGATGGCCGAAGGATGGCTCTCGATCGCGGGAAACCACGAGCGCCAGCTGCTGACGCTCCAACCCGGCGAACGGGGGTTGTCGGACGAGTACGCCCACTCCTGCCTCACCCGAGAAGAGCTCGCCTGGTTCCGCACGTTTCCGCCCACCGCTCGCCTGGAGTCCGAAGTGTTGCTTTGCCACGGCACGCCCGAAAGCGACAACGAGTACTTCCTGGAAACGGTCGAAGGCCGCGGGGCGCGGCTCGCCAACCTCCGCGAGATCGAGACGCGCCTCGGCGCGGAGACCTTTCCGGTCATCGCCTGCGGCCATACCCATGTGCCCCGCTCGGTCAAGAACGCCCGCGGCCAGCTGCTCGTGAACCCCGGCAGCGTCGGCCTCCCCGCGTTCTTTCACGACAACCCGACGATGCATGCCGTCCAAACCGGTTCGCCTGACGCGCGCTACGCGATCCTCGAACGCGACAAAAGCGGTTGGACCGTCGCCCATCTCACGGTCCCCTACGATCACCGCTCGATGGCCGCACTGGCGAAAGAGCGCGATCGGCCGGACTGGGAGCTGGCGCTGCTTTCCGGGTATGTCGAATAGGCGGCGACCATTGCGACCGATTTGCTTCGGATTGCAACCGGAGCGCTTAGGTTGTCACCCTGAATCGCTTGCACCTCAATGAGTTACCTCGGGGAACCGAGATGACGATTGCTTCGTTCAGGGTAGTTAGTTGCAATTCGCAGGGGCGGCGCCGGGAAACCAGCGTGCCCCCTTGGTGGCGCCAACGCTATGCACCGACTGCTCCTTGCGCAACTCCCGCAACAAGACCTGGATCTGACTCCGTCCTAAAGCGGGCAACACCTGGCGAAACTCTTCCATCTGAGCGCCAGTCGAAGCGTTGTCTTGAATGTGCTTTAGGAGAAGCGCCTTGTTGGTTCCTCGGTCGAGTCCCTTCTGTCGCGTGTAGGTCCCCTTACCGCCTAGCGCAGCGTAGAGACCGCGCGCCAGGATGTAGCGTGTGCCCCGACCGCGCCCGATCGATTCCACCGCCCCGGAATCGATCAGACCGGGCAGGCACGCTCTGAGGTGGGAGGGCAGGTTCTGCTCGCGCCGCAAATAGTCGAGCGCGAGAAAGTCATAGGTCGAAAACGACTTGAGCTTACTCTCACCCAGCCTTTCGATGAATCGCACGAACGCCGGGCTGGCCACTGTGCCGTTCAAGGTCAGGCGTACCTCATGGGCCGACGTGCCCGCGAAACTGGGAAGCGCCTTGCCCTGCCGAATCGCGCTCTCGAACATCAAGTTCATGCCCTGGCCCGAACGCTCGATCAACCCACACTTTGCCAGCGCCTCGGCCAGGCGCCGATTACGCGGGTTCTGCTGGTCCAGTATGTTTTGCGGAGTGATACCCGGCGGCAGGCCGCCCGGGCTCACTGTCTCCAGCCTCTGGGAGTACTGCCGCACGAAAACCGAGCCGCCCAGCCGATAGTCACGATGTGCCACCGCGTTGAGCAGGGCCTCCCGCACAGAAACCTCATCGAAGGTTGGCAATTCGACTCGGAACAAACCATCCTGGTAGCTCTGCCGGTCATTGCGCAGATTGATCTTGTTCCAGATGGCGTCGTGCCAGAGGAAGAATCCCTGGCGAAACTCCTCGCGGTCGGCAGCCGGACCGGACGCTTCCGAGGAACGGTACTCGAACACCAACTCCGCCTGCGCCAGGCGCCGCCCCAGTGCTGCGTGGGTGCCAAAAAGGATCAGCGCGGCATAGGTGATCCGTTCATCGACGCAAAGCTCGGCATTGGCGAGCGTCTGCTCGTCGGTCCATCGCGCTTTGCGCTCGTCCCGCGTCTTGGCAGCCCATCGCGCGCGAAACTCCTCGATCGCCTGCACCGACAAATCGCTCAAGGATGACCCGGGGCACGTTTCGGCCGAAAAATCGGGACCGGTCTCGGCGAACATTGTCCGTAGCTCCAGGTCGCTCAGTGGAGCCAGTTCGTCGCCCGCCCGCTTGAGATATTTCCCATCGATCTGCCAGGCGGTGCCCGGAAGTCGCGCCGGCACATGCACCACCAGCACCCGACCTTCGGCTGCGTGAACTTCCTCGACGGGTATTCGATGGGACAGCTGCTCGTGAAGTCCAGCTTCGGTTCTGCCCGGCTCGGCGTACGCCGCCGTGCCCACCACGCGCCGAGGGCGCCGATCGGTCACGCCGAGAATGATCTTGCCGCCGCCCTCGTTGGCCAGCGCCACGCAGTACTCGACCAGCTTCTCGAAGTGATAGCTCTGCTTCGCTTCCTTGAACTCCAGGCGAGTGCTTTCGGGCTCGGCAAGCCACAGTTGGAGTTGTTCGCGAGTGGTCGACATGAGGCCCTAGCGCTGAGCGTACTGTCTCTTGTTTCTCCATTCTATGCCGGCCCCATCTCGACCCGTCGAGCATCCACTCGGCCGCTTTGGGTTCTCTCCGCTTCAATGCCGAGCTGGTGCTCCGCGCTCCCAGGAGAAACGCTTCAAAGCAGAGGATGCGGAGCACATCGGAAATCTTTGCCGAAATACCCGCTTCGAATCGCCTCCTTCCCCTGGCACGTCCGCTGCTTTTTCGGTTTGGCGACCGCCCGAATTTCCGGGCGAGGAGGACTTACGCCATGCCACAAGGTGCTTGGAGCTCCAAGGACGAACGCCAGTACAAACAGGTCAAGGAGAGCGAGAAGGAGCGGGGGCGGAGCGAGGAACGCGCCGAGGAGATCGCCGCGCGGACGGTCAATAAACAGCGGTTTCAGGAGGGGCGGACCCAGAGCCGCGTCAGCCGCTCGACCGGCAATCCGCACGGCCGGCTGGAGGATCTGACCATCATTCAGCTGCGCAATCGCGCCCGGGAGGGGAACATTCCGGGTCGTGGCAGCATGAACAAAAGCGAGCTGATCGCCGCGATTCGCCGACACCGTTGAGGTCGCCGCGTCTCGCTGAAGGCTGGCACGGGCCTTGCCCTTATCGAGGTTGTCACGAAGCAAAACCCCAGTGGTGCGCCGAGTGACTTCGATCCGACCCGGCAGTCACTCCGAGACCTCACTCCATCGAACCCTGCCGGGTCCCCGAAATTACGGTGCCGCAGCCAGTCTGCGGCACCACCTTCCGAAAGGACGACTCCATGAATCAGACATGGATGAAGGGCAAGTGGAACGAGATGAAGGGGAAGGCCAAGGAGCAGTGGGGCGATCTGACCAACGATCAGCTGGACAAGATCGAGGGACAGCGCGACCAGCTGGTCGGCCTGATTCAGCAGCAGTACGGCAGGACCCGCGAGGATGTCGAGCGCGAGGTCGATGCCTGGGAGAAGCGCCAAGAGAACCCAGAGAATCGGTAGGCGACCCCTACCTGAACTTCGCATAGGGAGGCGGGCGACCGTGTGGAACGGTCGCCTGCTTTGCGTTTGGACTGGCCGGTTTCTGCAGCACACCGGTCTCCCGCTCCAACCGAGCAAGATTTTGATAGCGCCGGTTGGCTGGTTCCGGTTAGTTTCGACTTCTGATATGCTTTTCTGACATTTCATACCCGCTGCCTGAGGGGAACCACGACATGACGACCCGCCGCACGTTTCAAACGCTCGCTGCCGTCCTCTGCCTTCTCTTCGCCCTCGCGCCGGCCGCTGTGGCGGCGGGGATCGATCGGCGCGCCTCGTTCGCGCTCGGGGACGACTCGTGCGACGACGTTTTCCCCGAGGTGGCCGCGCAGCCGGATGGCACGTTGCTCGCGGTTTGGCAGCACTGCTATACCCCGGCCCTGGCGGCGCAGCGGCTCGACGCGGCGGGGCGCAAGCTCGGGCCGCAGATTGAGCTTGGCGAAGGCGGCTTCCCTCAGGTGGCGGCCCTTCCCGATCGGAGCTTTGCCATCGCCTACGTCCAAGAAGTGGAGGCCGGCAGCGAGGTTTTCGGCGTTTTCGCGCGGCGGCTCGGCCCGACGGGCGCGCCGCTCGCCGCCCCGGTGCGGATCGATGAAGGAGGGGAAGAGCGGCGGGTCGCCTACATGGTGCCGCGCCTGGCCTCCGCGCCCGACGGCCGGCTGCTGGTCGGCTGGCGCAACCTGTTCCTGTCGCCGTTCCCGATTCCGATCACCCAGCTTCCCGCCTTCGGCCGCATGCTCGGCGCGGATTTGAGTCCCCTCGGCCCGACCTTCGATCTCGGATCGGCGGGCCTGTTCGACGACCTGGACGTCTCGTTCGACGCCGCCGGACGGGCTCTCGTCGTCACCGCTTTGGGCACCGTCGCGGCGCGGCGGTTCGACGCGGAGGGCGCGCAGATCGGCAACGTGGTCGAAGTGGGCGGCGGCGGCATTCCGGCGTTCAATCCGCACCTCGCGCCGCGGCCGGGCGGCGGCTGGTGGGCGACCTGGGAGGAGCAGGAGGGCGGCCTTCAGTCGATCCTGTCTCGCGCTTTCCTCCGCGCGGTCGACGCCGACGGCCATCCGGTCGGACCGCGGATCGACGTCGGCCTGGTCGGCGACTTCGGCTCGACCGGTCCGGTGGTGGGCGTCGATCCGGACGGGCTCACCCTGGTGGCCGGCCGCGATTCCCACGGCGCACTCACGATGCGTTTGTTCGATGCGGCGGGCGCGCCCGCTTCGGACCTCTTGCTTCTCGCCAATCCCGATCCTTTAGCGCTCGGCCGCACCGCGCTCGCCGAGAGCGCGGCCACCGGTTTCGCCGCGCTTTGGGAAGGCAACGTCGATCTTTCCCCGCCCCCGCCCGGACCGCAGGCGGGCTGGGACCTGCGCGGCGCGCTGCTCGCCGCAACTTGTCCGAGCGTCAACGCGGTCTGTGCCCGGGTCGGAGGCCACCAGGCCGAGGTGGAAGTGCATTGGCGCCAGGGCGCGCGAAGCGGCGTGGGCCGCGGCCTGCGGGTCGGCAACCACCTTCTGTTCGCGCTCGAAAACCCGGACCGCTTCGACGTTGCGGTCGATCTTCGCGGCGGCGCGATCGACTGGGCGGCAACCACCAACGCCGAGGTCATGATCCGCTGGACCGAAGTCGGAGTCACCCGCAACGCGACCAAGCCGCGCGGCCGGTTCGGCAGCGGCCGGATCGAGAATCCGACGCCGACGCCGATCGTCGCCTCCGTGGAAACCTCCGAAATCGCGGCCGAGCCGGCGGGAACCCTGACGGCGGAGGGTTGCTCCCCCTCGGCCCGCACGGCTTGTCTGTTCGGGGGCCGCTTCCGGGTTGTGGCGTTCGCCACCGGAACGGATGGCATCGAGCGTCCGGCCACCGTCTTCGCGTTCGCCGATCGCCAGCTGATTCTGTCGTTCGCCGAGGCGGGAGGCGCCTCGCTCTCCCTGATCGACGGCCGGGCGAACAACGGGAAATTCTGGATCTACTGGGGCGGGCTCTCCAAGGCGGCGTTCCGGATCGAGATCACGGATCTTTCGACCGGCACCGCCCGCACCTATGCGAATCCCGCCGGAAAGCGCCAGAGCCGGGCCGACCGCCTGGCGTTTTAAGTCTCTTCGGCGCTTGGTCAAAGTCCGCGGTACCTTGCCGCACCAGCCCTCACCCCCGGCCCCTCTCCCGAAAACGGGAGAGGGGAGAGAGGCAAAAACAACCTTGTTTTGCGGGCCGTGGCCCCTCCGATAGAGATACCGCGCCTATCCTGTCGGTACATTCTTACGAGGAGACCCGGCATGCGCTTGAAATGGACCTGGGCCGCGCTCGCGGCCGGATGGCTCGCCCTCACCCCTACCGCGGGGTCCGCGGAGGATCTGTCGGTCGCCGCCTTTTCGGCCGGCTCGGCGGAGTGCGAAGACATCTTCCCCAACGTCGCCGCTTCGCGCGGCGGCAGTTTTCTTCTGGCCTGGAGCCGGCAGTGCGGCCAGGAACCCTCTCAGATGGCGGCCCGGCTCTTCGATGCCGAGGCGCGTCCGATCGGTCCGGAGATCGACCTTGGGCCGGGGTTTCCCGGCTCCCTGGTCGCTTTGCCCGACGGCGGCTATGCGGTCACCTGGGTTCGGCCTCTCACGCCTTACGATACCGAGCTGTACCTGGCGCGCTTGGATTCGCGCGGACGGGCGATCGGCGCACCTCTCGTCGTGGACGACGGCGCGCCTCATCCCAGCTCGAAGACGCAGCCCCGCCTCGCGGTCGACCGCGAGGGAAGGCTCGCCGTGCTTTGGGAGCGCTTCCGCTCCGCGCCCTTTAGCGCCGACTACCTTTGGCGACGATTCGCGCCCGACCTTTCCTCGCCGTCGGAGGTGATTTCGTTCGTCGACCGGCCGCTGTACGGTCCCGAGTCTCCCGATCTGGCTTTCGCCAACGACGGCGAGCTGCTCGTGGTCTGGAGCCAGTACATCGCGGAATTCCCGCAGCACGTTTCTATCTTCGGCCGGCGTTTTCCGGCCGACGGCTCGCCCGCCGGGCCGTCGTTCCGCATCACCGCGCCCGGCACCGGCGAGCACTACTTCCCCCGGCTCCTCGGCGCGTCGCGCGTCGGCGGCTGGCTGATGGCCTGGCAGCGCCGCGATTTCGTCGGTGGCGGCGACTCGCGCTTCGCCTATCTGTCCTCAGACACCCTCCAGCTCGGCCAGATCTTCGGGAGCGTCGTCGATCCGTCCCTGACCGATCGCGCCGAGGTCGCCCTGGGGGCCGATTCGACGGGCAACGCGCTCGTGCTCGCCGAACCGTGGAGGGCGCCGCTTGCCGGGCGGCTGTTCGATCCGCTCGGGGTTCCCCTCGGCGACCCGCTTGAAGTCGCGCCGGAACCGCTCTGGGACCTCGACGGTCCGACGTTTTCGCGCTCGGCGACCGGCTCGTTTCTCGCCGTCTGGGCCGAGGCGGGCGACGTCATTTTCGATATCGACGTCTACTACCCGAATCAGTGGGACCTGCACGGCCGGATTTTCCGCCGGAGCTGCCCGGTCGCGGAAAACGCCGCCTGCCTGCTCGGCGAGCGGTTCGGGGTCGAGGTTCTGCGCCCCGGCGCGGGAGGCGCGATGGAGAGCGCCCGGCCAGTCCGATTGGACGACGGCGGCGGCCTGTTCGCCTTTCCGGGGCGCGCTCCGGAGGTTGCGGTGAGCCTGCGGTCCCACGGCGGGCGGGTGGATCTCACCTACGCCGCCGCCACGACCGGCGCGATCCTGCTCCGGGTCACCGATCGAGTGACCGGTCGGATCGTGTCCGCCGCCAAGCCGTCGGGCCGCTTCGCGAGCGGCCGGTTCCAGGTCTTCCACCCAGGCACCTCCGCGGCACCCGCTCCCGCGGCGATTCCCGCCGTCGCTCAAGCCTTGCCCCTGGGTCTCTTCGACGGCCGTTTCCAGGTGGACGTGAACTGGACCGATGCCCTTGGAGTCAAGCAAAAGGCGCGCGGCGCCCTGTTCGACGACCGGCGCGCGGCGTTCCGCTTCGGCGACGACCTCGACCTGGTCGTCTCCCTGATCGACGGCCGGGCGAGCAACGACAAGTTTTGGATCTCGTTGGCCGGCCTCTCCGACGCCGCCTATCGGGTGAAGGTCACCGATACCGCGACCGGCAAGATCAGGATATACAGCAAGCCGTCCGGCCGGCCGGTCAGCCAGATCGACCGCCAGGCGTTTTAAGGGGGCAGATCGTTTCGATCTCCCTCTTTCGAGGAGGCTCGTTGAAGCGACCGCTTTTCATCGCGCTGCCGGCCCTCTGCGCCGTGGTGGCTCTCGCCCAATCCTGGACCGGCGTCGGCCGGCTCTCCGGCGTGGTCGTGGCGCCCGACGGCAAACCGGTCGCCAAGGCGCGCGTCTCGCTTCATTTCGAGCGCCCCGATGGGGCCGGTCCCGCAACGGAAAGCGACGCCCGCGGGCGCTGGTCGGCGCTCGGCCTGGCTCCCGGGCTGTGGCACGCGGAGGTCGAAGCGGAAGGCTACCTGCGGGCCGACGGACAAGCCCAGGTGCCGGGCGAAGGTCCCGGGCCGCAGCTCCGCTTCGAGCTGCGCCCGCTCGGTTCGATCGCCCCTTCCGCGCGGCAGACCGACCGTTCGGTCGTTCTCGGTTGGATCGAGGAGGGCAACCGGCTCCTGGCCGCCGGAAAGCGCGCCGAGGCCCGCGCCGCCTGGGAGCGCGCGCTCCCCGAGCTGCCGCCCGACGGTCAGGCCCCCGTGCTTCGCGCGATCGCCCGCGCCTGGTTCGAGGAGGGCCGGCGCGCCGAGGCGGTCGTCGCGCTCGAACGGGCGATCGCCGCCGATCGGTACGACGCCGAGTCGGCCCGGCTACTGGAGTTGCTGACCACCGAAGATCAGACCGGCGGCGAGGCTCCCCCGGTTGCGGCGGCACCTCCCCCCCAAACGGCCCCGAGCCCTGAAGCTTCTCCGCCTCCTTCGCCCGCCGTGGCCCATCGCACGGGAATCTTCTCCGCCACGCTGCCCGAGCGGAGCCCGCGCTCCGAGCTGGGCGAGCTGCTTCGCCGCACGGGAGTCTCGCGCCGCGAGATCGAAGCCGACCCGAACGGCGGGCGCTACGATCTCGCCCATGAGAGCTTCAGCCTGGTCGTCCCCGAGACCTACCGGCCGGAAGTGCCGCACGGCCTCTTGGTCTGGGTGAGCCCGAGCCCGATCGGCGGCGCCTCGCGGCCCGATCTTCTGCGCGAGCTGGCCCTCCGCCGCCTGATCTGGGTGGGTGCCAACGATGCCGGCAACGAACGGCCGCGTTGGTATCGTTTCGCCCTGGCGCTCGACGCCGCGCACAACCTGGCGAAGCTCTATCGCATCGACCCCGAGCGCATTTACATCGCGGGCTATTCCGGCGGCGGACGGGTTTCGAGCGTTCTTTCGGTGGCGTACCCGGAGGTCTTCCGCGGCGGGTTGCTGATGGTCGGCTGCGACTGGTTTCGACCGCTGCCGATCCCCGACCGGCCGGGCACGAGCTGGCCCGCCCTCTACCCCAAGCCCGCGAAGCAGGATCTCGATCTCGCCAAGAGCCGCAACCGCTATGTCTTTCTGACCGCGGAGCGCGACTTCAACCGTATCCAGACCCGCGAGGTCTTCCACGCTTTCGAACGGGAAGGGTTCGCCCACACGGCCTACATCGAGGTGCCGGGAATCGGCCATTACGGCCCGGTTCCCACCCCCGACTGGGTGCGCGCGTTCGACGCGCTCGATCCGGCCGGAGCGGCGCTCGTCAAAGCCTCTTCCTCTCCGGTTCCCTGATCTATGGAAAGATCGGTTCTTACAATCCGACGGAGGTGAAGACATGTCGATCGAAGATCGTCTGATGGAGCTTGGAATCACACTGCCGGAGCCCACCCCGGCCCGCGCAAACTACCTGCCGTTCCTCCAGATCGGCGACGTCGTCTACATCTCGGGCCAGCTGCCGAAAAGAAACGGCGGCTACGAGTTCATCGGCAAACTGGGCCGGGAATTCGACGTGACGCAGGGCCAGCAGGCGGCGGAGCTTTGCGCCATGAACGTGCTCGCCGTCCTCAGCCAGGCGTTGGGCGGCAACCTGAACCGTGTCCGGCAATGCATCCGCGTCGGGGGATACGTCAACAGCATGCCCGACTTCAAGGAGCACTCCCAGGTGGTCAACGGCGCCTCCGACCTGTTGGTCCGAATCCTGGGGGACCCCGGTAAACACACCCGCATCGCGGTCGGCATGTCGTCCCTGCCCTACGACTGCGCGGTCGAGGTCGAGGCGCAGTTTCAGGTGAGGTAAGGCGGGCCGGCCGGTCTGTGCGAAGAGCCAGGCGGGCCGCTCCCATTCCATCAACGGCCAGGACTTGGCAGAGGTATACTGCCCTCGCTTCGATGCGCAAAAGGAACTCCGAATGTCGATCCCGCACCCTCTCATCACGGCCTCCCCCGATCGCCTCAGCGGCACCCCGGTTTTCGCGGGTACCCGAGTGCCGGTGCAGACGTTGATCGACTACCTCGAAGCCGGCGATCCGCTCGATGCTTTTCTGGCCGACTTCCCCTCGGTTCGTAGGGACCATGCGGTCGCCGTCCTGGAGCTCGCAAAGTCCGCTCTGTTGGCCAATGCCGTGGCCGCGTAGTCAAGGACCGGCCCCTTGCGCGTCTTGCTCGACGCCTGCGTCCCTCACCAGCTCGGCGCACTTCTGACCGGACATAAAGTTCTTAGAGCTGCCGATCTCGGTTTGGGTGACCTCGACGATCGACCACTGCTCAATGCCATAGAAGGAAGCTTTGATTTCTTGGTCACCGTCGACCGACGGCTTCCCAAGCAGCAGGTGATCTCGGGGAGAACCTTCGGCGTCATTGTTTTAAGAGCCCGAAGCAACCGCTTGACCGATCTCAAGCCTCTGGTGGAGCGCCTCCTCCAGGCCTTGACGACGCTGGCCCCTGGCGAGGCGCGAGAGATCTCCGGTTAAGCTTTTTCTCTTGGGTCTTTTCCGTCGCTCCTCGGATCTCCATGAATCTTCTCGGAAAGAGCCGGTTCGGGCTCTTCGGACCTCTCTGACGAATATCTTCGGCTCGGACCTAAACGGCCGGGCTCCGAAGGTGTCCTTACAAGAAATGCTCGGCCTAAGGTACGCCCTCCTTCCTCATGAGATATGCTATTACAACATTCTCAGCGAGGACACTGCCGGGCTGGATGTCCGCCGCGCCAATCGCCAGGCGTTCTGATCGTCAAACCCCAGGAAGGAACACGCGCCCCATGCCCATCGACCGTTTTAGGTCACAGACGACCCGCAGCGCTTTTTTTCTCGCCATAGCACTTGCCGCGCTGCCTGCCGCGGGAGCGGAGATCGACCGAATCGCTTCGTTTTCGGCCGGCGGTCCGCCGCCCTGCAGCGACATCGGCCCAGACCTCGCGGTGCAACCGGGCGGCTCGTTTCTCCTGACTTGGCAGGGAAGCGGATGTCCGAACACGAATCTCACGGTTCGCGCCCAAAGGTTCGACGCTGCCGGCCGGCCGCTCTCCGCCGCCGTCGATCTTTGGGAGGGAATCGAACCGCGGGTCGCCCCCCTATCGGATGGCGGGTTCGTCGTCGCCACCTGGTTCGATCGAAGCCTGCTGCCGATTACTTTTCAGGGGCTCGGCCTCCATCGGCTCGACGGATTCGGCCGGGAGGTCGGCGAGCCGATGGTCGTCGCAGCCGATCCGGACTCCTTCAATCTCAACTCCTCACCGCGCCTCGCCGTCGCTCCGAACGGATCGGTCGCCTTGGTCTGGGTAGACGATCACGAATTGCTGCGCGGCCAATTTTTCGATGCCTCCCTGCATCCGATTTCCGGCGCGATTTTCCTTTCAGAAACTCTTCTTCCCGATCAAATCGCCTTCGACCCGGACATCGCCTTTCAAGCCGACGGTACGGCTTTGGCGGTCTGGACACGATCCGTCAGCCCCGAGGCTCTCCAGATCTTCGGGCGCAGATTCGGCAGCTCCGGCGAACCTTTGTCCGAGGCCTTTCCCATCAGCCGGATCGAGTCTCCTGGGGCGAAGACGCTCCCCCATGTCTCGGCCCGTCCGGACGGCGGGTGGTGGGTGGGCTGGTACAGCTATATGGTTTCGCCCATTCCAGGCCCGCCTTTCGAAACGGACCAGGAGGTTCGGATCGTTCGCTTGGGTGCGGACGGAGCAGTGCTCGGTCCCGAGCAGAAAACCGACGTTCTGAACCGATGGTTCGCTCTAGGCGCCGATCCGACCGGCAACCTTCTGCTTCTCGGAATCGGTCCCAACACGTTGTTCGGCCGTCTCTTCCCTCGCGATGGCGCTCCGCCCGCGGACCCGTTCACCCTGTCGGGAAGCGATTCGATCTCGTTTCGTGAATCGGCCCTTGCCGATCGGTCGCCGGCCGGCTTTCTCGCCGCGTGGTCGGAATCCAAGGCTGCGCCGGACTTAAACCTCTCCGGTGCGCTTCTCACCGTCCCCTGTCTGGAGGGGAAGAACGCCGTCTGCCTCGGCCCAGAAAGTCGGTACGGGGTGGAAGTCGCCTGGCAGAACGGCGCTCAGAGCGGCTCGGCGAAACCGCTGCAGCTCTCGGACAACGTCGCGACGTTCGGTTTGCGCAACGCCGCCGACCATGACGTGACCGTGCTCCTCTCTGGCCCGGGATTGCGCGATCTGACGTTCGCCGCCACCACGGGTGCGGCGATCGAGATCAAGGTGACCGACAAGACGAGTGGCGCGGTCCGCACGTTCACCAAATCCGCCGGACGGTTCGCGAGCGGGCGCTTCCCGAACGCGTTGCCGAGCGGCGCCCGCCTGCGAGTGATTGAAATCACTCGCAAAATGACAACGTCCCTACGGGACGTGTCGTTGAACAGCTCGTCCCGCCAGGGACGACGTAATCTAGCGAGGGGTTTCAACCCCTCGCTCGCACCGGAACCTACCGTCGGCGAGACCTGCGTGCCGACCCGCCGCGCTCTCTGCCTGCTCGGCGGTCGCTTCCGCGCCGAGCTTCTCGCGGGGCAATACCCCAACCCGGCGCTCGCGATCACACGAACCGACAAGAGCGGCGCCTTCGCGTTGCCCCGCGCGCCCGAAACTCCGCTGGTCACCTTGACGATGATCGACGGTCGATCGAGCAACGGCAAGTTCTGGGTCTACCTGGGCGGCCTCACGTCGTCCGGCTACCGGGTGAGGATCACCGATCTTTCGACCGGTGCCGCGAAGACTTATACCAACCCGGTCGGACGGCTCGACAGCCGCGCGGATCGGACGGCGTTCTGAAGATGAAGCGAGTGGAGCGAACGAAAGGAATGACCCGATGATTCAACTCCTCGGCCGTCGTCTTGTTTTAGGTCCATGGGCCGTTGCCTTCGGATGTGCCTTCGGTGCCCTGTCTGCCGCGGGAGCGGAGATCGACCGGATCGCTTCGTTTTCGGCCGGCGGTCCTCCGCCCTGCAGCGACAACTCGCCGGAAATCGCCTCGCAGCCGGGCGGCTCGTTTTTGCTGCTCTGGTCGAGCGCCGGGTGCCCCCCTGATCGGTTTTTCAACGTGACCCGGGCACTTCGCTTCGACGCCGCGGGCCGGCGCTTGGGAGAGGAAGTCGAGCTTTGGCCGGGCCTCAACGCGGTCGTGGTCCCTCTGGCGGACGGAGGTTTTCTCGGCGTCTCGGATCGCGAATCGACTCCGGGACCGTTCCCGCCTCGTGAGATTCGCCTGCACCGGCTCGATTCGCTCGGACGACCGGTCGGCGCACCGATCGTGGTCGTCTCGGATTCGGACGAGTTCTACTCCAGCGAACAACCGCGGCTGGCGGTCGCTCCGAACGGCACAGTCGCGGTCGTCTGGGCCTCGCTCAACATTTCTGGCTTTCAGGTCCTGGGCCGTTTCTACGACCCGCAGTTGGTGCCGCTTACCGAAGCCTTCCCCTTGTCCGCCGCGGGGCAGAGCGTGGCCGACTCCTCCCCGGACATCGCCTTTAGGGAAGACGGAACGGCGCTCGCGATCTGGGCGCGGGTGCAGTTTACCGGCTCGTCCGTCTCGCACATCGTCGGACGCCGGTTCAGCTCCTCCGGCCAGCCGTTGTCCGAGGTTCTCCCGATCGGCCAGCCGGAGACGGATCGCCAGCAGTCCTACTCGCGCGTCGTCGCCGCTTCTCCTACGGGATGGTGGACCGCATGGTACAGCTACGGCGCGCCCGGCGAAGCCGTCGAAGCCCGTCTCCTCCGCCTGGGACCCGGCGGCGAGCCCGTGGCGGCCGAACAGTCGCTCGGCCTGCCGCAATCGGAACAAGGGCAACCCGCGCTCGGGATCGACGGAACGGGCATTGCTCTCCTGCTCGGCCGGACCTTGGACAGCAAGATCGTGGGCCGGCTTTTCGATCCCAACGGCGCCCCCAGGTCAAACTCCTTCGAGCTCTCGGAGGGCAGCGACACCTCCTTCGCCCACCCTGCCCTCTCGGATACTTCGGCCAGCTTCACGGCCGCCTGGACAGGCTTCAAAACCGCGACGTTCGACAGCTCGGATCTGTCCGGCGCGATCCTCACCCCCCCCTGCCTACCCGACCGGACCGCCGCCTGCCTCGGACCCGACGGGCGCTACGGGGTGGAAATCGTCTGGCGGAACGGCGCCCAGAGCGGAACGGCGAAACCGCTGCCGCTCGCGGGCAACGTCGCGACGTTCGGCTTACGCAACACCGCGGACCACGACGTGACAATCCTCCTCTCCGGCCCGGGATCGCGCGATCTGACATTCGCCGCCACCACGGGCGCGGCGCTCGAAATCCGCGTCACCGACAAGACGACCGGCATGGTCCGCACGTTCAACAAACCCGCCGGGCGGTTTGCGAGCCGGCGGTTCCCCGAAGCGTTGCCGAGCGGCGCCCGCCTGCAAGGGATTGAAATCCCTCGCGAAATGACAACGTTCAACCCCTCGCTCGCGCCGGAACCGGCCGTCGGCGAGACCTGCGTGCCGACGAGCCGCGCGCTCTGCCTGCTCGGCGGCCGATTCCGCGCCGAGCTTCTTGCGGGGCAATACCCCAACCCGGCGCTCGCGATCCTGCGCACCGACAAAAGCGGCGCCTTCGCGTTGCCCCGGGCTCCCGAAACCCCGCTGGTCACCTTGACGATGATCGACGGCCGGGCGAGCAACGGAAAGTTCTGGGTCTACCTGGGCGGGCTGTCGCCGTCCGGATACCGAGTGAGGATCACCGATCTTTCAACCGGCGCCGCGAAGACCTACACCAACCCGGTCGGCAAGCTCGACAGCCGCGCGGATCGGACGGCATTCTGATGACAGAGCTTCAGGAAGGAACCTCCTCCATGCCCATCGACCGGCCGAAATCGAGAGCGACCCGCAGCGCATTGATTCTTGCCTTGACGCTCGGCGCATGGCCTGCCTCGGGTGCGGAGATCGACCGAATCGCTTCGTTCTCAGCCGGCGGCCCGCCGCCCTGCAGCGACAGCTCGCCGGAAATCGCCTCGCAGCCGGGCGGCTCGTTTCTGCTGCTCTGGTCGCGCGGCGGGTGCCCCGCCGGGCAGTTTCTTGCCCTGACCCGGGCCCTTCGCTTCGACGCCGCGGGCCGGCGCCTGGGAGAGGACGTAGAGCTGTGGCAGGGACTCGACGCGGTGGTGGTCCCCCTGGCGGACGGAGGTTTTCTGGCCGTCTCGGATCACGAATTGGGTCCGGGGCTTTCCCCGCCTCGCGAGATTCGCCTGCACCGGCTCGATCCGCTCGGACGACCGGTCGGCGAACCGGTCTTGGTCACCTCCGATTCCGACGAGTTCAACTCCAGCAGCGACCCGCGCCTGGCGGTCGCTCCGGACGGCACGATCGCGGTCGTCTGGGCCACGTTCAAATTTTCCGGTCCCTTTAGGACCATGGGGCGTTTCTACGACTCGCGGCTGGTGCCGCTCACCGAGGCCTTCCCCCTGTCCACCGCGGGGCAGAACGTGGTCGACGACACCGCGGACATCGCTTTTGAGGCCGGCGGAACGGCGCTCGCGATCTGGGCGCAGTTTCAGGGCACCGACATCACGGTCCCGCAAATCGTCGGACGCCGATTCAGCTCCTCCGGCCAGCCGCTGTCCGAGGTCCTCCCGATCAGCCGGCCCGAGACGGTCCGCCGGGAGCTCTACCCGCGCATCGTCGCCGCGTCCCCCACGGGATGGTGGACCGCATGGAACAGCTACGGCGAGGCCGGCGAAACCACCGAAACCCACCTCCTCCGGCTGGGACCCGACGCCGAGCCCGTGGCGGCCGAACAGTCGCTGGGTCTGCCGCAATCCGATCAAAACCGACCCGCGCTCGGGATCGACGGGACGGGCAATGCTCTCCTGCTCGGCCGGACCTTGGACGGCAAGATCGTGGCCCGGCTTTTCGATCCCCTCGGCGCCGTCAGGTCCAACCCCTTCGAACTCTCGGAGGGCAGCACCCCCTCGTTCGCCCACCCCGCCCTCTCGGATCACACTTCGGCCGGCTTCACGGTCGCCTGGACAGTCCTCGGAGCCGCGACGTTCGACAGCGCGGATCTGTCCGGCGCGATTCTCGCCAGCCCATGCCTTCCGGGAGGGAACGCCGCCTGCCTCGGCCCCGACGGGCGATACGGGGTGGAGGTCTCCTGGCAAAGCGGCACTCAACACGGCACGGCGAAACCGCTGCCGCTCGCGGGAAACGTCGCGACGTTCGGTTTGCGCAACGCCGCCGATCAGGACGTGACCGTCCTTCTCTCGGGCTCCGGATCGCGCGATCTGACGTTCGCCGCCACCACGGGCGCGGCGCTCGAAATTCGCGTGACCGACAAGACGACCGGCGCGGTCCGGACGTTCAACAAGCCCGCCGGGCGGTTTGCGAGCCGGCGCTTCTCCGAAGCGTTGCCGAGCGGCGCCCGCCTGCAAGGGATTGAAATCCCTCGCGAAATGACAACGCCCAACCCCTCGCT
>Ga0134122_10001579_pt1 | contig 16499 bp, 15 predicted proteins | sample KB302_FD_96461 | JGI IMG/M metagenome (GOLD analysis project Ga0134122, IMG submission 96461) | Terrestrial soil microbial communities without Nitrogen fertilizer from Kellogg Biological Station, Michigan, USA - KB3-0-2 | ecosystem: Environmental > Terrestrial > Soil > Unclassified ... | reverse complement strand
CGCGATCCGGTCCGCTTCATGATGCTCTACCGGAAGAACCAGGAGACGCTCGATTTCGATTTCGCCAAGGTGACGGAGCAGTCGAAAGACAACGCGGTCTTCTACGTGCAGTATGCCCACGCCCGCGCCGCGAGTGTCTTGCGCAACGCGGTAGATCAGATCGCGGGCCTCGATGTATCGGACGCGACGCTTCAAAATGCCGATCTCACGAAGCTCGTCGATCCCGGCGAGATCGACCTGATCAAGCGGCTTGCTGCCTTTCCCCGTCTCATCGAAGGCGCCGCTTCGGCGCACGAGCCGCATCGCCTCGCGTTCTATCTTTATGATCTCGCAAGCGGCCTGCATGGGCAGTGGACTCGCGGCAACGATTCGCCACATTTGAGATTTATTCAATCAAATGACGGGGTTGTGACTTCCGCGCGCTTGGCGCTGATTGCAGCGACAAAGTCGGTGATAAAGGCGGGTCTTGAGATCCTCGGTGTCGAGGCGCCCGACGCGATGCGTTAAAGTCACGAATCATCAAACGGACGCGGGCTGTGCCAGCGGCCGGTATTAGGGGGTTTTCGCGATGTCCTCGCAGAACGCTTTTCCAGGGCCGAACACGGGGAGGCCAGTTGCCCGCCCCACAAACCCGGAGCGTCCGCGCCAGCCCTCTTGGGTTCACCCGCAGGCTCAAGCTGCGCAGCCGCCGCAGCAAGCGAACGGCTGGCAACAGCAGCCGGCGCAACCCCAACAGGGCGGCTTCGCGCAGCAGGGCTATGGCGCGCCGACGCCTAATGCTCAGGCGGATTATGGTCATTGGGGGGAGTTGCAGACCGGCGGCCATGCCGCGGGACATGCGGATCCGTATGCGCCGCAATTCGAACCGTACGTTCCGACACGCCCGGCCTATGGCCATCAGCAGCCGGCGCCGGCTTACGGCGCCCAGCAATCGCCTCAGTGGTCTCAGCGCGGTGCCGATCCGCGCAGCGACCCGCGCGGCTTCGACGCAGGCGCTCCGATTGCGCCCGGTCATGCCGGCCCACAAGCCATGCAGCAGTTTGCTCATGGCGCGGGGTCATTCGAGCGGCCCTATCAGGAACCGGACCTCGGTCACGGAGATTGGCCGCCTCAGCAAGAGATTGGTGGCTTTGGGCAAGATCCCTACAGCCAGCAGGGTGGCGCCGAGTTGGGCTTCGCGCAGCCCGAGAACGGCGAACTTGATCCAGCCTATGGCGAGGAAGACGCCGACTACGAGGACGACTATGCGCCACGCGGCCGCCGCCCGCTTATGATCGCGGCGGCGCTCATCGGCGCCGTTCTGATCGGCGGAGGCATGGCCTACGGCTACAAAAAATTGGCCGTCAGTGGCGGATCTCAGGGCGAGCCGCCCGTAATCAAGAGCGAAGCGGCGCCCTCGAAGACCAAGCCCGCCGATGCCGGCGGCAAGCAATTCCCTTACTCGGATACGAAGATCATGGGCCGGCTGGGCGACGGCACGTCGCCGGCTGCCGCCGCCGAAGCGCCCGCCTCCGCGAGCGCCGCCGCAGATGCACCGTCAGCTGACTCGGCCAGTGACTCGGCGGATGACGGCGGCGCGCGCAAGGTCGCAACTCTCGTTGTCGGCCGCGACGGCTCGATACAGCCACCGCCGGCGGAACCGGTTTCGGAATCTCCACCGACCGCGGGCGCTGGCGTGCCCGGCACCGCCCTCGTCGATGTCTTCGGCGCCGATAGAGGGCAGGGGCACGCCGGCGGACCATCCGCCGCGTCGTCATCCGGGAATGATCACGAATCCGCCTCGGCAAGACCTGTGACAGCAGACGATACGCCCGAACCGCCACGGAAGGTGACGCCTGTCAAGATTGCTAAAGTCAATTCTACCAGTTCGAAGCCGGCGGCATCGACGACCGGAAGCATCGCGGAACGCGACGATGCGGCGGCACCTCCTTCGGCCAAGAAGCCGAAGAGGGTCGCCCGTGCCGAGACGACGGCGACCGACGCCAATCCCGAGCCGGCGCCCATTACGGCATCCGGTGGCGGTGCCGGTTTTGTGGCCGTTCTGGCGTCCGTGCCGCGGTCTGAGACGAGCCGCATGGACGCGTTGAAGCGGTTCGCAGATATGCAGCAGAAGTACAGCACGGCTCTGGCCGGCAAAACGCCCGACGTGGCGGAAGCCAATCTCGGCTCGAAGGGCAACTATCACAGGCTGATCGTTGGCCCACCGGGTTCGCGTGAACAGGCGAGCGCGGTTTGCGTGCACCTGAAGGCTGAGGGTTACAACGGCTGCTGGGTCACGTCGTACTGATGTCAGATCCGAAGTATTGCTCGGTTCCGGCTGGCGCACCCGCGCTGGCCGGTTGTCTTTTGTGACGATTGCAACGAATTATCCTGCATGGTCGCGGCTCTGATCACCGGCCTCTCGGGCCTAACTCTGACGGATGAAGAACGGCACTTTTACCGCGAGGTTCGACCTGCGGGTCTGATTCTGTTTCGTCGCAACGTCGTGGCGGCCGAGCAGTTGAAGCGCCTCGTCGCCGAAGTTCGCGAAGCGGTCGGCCGAACGGACTTCCTCGTCTTGATTGATCAGGAAGGCGGGCGCGTGCAGCGCCTGAAGCCGCCGGTGGCGCGTAATCTTCCTGCCGCCGCCGCTTATGCGGGACTTTTTTCCAGCGACGCGGAAAAAGCTAAGCGCGCGGCCTTCGCCGTGGCGCGTCTAACCGCGGAAGAACTCCAGACGTTCGGAATCACGATGAACTGCGCGCCTGTCGTCGACCTGCCGGTCGAAGGCGCACACGAGATCATCAGTGACCGCGCCTACGGGCGAGACGTCGACCAAGTGGTGGTGCTCGCAGAAGCGGTGGCACAGGGCCTGATGGCCGGTGGGGTGGCGCCCGTCATCAAGCACATTCCGGGTCATGGCCGCGCCACCGCCGACAGCCACTTCGCCCTTCCGGTCGTCACCGCGTCGCGCAAAGAGCTTTCGGCGACCGACTTCGCTCCGTTCAAGGCGCTGGCGCATCTGCCGGCAGCAATGACGGCGCATGTCGTTTATTCGTCCGTCGATCCCGAACACCCGGCTAGCACGTCCGAGATCGTGACACGTAACGTGATCCGCGGCGAGATCGGCTTCGACGGCCTGCTGATGAGCGACGATCTCAGCATGAAGGCCTTGCGCGGGCCGATGCGGGCGCGAGCCGAGGCCGTCATTGCCGCAGGCTCCGATCTGGCGCTCCACTGCAACGGCGATCTTGCGGAGATGCGCGCCGCTGCAGCCGGTGTTCCCAGGCTCCAGGGGCGCGCCGCGGAGCGTTTCGCGGCGGCCTCGGCTTGCGCGACGCGTCGCGATGCCTACGATAGGGCGGAGGCGCTGCAACTTCTCGCGAGCCTCATGGGCGAGCCGACTCCGATCGTCTGAATCAGTGTACTGTCGGGGATCGGCACCCGCGACGGGACGCCGCACACGCAATCAAGTCGAGACCTTATGATCGAGACCGCAGCTCAGAGCGAAACGGCAGCGCCGGACTGGGACGCGCCGAGCTTTGAAAACATGCCGGCACCGGGTGAAGCCTTCGTCGTCGACATCGATGGCTTCGAGGGGCCGCTCGATCTGCTGCTGGCGCTGGCGCGCACGCAGAAAGTCGATATCGCCAAGATTTCAATTCTGGCGCTCGTCGAGCAGTATCTGGGTTTCATCTCCCAAGCACAGCAGCTGAGGCTTGAAATCGCAGCCGATTATCTGGTGATGGCGGCGTGGCTGGCCTATCTCAAATCGCGCCTGCTGTTGCCAAAGGACAAGGACTACGTCGATACGGCATCGGCGGAAGTGTTGGCACAGCGCCTGGCATTCCGTCTGATGCGTCTCGAGGCGATGCGCGGCACCGCCGCGACGCTGATGACGCGGCGACGGCTCGACAGGGACGTGTTCGCACGCGGTCTGCCCGAGACCATCAAAGTCAGTCGCGATACGACGTACACGGCGACGGTCTATGATCTGCTCAAGGCTTACGCGGACCAGCGCAAACGCACGGTGCGCCACGTGCACGTGGTCAAGGCGCGGCGCGTATGGTCAATCAAAGAGGCGCGGCAACGCCTCGAAAGGTTGGTCGGGGCGACGGCCGGCGATTGGGCTCAGCTCGATCTCTTCCTGGAGCAATATTTGCCCAGAGGCGAGGAGGAGCGCACCGCGCTCGCAAGTTCCTTCGGGGCGACGCTCGAAATGGCGCGCGAAGGGTTGATCGAGATCCGGCAGGACGAGCCGTTCGCGCCGATCTACATGCGCAAACGTGAAGCAGGGGCGGTGTGGGAAAAGATCGGCTAGCGCGGCCGAAAACGCCGTTATAAGGGGGCTCGAAAAGGTCATGGTTCCGCCGAGACTGACGCTGGTGTCGAATAATGCGCGCGATAGAGATGCAACTGCTGAGAACGGCGATAGCGAAGCCGTGCATTACGCTGCGGCTCCCTTACCGTTGAGCGATCCGGAGGCTGCCGTCGATCATTTGTCGAAGAGCGTCCTGCGCGAAAAGCTGCGGCGTCTCGAAGCGCTGCTCTTTGCATCGGCCGAGCCGCTCGATGCCAAGGCGCTCGCCGGTTGTCTCGAGCCGGAGGATGACATCAACGCGCTGCTCGCCGAGCTGCAGTCCGACTATAAGGATCGCGGCGTGGTGCTGGTACGCGTGGCCGGACGCTGGCAGTTCCGCACGGCCGAAGACCTATCATATCTCCTCGAACGCCAGCAGAAGGACGAGCGCAAGCTGTCGAAAGCGGCGCATGAGACATTGGCGATCATTGCCTACCACCAGCCGGTGACGCGCGCCGAAATCGAGGAAATTCGCGGCGTTTCGACGTCGCCCGGTACGCTCGACGTTCTGATGGAGACGGGCTGGATTCGCCCGCGTGGGCGCCGACGGGCGCCCGGCCGGCCACTGACCTACGGCACGACGGAAACCTTCCTCGTCCATTTCGGCCTCGACAATATCAAGGATTTGCCGGGCCTCTCCGATCTCAAGGCGGCGGGGCTTCTCGATGGCAATTTGCCGCCGAATTTCACGGTGCCTTCGCCGACCGACGTGGCGGCGCTGATGCCAGACGAATTGCCGTTGACCGACGATGGGGACGGGGAGGACGAAGAAGCCGCGCAAGCCGATCTGCCGTTGGATGATGAGAGCGAGGGCGGCGCCGGCGAGGAGCCATCGGAAGATGCGCCGGAAGATGCAGCCCAGTCCCCCAAGGATGAGGGCTGAAAGGGCTTCTGCGGCCCGACCCTTAATTTCGCGACGATACACGCGGCGCTTCGCGCGCCGCCAGCTATCGGGCTAATGCAACCTGACGTGTCCGGAACACCAACAATTCCGGCGATTTAGGACGATAACGCTGCCAGCAACCGAACTTGCCCGCCCCTGGCGGTTCTGTGATAAAGTCCTTAAATACCGCGTAGCGGCAGCTGCCGCCGAGAGGTTTCAATGGGTTTTAGCGCGCAACACATACTTTTGCTTCTGATCATTGCCTTGCTGCTCTTTGGCCGTGGCAAGATTTCCGAGCTGATGGGCGATGTCGCAAAGGGTATAAAGAGCTTCAAGAAGGGCATGGCCGAGGACGACGAGCCGGAGAAACCCGCGCCACGTACGATCGACAACGAGGCGTCAAATCCCGATCGCACGAAGGTCGGCTGAGCGGATTTATCTCGCGTCAACGCCTCGCGGCTGATCTCGACAAGGTTACTCTATGTTTGAAATCAGCTGGAGCGAGCTTCTGATCCTCGGGATCGTGACGCTGGTTTTTGTCGGTCCCAAAGAGCTGCCGGTTTTTATGCGCACGCTGGGACGCTACGCGTCGGTCGTGCGCCGCCATGCCAACGAGTTCAAGGCGCAGTTCGACGCCGCGATGCGCGAGGCCGAGCTCGACTCGATGCGCGAAGAGGTCGAACACATGCAGACTTCGATCAATGCCGAGGTGATGAGCGCCAAGACGTCGTTCGAGGAAGCGGCCACGCCGACGAAAATTGAAAAGGCATCGACGACGAAACCCTCCGAGCCGGAGACGGCACCGGCCGCCATGCCGCCGATGCCTGCCCCGCCGCGCGTGGAGCCCTGATCGATGCAGGAGCGGCTGCCGCCTTCCAAACCGGCTGGGGACGAGCCCAGTCGCGAAGGACAAGATGAAATCGATTCCAGCAAAGCACCGCTGCTCGATCATCTGATCGAACTCAGGTCGCGTCTGATCTGGGCGCTGGCCTCGTTCGTCCTGATGTTTTTTGTCTGCTTCTCGATCGCCGGCCATATCTACAACGTGCTGGTGTGGCCTTACATGTGGGCGTCGGGCAACGACCATGTGCGGCTGATCGCGACGCACTTTCTCGAGCAGATCATGACGCAGGTGAAGCTGGCGATGTTCGGCGCGGCGTTTCTGTCGTTTCCCGTCGTCGCGACACAGATTTACAAGTTCGTGGCACCCGGGCTCTACAAGAACGAACGCCGGGCCTTCCTGCCGTATCTGATCGCGACGCCGATCCTTTTTCTAATCGGGGCGATGGTTGTCTATTTCATCGCGATGCCGGTGCTGATCCGCTTCTCGATCGGACTGACGCAAACGACCGGCGACGGCGTGCCGACGATCGAGCTTTTGCCGAAGGTTTCCGAATATCTGTCGCTGATCATGACGTTGATTTTCGGCTTCGGAATCGTCTTCCAGCTGCCCGTCATTTTAACGCTGTTGGCGCGCACCGGGTTCGTGACGTCCACGACGTTGAGACATGGTCGACGTTACGCGATCGTCGCAATTTTCGCGTCGGCGGCAATTTTGACGCCGCCTGACGCGATGAGCATGGTCATCATGGCGCTGCCGACCATTGCGCTTTACGAAGTCTCTATCTTGGCGGTGCAGTTCGTCGAGAAGCGTCAGGCGAAGGCGACGCCGGCCTCTTAAGTTCGAGCTATTCCCTTCGATCGCCGCCCCACTGTTGATCAGATGGGACACTCGCGGCCACCTCGGCTGGACCACCGCGATTTGCCGTCCTATAGACGCGGGCAAAGCCGCTCCAGCACGATCGAGGCCCTCCCGTGTTCGACATCAAATGGATCAGAGACAACGCCGATGCTTTTGACGAGGGCCTGAAGCGGCGCGGGCTCGAGGCGCAGGCGGCCGAAATCATAGCCCTCGACGACAAGCGCCGGGCCTGCCTGACGGCTCTTCAGGATGCCCAGTCGCGCCGCAATGCCGCCTCGAAAGAGATCGGCAAGGCTAAGGCGGCGAAAGACGACGCGACGGTGTCGAACCTGATGGGTGAGGTTGCCGAGCTCAAAGATCGGATTGCGAAGGGCGAGAACGACGAGCGCAAGCTCGATGCTGAGATCAGGGAGACGCTCGAGGTCATCCCGAACCTGCCGCGCGCCGATGTGCCGGACGGAGCCGATGAAAAGAGCAACGTCGAGGCTCGCAAGATAGGCACGCCGCGAAAGTTTGATTTCGCACCGAAGCAGCATTTCGAGATCGGCGAAGCATTGGGTCTGATGGACTTCGAGGCGGCGCAGAAGATTTCGGGCGCCCGCTTCGTCGTTCTGAAGGGGGCGTTAGCACGCCTCGAACGCGCCATCGGCAGCTTCATGCTTGATCTGCACACGGGCGAGTTTGGTTACACGGAAGTCAACCCGCCTCTGCTGGTCAAGGATCAAGCCGCTTACGGCACCGGCAATCTGCCGAAGTTTGCCGAAGATCTTTTCAAGACGACGAATGATTTTTGGCTCATCCCGACCGCGGAAATATCGCTGACGAACCTCGTGCGCGAGTCGATCATCGAGGAAGCGCAACTGCCGATGCGGTTGACGGCGTGGACGCCGTGCTTTCGATCCGAAGCGGGTGCGGCCGGCAAGGATACGCGCGGCATGATTCGCCAGCATCAGTTCTCGAAGGTCGAACTCGTGTCGATCACGACGCCGGACAAATCACTCGATGAGCACGAGCGTTTGACGTCGTGCGCTGAAGAGGTTTTGAAGCGCCTTGGTTTGCCGTTTCGCACGATGCTTCTCTCTACCGGCGACATGGGATTTGCGTCGCAGAAAACTTACGACATCGAGGTTTGGCTGCCGGGACAGAATGCCTATCGCGAGATTTCGAGCTGCTCTGTTTGTGGTGATTTCCAGGCGCGGCGCATGGATGCGCGCTATCGCCCGAAGGACGGCGGCAAGCCGGTGCATGTACACACGTTGAACGGGTCGGGCCTCGCCGTCGGGCGGACGCTGATTGCGGTGCTCGAAAATTATCAACAGGCCGATGGCACTGTCGCAATTCCTGAAGCGCTGCGCCCCTACATGGGTGGTCTGACGCAGATCGCGAAAGCATAGAAATGATGTCATCCCGGCAGAAGCGTAGCGAAGAGCCGGGACCCAGAATTGCAACACGATGACTCGCGATCATGCTTACTACGTCTACATCTTGGCAAGTCAACGAAATGGAACTCTTTACGTCGGCGTTACAAACGATCTCGTTCGTCGTGTTCAGCAGCATCGCGAAGGCCTGATTGAAGGATTTACGAAGCGCTATCACGTACGCCATCTCGTGTTCCACGAGGTTCATCAGGACATTCTTGAGGCGATCACGCGGGAAAAGCGGATCAAGCGATGGCGCCGTGATTGGAAGCTGCAGTTGATCGAATCGCAAAACCCTGAATGGCGCGAACTTTGGATAGAGCTGACTGAAGGTGCTGATCAGCTGAATGCACCGCTGGGTCCCGGGTCTCGCTAGTGGGCTCGCCCGGGATGACAGCACGCCACCATTTGTCATTCCGGCCGAAGCGTAGCGAAGAGCCGGAACCCAGTAGCTGCCTGCGAGCTTGTTGCATGCAATATGAATTAGTATCTGGGCTTGGGTTGTCGCCCAAAAAGAGTTCGGCTCAGGAGGACAATAGGCGGAACTAAACCATGCGTATTCTCATCACCAACGATGACGGCATCAATGCCAAGGGCCTCGAAATCCTAAAGGCAATTGCACTCGGCATATCGCCGGACGTGTGGACGGTGGCGCCCGAAACCAATCAGTCGGGCACGTCGCACTCAATGACGCTGCATACGCCGCTCAGATGCCGCACGCTGGATGAACGCACGCACGCGGTCGCAGGTACGCCGACCGACAGCGTCATCATGGCCGTGCGTCACATCCTGAAAGACCAGCCGCCCGACCTCGTTCTCTCGGGGGTCAACCACGGCTCGAATCTCGCCGAGGACATCACCTATTCCGGCACGGTCGCCGCTGCGATGGAAGGGGCGCTTCTCGGCATTCGCTCGATCGCGTTGTCGCTGATGATTGGATTCGAAGACGGCGAACGTCGCGCAATATGGGATACGCCGCTCGCACATGCGCCTGGGTTGATAAAGAAAATACTCGAAGAGAAATGGGATCCGAACACGCTCATCAACGTGAACTTTCCCGATGCGCCGCCTGATCAGGTGAGGGGCATAGCAATCGCGTCTCAGGGCATCAGGGACCAGGCATTGCTCAATATCGATAGTCGCGAAGATCCATGGGGCACGCCCTATTTCTGGTTCGGATTTGAGCGGCGGCTATCGACGCTGGTTCCAGGGACGGACCTTGCCGCGATCGCCGAAAACAAAATTTCCGTCACGCCGCTCAACCTCGATCTGACCGACCGAAGCGCTGCTAAAACTCTCGCCAGCCGGCTCGGTTGAACGGCATCGCCCACCCGCTTTAGCTACAACCCAAATCGAATAAAAGCCGCCGGAAAGCCGAAATACTTCCGCGAATAGAGCGCAATTCTCATCTAATGCAATAAGCCTGGGCGACGCTGCCGGGTCGGCTCAGGCGAAATTTTTTCGCTTCCTTCAATCGCTGGCGGGGCCCAGCGAGCGGCATGTTTGAAGAAAAGCAACTCGGGGCATCGAGGTCACTTCGCGCGGATCATTTACCTGCCGTTAACCGGTTAAAGGTTAATGGATGGTGCGAGTAGAGGTGCGTACCATGATGAGTTGTTTTAGCGTTGGCCGGCGCGGACGATTAAGCCTCAAGTCCGCTGGAGCCATTTCCCTAGCATGTGCTGGCCTCGTTCTTGGAGGCTGCAGCGCTGACGTTACGCGCTTCGATAGCGCGTCGTTCAACCTTAACGATCCGCCCGAGACCGCAAGCGCGGCTCCTATACCGTCCGAGCCGGTGCGTTCGGGCTATATGGACCCCGTCGTCGGATCGACGCCGCGTGGGCCTTACGGCGCCGGCGCTTCTTCGGTTGAGGTCGCGGCACTTCCCGATCCGTCAGCTTCCTATCCGCCGCCTCGGTATACGCCGCCGGCAGCTCCGGCTCCGTCGTACAGGGCGCCCGCATATCAGCCGCCATCATATCAGGCGAAATCATTCGAACGGACGCGGCAACAGCCGGCTCCGTCCTATCGCCAGCAGGCGGCAGTGCCGCCGGCCAAGGGCGAAATGATCGAAGTGCAGCAGGGCGACACGCTCTACAGCATCTCGAAACGCCATCATGTTTCGGTCGCCGAATTGATGTCGGTCAATAGCCTCAGCGCACCGAGCCTGAAGCTTGGTCAGAAGCTCTATCTGCCGGGCAGCGAAAGCGCTCCAACGCGCAGCGTCGCCGCCGAGAGGGCTGTTGAATCCGCTACGCCCGCGGCTGTCCCGCTGGCACCGGCGTCGCCCGAAGTCGCTGCGCGCTACAACGGCTCGTATACGATGAGGCCCGGGGATTCGCTCTACGGCGTCGCCCGCGCCCACAAGGTCTTGTTCTCCGAGCTTCAGCGCGTCAACGGCATTACCGATCCAACCAAGGTGAAGCCGGGTTTCGTGCTGAAGGTGCCGGGCGAAGCCTCGACGCCGAACGTTGCCAGCAACCGGCCGGCGTTGCCGGCTGCGCTGCCGCCCACGCCGCCGAACGCCGCGTCGTCCGAACCGCAAAGGTACGGGCAGGCGACGACGACGCAGCCGACCGTCATCAACAGCGAGCGGCGCGTCGCGTCGCTCTCCGACAGAGCGACCGATGCGATGCCTGAAGGGCAGCCTGCCTCGCAGCCGACGCAGCCTGCCGCGCAACCCGCGCAGCCGAAAGAAAAGGTTGCGATGGCTGCTCCGACGGGCGTGCCGGATGTCGCCGAGAGCGTCAAGCTGCGCTGGCCGGCGAGCGGCAAAGTCATTGCCGGCTTCGGCGGTCGTCCCGACGGAACGCACAATGACGGCATCAATGTTTCCGTGCCACTCGGGACCGAAGTTCATGCCGCCGAAGATGGCGTCGTGGCCTACGCCGGAAGCGAGCTGAAGGGCTACGGCAATCTTGTGCTTCTACGCCACGACAATGGCTGGGTCACCGCCTACGCACACAACGACGAGCTGCTCGTGAAGCGCGGCGACAAGATCAAGCGCGGACAGGTCATCGCCAAGGCCGGTAAAACCGGTTCGGTCGACCAGCCGCAGGTGCATTTCGAATTGCGACAGGGTTCGAAGCCGGTCGATCCGGTACCGTATCTCGAAAAACTCTGACGCACACCTCTGGCGCGGGGCAAAACGATGCCGCGCTGGCAATGAGGGAAAGACTAGGGCCGGATCGCGCGATCCGGCTCTTTTTCATTGGAGCTTTTCGTTGGCGCTTGGCTACCGCCTTCGGCGAGCCGGCCGCCAAGCGCGGGCACATTTCTCGGACGATGACCGTCTGGGTCCCGCCTCTTCGCTACGCTTCGGCCGGGATGACAGGACGTGCAGCGCCATTGATCGCTACAAACTCAGAGCTGATCTGTGGTCTTCTGCAAACGTCCCGCGAGATCCTGCGTGTACTGCCAGGCGACGCGGCCTGAGCGAGCGCCGCGCGTCGTCGACCATTCGAGTGCATCGCGCACCAGTTCGGCGTCGTCGATCTTCAACCCGAAGTGCTCGACATAGGCGCGGACCATCGCCAGATAATCATCCTGGCTGGCGTTGTGAAAGCCGAGCCAGAGGCCGAAGCGGTCGGACAGCGACACCTTCTCTTCCGTCGCCTCGGCCGGATTGATCGCCGTCGAGCGCTCATTCTCGATCATTTCGCGCGGCATCAAGTGGCGCCGGTTCGACGTCGCGTAGAAAATGACGTTCTTCGGCCGGCCCTCGATGCCGCCCTCGAGCACGGCCTTCAACGATTTGTAGCTCGTGTCATCGTGGTCGAACGAGAGATCGTCGCAAAAAACAATAAACCGGAAGGGTGCGGTCTTGAGGTAGGTCAGGCACTTCGGCAGCGACGAAATCTCCTCGCGGTGGATTTCAATCAGCTTCAGCCCGGCAGCCTTGGAACGCGCGTCGGCGTGCGCCGCTTTCACCAGACTCGATTTTCCCATCCCACGCGCGCCCCAGAGGAGAGCGTTGTTGGCGGGGAGTCCAGCAGCGAACCGGCGCGTGTTGTCGAGCAGGATGGCGGCCGTCCTGTCGATCCCCTTCAGCAGGGCCAGCGGCACGCGGTTGACTTTCGCGACCGGCTCGAAGCTCTGGCCGTCTGTTTGCCAGACGAAAGCCTCGGCCGAACTGAAGTCGGCCGCTCGCGGCGGGCGCGGGCTCATGCGGTCGAGGGCCTCGGCGATCCGATCGAGAACCGGCTTCAACGCGTCGCTGTCACTCATAAGAGAGGTCCGTATGGCTATGTATCGGGAACAGCGTCTTTAATCGCTGCGTCTTGCAATGCCAACGTCAAAGCTTCAAGCTTTGCGAGGTTGCAAAAGGGCCACCGGACACTATAGTCCGCCCGAATTTGAGGGCGCTTCCTCTGAGGCCACGGGGCTCGGAGCAGGGGCGCTGTTTTCAATCGCACACGAAGGATTCCCTTGTCCAATGTTCACGACTCCCGCCTTTGCCCAGACTGCCGGCAACCCGATGGACTCGCTTGGCGGTCTGCTGATCCCCATGCTGCTGATGCTCGTGATCTTTTATTTCTTCCTTATTCGGCCGCAATCGCAGCGTGCCAAGGAGCTTCGCGATCGGGTGAACGCTGTGCGGCGCGGCGACACAGTCATCACCTCGGGCGGCATGGTGGGCAAGGTGCTCAAGGCATCCGAAACCAGCGAGGACATCGAGGTCGAGCTGGCCGATAATCTCAGGGTGCGGATCGTCAAGAGCACGCTGATGGATGTGCGCTCGAAAGGCGAACCTGTCAAAGACGCAACGTGATTTAGAGCACGCTGACGTGCGAGAATGAGCGTCATGGCATCACGCGGCGTTTGCTAACCCCGCCTCAACGAAACTCGAGACCCTGTACCAATGCTGCATTTCACTCGCTTGAAGATCGTCGTCATTCTGCTGACCTGCCTTGCAGGTTTTCTAGTGGCGCTGCCGAACTTCTTCTCGAAGGAAACCGTGGCCTCTTGGCCGTCATTCATGCCGAAACAGCAGCTGCGGCTCGGCCTTGATCTTCAGGGCGGCGCCCATCTCCTTCTCGAGATGGACCAAGAGGAGATCAAGAAGGACTGGATGAATAATCTGCGCGATGAATCGCGCAAGATCCTGAGAACCGCCAAGATCGGGGTCACCGGTATCGGCGCGCAGGGAACGCAGCTCGTCATCAAGCTCGCCAAGCCCGAGGATCGTGACGAGGCATTGAAGGAGCTACGCAAGATCAGGCAGCCGGTCGGTAATGTCATGCTTGGGGGCGGAAGCTACGACGTCGACGTCAATGAAGGGCCTGACGCGGGAACAATCATCGTCAAGGTGACCGACGCAGGCCTAAAGCAACGCATTTCGGGTGCCGCCGCATCTTCGATCGAAACGGTGAACCGGCGCGTCAACAACCTCGGCACATCGGAATCGACAATCGTCCGCCAGGGCACTGACCGCATCCTCATTCAGTTTCCCGGTCTCAAGGATACCAAAGAGCTGAAGCAGCTCATCGGCGAAACCGCCAAACTCACTTTCCATGAGGTGCACCCCTCGCTCTCGCCGGAAGATGCCAAGCTCACAGCAATACCACCGGGGTACAAGATCTACCCTGGCGACAAGGGTGAGGGGGGCGAATATCTGTTGCGCGAGACGCCCATCGTACAGGGAGCGGACCTCGCCGATGCGCAGCCGGGCTTCGATAGTCGCACGAACGAGCCCGTCATCAATTTCCGCTTCAACCAGGTTGGCGCCAGGAGATTTGCGAACTTTACGAAGGACAACGTCGGGCGGCCGTTTGCGATCGTTCTCGACGACAAGGTATTGTCGGCACCGGTCATTCGCGAACCAATTCTCGGCGGATCGGGTCAGATCTCCGGCAGCTTCACGGTTGAAAGCACGAACAGGCTCGCCGTTCAGCTGCGCTCCGGGTCTTTGCCGGCGAAACTCACGATCGTCGAGGAGCGGACCGTCGGGCCGTCACTCGGAGCCGATTCGATCGCAGACGGTGAGCGCGCCGGTATTATCGGGGGTATCGCCGTTATTTGTCTCACGGTCCTCGCCTACGGCACGTTCGGCATTTTTGCCTGCTTGGGCCTCGTGGTGCATTTGATACTGACGCTCGCCTTGATGACGCTAATCGGCTCGACTCTGACGCTTCCCGGCATCGCCGGTCTCGTGCTCGGTGTCGCGATGGCCGTCGATGCGAACGTTCTGATCTACGAGCGCATTCGGGAAGAGCTCCGCGTCGGCAAAACTCCGGTCGCCGCTATCGATGCCGGATTCCAGCGCGCCTTCGTCACCATCGCCGATAGCCAGCTCACGACGCTCGCCTGCGCGCTGATCATGTTCTGGCTGGGGGCCGGGCCGATCCGCGGCTTCGCCGTGACGCTGACGATCGGCATCATGACTTCGATTTTCGCGTCCGTGACGGTCGTAAGGCTGTTGATCTGGTATTGGCTCAAAGCCCAGCCCAAGGGCCGCATTACGACCGTTCCGGTTTAGGAGACCACCCGCGTGCTGATGAGATTAATTCCGGTCTTCAAGGGCATCGACTTTTTTCCGCACGACCTGCGTCTACCGTTCATGCGTTACAAAGGATTGGCGATTGGGGCTTCGCTCATTGCGATGGCGATATCGCTGGCGTTGTGCATGACGATGGGACTCAACTACGGCGTCGACTTCAAGGGCGGTTCGCTGATCGAATTGCAGTCGAAAAGCGGCGACGCCGATGTCGCAGCGCTACGCGAGCAGCTCAACGGGCTCGGCCTTGGCAACGTTCAAATCCAGCAATTTGGGCCCCCATCGAATGTTCTCATTCGGCTGGAGGAGCAACCGGGCGGCGAGAAGCCTCAGCAAGCGGCGCTGAAGAAGGTCAGCGACGCGACGCAAGCCCGCTTCACGCAACGGCGCGTCGAGGTGGTCGGTCCGGCTGTCTCGAGCGAATTGCGCATGACCGGCTTTGTCGCCATCGCCGCAGGCATTCTGGCAATCGTCGCGTACGTGTGGTTTCGCTTCGAATGGCAGTTTGCCGTTGGCGCGGTCGTGGCGCTGACGCATGACGTCCTCGTGACGGCCGGAATTTTTTCGCTGTTTCAGTTTGAATTCGATCTGTCGACGGTCGCCGCGCTTCTGACCATTCTCGGCTATTCGGTGAACGATACGGTCGTCGTGTCCGACCGCATTCGCGAAAATTTGCGCAAGTTCAAAAAAATGGATCTGAACGAGCTTCTCAATCTGTCGATCAACGAGACCTTATCGCGTACGATCCTGACGGGCGTGACCGCAATCGCAGTGCTCATCTCGCTCTACATTTTTGGCGGTGAGGTGATCCGCAATTTCAACTTCGCGATGCTCTTGGGTGTGGTCATCGGCACGTATTCATCGATTTTCATCGCGGCACCGCTCTTGGGCTACTTCGGCGTCAAGCGCGATTGGAGCGATGCGGCTGCAAAAGGCGTGGCGGCGGCGAAGACCAAAGCCAAGGCGTGATGCGCCGTCGGGTGAGCCGCTATGGCGGAGTTGGAAGGACACTATCCTTACGAGACCGCTATTGCGGCGTACGGCAATGGCGGCTTCCGGTTCGCCGATATGAGCCATAAGGGATCGATACTCTGTCTGCCGAGCGGCATCTACGCTTGGAACGTCGCGTCCGCAGACGAGCTCCGTTCGGAGGATTTCGATTTTCTTCTGAGTGCGCTCGAAACGCCGATCACCGTACTTTTAGGGACGGGCGTCAACCAAGTCTGGCCGCGCCCCGAGATATACGCGGCCTTCGCCAAATCCGGCATCGGACTTGAGCCGATGTCGACAGGAGCTGCGGCTCGCACCTACAACATCCTGATTGCGGAGAAGCGCCGGATCGCGGCGGCGCTGATAGCCGTGTTGTGAAGCCTCGCGCACGGAGCAGCGTGTGACCGAGACCGAGCAACAGATCGCCAATCTCCAAGCCGTTCGCTCCAGCGCCCGCCTAAATGCGCTCGACAGGTATTACGCCGCGCTCTTCGCGCCTGCCGCCGTTCGCGATGATCTGATGGCGTTGGCCGCTTTCAGCGGCGAGATCGCGCGCATCGGCAGGCAGGTCAGCGAGCCGGCGGTCGGTGAAATTCGCATCGCATGGTGGCGTGACGCATTGCTGGCAGCCGAGCACGGCGCCGCCTCGGGAAATCCTATGCTCGATGTGT
>Ga0134122_10001577_pt1 | contig 16505 bp, 10 predicted proteins | sample KB302_FD_96461 | JGI IMG/M metagenome (GOLD analysis project Ga0134122, IMG submission 96461) | Terrestrial soil microbial communities without Nitrogen fertilizer from Kellogg Biological Station, Michigan, USA - KB3-0-2 | ecosystem: Environmental > Terrestrial > Soil > Unclassified ... | reverse complement strand
GGTCGGAGGCGCCGCGGGCGGCCTTGGAGCCGACGACCATGTCCGCGCTCCGGCCGCGGAGCAGCGGCAGGGCCTGGTCGTAGAAGGTGACGTCGCAGAGGTCGATCTCGTCGCAGATGACCAGCTCGCCGCGGGCCTGCTCCAGGCCGGCCTTGAGCGCGGCGCCGTAGTTGGGGCGGTCGGAGTGGAACCAGCGCAGGCGCGGGTCCCGGTCCGCCAGGCCCTGGAGGATCTGGGGCGTGGAGTCCTTCGACCCGTTCTCCGCGAAGAGGATCTCGAAGTCCAGGCCCCGCGCGTCCAGCGCCGCGCACAGCTCGTCCGCCGCCTGCGCCACGATGGACGCCTCGTTGTAGACGGGGATGACGATGGAGAGCTCCGGCTGCGGCATCCGCGGGCGGGTGGTTAGCACAGACGTGATGGTTCGGCGTCATGCCGAATCGAGCAGCCCACCCACCCGATGTGCTAGGTGGCGGCCTTCACCTGTTCCCCGGAGTACCCCATGGCGCGTCCAATCCTCGTTGCGGCGGGACTGTTCATCCTCGCCGGCTGCGGCCCTCAGGGCACCGCGGACATCCAGATCGTCACCGTGTCCGACTGGCATGGCCAGCTCGATCCGCTGTCCGAGACCGTGAACAACGTCACCACCAACTACGGAGGCCTCGGGCTGCTCAAGACCTACGTGGACCAGGCGCGCGCCGCGAACCCGAACACCGTCCTGGTGACCGGCGGCGACAACATCGGCGCCACGCCCGCCCTCTCCTCCATCTTCGACGACAAGCCCGCCATCGAGGGCCTCAACTTCCTCGGGCTGGAGGCCACCACCTTCGGCAACCACGAGTTCGACCACGGGACGGCCGCCCTCAAGGACCGCATGTCCGAGGCGACCTTCAAGTACGTCACCACCAACCTCAACAACGCACACGCAGAGCTGGGTGACGGGCCGGTCTACAAGTTCAAGATGGTGGAGCTGGGGGACAAGAGCCCGAAGGTGAAGGTGGCCTTCCTCGGCCTCACCAACTCCGACGCGGCGCTGCTCACCAGCTCCGTCGGCTTTGGGACCCTGTCGGTCCAGGACCCCGTCGCCGCCGCCAACCAGGCCGCCAAGGACGCCCGCGCCGCCGGCGCCGCGGTGGTGGTCGCGCTGGTCCACATGGGCGCCACCGCCAAGGACGTGGCCGGCAACCCCAGCGGCCCCGGCATCGACTTCGCCTCCGGCCTCGTCGGCGTGGACGTGGTGGTCGCCGACCACACGGACATCACCGTCAACAACACCTTCGGCAACGCGCTGGTGGTGGAGAACCGGAGCAAGGGCCGCACCTATTCGAAGATCCAGCTCCACGTGGTGGACGGAAAGGTCACCGAGGCCCCCACCGCCGAGCTCCTCGACCCCGCCGGCACCGCCACCATCGGCAACATCACCTGCCCGGCCGCCGCCTGCCCCAGCGACTACACCTGCAACGCCCAGAGCCGGTGCGAGAAGGTGCTGGCCACCCCGGATCCTGCCGCGGCGGCGCTGCTGCAGCCGTACCGCGACCAGCTCTCCGCGCACTTCGACGGGCGCGTCACCAAGACCGACCAGGTGTTCATCCGCAACGGCACCGCCGAGCGCACCGGCGAGGTCCCCATCGGCGACCTGATCGCCGACATGATGCTGGAGCGCTACCGCACCTCCGACGGCGTGCAGATCGCCTTCACCAACGGCGGCGGCATCCGCGCCTCGCTCCCGTCCTCCTACGCCCCGCAGGACAACACCCTGGTCCGCGTCGGCTGCTCGGCCGGGACGCCGTGCGACGTGGTGGCGGGCGACATCTACACCGTGCTGCCGTTCGGCAACGCGCTGGTGGTCCGCACCATCACCGGCCAGGTGCTCTGGCAGGCGCTGGAGTACAGCGTGGGGGTGATGCCGGCGGTGAGCGGCCGCTTCCTGCAGATCGCCGGCTTCCGGTTCACCTGGTCCCAGGGCGCCCCCACCGGCTCGCGCGTGCAGAGCGTGCAGCTGCTGGACGCCCAGGGGAACGTGATCAAGGACATCGCCAAGGACGACGCCACCGAGTACAAGATGGTGACCAACGACTTCACCAGCGGCGGCGGCGACGGCTACTCCATGCTGGTGCTGCCACAGGCGCCGCCGGTCCGCGAGGTGATGGCGGACGTCCTCCTCGAGTACCTGAAGGGGAAGGCCTCCATCTCGCCCACCAGCTACCTGCCGGCGTCCCGGATCATCGCGGTCCCGTAGCCCGGCGGCCGGGCCCCTCGCGCGCCTGGCGCCACGGCCTCAGGCGCGCGACTCGTTGATCCTCCGGGCGAACGCGCGCCCGGAGATCAGCGCGTCCTCCATCCCGCCGTACTCCCAGCTCCCGTACCGGCCCGCCACGTCGATGCCGGCCTGCCGCAGGAACTCCACCACCTTCCCCTTCGCGGCCGAGTAGTCCTCGTCGTACAGCACGTACGCGTGGGGGATCTCCCGCGCCCTGGCGAAGAGCACGTCCTCGCGCCGGTGGATCATCTGCGACCGGAGCAGGTCCTCCACCGCGCGCCCCTCCGCGTCCGCCTTCGACAGCTCCCCCTGGTGCGAATACTCCACGTAGAAGGAGCAGCACCCCTCCGGCGCCAGCTTCGGGTACGCCGCCGAAGGAGAGCCGATGCGGTACGCCACGAATTCGGGCTCCGGAAGGTAGATCCAGTGCCACGGCTGCCGGTTCGGCCCGCGCGCGCCCACCGCCACGAATGTCACCGTGGTCGCCCGCAGCCGCCCCGCCGCCGCCGCCACCTCCTCGGGCACGTCCACCAGCAGCTTCACCAGCCCCGGCAGCGAGATGGTGGAGAGCAGGTTCGAATACGCCGCCGTCTCCCCGTTCGACAGCTGGACCTTCTTCTGCTTCCAGTCCACGCGGACCGGCTCCGTGCCCAGCAGCACCTCGCCGCCCTCGAGCGAGGCGCGGATCGCCCGCGCCCAGGACTCGATGCCGCCTTCCTTCGGGTAGACGAACGTCGCGTTGTAGCCGATGGAGTCCGCCCCCAGCCCCAGCGCGCCCTCCACCACCTCCTTGAGCGTGGGCCTGGGCACGAAGCGCCCGCACCACGCCGCCAGCAGCTGCGAGGGGGGCACGCCCCAGAGCTTCCGGTTGTACGGCACCATGAAGTTCCGGGCGAAGCCCTCGCCCATGTAGCGGAGGATGAACTCCTCGAAGGTGCGGGGCTCGCGCTCGCGCAGGGCGCGGCCCTTCTCCCCGTAGACCGCCTCCACGAAGCCGATCAGGTTCTCCGCCACCACCTCCGGCGGCAGCCCGTGCGTGTTCACCTGGTACGGGAAGCGGGTGAAGACGCCCCGCGAGTAGATCGCCGCCTTCCGCTGGATGGTCACCAGCTGGTCCTTCAGCCACTTCTCGTGGACCAGCCCGCGCACCTCCGGGTCCCGCAAATGGAGCCAGTGGCCGGTGGGGTCGAAGAGGAACCCGTCCAGGTCCTCGGTCTTGATCAGGCCCCCCACCCGATCCGTCCGCTCCACCAGCCGCCAGGAATGTCGGAGAAAATAGGCGGCCCCCAACCCTGCCAAACCACCGCCCAGGATGAGCACCGGGTCCATGGAAAACGGGTACTTAGCACGCTCTCAGTCCCTGATTTCAGAATTCTTGCGACCAACGAAACCCACATGCCACCCGGTCCGACAATTCACTCAGTTGTAGGCTGGCCCCACTCTTTACAGCTTCCCTCTGGAGCACTCACATGGGTTTCCTCGGCGGCATTCTCGGCGGTGGTGGCGGTGGCGGTGGCGGGTTGCTCGGTGGACTCCTGGGTGGTGGCGGCGGTGGCGGTGGGTTGCTCGGTGGGCTTCTCGGTGGTGGCGGCAAGGGCGGCGGCGGGATCTTCGGGACCGTCCTCGGGATCGCCGGCAACTTCATCTGCCCGGGCCTCGGCGGGATGATCGGCGGCATGGTCGGCAACATGATCGACAAGAACATGGCTGACCACGGCGACGACGCGGCCAAGGACCAGCAGAAGGCGTCGCAGCAGAAGTCCGCGGACACCTTCTCGCAGGTCGCTGGCGCGGCGAAGATGGTCGCCTCCTTCATCTAACCCTCGCGAGCTTGGCGAGGATCGCGTGCCGGGTCGGCAACCCTCCGGGGCTGCGACCCGGCACTCGTCGTTTCGGGCGCCGGCAAAGGCTGAAAGTGCGCGAGTGATGGTAGCGTTCGGGCCGCCGGTTCGGTCCGGAGCGCCATGAAAGTCTCGTGTCCGTCCTGCGGTACGAACTACAACATCGACGACAAGCGGATCCCGCCGGGTGGCGCCAAGCTCAAGTGCGCCAAGTGCCAGTCCACCTTCCCCATCAAGCGTGACGCCGCGCCGGCGGGCGCCAGCGCCGCCCCCAGGTCCGGCGCGGTCCCCCTGCCCGGGGCCGGGACCATCAAGAGCGGCCAGACCAGGAGCAGCCCGGCGGTGCCGTTGCCCGGAGGGTCCCTCGGCTACGACATGAACGTGGCCACCAACCCGGCCATCCCGTTGCCGGGCAACTCGGGGCCGAAGGCGTCTTCCGCGAGGCCCTCCATCTCCGCCGCCGTCCCGCTCCCGGGCGGCGTGGCGCACGACCCGTTCGACGACGAGGCCACCGCCGCCGTCCCGCTCCCCAGCTCCGGCGGCCCGCCGGTTTCGGAGATGCCGGACCCCAGCCCGTCACCGTGGGCCGGCGAGTCCACCCGCGTGGCGACCATCGCCATGCCCACGGAGGCCATCCGCCCCTCGGCGCGGCAGCCCGCCATCCCGCTCCCCAGCGGCGTGCCGTCCATCGGGGGCGCCAAGCCGCTCGGCAAGTCCCCGCCGGTGGGCAGCTCCAGCGGGCTCACCACCTCGCCCGGGATGCCGTTCGCGCGCACGCCCAGCGAGCCGCGCGCCAGCGCCATCCCGCTGCCCGGCGCCGGCGCGGCCGCCACCCGCGTCGCTCCGCCCCCGCCCGCCGTCCCGCTCCCCGGCGAGGATCCGGCTGGGGACGACCTGGACTTCGCGGACGCCGACCTGGTGGAGGCGCCGCCGAACGCCAACACCATCAACGAACCCGCCTACGCGCCGCCGCGGCCGTCGATCAGCGCCGCGGTCCCGCTCCCGGCCGGCGGCTACGACTCCAACGAGTCCACCCAGATGGTGTCCGAGGCGAGCGGCCCCTTCGACTTCGGCGACAGCGACCTCCCGCCCCCGCCGGAGCCCGCCTCCGCCTTCGTCCCGTCCTTCGCGGGCGGGAGCGAGGCCGTGCCCCTGCCGGGCGTCGATGACGCGGGCGGGGTGGACTTCGGCTCCGATTTCGGCGCCGACTTCGGCGAGGCGCCGCCCGAACCCCCGCCGGAGCCCAGGACCGCCGCCAACGAGCCGCCGCAAGAGCAAGAGGTCGACTTCGGGTCCGACCTCCCGTCGCCCATCAGCCAGGCCCCGCTCTCCAAGTCGCCGTTCGACTTCTCCGGCCCGGACGACCAGACCTCCACCGACGCGCCGCGGGGCGACGCGACCTCGCTGGACTTCGACTCGCCGCCCGAGCCCGAGCCCGCGCCCGGCTACAGCCCCGAGCCTTCCGGGCCCCGGGACGACCTGCTGGACTTCGGCGAGCTGCCCTCGCCCGCCGGCCCCTCGGACCTCCCCACCCCGGCCGCGCAGGGCGGGGCGCCGGACTTCAGCTTCGACTTCTCGCCCCCGCCGCCGCCGAGCGCGCCGGAGAACCTGCCGGAGCCGGCGCCGCAGCCGCCGCCCTCCTCCGGCTTCGGCGAGGAGATGGACTTCGGCTCGCCCGCGCCGCCGCCCTCGTCGATGGTGGACCCGCTGGAGTTCGACCCCACCTCGAAGAGCTCGCCGGCCGCCCCGCGCGACGAGCTGGAGGCGGACCTCTCCGCGCCCATCCCGCCGCCCGCCACCTCCGGCCCCGCGGACGGGCTGGAGATGCTCAACTTCATCGACGACGCCGCCAAGCAGCAGGGCCCGACGCCGGGGACGAGCAAGCCCGCGGGGCGGCTCAGCCGCTGGCACGTGCGCCGCCGGAGCGGGAAGGTGTTCGGCCCGTTCGACGAGGGCGTGGTCATCAAGATGCTGCAGGACGGGCAGCTGCTGGGCAACGAGGACATCTCCCCCAACGGCGAAGATTGGTCGCCCATGGCCTCCGTCCCCACGCTCGCCGCCGCCATCCAGCGGATCATGGATTCGCCGTCGCGCCAGCAGGCCCAGGGCGCGGGCGGCAATTTCACCAGCGCCGGCGCCGCCGTCCGCGCCGGCCCGCAGTCGGCCAGCATGGACCGGCTGAAGTCCGTCTACGAGGGCCGGATGGCCGCGGTGGCGGTGGTGGACCGCCGCCAGGACGACGCCCGGTTCCGCCGCCGCCTCCCGTTCCTGGTGGTCCTGGGCGCGGCGGGGGTGCTCGCGGCGGCCGGGGCCTCGCTCGCCTTCACCCGCTACGGCGCCTTCGGGATGAAGCTGCTGCTGCCGGCGAAGCTGTCGGCCTCCTCGCCGCAGTACGCGCAGCTGCAGGATGCCAAGAAGGCGCTCCTGCAGGACACCTTCAAGAGCTACCGCGAGTCGCGGGACCTCACCGGCAAGATCCTCGCCTCCACCGAGTACCCGGAGGTGCGCGCGGTCTGGTGCCAGGCGGTCTTCTACCTCCAGCGCCGCTACGCCGCCGCCACGCCGCAGGAGAAGCAGGAGGCGGCGGACGCGCTCGAGCGGGTGGAGCTGCTGGGAAAGAAGAACGCGGAGGTGGTGAAGGCCTTCGCCGGCCGCGCGCTCGCCGCGCACACCCCGCTCGAAGCGCTCCCGCCGCTGCTGGAAGCCAAGGCGCGCGCCGCCAACGAGTCGGACCGCGAGCTGGACATGCTGCTGGCGGAGGCCTACGCCGTCCAGGGCGACGCCAAGGCCGGCGAGGAGGTGCTCCAGCGCGTCCTCAAGGCCGACAAGGGCTCCGCCAAGGCGCTCCACGCGCTGGGCAACCTGAAGCAGGCCGCGGGACAGGCGGACGAGGCCGCCAAGGCGTACGCGGCGGCGCTGGAGGCGGACCCGGACCACGCCATGTCCGCGGTGGAGCTGGCGGCGGTGGACCTGCTCGTCCGCCACAACGAAGCCGAGGGGCTCAAGGCGGTGGAGAAGGCGCTCTCGCCGCAGTCGGAGCCGCTGCTGGGGCCGGCGGAGCTGTCGCGCGCGAGGGCGCTGCGCGGGGTGGCGCTGGCGGCGCAGTTCAAGAACAAGGAGGCCACCGACGAGCTGGAGGCGGCGCTCAAGCTGGACCCGGACTCGGTGTTCGCCAAGGCGATGCTGGCGCGGGTGCTCTTGAGCCAGCACGAGCTCAAGCGCGCGCTCCCGCTGTTCAAGGAGGCCACCACCCGCGAGCCCGCCAACCTCGAGTACGCGGAAGGGTACCTCCAGGCGCTGATCGCCGACGGCAACATGTCGGAGGCGATGACCCAGGTGGCGCGGGTGAACCAGCGCTTCACGGGCAACGCGCGGATCGCCTTCCTCTACGGCCGGATCAGCGACGCGCTGGACAACGCCGCCGACGCGGAGACGCACTACAAGCGCGCCATCGCCGCGGACCCCAGGCTCTACCAGGCGAACCTGGCGCTGGCCCGCTTCTACCTGCGCATGCGCCGGGTGGCGGATGCCAGGCCGCAGCTGCAGGCCGCGCAGCAGCAGGATGGCGCCGCCAACGACGCGGGGGTGCACGCCGGCCTGGGCGAGCTGGCCTTCACCGAAGGGAACCTCCAGGACGCGCGCCGCGAGCTCGAGCAGGCGGTGCAGCTGGACCCCAACCAGGTGGACGCCCACCTGGGCCTGTCCAAGGTGAACCTGGCGGAGGGCAAGACGGAGGACGCGCTCAAGGAGGCGGAGCAGGCGCTGAAGACGGACCCCCACGTCAAGGACGGGCGGCTCCACCGGGCGCTGGCGCTGTGGAAGCTCACCCGCCTGGACGACGCCATCGAGGAGCTGAACAAGGCGAAGGTGGAGGACCCCAAGTCGGCGCGGGTGATGATCACCATCGGCGCGGTGCAGCTGGACCGGGCCAACCTCCCGGCGGCGGAGGCGGCGCTCCTGTCCGCGCTGAGCCTGGACCCCTCCAACCACGAGGCGCACTTCTACATGGCCCGGGAGAAGGCCAAGCGCTTCGAGTACACCCAGGCCATCGAGAGCATGAAGAACGCGCTCGAGCGGGCCCCCAAGCGCGCCGCCTACCACTACGAGCTGGGCCTCATCTACCGCGACGCCAAGCGGCTCGCCGACGCCATCGACTCCTGGAACACCGCGGTGAAGCTGGACCCCACGCACGCCGACGCGCTGGAGGCGCTGGGCCAGGCGTACCTGGACCGCGGCGAGCTGGACAAGGCGGTGGAGTCCTTCGACGCCTCGCTCAAGGCGGACCCGGCGCGCACCCGCATCCTCTCCCTGGTGGGCGACTGCTACTTCCAGGCGGCGAAGTGGCCGGAGGCGATCGCCCGCTACAACCAGGCGCTGAAGGTCGACCCCAAGCTGGTGCAGGCCTACTACAAGCTGGGCCGCGCCTACTCCGAGAAGGGCGATCACGCCAAGGCGGTGGCGCTGTACCAGAGGGCCACCCAGCTCGATAAGGACAACGCGATGCCGTACTACTACCTCGCCTACGCGTACAAGGAGCGCGGGCGGAAGCGCGAGGCGGTGGCGGCGTTCCGCGACTACCTCAAGCGCAAGCCGGAGGCGGAGGACAAGAAGGAGATCGAGGACGAGATCTACGACCTCGAGCAGGACTACCAGTAGCCGCCGCAGGCGGGAGTGACTACAACCGCTCCCGTATGCTGGACCTCAAGACGGTTGCGCAGAATTTCGACCAGGTCGTCGCCCGCCTGAAGAGCCGCGGCGGCGCGCTGGACCTGGGCCCCTTCCAGCGGCTGTTCCAGGAGCGCCGCGAGCAGTACATCGCCCTGGAGGCGCTCAACACCAGGCGCAAGGGGATGGGCCCCGGGTCCGCGGAGATGCGGGACCAGCTCCGCGCCATCTCCCAGGAGATCAAGGCCAAGGAGGCCCGCCTCAAGGAGGTGGAGGAGGAGCTGGAGAAGATCCTCCTCTACGTCCCCAACGTCCCCGACGAGTCGGTCCCGGTGGGGACCAGCGAGGCGGACAACGCGGTGGTCTGGACCTGGGGGGACGAACCGAAGTTCTCCTTCCAGCCCCGGCAGCACTTCGAGATCGGCGAACGGCTGGGCCTGATGGACTTCGAGCGCGCCGCCAAGGTCTCCGGCTCGCGCTTCGTGTTCCTCAAGGGCGCGCTGGCGCACCTGGAGCGGGCGCTGGTGGCGTTCATGATCAACTGCCACCGCGAGAAGGGCTACGTGGAGCTGTCGCCCCCGTACCTGGTCAACCGCGACTCGATGTTGGGGACCGGCCAGCTCCCCAAGTTCGAGGAGGACAGCTTCAAGACCCAGGGCGCCGAGGAGCGGTTCCTCATCCCCACCGCGGAGGTGCCGGTCACCAACTACCACCGCGACGAGATCCTCGACGGGGAGCGGCTGCCGCTGAAGTACTGCGCGTACTCGGCCTGCTTCCGCTCCGAGGCGGGGGCGTCCGGCAAGGACACCCGCGGGATGATCCGCCAGCACCAGTTCCACAAGGTGGAGCTGGTGAAGTTCGCCGCGCCCGAGACGTCGATGCAGGAGCTGGAGTCGCTCACCGACGACGCCGCGGACGTGCTGCGCCGGCTGGAGCTGCGCCACCGGAAGGTCGCCCTGTGCACCGCGGACATGGGCTTCTCCTCCGCGAAGACGTACGACCTGGAGGTCTGGCTGCCGGGCCAGAACGCGTTCCGGGAGATCAGCTCGTGCTCGGTGTTCACCGACTTCCAGGCGCGGCGGGCGAAGATCCGCTACCGCCCCACCAAGGCGGACAAGCCGCGGCTGGTGCACACGCTCAACGGGTCGGGCCTGGCGGTCGGGCGGACGCTCATCGCCTTGCTGGAGAACGGTCAGCGGGAGGACGGATCCGTCGCCTTCCCCAAGGCCCTGCACCCCTACCTCGGCGGGACGACGGAGCTGTGGCCGCCTCCCGTCAGTCCCGGGTGAGGCCCACGTGTGTTGTGTTGCATGGGGTTGGCGATCGGGTCTAAAAGCGTCGCCCCTCGGGCAGGTGGGCGGCGTGGAGGAGTGGCCGAGCGGCTGAAGGCAGCGGTCTTGAAAACCGCCAAGAGCGAAAGCTCTTCGTAGGTTCGAATCCTACCTCCTCCGTTCGGGATTTTTGTTCTTTGACAGAGCAGCCGTTCTCGTTGGAGAGATGGCCGAGAGGCTGAAGGCGCTGGTTTGCTAAACCAGTATAGGGCCTAAAGCTCTATCGAGGGTTCGAATCCCTCTCTCTCCGCAGTCTTTGGAAGCGGAAGCAGCGAAGACAGACGCGCCCTTAGCTCAGCTGGATAGAGCGTCGGACTACGAATCCGAAGGCCAGAGGTTCAAATCCTCTAGGGCGCGCCACTTCGTTTCCTCACTCACGGGCGCGATGGACGATCGGCAGGCCATGGAGCGGGCGCTGCACCTGGCCCGCGAGGCGGCGGACCTGGGCGAGGTGCCGGTCGGCGCGGTCGCGGTGAAGGACGGCCAGGTGGTGGGCGAGGCCTTCAACCGGCGGGAGACCGACCGGGACCCGCTGGCCCACGCGGAGCTGCTGGCGCTGGGGCAGGCGGCGCGGCGGCTGGGCGCCTGGCGGCTCACCGGCGTCACGCTCTACGCGACGCTGGAGCCGTGCGCGATGTGCGCCGGCGCGCTGGTGCAGTCGCGGGTGAGCCGGCTGGTGTTCGGCGCGCGCGACCCGAAGGCGGGCGCGGTGGGTTCGCTCTATGACCTGGCGCGGGACGCCCGGCACAACCACCGGGTGGAGGTGGCGGCGGGGCTGCTGGCGGAGGAGAGCGGGGCGTTGCTGAAGGAGTTCTTCCGCGCGCTGCGGGAGAGGCGTGAGACAATCGAATAGCTGGAGAGCTGGCCGAGCGGTCGAAGGCACCTGATTCGAAATCAGGCGTACCGGGAACGGTACCGTAGGTTCGAATCCTACGCTCTCCGTTGGAGAGGTGGCCGAGCGGCTGAAGGCGCACGCTTGGAAAGCGTGTATACGTTAACGCGTATCGTGGGTTCGAATCCCACCCTCTCCGTAGCCGTTGTTGGTATGGTCGCAGGGCAGGTTTGTGGTCGGGGCAACGCGGGGACGTGAATCCCGCCAGGTCCGGAAGGAAGCAACGGTAGCGACCCTCCGCGTGTGCCCCGGCCGTTTCCTGCCCGCGCCGTCAGCGGGCGAGGATGGTCTCTCGCCCTTCCTGGCCGGTGATGCGGAACCCCGCCTGCTGCAGCTCGGCCAAGGCGTGGCCCTCGATGGTCACCGCGCGGTTGAACTGCGGCGCGCGCACGGCGTCCTGGAAGCTCCGGTCCTGCGGCGAGTCCGCCACCGTCCAGGGGATGCGCTTGCCGACGTAGAAGTAGCCGCCCACGCCCCAGATGCCGTCGCCCACGATGAGGAGGCCCGAGGCCTGGGGGTCGCGCACGGCGCGAACGATGGCGCGGAACTGGTCGCCGCGGAAATCGGCGAGGTCTGGTGGCGGCAGGACGAAGAGGCCCAGCCCGGAGGCGAACGCCGCGGCGAGGAGCCCTTCGCGCCGGCGCGGCGCGCGCTCGAGGGCCCAGCGCGTGAAGGCCGGCGCCGCCGCCAGCGCGAGGAGCGCCTGCGCCGGGTAGAGGAAGCGGCTCTCCTTGTGCGCCGTGACGGCCACGGCGAGGACGTAGAGGACGGCCGCGGCGGCGGGGACGGAGAGGCGGAAGCGCTCGCGCGAGGCCGCGAGCCACAGCCCCGGCCACACCCAGAGCGGCGTCAGCGCGAAGAGCGGCCAGGCGTAGAAGCCGGGCGGCGCGGCGCCGAACGTCTGCGCGCCCCTCCCGGAGAGCACGTTGAAGTCCGCGTAGGCCAGCAGCGAGTGGAGCGGCCGGCCCCACGTCGCCCAGTCCAGCGCCGCGAGCCCGGCGGCCACCACCGCCCCCGCGCCCACCGCCGCGCCCAGGGCACGCCAGCGCCGGCGCAGGGCCAGAGACGCGAGCCCGGCCAGCACGAAGACCGCCGACCCGTAGCGCGCCACCACGGCCAGCCCCAGCGCGAGCCCGCCGAGCGCGCCAGCGCGCGCGTCATCCTCCTCGCGGTCGAGCGCCTCGAAGGCGACCAGCAGGAAGGAGGCGGAGATGGACTCGCCCAGCGTGCGGCCGGCGAACGCCAGCGTCATCCCCCAGAGGGCGATCAGCGCGGTGGCGAGGAGGGCGGACCGCTCGCCGTCGAGGCGGCGGCGGGCGAAGCGGTACGCGGCGCCCAGGGCCCAGGCGTGGAGCGCCAGCTGCGGCAGCTCCAGCACCGCGCGGTAGACGCGAGGGTTGGAGATCTGGACCACGTCGCAGAGCTTCAGGAGCGCCGCGAGCGCCAGCGGCAGCGCCCAGTTGCGGATCCCGTCGCGCCACTCCCAGGCCAGGATGCCGTAGCCGTGGACGCGGAAGTACGCGGGCTCCAGCGCCTGGTAGACCTCGTCCGGGTGGAGGCGGCCCAGCTGGAGCACCGCCACCAGTGACGCCGGCGCCGCCAGCAGGAACATCCACCTCCACGGGATGCGGTCGGGCAAGCGGGCGCACTCTGGCACGCGCGCCCGGAGGCCGCACGGATGACGCAGCGCGGCCTCCTCGGAGGATGGTGCTTACGGTGGGGCCATGGACGCGATCAGCCTGTTGAAGCAGGACCACGCGGCGGTGAAGGCGCTCTTCGATCGGTACGAGGGGCTGGGTGATGAGGCGGAGGTCGCCAAGCAGGAGCTGGCGGACCGGATCATCAAGGAGCTCTCCATCCACGCGGCGATCGAGGAGCAGTTCCTCTATCCGTACGCGAAGCAGCGCGACGAACGGCTCGAGGCCACGGTCTACGAGGCCCTGGAGGAGCACAACGTCGCCAAGTGGGAGCTCAGCGCCATCGAGAAGCTCTCTCCGAAGGACCCGCGCTTCGACGCCAAGATGTGCGTGCTGATGGAGAACGTGCGGCACCACATCCGCGAGGAGGAGGAGCAGCTGTTGCCCAGGCTCGCCCAGCGGTGCGACCGCGCGGAGCTGGAGGCGCTGGGCGACACGCTCCAGCACGCCAAGCAGGCCGCGCCGACGCACCCGCACCCGCGCGCGCCCGACGAGCCGCCCGGCAACGCGATGGCGCCGGTGCTGGCAGCCATGGACCGGGGGCGCGACTTCGCCTCGGTGACGATCAAGCGCACCGGCCAGCTGATGGGGCGGCTGCGCGCCGGCGCCAAGGCGCTCACCCGGAAGGCGGGGAAGCGGACCGCGAAGGCCGCCCAGGCGCTGGCCCCGCCGGCGCCGCGGCGGCGCAAGACGGTGGCCCGCGCCGTCGCGGCGAAGCGGCGCACGGCCCGGCGGAAGACGCGTCGTTAAGCGGGCGGGCTGGAGGGGCGGACGGCCCGCCCTCCCTGCTGGCACGACTCGCACAGCGGCTCCGCCTTGGTGGAGGCGAAGGCCTTCCCGCACCGGTGGCAGAACCGGTCCTTCTGGTTCCAGTTCTGGGCCTGGGCCCAGACCTCGTAGTCCTCGATGCAGTAGGGCCGCCCGGTGTCGAGGGGGATCTCCAGCCGACACCGGATGCAGAAGCCCTCCTCGCTGGTGGCGGTGTGCGCCAGCTCCTGCGCGACGTCGCGGGCGAACTTGTCCATCTCGGCCTCGACGTCCAGGTGCACCGAGGGCCAGTGGGCGGTGGAGGGCGGCAGCCGGTCCCTCGTCCCCTCGGGGCCGAGCACCAGGAAGCCCTTCTTGTCGGCGCCCCAGCGCGCGCCCGCCTCGAACAGGATGTTCGCCGCGTCGCGGGTGATCAGCGCCACGAACACCGACGCCTCGCGGATCTCCTGGGCGGTGCCGCCGGCGATGCGGATCTGGTCCCCGCGCACGCCGGTCTCCTCGACCAGCAGCTGCATCACGCGCTCGACGAGCGACGCGTCGGCGGACCTGTGGCTGATGAAGATGCGCGGGGCCATGGCTCGACCTCTCGACCCGCAATGGTAGTCCCATTCGCCTCGGGCGCCACTTGGCGTGAGCGCTCAGGGGAGGGGCTGGGGCGGCAGATACCGGCGGAGAGTAAAGACGCGGAGCGGCGCGGCGACGCCCTTCAGCGCGTGGGGGCCGAGGTCGGCGCTGTCCTCCGGTCGGGCCGCGCTGACGAACGCTTCGCTCATGGTCAGCGGCGTCCTCAGCGGCTTGCACAGCGCCTCCAGCCGGCACGCCTCGTTCACCGCGGAGGAGATGACCGTGAAGTCCAGGCGATCGCGCGCGCCGATGTTCCCGTACATCAGCGCCCCGACGTGCAGCGCCACGCCGATGGCGAGCGGCGCGTCGCCCCGCTGCTGCCGCTCGGCGTTGAGCCCGGACAGCGCGCCCAGGGCGTCCTCGGCCGCCTGGAGCGCCGACCGGCACGCCGCGCCCGCGTCGCCCGCGACGGGGAAGATGGCGAGGATGGCGTCGCCGATGAACTTGAGCACCTCGCCACCGCCCTTCATCACCGCCCCGGCGACGCGGTCGAAGTACTCGTCCAGCGTCTTGACCACCTGCTGCGGCGGCAGGCGGTCGGAGAGGGCGGTGAAGTCGCGCAGGTCGCAGAACCAGATCGCCGCGTCGATCAGCTCCCCGGTGCCGCGCTGGAAGGCGCCCTGGACGACGCGCTGGCCGGCGTTGCAGCCCAGGTAGACCTCCATCAGGGCGCGGGTCGCGTGGTAGGCGGCCTCCAGCTCGATCCGCTGCGCCAGGTGCGGGGTGAGGGCGATCAGCGCGGCGAGGGCGTCATCCGTGAATCCGCCCGGCGCCCGCGTGGCCCAGGAGACGTAGCCGATCTCCCCGTTCGAGTGCGGCAGGCCCTGGACCATGTAGTCCGTCCCACCCTGCGCCTTCAGGTCCTCGCAGATGGGGAACCGGAGATCGCCGCCGTCGAGGCGGACGCGGATGGGCGGGGCGCCTTTCCGGATCAGCGGCATCGGGCTGGCCGTGTAGTACGGCACGTCCAGCGTCTGGCGCCGGCGGTCGATGAAGGTGACGCCCTTGCCCTCGTGCCACTGGACCGTGTGCCAGACCAGCTCCGGGTGCTTGGTCATCAGGCTGAAGCTGCAGCGCCAGAGCGGCACGCCGGCGGCGTGGAGCCGGTCCACCAGCCCCTGCATCAGCGACACGCCGCTGTCCCCTCCATGGCGAGGGTCGAGCAGGAACGCATGGACGGCGGAGAGGTCGGGAGGCGTCATCCACCCCATGCTCTCCCGCACGCGCGGCGCTGAAAAGGCGTATGGTCCCGCCCCCCATGAGCTACCTCGTCCTCGCGCGCAAGTGGCGGCCCCAGACGTTCCAGGACATGACGGGCCAGGAGCACGTGGTGCGGACGCTGGCCAACGCCATCAAGACGGACCGGGTGGCGCACGCCTACCTGTTCTGCGGCCCGCGCGGCGTGGGGAAGACCACCGCGGCGCGGCTTTTGGCCAAGGCGCTCAACTGCGAGAAGGGCCCCACCCCGGAGCCGTGCGGGCAGTGCCGGGCGTGCGTGGAGATCGCCGCCGGCACCTCCACCGACGTGGCGGAGATCGACGGCGCCTCCAACAACGGCGTGGAGAACGTGCGGGAGATCCGCGAGAACGCCAAGTACCTCCCGTCTCGGGACCGCCACAAGATCTACATCATCGACGAGGTGCACATGCTCTCGTCGGCCGCCTTCAACGCGCTGCTCAAGACGCTGGAGGAGCCGCCGGGGCACGTGAAGTTCATCTTCGCCACCACCGAGCCCCACAAGCTCCCGGAGACCATCCTCTCCCGCTGCCAGCGCCACAACTTCCGCCGCATCCCCGCCGCCCGCATGCTGGAGCGGCTCAAGGAGATCGCCAAGGCGGAGAACATCGGCGTCTCGGAGCGCTCGCTGGCGCTGCTGGTCCGCCAGTCCGAGGGCGGGATGCGCGACGCGCTCTCGCTCCTCGACCAGATCCTCTCCGCCTGCGGCCCCAACCCGTCCGACGAGGCGGTGGTGGAGGCGCTGGGCGCCATCGACCGCACGGTGGTGCAGCAGATGACCGAAGGGCTGATCCGCCGCGACGCCGGACAGGTGTTGGCCCACGTGGCGGAGATCTACAACCGCGGCCTGGACCTCAAGCGGCTGGCCGAGGAGATCTCGCTGCAGCTCCGCCACCTCTTCGTCACCAAGACCACCGGCGAGGCCCCCGGCGAGCTGGCGGAGTCCGAGCGCCGCGCGCTGGTGGAGCTCTCCCGCGAGGCGGACGCCGCGCAGATCGCCCGGATGTTCGACATCGTCCACGCCTACGTGATGGAGGTCTCCCGCGCGGACCAGCCCAAGCTCGCGCTGGAGATGTCCCTGCTCAAGGCCATCCAGCTGGCGCCCGCCGCCTCCATCCCGGAGCTCGTCGCCAAGCTGGAGCGCCTCTCCGGCGGCGCCCCGGCCGGCGACCCCAAGCGGCCAGGCGCCCCCGC